>Ga0206948_1117_pt1 | contig 19800 bp, 23 predicted proteins | sample Alteio_BWOrgHeat_FD_153236 | JGI IMG/M metagenome (GOLD analysis project Ga0206948, IMG submission 153236) | Enriched cells from forest soil in Barre Woods Harvard Forest LTER site, Petersham, Massachusetts, United States -... | ecosystem: Environmental > Terrestrial > Soil > Temperate forest > O... | reverse complement strand
CAGTTAAACTCTTTGCAAAATATAAACTCTAGGGTATCTTGTTTCTAAAAATATCTGGATATAGCTATGACTGAACTAGTACAATTAAACATTAAAGAAGCAATTGAGTTGCTTAAAAAGCGCGACATATCGGCAGTTGAGCTTACAGAGGCGCACCTAAAGCAGGCCGAAGCTGGTAATGCAAAGTACAATGCATTTACAGAGATCACCAGGGATTATGCCCTGGCTCAGGCGCAAGCATCTGATGCACGCTATGCTGAAAACAAAGCAAGAATCATCGATGGGATCCCGGTTGCAGTAAAGGATCTATATTGCACCAAAGGCATAGAAACTGCATCCTGCTCAAAAATCCTGGAAGGATTTAAACCCGAATACGAGTCTACGGTTACTTCACAGCTCTTTAGCAATGGCGGTATCATGGTCGGCAAAACCAATATGGATGAATTCGCTATGGGTTCAGCCACCACTAACACTCCTAAAGGAAATGTGATCAACCCATGGCAACGCAAAAGTGATGCTAAGGCACTAGTCGCCGGAGGATCATCAGGAGGTTCAGCAGCAGCAGTAGCTGCCCGGCAAGCCATGGGTTCCTTGGGCAGCGATACCGGTGGCTCCATCCGTCAACCCGCAGCATTTACCGGAACTGTTGGCATAAAGCCAACCTATGGGCGATGCTCGCGTTGGGGCATGATTGCCTTCGCCAGTTCCCTTGATCAGGCAGGAGTCTTTACCCGATCCGTTTATGATGCAGCCTTATTACTTGAGGCCATTTCCGGACATGACCCAAAAGATTCCACATCTGCAAACTTGCCAGTACCTCCATTTACCGAGGCAGTAGCACAAAGCGTAAAAGGCAAAAGAGTTGGCATCCCAAAAGAATATGTACTTGAAGGCATGCCTGATGAGATCAACAAGCTCTGGCAGCAAGGTGCCGATTGGCTAAAAGCTGCAGGAGCTGAAGTTGTAGAAATCAGCCTTCCCCACTCCAAATATGCATTACCGGCTTATTATATTATTGCACCGGCAGAGGCCTCTTCCAATCTGGCGCGATATGATGGCGTGCGTTATGGGCTGCGCGTTTCTCCACCGAAAGGTTCCATCAACGATATGTATGAGGCAACGCGTGCCGCAGGTTTTGGAGATGAAGTAAAACGCAGGATTATGATAGGCACCTATGTATTATCTGCTGGTTACTATGATGCTTACTACACCAAAGCGCTTAAGGTACGACGTGTAATTGCCAATGACTTCAAAAAGGCTTTTGAAAAAGTCGATGTCATATTGACTCCCGCGACACCTTCCCCGGCTTTTGCCATTGGCGAGAATACGGATGATCCGGTGAAAATGTATCTTAATGACGTATTTACCGTTACTGCAAACCTGGCAGGGCTGCCGGGTATATCAGTTCCAGCAGGGATGTCCAGCGATGGCTTGCCTCTAGGTTTACAAATCATAGGAAATATTTATGATGAGATGAGTGCTTTAACTTTTGCTGCAGAAATTGAACGAGCGGCAAATTTCAAGTATCTCTAACTGAATCATAAGGTAAACCATGGCTAAATCTAAAAATGTGCGCATTGAATCCGATACCTTTGGCAAAATAGCTGTGCCTGCTGATCATTATTGGGGCGCACAAACCCAGAGATCTTTTCAGAATTTCCGCATCGGTGATGAGAAAATGCCACAGCCACTTATAAAAGCCATGGCAGTAATAAAAAAATCTGCGGCACTCGTAAATAAGAAATTAGGTAAGCTTGACAGCAAACTTGCTGATGCTATATGCAAAGCTGCGCAAGAGATCATTGACCACAAATTGGATGGCAATTTCCCGTTGGCTGTATGGCAAACCGGCTCCGGCACCCAAACCAATATGAATGTGAACGAAGTCATTTCCAACCGGGCGATCGAAATCCTCAAAGGAACTCTAGGCTCAAAAAAACCTGTGCATCCTAATGACCATGTCAATATGAGCCAATCATCAAACGACACCTACCCCACAGCTATGAATGTAGCTGCAGTTTGTGAAATTAACTCAATCCTGCTCCCTGCATTGAAAAAGCTTGAAGCCGCACTGGGGAAGAAAGTAAAGAGTTTCAGCAAGATTATCAAGATTGGGCGCACTCACCTTCAGGATGCAACCCCGCTTACTTTAGGGCAGGAGTTCTCTGGGTATCAGACGCAAATGAACTATGGCATAGACCGGGTTCAGGGGACACTAAAGCGGCTCTCATATCTGGCTCAGGGCGGAACAGCTGTGGGCACCGGACTCAATGCACCGAAAGGATTTGCAGTTGCCATCGCAAAACAGATCTCAAAAGAAACCGGATTTAGTTTTAAAACAGCTCCCAATAAATTTGAGGCCTTGGCAGCCAATGACGCTATCGTTGAAGCAAGCGGAGCACTAAATGTCCTTGCAGTTAGCCTGATGAAGATTGCCAATGATATCAGGTTACTGGGCTCAGGCCCACGCTGCGGCATCGGAGAGATTATGCTGCCGGAGAACGAACCCGGCTCCTCTATCATGCCAGGCAAAGTAAACCCAACTCAGTGTGAGGCATTAACCATGGTATGCGCTCAGGTCATGGGCAACCACACCACAATCACTATAGCTGGTTCTAACGGGCACTTTGAACTCAATGTATTTAAACCGGTTATGGCATATAATTTATTGCAGTCTATTAGACTTCTGGCAGACGCAATGGTGAGCTTTGTAGACCACTGCGTGAATGGTATTCAGGTTGATACTGCACGCGTGAAGAAGCTACTCAATGAATCGCTAATGCTTGTCACTGCGCTCAATCCACATATCGGCTATGATAATGCTGCTAAAATAGCCAAGAACGCCCACAAAAAAGGAATCACCCTTAAAGAGTCTGCGCTTGAGCTAAAGCTGCTAACAGCAAAGCAGTTCGATGAGTGGGTCAAACCTGAGAAGATGTTAGGTTAAATCTTAGAGTTCTGATGCTACAGTACACACGCTGTTAAATTCTGGGTTTGATATCAAGGCAAACGTTTCAAAACATGTATATTTGTCTATTTCAGAATTTTGATATACCAATTTCACATCTTCAGAACAATTTTGGTATGTTTCATAAATTTCCTTTATTGTTTTTGTGGCAAAGTTTGTACATCTTTCCTTTATGTCTTTTTCGAAAAACTTTGTACATATTTCGTTTCTGTCTTCTTCGGCAATGTTTCTTAGAATATTACATTCAGACTTTTGCTCTTCAAATGCATGCTTTATTAATTTCTTAACTTCATCTCTATCTTGTTTTAAGATATCAAAAGCTTGGTGATCTATTTTTTTTTCGCCATTGGCCGTATACTTTCTAATGTATCCGCCCCTATTGTCTTGATAATTAAAAGAATCAAATAAAGTTCTAGTGCTAAATTTGGTGTGCCCATGCATTAGCTCCACTCCATCTCCAAAAGAATGTGCAGCTTTTTCTCCCACTATACTTCTAAACATTAAATATTTATAATTAAGCTCTTTATTAGGAGATGACAATTCGACTGTATTGCCACTTGTTAAATTATGCAGGGTTAATGGCATATCAACAAATTGCAGAGATTCCTTATCGTTACTATATCTTCCATTATAACTATCCTCTTGAAGAAGTAAGTGCGTTCTTATAAGTGCATCGAGTGAGTCGTGCAGTTTCTCATAAGCAAGTTGTGTATTAACAGATGCAGTCATATATTTCTCCTTTCTTAATAGCTTTATATCTAGCGGCAGTATATGTATTTCTTTTCACATGTCCAGAGATAGTTATTAATTTAGTAGATTATTTTTTTAAAACATCCATGATAACTCTAAAATTATCAAATAATTTTAGAGCATTACAATAGTTTGATCCATTTCTGAATTTTGAAGTAATTCTAAAACAGTGCCGAAACTGTATATTTTTGGATTAGTTTTTAACGCTAGCTTGATTACAACTCGCAAGTAGGGGATACAATGATGACAAGTGGAAGGCAGAATCTTCCAGTCTGAGTCTTCAGTTTATACCCTAAACAGCCTATAGTGCAACAAGATTTTTATCATATGTATAATAAGAACTTGCAAAGCTATGCGTGGGCTACTAGTATATCCATAGAATAATTTGTTTGTTTTATGAATGGCTAAAGAAGAATTAATTGAGTTTAAGGGTAAGGTTATAGAATTGCTACCGAACGCTACATTTCGGATTGAACTTGAAAATGGGCATATAGTAATTGCCTATACATCAGGAAAGATGCGCAAGAATCGTATTCGCGTTCTGGTTGGAGATGATGTAACTGTGGAAATGACCCCTTATGACTTAAGCAAAGGCAGAGTAACCCATAGGCATAAAGTTACGGCAGATAAACCCATAGAAGAAGGAACAACGGAATAAATGGCAAGACTAATACTTGCTTCTTCGTCACCCCGGCGGCTTGATTTACTCAAGCAGATTGGCTATGTTCCGGATATTGTACATCCTGCTGATATCGACGAGACACCAAAGAAGAAAGAAAATCCTAAGATTTACGCCCTCAGAGTTGCTATTGAAAAAGCCAAAGCGGTAGCTAAAATTTATCCCGAAGATATTGTACTAGCTGGCGACACCACTGTTTGCATCGGAACCAGATTGCTTGGTAAGCCGGAAAATGCAGAAGAAGCTGCAAAATTCCTGCACATGCTCTCCGGCAGACAGCATAGGGTTTTAAGCGCAGTTGCCATCTCCTGCAATGGCAGAATAAAAACCCGGGTAGTGCGAACTTTCCTCAAATTAAGATGCATCAGCAAATCTGAAATTGCTTTTCATACCTCATCAATGCAATGGGACGGCAAAGCTGGCGGCTATATGATAAATGGATTGATAGCAGCCTATGTTAAGAGAATAAATGGTTCAGTAAGCAATGTAGTTGGACTTCCCTTACTGGAAGTCAATAACTTGCTTGTTTCTTGCGGCTTATTACCTAAGCTTGATTACGTAAAGAGCTAGGCCATGCAGTATAAGTATCAACAGCACAAGAAATTCAAAAAAGACGGCATGAAGAGTAATTTCTGGAAAGTGAGCTGGCTGATTGATTGTTCCAAAAAACTTTTTGCACTCACGGTACTAGGAATGGTAGCTACCATCGTATACCCCTGGGAGCTGCACAATGACATAATGTCTTTTAAAGATGAGATCCCGAGCAAAATTGGGTTTGTTGTAAATGATATTAACATTCAGGGTTATGAGCACCTTACCCCGGAAGACATTGCAGGATTGATTACCTTTAATCCTGGAGATAATCTTTATGCCATACCTATTGATACAGTCAGAGCTCAACTTGAGTCCCATCCATGGATTGCGAGCGCAACTGTGGAAAGGGTTTTACCATCTACCATCCATATTACCATTCATGAGGAAAGGCCTAAAGCGGTTTTCATCAACGGAAACGAGAGATTCTTTGTTAATGATGATGGCAAGATCATCGAGAAGATTTCCGATGTGCCTACTGGAGAGAATTATATTTACCTTATTGGAAAAGAAGCAAACCTCTCATATTCAAACATTCTAGATGAAGTGTATGAAAGCGAAGAAATCTACCAGCGAATTGAGGGTTTGGTTAAAATAGGTCAGAGAAGATGGGATCTAAAGTTAAAAGATAACATTACTGTAAAACTACCCCAGAAAGGCGTAATGACATCTTTATCAAAATTTTCGGAAATTATGCGGGATAATATCGACTTTTTTAAAAGCGGTAGTATAATTGATTTGCGTTTTATGCCGGAAAAATTTTATATTAAATATTAGATACTGGATTAGGTCTCCCGTATTTGAGCAATGTTTTAGTTTTGAGTTAAAAGATAATATGGCTAAGAAACAAAGAAATTCTATTATTGCGGTACTTGATATCGGAAGCTCAAAAGTAGTGTGTTTTATCGCACAGTTCTCATTGCATAACCAAATCGAAGTTATTGGCATTGGGCATAACATCTCACAAGGCATTAAAGCCGGACGTATCACAGATATCAAAGCAGCCGAAACTTCAATTGCACAAGCGGTAGAAGCAGCCGAGAAAATGGCTGGCGAAACCATTCGCAAGGTGCATGTGTGCATTTCTCCAAACAACCTTATCTCTCAGCGTGTCACATCTGATCTTTTGGTCACTGGCCATGAAATAAATGATAAGGATTTAAACAGACTTTTATTTCAGGCTATAGATAAATTTAACGATCAGGAAATAGAGATAATTCATTCCTTTGCTTACGATTATATCCTTGATGGCAATAGAGGCATTGAAAACCCGCTTGGTATGTATGGCAATAAACTATCAGCAGATTTCCACATAATAACCACTCCAGCTCCACATCTTTTAAATTTAACCAGCTGTATAGCGCGTTGCCAGCTAGAAGTTGAGAGCTTTATCCCATCTTCTTCTGCCAGCGGCATGGCTTGCTTAACCCCAGATGAAATGAGACTTGGCGCTACATTAATTGAATTCGGTGGTGGCTGCACATCTATTTCAGTATTTAACCGTGGATATATGCTTTATACCGATGCGGTACCAATCGGAAGCATGCATGTAACCAATGATATTGCCCGCGGCCTTTCTACAAGCTTCAACAATGCTGAGCGCATTAAAAACCTCTACGGCACCACAGTCATGACTTCAGCCGACTATGATGAGCCCATTGAAGTTCCGGGAACTGGAACCAGAGATGAGAGTGAAGTGACCACAATCCACCGCTCATTGCTGGTTGAGATTATCCGCGCTCGCATCGAAGAGATCATCGATATCATCCACCAAAAGCTACTGGCTAGTGGTATGCAAGGAATGGGAGGCAACCGCATTGTGATTACTGGCGGAGGTTGCCAGATCGCCGGCATGAAAGAAATTGTTGGGCATATAATGTCCCGCAATGTGCGGGTTGGTTATCCCCTTTCGATTAGTGGGCTGGCGGACAGCACCAGCGGCATAGCCTTCACTACCCCTGTCGGCATGTTGCTCAATGTAACGCAGAGCGAGAATAAACAAGCAGCAGCATCTCCATCGCCAGCTAACGACTCATCGCCTATGCGCGGCCTTTACCAGTGGTTTAAAGAGAATTTCGGATAAAATTAGCACATATTGCTGTTGAGAAAATTGACAGCTGTGATGAAAGAACCTATAATCCACTTCATTAAGACTATGTTGCGAGGTCATGATGTTAAGCGTAGACACTCATAGTGCAGTTAAGCAGCTCATGCAAACCGGTGTAAATGTAAAACAGGCGGAAATATTCCTTAAGGTTTTTTCAGAGATAAAAGGAGCTGATATGGATAGTGTTGCATCTAAGGAACAAGTTACCCTGCTTCAAAAAGATGTTGATCACATCAAGCAACATGCAGCCACCAAAGCAGATTTGGAATTGGTTAGAGTTGATGTGACTCTGCTTCAAAAAGATGTTGATCACATCAAGCAACAAATGGCAACTAAAGCAGATTTAGAAACCGTTAGAGTTGATGTTGAAAAAATTAGAGTTGAAGTAGAGAAGGTTAGAACCGAGCTTAAAACTGAGGTTCACCAAGTTAGGACGGAACTTAAAACTGAGGCTCACCAAGTTAGGACAGAACTTAAAACTGAGGTTCACCAATTTAGGACGGAACTTAAAACCGAGATTCACCAAGTTGAAAAAAGGTTAGATGAGAAAATTCATAAAGCAGAAAAAAAGCTGGAAGAAAAAATTCATCAATCTGAAAAAAAGTTAGCATCCAGAAGTCATCAATCCGAAAGACGGTTAATAATAATGATTGGCAGTGCAATAGTCGTCATATGTGGTTTTTTTGTTTTTGTTTTGAAATATGCACCATTTTTAGGATTAATAGTTACCCCACAATAACCGATTCATCTTTTGCAGAAGATAAGACTATTTGCGTAAAGGTTTTATATACCCCTTTTTGGGTTTTTAAAAAATCTGTGATGAATGTTTCCAGGGCTTTGGTGTTTTCAACCCTAACCTTCAACAGATATGAATGATCACCGGTGATATGGTGGCATTCCAGAACATTAGGGTGGTATTCTATACTTGCCAAAAATCCATGGTTGTATTCCGGCTTATCAATGCTTACTGAGATATAGGCACAAAGCGACATCTCCATAAATTCACTGTCGGCAATGGCTACAATTTTCTTAATAATGCCAGCACCTTTTAGTTTACGAAGCCTTTCATTAACTGCTGATGTTGACAACCCTACCAGTTTTGCTAAAGAAAAGTTAGTAGTCTGCGCATCGCGATTCATTATCTCAACTATTTTCCTGTCAATAGCATCATACTCAGCATATTTAATTGACATGTTAGCTAACTTCCGAATACAGTATTATATAATTACTATAATACAGGATGTTTATCACGTGTCAATCATTGTAACTGTAGCTGAAGCTTGGGTAATTGGTATTGCAATAGCAGCACCAGTTGGCCCCATAGGTCTGCTTTGTATCAAGAAGACCCTGGAATTAGGTATAGTTGGAGCCATTGCTGTAGGGCTTGGAGCAGCTTTGGCCGATAGCATTTATGGACTGATAGCCGGCGCTGGACTTACTGCTGTCTCGATTTTCTTATTTGGCATCATGCACTATCTTAAGATATTCGGAGGCATCCTGCTGCTTACCTTAGGCGCAAAAGAATGCCTGTCAAACCAACAGAAAGCAACTATCGAACTGCCAAAGATTAACTTATCCAGACTGGCTTTGACTACCTTTATGTTAACCCTGTCAAATCCATTAACTATTTTGAGCTTTGCCGGGGTATTCACAGCCATCGGTAGTGAGCATTTTTCTCTTGATGACACAGCCTGGATTTTAATAGGCGTGTTTTTAGGCTCCATGTCTTGGTGGTTGTTTTTAGGCTATATCGTAAGCAGAAGTCATAAGATCTTACCCAAAACCTGGATCGAGAAGATCAGATACATTTCAGCCTTCATACTGATAGCCTTCGGAGCTTGGGCACTTTTTGACGGCATCAGAGAGTTTGCTACTTTTTTATAAAACTGATACTTCCACACACTAGTGATAAGCGTGTATACTGCCAAAGTTAAATTTTGTTATGGTAACTTTATGTTAATCAATCAAAGTGCTGTTGAATCTGCAATTAAGATTATAGAACTAAGAACCAAAGTTCTTGACCTAAATATTAAATGCGCAGAGTTAGGTTTATATGAACGTGAGGACGTAATCTATCATTTAAATCAAGACCTAACATTACTCTTAAAAAGCTCTATAAAATATAATTTTTTGGATAGAATTGATTATGGGAATTCATTTCTTGTGGGAGAAGGCAATCTGAGTTTTACTCTCAGTTTAATCAAACAGTTACAAACATTGCCTATACTTATAACCTCCACATACGAGTCTTATAAAGATCTATCAGATATTGGACAGTATAATGCTATATTATTGCACAACACTGGCATTAAAGTGATGCATAATATTGATGCAACAAATCTGCATAAAGTTTTCCCCAAGAGTTCTTTTGATACTGTCATCTTTCAATTTCCACATTCTGGGAGCAGAGAGCCGATTGGAGGTCATAACCCGAACTATGTGTTAGTTCGTGACTTTATAACGTCTGCTTCCTATATTTTAAAAAAGAATGGAATAATATTAATCACTATTGTAGATAATGCTTTTTATAACAATGTGTTTCGTTTTGAAGAGATTTCAGAACAATTGGGGCTTGTACAACCTGTTAAATATAACTTTGACCCGAAAGATTATCCTCAATATGTTCACAGCAATACTAATCAAGATGGAAGTGCACTAGAGGAGTATAAGAAATTTGCCACATGGGAATTTGTAATATGAAACAGCTTAGTATGTTCGAGAGTGATATAAAAATTCCAGGATTAACCTATATACCAGAGTATATTACAGCTAACCAAGAGGCGATTTTCCTTGAAACTATCGACTCAAGTCCATGGATTGTTGAACTGAAACGAAGAGTTCAGCATTATGGGTATAAATACGACTACAAAACTCGGACTATAGATCGTGGGCACTACCTTGGCCCTATACCAGAATGGTTGAGCAACATATGCGATAAGCTTAAGAAGCAGGGAATGAGCCATCCAGATCAGATCATTGTTAACGAATACCTCCCGGGGCAAGGCATTAGCAGCCACATAGATTGCGTGCCTTGCTTTGGTAGCACTATCTGCTCGTTAAGCTTGGGCTCAAGCTGCGTAATGGACTTTACTAAGTTGCCAGATAAGCGATCTATATTATTGGAACCAAGAAGTTTGTTAATATTAAGATCTGATTCCAGATACCTATGGAAACATGGCATTGCTTATAGGAAAATAGACAAGTTACAATCTATCAAAATTAAACGAGAACGACGGATATCCCTTACTTTCCGCAATGTTACAGTACCTTCTTAATGAAGAATCCTAAATATAGAGAATATATTATCTTCTATTGCCGAAAAGTTGAAGCAATTGCAGGAACAAGTTAATGAAATCCATATAAAGGCTTAGAGCTCCAAATATAGCCAGTTTACTGGCCAATTCACCTTGTCCAGAAACCTGATAGTAGATGTTCTTAATTCTCTGAGTATCGTATGCAGTTAATCCAACAAAAACAAACACCCCGATTAAAGAGACTACGAATTGCAGCATCGAGCTTTGTAAGAAAATGTTAACTATTGAAGCTATGATAATGCCTATCAAGCCCATAATCAAAAAACTGCCGAAAGAAGTAAGGTCTTTCTTGGTAGTATAACCATAAAGGCTCATTGCGCCAAAAACTGATGCAGTTATGAAAAATGTACTGGCGATGCTTTGTTGAGTGTATACTATGAAAATTGTCGATATCGACAAACCCATTAGCGCGGCGAATAACCAAAACAACATCTGAGCGGCCTGCAATGAATAGTTTAGAAGTCTCGGCATTACAAAAAATATCATAGCGAGAGGCGCAAGCATAACTACCCACTGTAGAGGGGTGCCAAAAATCACATTCATCAATTGCGGGGTTGATCCCACTACAAATGCGACCAAACCGGTAATACCCAATGCTATGCCCATATAGTTAAATACCGATAGCATATACGCACGCAAGCCTTCATCATATCTAGTTGCTTCCCTTGCGACGGTACCAGTCATCTTTGTGTAATCCATTTTAAAACCTCAAGTTGTAAATTACTAATATATAATATAGCTACAATATTGTATTTTTCAAGGCCTCAGATAAATAATTTTATAATTACAAAGCAAAGCATTGGTATACAAAATGTGCGTTTTCTGGTAGAGTATCTCAAAACAGGTTTGGAAACAATAATGCTGAATCCCAAAATTGATACGAAATTAGACAGTATTGCCATTGCACGCCGCGTCATAGAGCAGGAAATGCAAGGGTTAAGCACCCTTTCTAACCGAATTGACAACCAATTCAACATAGCTATTGACCTAATTTTTTCGCTGTCAGGGCGGGTTATGCTATGCGGCATTGGCAAAAGCGGGCATATAGCCAGAAAAATTGCTGCAACCCTTGCTTCCACTGGAACGCCAGCGGCATTTGTCCATGCTTCTGAAGCTAGTCATGGTGATATGGGTATGATCACTGATAAAGATGTGGTTTTACTCCTGTCCAATTCCGGGGAATCAGGCGAACTCAATAATATTGTGGAATACTGCAAGCGTTTTGCTATACCCATTATTGGCATAACCTCTAACCCCAATTCAACCCTTGCCAAGGCAAGTTACGTTAATCTGGTGTTACCTAAGATAAGTGAGGCTTCTGACATAGATGCCCCTACCACTTCGACCACCATGATGCTGGCTTTAGGTGATGCAATGGCTGTGGTCCTACATGAAGGACGTGGCTTTACTAAGGCAGATTTCAAGGTATTTCATCCGGGTGGCAAACTCGGCGCTAAGCTTTTAAGAGTAGCCGATATCATGCATGTCGGAGAAGCGCTACCTATAGTCCATGAAGAAGTGCAAATGATCGATGCTGTGTTAGAAATAACTAAAAAGCGTTTGGGATATGTTGGTATTATCAATACTGAATTTAATCTTGTAGGTGTTTTCACTGATGGAGATCTTAGGCGCCATCTCAGTTGCGACTTGAAAACTACTGCTATTTCCGAAGTTATGACAAAGTCTCCTCTCATAACTGTTAACCAAAACAATCTGGCATCAGAAGCCTTGGGGATAATGAATCGCAAGGCGATTACGGCCTTGTTTGTTACGGAAGCTAATAAGCCTATAGGCATAATTCATATGCATGATATATTGCGCGCGCGGGTAGCATGATTGCAAACCAAAACAAAGCTAAAAGGCATTCATGGCGGGTCAAGATTTTCAAGTTCTCCATTTTGTTTCTTGGAATAGCAACGGTGGCGGCAGTTTTGATTTTACCCACCATCAAAACCAGCCATGAAAAAAAACATCCTGCCTTGCTGCAGACTTCAGAGTCTGACTCAGTCACCCCCGCAAGCAGTGAATTGACCAAAATTGAAAGCCCCAAATTTTATGGTAAGGACGAGAAAGAGCAACCCTATACTATTACAGCAAAGGTAGGCGTGGAAGCTACAAAAGGAATTATGGAATTGGAAGAAGTCTATGCTGATCTCACCATGCAGGATAGTACTTTTATCAAGCTTAAGTCAGATGCAGCTGTAATAACCACTGCACAACACAGGCTGGATCTGTTGGGAAATGTAAATATGGTTTCCGATTCCGGTTATACTATTGATACGCCTGCTGCGATTGTCCATTACAAAGATAAAGCGATCACCGGAGATAATAACGTTGAGGTGAAAGGTGAAATCGGAATAATCCAAGCTCCAGCTTTTAAAATAACCAACGGTATGGAAGAGGTTATCTTTCATGGCGGAAGGGTGAAAACAACTCTGTATAATAGAAAGAAAAATGAAAGCAACTAAAGGAAAATACTGGATTTATGGCAAGCATGCGGTGATTGCAGCGTTAAGTAATCCCCGTAGACAAGTGTTTGAACTTTTAATCACCCAACCAAATCATGGGCTGATAAAGAAGTCTGCTGTTAAATTTAAGATCAGTAATCCCGATGAAATCAGCAAGCAAATCAAGCAAAATAGTGCGGTTCATCAGGGAATCGCTGCCTATGTTTCCACCATCGATCAGCCCTTACTCTCTGATGTAGTCGAAAAATGCATGAAGCATCCAAGATCCGTTATATTAGCTCTAGATCAAATAACCGACCCACAAAATATAGGGGCGATAATGCGCTCTGCTGCAGCATTTTCAGCTGATGCTATCATTTTGCCAAAGCATAATTCTCCGGATGAGTCAGCAAGCATTGCGAAAACTTCATCAGGGGCGCTGGAAATATTGCCGCTTATCCATGTAAGCAACCTGGCCAATTCACTAACATACCTTAAGAAGCAAGGCTATTGGGTTATAGGTCTAGATGGAGAGGCTGAGGCTCCTATCAGTGAAATCAAAAAATATGAGAAGGCAGTAATTGTACTTGGTGGTGAAGGCAGCGGAATGCGTAAGCTCACCAATGAATTATGTGACCTAACCCTGAGGATTCCGATTTCACCTGGCATTGAAAGCTTAAATGTTTCTAATGCTGCAGCGATTGCACTCTTCGCTAGCCTTTAACCCGTCACTTTTTAAATGCTGTTAACCAGTTATTAACCATTCCTGAGTCATAATATAATGATGGAGGTAGTTTATGGACAAACTGATTATTCATCCATCAAGCAAGGGTTTGTATAGATTGACTCTAGCTGAAATAATTTACTATATGCCTGATTACAAAGATATTCTCCAGAGCTTCGTTTGGCAGGATTATGATTATGTTCCTGATTTTCCTAACTTAAAAAAGTTCGTAACATTCTGGGACAAGGAGATTGAAGGCAAGATCCATTCATTGAAAATATCATCTCAGTCCGAGCTTCATCGTGTGGAGTTCTACTATTCAAATTATAGGGAATTTTTAAGCTAAACTCTAAATATAGTGCCTTGATTTGAAATTTGTAGTATTATGCAAGTCAAGAAATGCAACTTAGGTTTTGCCATGTCAGAAGAAATTATGCCTAGAGTCGACATTGCGTTTAAGAAACTTTTTGGGGTGGATGAAAATAAAGACTTACTGATCTCTCTGATCAATTCAGTAGTCTCCGAAGAAGATCAAGTAGAGACTGTGGATATCCTGAATCCTTACAATTTCCAGGATTTTAAGAAAGAAAAATTATCCATACTGGATATAAAGGCTAAAGGGCCCACCGGCAAGCGCTACTGCATAGAAATCCAAATCAGCGATGATGGAGATTATGATAAAAGAGCCTTGTACTACTGGGGCAAAGCCTATACCCAACAGCTATCTGTGGGTAAGGGATATTCCAAGCTAAATAAAACAATAGGAATACACATACTGAATTTTATTAGCATTCCAGAAGCCAAGGAATACCATAACACCTTTCGTCCATTTGCAAAAGAAAGTGGCGTACATTATTTTAAGGATATGGAATTGCACACCATTGAGCTTAGCAAGTTTGAAGATCAGATCAAAGGGGAAAAGCTGAGTGAGGCAGATGAACTCAAGCTACTGTTGTCGAAAGTAAAGACTTCACTTGATAGGTGGGTAGCATTCTTAACTCGGCATGATTTATTAAACAAACGAGATCTACCAAAAGAATTAAAAGATCCAGGGCTAGAGAAAGCTCTAGAAGTTATTGAAGTAATGAATTTGAGTGATGAAGAAAGAGATGCCTATGAAGCACATTTGCACTGGCTACGTATTGAAGAAAGCACTCTTAAGAAAGCTAAAGAGGAAGGTAGAGAGGAAGGAATAGTGATAGGTGAAGAGAGAGGGGTTGAGAAAGTAGCTAGAAATATGCTATCACAGAGTATAGATATTGAGGTAATTGCAAGATCTACAGGATTGACTATAAAGAAGATCGCAACAATTAAGAAAACAGCTAATGAATAGAAATCAATAGTTAGCAATCGCCTCAAACGTTAAATCTAAAGTGCATAACGTCTCCGTCGACTACTGTATACTCTTTGCCTTCAAGCCGAAGTTTCCCGGCATCTCGTGCACCTGATTCCCCATTGTATTTCATATACTCTTCAAAACCCACGGTTTCTGCGCGAATAAACCCCTTTTCAAAGTCGGTGTGGATAGCACCTGCAGCCTGAGGGGCCCGGGTTCCTTTGACGATATCCCAAGCTCTTGCTTCTTTAGGCCCTACTGTGAAGAAGGTAATAAGACCTAAAAGGTGGAACCCGGCTTTAATGAGCCTGCTGAGTCCGGTTTCTTCTAAACCTATACTTGCGAGGAATTCCTTCTTTTCCTCTTCACTATCTAAGTTGGCTATTTCAGCTTCAATCTTAGCTGAAATCAAAACGCATTCCGCATTCTCTTCTTTAGCCTTTGCGCGCATCTTCGTAACAAACTCATTATCCGCAGCATTGATTTCATCTTCATCAACATTGCAAACATAAAGGACTGGTTTATCAGATAGTAGCTGCAACCGCTTTAGCTGCTCCTTATTAGTCTCGTTTTCCAAAACCCTGGCAGGCTTGCCAGCTTTCAGAACTTCATAGACTTGTTTCATCAGCTCACACTCAGGTATAAGCTCTTTATTAGTTTTAGCTTTTTTCTCAAGGTTGGGGATTCTTTTTTCCACGCTTTCCAAATCAGCCAGAATGAGCTCAAGATCGATGATCTCAGCATCCCTGATCGGATCGATTTCTCCTTCCACATGGGTGACATTCTTATCTTTAAAGCAGCGCACCAAATGGACTATAGCATCAACTTCTCTTATATGTGCCAGGAACTTATTACCTAACCCTTCGCCTTTGCTTGCCCCCTTCACTAGGCCGGCAATATCCACAAATTCGATCTGAGTAGGAATAGTCTTTTCTGAGGGGTAGATTTCAGAAAGCTTATTGAGACGAAGATCAGGCACTGAAACACGACCAACGTTGGGTTCGATAGTACAGAAGGGATAATTAGCAGCTTCCGCGGCTGCGCTCTGCGTCACTGCATTAAAAAGCGTGGATTTGCCAACATTTGGCAGCCCAACTATCCCACATTTAAATCCCATAACTAACCTTCTAAATTCTTTAAATTCAAGCTGCAGTTATTCATAAAGCCCGCTAAGTCACCGGCAATTAACTGCTTAATATTAGCAATAATACCCGCCACACCTGCTTCTGCAAGCGGCAACTCAGCTTTCGCAAAGTCTCCAAGCACGTAATCCGTCACCCTATCCCTATGACCGGGGTGAGCGATACCAAAACGCACTCTTAGATACTCGCTACCAATAAATGCATCTATGGATTTTAAACCATTATGCCCCGCATTACTACCACCAATTTTAACTTTTATCCTTCCCAGGTTAAGATCGAGATCATCATGAATCACAATGATATTGGACTTAGGGATTTTATAAAACTGAGAACACTCCTGAACCGCTATACCTGAACGATTCATATAAGTACCAGGCTTTAATAACAAAACCTTGGCTCCATGAATCTGAGCCGTACAATAGTGACCATGAAATTTCTCTTTAAAACCATCCTCACCAAATTTGGCTCTAAGCTCATCGACCACCATATAACCTATGTTATGGCGGTTTTTCTTATATTTTTCACCGGGATTTCCGAGTCCTACAATTAAATGCATATCTTGTCAGCAAGAGCTTACTAGTTTAGTATGAGTTTGAGTATAGCAAAATTAGGAGGATATATAACCAACTTTTATCATAAATTTGATTTACCTGATGGATTAGATATTAAGGGAGATCTGGCAGTCGACACAGAGGCAATGGGCTTGAATAATTATCGTGACCGCCTATGTGTGATACAGCTTTCAAATGGCGATGGTGATGCTCATATAGTTCACTTTCCGGAGTTGAAGTTCACTTGCCCTAATTTAAAGAAAGTGCTTGTTGACGATAACAGGGTGAAATTGTTCCATTTCGGTCGTTTTGATATCGCTATCATTATGCATTATTTGCAAATTGAACTGAAGAATGTTTATTGCACAAAAATCGCCTCCAGATTGACTCGCACCTATACTGATTCCCACGGCCTCAAAGACTTGTGTGAAGAGCTTCTTAAAATCAAACTTAATAAGCAGCAGCAGAGTTCTGATTGGGGTACCAACCAGTTATCGCAAGAGCAACTTGCATATGCCGCAGGAGATGTTCTCTATTTGCACGGCTTGCGTGACAAATTGGATATAATGTTAAAGCGAGAAGGTCGTATGGATATGGCCAAGAAATGTTTTGAATTCCTGCCTACGAGGGCAAAACTTGATCTGATGGGTTGGCCTGATTTCGACATATTTCAACATTAATAATATTTTTTATTAAAATTGTTTTTATTAACTATTTATTAATAATCTTTATAAATAATAGAGGTTGCATTCTAATAAAGGTTAGTAATATGTATCCGAATTATACCAAGTATGTAATACTGCTTATTGTAGTTTTTCTCGCTATTTCTGCAGTCTACGTTGTGAAGAGCCCAACAACCCACCGAATCTATCAATGCGCTTTTACCGACCGCAGCATTGAAATAGAAAATACGTTCCACAAATGGGTTACTGCACTTAATAGCGGCAAGTCCGAAGACGTGGTAAAACTGTATGCGAAAGACGCAACATTACTCCCTACGCTTTCACCTAAGATCTTAACAACGCATCAGCAACTTAAGCAGTATTTTGATATGCTGGCAGGAAAGCCACATATTAAGGTTGTCGTCGATAAGCTAAAAGTCAGCGTTATGGGTAATATTGCTTTTAGTAATGGGTTATACACCATTAGCTATACTGAAAATGGGCACACAGTTAGCGTACCTGCCAGGTTCAGCTTTGCGTATCAACACAGATCAGGACAGTGGCTAATTATCGACCATCATTCTTCGGTTCTACCAGCTGCTCAGAACGACGGCAAAGACGATTAATGAAATTATTATGTTGACCAAAGTAATTACATAACCCAATATTTATGCAATTAGTTGTTGTGCGGTGTCACGAGATTGACGCGTCGCTTACGCTCCTCGCAATGACGGCGACTTGGCGCCCCTGCATCTCACTTAAAATAGTTGAGTATAAATTTAAATATTGGTTATGAAATGACTGACTTTACAAATATAGCTGTAGCATATGGTGATGGCATCGGCCCTGAAATCATGGAATCCGTTTTAAAGATCCTACGAGATGCCGGAGCGCAATTGAAAATCGAGACGATTGAAATCGGTGAAAAGCTATATTTGCACGGCCAGCCTTCAGGAATTTCGAAAGAAGCTTGGGATACTATCTACAAAACCAAGATCTTATTAAAGGCTCCTATTACCACCCCACAGGGGAAAGGATATAAAAGCCTCAACGTCACCTTCAGAAAAACCCTTGGGCTTTTTGCTAATATCAGACCTGCTGTTTCCTACTATCCATTTGTTGATAGCAAGCAGGAAAAAATGGATCTAATCGTGTTTCGTGAGAATGAAGAAGATTTGTACGCTGGCATAGAATATAAGGTAGGCCCTACTTTTAATTTGTCTTACAAGCTCATAACGCATAAGGGTTCAGAGAAAATCATTCGCTATGCATTCGAGTATGCCAAAACCAATAATCGGAAAAAAGTAACTTGCCTTATAAAAGATAATATAATGAAAATTGCCGATGGTGCTTTTCACTCGATTTTCGATACCGTAGCCAAAGAATACCCAGACATTAAAGCTGATGCAATGATTGTTGATATCGGGTCAGCTCGCATAGCTTCACGCCCTCAGGATTTTGACGTCATTGTCACCCTTAATCTTTACGGCGATATTGTATCTGATATCGCTGCCGAGGTCTCCGGATCGGTTGGCTTGGCAGGCAGCTCCAATATCGGCCCTACCTGTGCAATGTTTGAAGCTGTACATGGATCCGCCCCAGATATCGCCGGCAAAGGGATAGCAAATCCTTCAGGGCTGCTTAATGGCGCCGTGATGATGCTAGACTATATCGGGCAAGGTAAAGTTGGGGCATTAATTCAAAATGCCTGGCTCAAAACTCTGGAAGATGGGGTGCATACTGCTGATATTTATACAAAAGGTAAAAGCAAGGTAAAGGCAAGCACTTCTGATTTCACCGATGCAGTGATAAATAACCTGGGCAAGTCACCATCTCATCTCCCTGCAAAAACACCGGCTAGCGCCGAGCGCATTAAAATCGATCTCGCGCCCGAAGACAAAATATCACAACAGCTGGTGGGTGCTGATATATATATCGATGCTCATGCCATGACTATCGCGGAAACCGCGGCAATTATGGAGAATCTGCACCCTCACCTGCAGCTTTATACGATTTCGCTTAAGGGTTTAAAAGTCTGGCCTAATGCAACGGCAACAGCAAAAGCAGATGAGTATACTTGCTGCCGCTATATTGGTTATAAAGACAAAGGGGTGACACAGGATGATATTATAGAGCTCTTGAGCAAAGCCACTGCAAAGAAAGTAGCGATAAGCACTGTGCAAAACCTTTATAACTACGGTGGTAACGCTGGCTATTCAATGGCTCAGGGTGAATAGCCAGTGTGCTTAAGCTTCCAAATGAATAGCCGGAGCTAATGCAGGGTGAGCATGCAAGTAGTCTTCCATCTCCATGAATTTATCCTGTGGTGCGGCTAACTCCTGGCTGGTAATTCGCACAAATAGCAAGGCTTTGTGCGCATACAAATAGGCGAAGCTGTTCAACTCACCATTTGCAAGCTGCTCTTCAGAAAAGTAATCAAATGGATCGCCCTCTAATCCTGCAACACGAAAGGCATCTTGGATAAAAGTCACACTGTTCTTAGTAGGCGCGAAGTATAGGCAATGCTCT
>Ga0206948_1116_pt1 | contig 19893 bp, 14 predicted proteins | sample Alteio_BWOrgHeat_FD_153236 | JGI IMG/M metagenome (GOLD analysis project Ga0206948, IMG submission 153236) | Enriched cells from forest soil in Barre Woods Harvard Forest LTER site, Petersham, Massachusetts, United States -... | ecosystem: Environmental > Terrestrial > Soil > Temperate forest > O... | reverse complement strand
ACTGTTAGCCAAATTTAGCTTGGAATATGGAACGTTAGCTCCGACAGATAACTGCGTACCAATGATATTTGCCACTGCAGCTAATTGTGTGCCAGTAATAGCAGCGCCAGCTGACAATTGTGTGCCTACTATATTTGCAGTATTGGAAATGTCGGTAGTAGTAATAGTACCATCAACAATGTCACTGCTTGTAACACTACCTGCCAAATTTAGCTTAGAATATGGAATGTTTGCACCAGCTGATAACTGCGTACCAATTATGTTTGCCACGGCAGCAAGTTGTGTACCTGCAACAGCCGCACCCGCGGAAAGTTGAGTGCCTATAATATTTGCACCAGCAGCTAGTTGTGCTCCTGTTATAGCTGCAGTATTGGAAATGTCTGTAGTAGTAATAGTGCCATCAAGAATGTCAGAGCTCTTAATACTGTTAGCCAAATTTAACTTAGAATATGCAATAGCTGCATCACTGGCTATATTGATATTTTTAATATTCGTGAGAGCTAATTGCAATGCCTGGATTTCAGCTGCAAGTTGCGTAGTGTCGCCGCCACTTGTACCGTTAGTGACTCCAGATATACTATAAGCAATAGTAACTGAATTGACATAATCAGAGAGAAAAGATAATTGTCCAAATAACTGCTCTACCGTGGTTGCACTATTGATGTAGTAATTAAAGATTGGTCTGCTTTCTATTGGAAAATTCAAAAGATTGATTACACTAGTTGCCCACTGTTTAATATCTGCAGTTATTGGAGTAGTCATAAAATACCTTTTTATGTGATGTTTAACTAGAAAAAATATTCTAGTTAAACAATCGGTTAGAATTTAAATTTCATTCCTATAGTCCCAATATGTTCTTGTAATTTTCCTGTTTTAGGTGTAGCCAAACTAGTTGAAGTGGGAAGCCCGCTACTATATACAGAGGTTGCAACTGAGCCCGTTTGCACTTTACCAAGGTTCGCATACATGTATTGAAGTTGTACATCGAACATGGGATTAACAGTAACGTCAAATCCTGCACCAACCTGCCAGGCAAATGCATTCCTGCTTTCTCCATCATAAGTTGTAGTGGTTGTGACAACGCCAGTATTTACTTTGCAATAATCATTTGAATTGTTTTTTGCTATCCCCATTCCGAATTTCAGATAAGGCATAATTACCGTTTGAGCATTTACTAAATCAACGCTCATATTGAGAAGCGCTACATTGCTTTGGGTTTTCCATGATAAAGAAGTATTAGTATCGAGAGCGTTACCAAAGTTATATGAGTTTTTTCCTATGTATTTGTATTCTAAGCCTACAGCCAGCTGTTTCAGCAGTTTGCTTCCTATTGCAGCTCCAAATGTACATGTTGGGTTGCCAGCGGGTAACTGCGTATTACCCTTTAGTGCAGTTGATTGAGCTATGCCACCGGTTATCTCTATAAAATTATAACTGCAATGTTGCAGAGCTGAGTTTTCCAACGCATTAACTAGTGATGGTATAGAATGCAGTGACGCTAAAGCAATTATGTTTATTAAGTTTTTAGTTTTCATAAATAATTTTACTACTAAATTAATTATTATTTATTTCTCCTTAATAATTGCTCATCTTGAGGTGTTATTGTCCTATAAGCAAAAATCACTAATAGGAAATTTATGAAAAGATTTTAGCTGTAGGGCAATCTTCTTAAAGTAAATAAGATATTGTGCAAATGGCTTTGTCAACGCATTTCTTGATATAATTTAAATATAGTGTATATTTATTTCATTAGTCTACATCATGTTAATTTCTTTTAATTTCTTAAGTTCAAACATGAAGTATAACTTCGTGTGCTAAAATTTATTGCATAAGGAATACTAATCCTAGAGAATTAAAATATGAGTGGCCGACAACCTTCGAATTTGCGTAATAGTATGTTAAATATATTGGAATATCGCAAAGCAGCTTTAGCTAAACTTTCACTACCATTGGCCGATTATATAGAGAGAAAAGCCGGATTTGGAAAAACATTTGAAGCTAACCTTGAGTCGTATTCACGTTATAAATTAATACCTCGGGTTCTACAAAAGATCGAAGAAGTCGATACTTCAGTAACCATACTGGGGGCGAAAATGAATGCTCCCATCATTATTGCTCCGACCCCTTGGCATAAAATGTTTTGTGATAATGGCGAGAAAGATACTTTTGACGCGACAAGTTCAGTTGGCATCCCTTTTATTGTCTCGTCTTTTTCTACCTGTGACTTCGCGGAAATCGGATCCAGTTTATCCAATGTATGGTATCAATTGCTGGTTTACCGCGATAAGGAATTGATGAAGAAATATATAGTTAAGGCTGAAGAATCTGGATGTTCAGCCATTGTTTTAACGATTGATGCCCCGCTAGGATGTTCAATGTGCAAACAAGTAAGCTCTGGTACGGATCGTTTAGAATTCCCAATTCATAATTTGCCCTTATTCCCTCATGATCCTGCGGTGCCTTATGAAACGCTAGATGAATACTATAAAAAATACATAAATTCGTCGGCTAGTTGGGAGGATATAAAAGAAATAATATCTTTCACGCGCTTACCAATCATCCTAAAGGGTATCTTACATCCGGTAGATGTGGAACAAGCAATCCGCTTTGGTGCTAAAGGGATAATCATCTCTAATCATGGCGGAAGACAATTGGATGGTGCAATCTCCTCTCTTGAAGCGCTTTCCTTATTATCAAATGATTTTAAAAACACTATTGATATTTATATGGATGGGGGCATACTAAGCGGCATTGATATATTTAAAGCGATTGCTTTGGGGGCTAAGGCTGTTTTAATTGGGCGTGCCGCTTTGTATGGATTAATCGTGGGCGGGCAGTACGGTCTGGTTTCACTACTAAACCTCCTGGATCGAGAATTGAAAGAGTGTATGCATATGACGGGATGCGCCGATATTAAAAGTATTACAAGAGATTTATTGCATCCGCACAATGGTGCCTCCAGGGTTCTGGATGCAGCTTAAATTGAAACCGACAATTATCCCTGCAACGATTGCAGACTACCCAGTTGTGCAAAACATGGCTCGATTTTATGTATATGATAGAACGCTGTATATGGGTTGGGAATGTCCTGAAAATGGGCTATTCGATTGCATAGACTTTAAGCATTACTTTGAAAACCCTAATGAACGCGCATTTGTAATTAAGGTTAACAATGAATTAGCTGGGTTTGTTTTATTAGACAAAGCCCATCTGATTGAACAAGTGGATTGGAACATGGGTGAATTTTTTATTCTCGCTAAATTCCAAGGCAAAGGTATTGCAAGCATGGTTGCCAGAGATATATTCAAAGAGCATCCAGGTAAGTGGTCGGTAGCTGTCATGCCTGAGAATTCCAAAGCTCTGAATTTCTGGCGTAAAGTTATATTTGAGACATGTGATGGGGATTATAACGAAGTCTTTAAAACAGAAGAAGAACTAAAGTCAGCCGATAACCCTGATCCTTATGCAATGAATGTAATCACATTCGCAATAGATAAGGAGAAAACGCCTGAGTTGCATATCTCAATTCATCAGGCTAAAGCTGCTGATATAGAGAACATGGTTATACTTTCTTATGCAAAGCGGCGCGATTATGAAAAAGCCCAACCTCAGTTTTGGCGTTATGCAGAAGGTGCCGAGGTAAGTCAGACAGAGTGGTTCCAGGAATTGCTGAACAAAGATGACCATATTTTTTTAGTCGCCAAATCTCAATCACAGGTCATAGGCTTCATTATCGGTCGCATTGTGATTCCGCCTGAGGTATATAATCCGGGATTAACCTTGATGGTTGATGACTTTTGCGTCTCTCACTCTTCACAATGGAGTACTGTAGGAAGTAAGCTACTTACAGAACTGAAGCGCCGAGCACAAGAGAAGGGTGCTCAGCAGGTTTTAGTTGTTTGCGGCGCTCATGATCAACCAAAGCGACACTTTCTTCAAGGTCTTTCGCTTACGGCCGCTTCCGAATGGTATGTTGGAAAAATAGAGTGACGACATGTTAATTAACAAAACCGATATTATAGAATTCAAGAGAAGCCTGAATTTTCTTCATATGGAGGAGCTCAAGGATATTTGCAGTAGATTCTCACTTAGTACAAAGGGTAAGAAAATAGAGTTAATCGCAAGGATTTTACACTTCATCAAAACCGGAGAAAAGCTGACCAGCCCTAAATTTCCTAAAGCATCATATGCCGGGCCTGGGCAGAATAATACACTATCCAAAAATAGCCTGATGTTGAAAGGGGCATATAAGAATGATTTGAGAACTCGCCTCTTTTTCAAGAAGCTCATTGGCGAACATTTCCATTTCACAGCATTCGGTATCGATTGGCTAAATGAACGGTGGCTGAGTGGTAACCCGCCAACGTATCAGGAATTTGCTGATATGTGGGTGAAAGAAAAACTTAGGAGAGAAGCGCAAGCCCCATCTCCCAAAGAAGAATGGGCTTACATTAGTTTTATCCAGGACTATTTTAATAAACTCCCGGATGCAAGCCATGAAGATATGAAAGCGGCATGGGCAAGCGAACGCCAAAAACGGAAAGATTACGTTAGTAACGCACTGAGAAATTTGAGAGCCTAGAGACGATTATGAAACCCAAATACCGCAACGAGTTTGTTGAATATATAAAAGAGTTACTTGAGGGGCATATAGATATATCAGTACGCCCTATGTTTGGTGGCTTTGGTTTATATAGCAACAAGCAAATGTTTGGACTGATTGCCGATAACGAGTTGTATTTTAAAGCTGATCCAGCCGCATCTAAGGTTTTTCAAGAGTTAGGGTCTGATCCTTTTACTTATGAACGCAATGGCAAAACAATAGCCATGTCATATTGGAAAGTTCCTGATGAAGTTCTCGAAAACACAAAGTTGCTCAAGCAATGGATCGATCTTGCTTCTCAATCAAGTCGCGCCAGTAAATCCAAACAAAAAGGCGGTAGGGTTTAGGGTAACAATACAGGTAAAATTACCTTACTCCTAAGCGCCCAGTTTTCTCAATTTTTAAGCAAACTCAAAGCAAGCAGTGAAGAGTCCAGCAATTAAAATACTAGATATTCCATCTTCCGATGTTGAAGCAGAGGTAACTGAAGGCGTTTCGACTATATATTGGCTGCCAAAAACTACGCAGCTTTCTCCGGCTCCGACGAAAGCAGTGTTGGCTCCAATAATGACGTCGGCGTAACCATCGCCGTTCAAATCACCAGCCCCGCTCACTGAATTGCCAATTTCATCCTGGTTTCCGCCGACTATTACAATGCCTTGATTGTTTAGGGTGAACAGATTCACATTACTCGCCACACCGCCATGACCAAAAATAATATAGCTTTTGCCGGTATAGTCATTTGCACTGGGAGAGGATGAGGCAACATTCGCTCCAATGATGACATCAGCAAAGCCATCTTTATTGAAATCCCCAGCACCATTTTGCGTCGGAACATCCAATTTGCCAGAGGGAGTGTAATGCAAGCGATTAGGGCTATCTGCCATGTATAGGCAAGGACGTCCGTTAGCCCCATATCCTTCAGGAAAACTCCCTTAACTATAATGAGAAAGTATTTTATAGGACTGATGTAAGTTACATATTGCAACCACTGGGGCATATTTTCTATAGGGGTTGCATAGCCGGATAGTAGTATTGTGGGAACCATGAACACAAAAATACCTAAGGTGGCTTGCTGCTGAGTATTTACAAGTGATGATATAAATAAGCCTATTCCTACTATTGAAGACACGAACACCATCATGCTAAAATACAACAGCAAAGCAGAACCTTGAAAGCTAACGTTGAATGCAAACATTGCAATCACCATGATAAGACTGCTCTCAGCAATGCCGATTATCATGGCAGGTAAGGCCTTACCAATTAGTATTTCCCAGGGTTCTAGTGGCGAAACCATTAGTTGATCAAAGGTTCCCATTTCGCGTTCACGGGCTATTGAAAGCGAGGTTACCATTAATGTTATAATCATGCTCAGGATTGCGACCAAGCAAGGAACGTTATAAACTATATAATCAAGATTAGGATTAAACCAGGTGCGAGAGATTACATTTATGGGCTGGTTTATAATTGCTCCCTGCTTCGTAAGGATATCTTCATTGAAATCCTGTATAATTTGACCAACATAGCCACTTACAATTTGAGAGGCATTTGATTTCCTGCCATCCAAAATAGAAATAACAGTTGCAGTATTACCTGCACTGAGCTGTCTGGAAAAGTCTTGCTGGATTTGCATTGCTAATATGACTTCCTGGCGGTCAACGGCCATCTGAACATCCTTATGTCTTTCAAGCAACCGTACCTTGGAAAAATATGGCGACCCCTTGATACGCTCCGTGAGCTCATGGCTATACCAGCCTGAATCCTGATTAAAAAGCCCAATAGTAATATTCTTTACTTCCAAAGTTGCCGCATTAGCCAACACAAAAAGTTGAATGAGTGGCGGAGCAATTAGCGCAACACGACTCCTCTTGTCCTGCCAAACTGCAAGAACCTCTTTAACTAATAGGGATTTAATTTTCTCCAGCATGATCAGTCCAGACTCTTTCTTGTGTTTTTTATGGCAAGCCCAATAAATATAACTGCAATTAAAAGCATAGGGATGATATTGATTACAATCAAGTACGGAACTCCTCCGGCTAGAAACGTAGTTTGCAATATGCTAACTAAATACCTTGGCGGCAAAACATAACTTAGAATCTGGATATAAAGCGGCATAGATTGGATTTCAAAAAGGAAGCCGGAAAGCACAAATGCGGGCAAAAAGCCTAACATGATTGCAAACTGATTTGCTAAAAACTGGTTTTTTGAGAGCACGGAAATAAATAATCCCTGTCCCAAGGCAGCTAACAAGAATACTGAAGTTGCCATATACACGACCAGAAATGATCCCCTAAATGGTACGCCAAAAAATATTATTGATATCGCAAGGCATAGTGTCATGGATCCCAATCCTAGAAAAAAGTATGGGGTGATCTTACCTGCAATAAATTCCAGCACACGAATCGGTGTGGAGATCAGCGCTTCCATTGTGCCGTGTTCCCACTCGCGAGCAACGACCAGCGCAGTAAGCAATGTGCCGATCAGTGACATGATTATTGCCACTGAACCCGGCAACAACACATATCGGCTTTTTAATTCCGGGTTGAACCAAACGCGAGTATCAATGTCAATCGGGATTACAAAATCAACTTTTTTCTCCGCTCGAAGAGAGTTAATCCAGGTATTAACTACACCGACAGCATAATTTATCACAAAATTTGCGGTATTAGTTTCACTGCCATCTGTAATGACCTGAATTGATGATGTTAACTGATTGTCGAGGCTTTTAGAGAAATCTTGAGGTATTACAACTATACCACGGATTTCACCTTTAATTAGTTTTCTTTCTATTACCGCTCGATCCGTATCTTCAATCACTTCAAAAAAAGGAGTTCCAGTAAATGCCGCGGCCAGGCTATAAGCATTTGCTGATGTATCTTCAAGTACCAGGCCTATTCGGATTTTATTGGCGTCCAGCGACATCGCATACCCGTACAAGAAAGTGAGAAGTAGTGGCAATACAATGGCGATCAGGATGCTGCTTGGATCGCGGATAACTTGCAATGATTCTTTTTTGACAAATGCTCTAAATCTGCGAAATGAAAATTCTATCATATTGCTTTTTTATCCCCATTGTTCTCGTCCAATCTCGAGCGTTTTATAAGTTCAATAAAGGCATCCTCAAGAATCGGGTTAGGAATTTCCTCACTTTGCACACTTTCTTTAAGCTCCTGCGGCGTCCCTTTGCTGATGCAATTCCCATTGTAAATTAAGGCAATGTTGTCGCAATACTCAGCTTCATCTAGAAAATGTGTGGTTACCATTATGGTAACGCCCTTTTCTACCATACCATTAATGTGTAACCAGAACTCTCTTCGCGTAATAGGATCAACCCCTGAAGTTGGCTCATCTAGAAAAAGCACGTCAGGTTCATGCATGACTGCACAGGAAAGTGCTAACCTCTGTTTAAAGCCGAATGGTAGCCCTCCAGAGCGAGCGAGCAGATGCGGTTCGAGCGCAAATACCTCGATCATTTCATCGATTTTGTCTTTCTTCTGCTTCCCGCTGAGCCCATAAATCCCCGCAAAAAAATTGAGGTTAGCCATAACACTCAGGTCACTGTAAAGCGAAAATTTCTGCGCCATATAACCGATCCGAGACCGAGCCTTTGCGGAGGCAGTCAACAGGTCAAACCCTGCAACCAACGCCTGTCCTTGATTCGGCTTAATTAAGCCGCACATCATTTTAAAGGTTACAGATTTCCCCGCACCATTTGGCCCCAGCAACCCAAATATTTCTCCCTTTTTAATATCGAAAGAAACATTTTTCACTGCAGTAAAGTCACCAAATTTTTTAGTCAATCCAATGGCCTGAATTGGAAAAGCTACACCATTGGCTGCACGTGGTTGCATTCTTTCAGCAAATGAAGATTTTTTCGGTGCCTCAGTACCTAGGATATCTATAAAAGCATCTTCAAATTTAGCTGGCACTGGTAACAGCTCATAACCCTGTGGCAGAGCATGCGATTTTTTGACTATAATTCGGACATCATGCCCCTCTACAACTCCATCACGAATGGATGGAGACGTGATAAGCCCCCTTAAAATCTTGCGCCTCTCATTGCCTTCGGCTTTTATAATATATACCTGACCTCCCATTTTAGATATAAGGTCTTTGGGTGATCCTGTATAAATTAAGTTACCTTCATTTAGCAATAAGATCTTCTCGCAGCGCTCAGCTTCATCGAGATAGGATGTCGATATTATTACAGTTACTCCTTCGTCTAAAAGCTGATGTATCATGACCCAAAGTTCTTGACGGGAAAGCGGATCAACGCCCACACTGGGTTCATCGAGAACAACCAATTTAGGGGTTATAAGAAGCGCGCAGGCCAGCCCAAGCTTTTGCTTCATGCCACCAGATAGCTTACCAGTATACCGATTAAGAAATGGTTTTAGCTTGGTGAAGTGCATCATTTTGTCAAAAACCTGCTGCTTTTTCTCTGCCTTTAATCCATGAAGGGAAGCATAGAGCTCAAGGTTTTCCAAAACAGTAAGGTCTTCATATAAACCAAACCTTTGGGGCATATAGCCGATCATTTCCTGAATTTTATATAAATCATTAGTCGTATCATACTGATCAACGGTGATGGTACCTGAGGTTGGTGTCATGAGTCCGGTAATAAGCCTTAAGAGCGTAGTTTTCCCTGCACCATCTGGTCCAATTACTCCATTGATGCACCCCTTGTATATTTGAGCATTTATATTGTTTAGCGCAGGAATACTGCTTTTAGGAAATTTCTTTATAAGGTTTTTAATTTCTACAAGGGTTTCCATTTTTATTTGGGGTTTAGTTTTATGGTAGCGGTGACTGGCATGCCCTGGCGCAATTCACCATTTGGGTCCTCTGTGACAATGCGTATGCGATATACTAGATCAGTTCGCAGTTCTTTTGTTTCAATGTTCTTTGGCGTAAACTCAGCCTGAGAAGAAATAAAGCCGATTTGCCCTTTGTATGGCTTATCAGGGCGAGTATCAGTATAAACCTGTGCCTCCATTCCAGATTTAATTCGACCCAGGTCAATTTCACTTACATATGCCCGAACCCAAACTGGGTTAACCAAGGACAAAGTATATACCACCTGCCCGGCTTGCACTATTGAACCAGCTTCTCGGACACGAGTTAGCACAATACCATCTTCAAGTGGAGTTAGTTCTATATCACTAAGATTCGTAAGAGCCTGGTTGTAATTAGCCTTCGCAGATTCAAAAGTCGCTTTAGCCTCTTCGATGTCTTCAGCACGAAACCCTTCTATCAATTCATTTAATGCCTCTTCTGCCGCCTTTAATTGAGCTGCTGCTGCCTTAGCCTGCGTCATAGCGTTATCATAATCCTGCAGGGATTCGAATCCTTTTTTCTTTATAGCTTCCTGTCGATCTGCAGCTACTTGCGCGTTTTGATAATCTGCGAGCTTTTCTTTAACAACAGCTTCGGCCTGCTTAATATCCTGAGGCCTATTACCTGTCGATCGCTTGTTATATTCAGCTTCGGCCTGTTGCATTAGAGCACGCATATTATCGAGGCTATTGATATAAGGAACTTTATCAAGCCTAGCAATTACAGTGCCTGCTTTAACCTTATCACCTTCATCAACAGACATTTCGGTGATTTTACCACTCACCCTAAAACCCAGATCAACTTGCCGGATATCGACGTTGCCATGTAGAGTTAAGTGGTCGCTATCTACCCAGCCTCTCCAATAATTATGCCCCATATATATCGCACCCACCAGGACAGCAATAAAGACTAAGAGTTTTTTATTGGATAATAATGTAAACACACGATTGGACATGATTAAAAACTTTATCTTATAAATAGTCATTAGTTAATAGGTTAGTCTATTATATTGAAAATACTAAATAAAAAAATTGCTTGACCTAAAAGTATCCATTGGATACAATGCAGCTATGAGCCATGAGTTCTTTTCAATTTTAGAGACCAAGCACTTTGCCAAGCTGTTTGATAAACTTGTTGGTAAAGGAAAAAGGTCTAAGCTCCACGAGTTTTTGGCAAATGAGCCTGAGTCTGGTGTTATTATTAAAGGATCTCGAGGTATCCGTAAATTGAGATGGGCTAGAGAAGGAACTGGTAAAAGTGGAGGAGTACGTATCATCTATTACTTTTACAAAGAAGGACCTGTACTTTATTTACTTACTCTCTTTGCCAAAAATGATAAAGAGAACTTGGGTAAGAAGGAGATAAATGAACTCGCAAAAATGACAGATATGATAAAGCTTAAATATAAAGGCATTAGATGACTAAAGATAAAACTAAAATGAATAAAGCTGGTAAGCAAATCCTTAAAGCTATGAAAGAAGTTTTAAAAGGGGATTGTATCGCCTATAAGGTAAAGGTTGATCCTAAGATTGATATTAAAACCATAAGAGAATCTCTGGGCATGGAGCGCGACGAGTTTGCTCATGCTTTTAATCTAAGTAAATTTTCTGTTCGGAACTGGGAGCTTAGAAAGCGTGCACCAAGCGGTGCGGCTTTAACGCTTTTACAAATCATTCAGTCTGATCCTCTAGCAGCATATATGAAATTACATTCCCATACTCAACCCACTAAGCATAATTGATATTCAATACCCTAGAAGTCGGCAACCACTTCATTCAGTACCTTCCAGGAGATCTCTATATTTTGAGGGTTAGTGCCGTTCAATCCTGCACATACAATTAGAGCTTTCCATAATGCCCATCCGCGAGCTCTAGCCCAGGTAGCGTTATCTAGCAGAAGAGCTGCTTTAAATGCGAGTCGGCTTTCACCTTTAAACATAGTCCATGCAATCACCAGATCACATGCTGGATCACCAATCCCCAGCTGTCCAAAATCAATAACAGCAGTCAGCTTGCCTTTCTCAACTAGTAAGTTTCCTGCTGCTACGTCTCCATGAACCCAAACAGGTTGAAATTGCCAGGTAGTGGATAGCGCCTCTTTCCAAAGCGCTTTCACTGCCTGTACATCGATTTCATTGCCAAGTATGGCAATTGCCTGCTGGGTTTCATCATCGTAAGTTGCAAGTCTGCTGCCTCTATGGAAATTATGCTCTCCGGCAATAGGCCCCCCAGTCGTATCAATTTTGTGTAAGGCAGTTAGAAATGCTGCTAAACTAATAGCAAATTCAGTCATGTTATCAATAGATTCTATTGTTGCAGCATTACCGTTTATCCATTGATTCACTGACCAATGCCATGGATAGCCTTCGCCCGGATTACCTATAGCAAGCGGAACTGGGATAGGTAGCGGCAAATCCGGTGCAAGTTTAGGTAACCAATACTGTTCCTTTGTCACTTGCGCAACATAGCACTGTGCGCTTGGAAGCCTAAGCAGCATATGATCACCGAGGTGAAAAGACCTATTATCCCATCCACCGTGTTCTACTGGTTTAATCTCAAGACCTGCCCAATCAGGAAATTGCGTGGCGATTAGCTTGCGCACTAAAGAGACATCTATATTAACTTGGTCGGTTCCTGTCATAATATATTGAGTTTAGTGTTTTGTTAGTTCGATGCTAACTGAGTTATCAGCAGCCTTAATCCGACCCATTCCACCAATAGGAAAGGTGAACATAGGCATGGTATGTCCGAAGTCTGCACCGGCAATGATCGGTATATTCCTTAGCTCCTGCTTTGATTTTATAAGCAGTTTTAGTTTTTCTAGGCTCATACCAAACTTGGTTTCAAACCGGCCAATAACTAATCCTCTAACAGTCGCAAAATCTGGCTGGTGAAGTAGCGATTGCAAATCCCGATCGAATTCAACTACGCAATGTTCTGCGGTAATAGAATCCGCTTCTATGAACAGAATAGAATCTTTAATAGAAGGCATATATTCAGTACCTTGTAGCAGCTGCAATGTACATAGGTTTCCTCCTATAATAACACCTTCTGCCTCTCCTGGATTAAGTATAATATAACCTTTATTTTCATGGAAAACTCGGTTTCCCTGATCCAGAAACCAGGCATCATCAGACCAAGTATCTGAGGGCTTAATATTGATTGTTGATTTACTGAAGAATATCTGCCGGAAATATTCCACACAATACTCCAACCCTTTCTGCATAGCAAATGAGCTAAAATGAATACCAGAATAAGTAACCAGTCCAGACTTGTGGTAGATTGCATTTTGCAAAGCGGTTATATCAGAATAACCACAGAAGATTTTGGGGTTTTGTTTGATCAGGTCATAATCGATATACTTTAGCAACTGATTTGCATTAGACCCGCCGATGACAGACAGGATAGCTTTTACGTTTTTATCTGAGAACGCCTCATGTAAATCCTCCACTCTTGATTCGATGGATGAAGAATTAAATATATTGATTTCATTTACATGCTTACCAAACGTAACTTTCAGGCCTAGCTTCGCTAAGGCAGCAATTGCATAATTGATATTCTCTTGTGAGACAATTTTTAAACTGCAGGAAGGTGCAATTATTCTGACCTCATCACCTGAAGTCAATTTATCTGGAAGTAGTTTCATAAAAGCCTACGCATTATTTATACAACTCTCTTATATTGAAAATTATACACCATGTCCCCAGTATAGAATTATATATTATAAAATTAATGCGCAGAATATAAAAATCACTATTGGCGTCTGATTTAAATGATGCTTATTTATTAATTTTGCGTTACCATTCGGGCTATGATAACATCCGGCGCCCAGCTAAAGCTAGGCTATACTTTTAACACTAAGTATCGATCCCGATAAGGAAGGCAACTATGTCAAAAAATATTACTATTACAACTATGAATTCAACACAAGGTTTTACACTGCCGGGGGAAAACCAGGGTGATAATAGCGGTTATTCAGTTAGTAGTGCCGGGGATTTTAATAAAGATGGCTTTGCAGATGTTATTATTGGAGCAATTGATGCCAATCCTCCTGCTCCAAGTTTTGTTGGCACTGGCAAAAGCTACATTATTTTTGGTGGTCAGAATATTGGGTCAATCAACGCAAATCTAACCGCACTTAGTTCCGCTCAAGGAGTTACAATTGTGGGAGAGAATAATGGCGATCAGAGCGGTTATTCTGTAAGTAATGCAGGAGACTTTAATAAAGATGGCTATACTGATATTATTATTGGAGCCCCTGCTGCTAATGGAGTTGCTGGGATAAGCTATGTTGTTTTTGGTAACTCTCAGAATGTTGGAACGATAAATCTCGCTTCTCTTGGCACTCAGGGCTTTAGAATACTTGGAGAAAATACCGGTGATAAAAGTGGTTATGCAGTAAGTGGTGCCGGAGATGTGAATGGTGATGGTTATGCGGACATTATTATTGGCGCGCCATTTGCTACTACTCAAGCCGGAAAAAGCTATGTTATCTTTGGTAACAATGGCACACCAGGTGATATAAGCTTGAGCGCTCTTAATAGCACTCAGGGCTTTAGGATACTTGGAGAAGTTAGTAGTGATGAGAGTGGTTGCTCTGTAAGCGGTCTCGGGGATTTTAATAAAGATGGTTATGGAGATATCATCATTGGTGCAAGATTTGGTGATGTTGCTTCAGGTTCTGGCCATACTAGCCCAGGTAAAAGTTATATTGTTTTTGGTAGCGCAAATATAGGCACCAGCGATATTAACCTCAGCTCAATGAGTAATGCACAGGGTTTTAAGGTAATAGGAGAAAGTGATCAGGATCAGTTGGGCATTTCAGTAAGTGGTGCCGGTGACTTTAATAAAGATGGATATGCTGATGCCATTATTGGAACTCTTCCAACTGCTCCTAATTTTGGTAAAAGCTATGTTCTTTTTGGTCATAGTGGAGCAGCTACTGATATAACTTTGAGCGCGCTCAAGAATACTCAAGGCTTTAAAATACTTGGAGAACAAAGCGGCGATCAGAGTGGGTGTTCAGTAAGTGGTGCTGGGGATTTCAATAAAGATGGCTTTGCTGATGTCATCATTGGAGCGAATGTTGCCTCATCCTCTCCCAGTGCAAATGACTATACCGGCAAAAGCTATATTATTTTTGGTCATGGCGGTGTGGCGAGTAATGTGAATCTGTTCACCCTAAACAATCAAGGCATTGTAATAGTCGGCGGAAACCAGGATGAAATTGGCAATTCAGTGAGCGGGGCTGGTGATTTGAACGGCGATGGTTACGCCGACGTCATTATTGGAGCCAACACTGCTTTCGTCGGAGCCGGAGAAAGCTGCGTAGTTTTTGGCAGCCAATATATAGTCGAAACGCCTTCAGTTACCTCTGCTTCAACATCGGAAGATGGAATATCTAGTATTTTAATTGCTGGACTCTTCACTGCTTGCTTTGAGTTTGCTTAAAAATTGAGAAAACTGGGCGCTTAGGAGTAAGGTAATTTTACCTGTATTGTTACCCTAAACCCTACCGCCTTTTTGTTTGGATTTACTGGCGCGACTTGATTGAGAAGCAAGATCGATCCATTGCTTGAGCAACTTTGTGTTTTCGAGAACTTCATCAGGAACTTTCCAATATGACATGGCTATTGTTTTGCCATTGCGTTCATAAGTAAAAGGATCAGACCCTAACTCTTGAAAAACCTTAGATGCGGCTGGATCAGCTTTAAAATACAACTCGTTATCGGCAATCAGTCCAAACATTTGCTTGTTGCTATATAAACCAAAGCCACCAAACATAGGGCGTACTGATATATCTATATGCCCCTCAAGTAACTCTTTTATATATTCAACAAACTCGTTGCGGTATTTGGGTTTCATAATCGTCTCTAGGCTCTCAAATTTCTCAGTGCGTTACTAACGTAATCTTTCCGTTTTTGGCGTTCGCTTGCCCATGCCGCTTTCATATCTTCATGGCTTGCATCCGGGAGTTTATTAAAATAGTCCTGGATAAAACTAATGTAAGCCCATTCTTCTTTGGGAGATGGGGCTTGCGCTTCTCTCCTAAGTTTTTCTTTCACCCACATATCAGCAAATTCCTGATACGTTGGCGGGTTACCACTCAGCCACCGTTCATTTAGCCAATCGATACCGAATGCTGTGAAATGGAAATGTTCGCCAATGAGCTTCTTGAAAAAGAGGCGAGTTCTCAAATCATTCTTATATGCCCCTTTCAACATCAGGCTATTTTTGGATAGTGTATTATTCTGCCCAGGCCCGGCATATGATGCTTTAGGAAATTTAGGGCTGGTCAGCTTTTCTCCGGTTTTGATGAAGTGTAAAATCCTTGCGATTAACTCTATTTTCTTACCCTTTGTACTAAGTGAGAATCTACTGCAAATATCCTTGAGCTCCTCCATATGAAGAAAATTCAGGCTTCTCTTGAATTCTATAATATCGGTTTTGTTAATTAACATGTCGTCACTCTATTTTTCCAACATACCATTCGGAAGCGGCCGTAAGCGAAAGACCTTGAAGAAAGTGTCGCTTTGGTTGATCATGAGCGCCGCAAACAACTAAAACCTGCTGAGCACCCTTCTCTTGTGCTCGGCGCTTCAGTTCTGTAAGTAGCTTACTTCCTACAGTACTCCATTGTGAAGAGTGAGAGACGCAAAAGTCATCAACCATCAAGGTTAATCCCGGATTATATACCTCAGGCGGAATCACAATGCGACCGATAATGAAGCCTATGACCTGTGATTGAGATTTGGCGACTAAAAAAATATGGTCATCTTTGTTCAGCAATTCCTGGAACCACTCTGTCTGACTTACCTCGGCACCTTCTGCATAACGCCAAAACTGAGGTTGGGCTTTTTCATAATCGCGCCGCTTTGCATAAGAAAGTATAACCATGTTCTCTATATCAGCAGCTTTAGCCTGATGAATTGAGATATGCAACTCAGGCGTTTTCTCCTTATCTATTGCGAATGTGATTACATTCATTGCATAAGGATCAGGGTTATCGGCTGACTTTAGTTCTTCTTCTGTTTTAAAGACTTCGTTATAATCCCCATCACATGTCTCAAATATAACTTTACGCCAGAAATTCAGAGCTTTGGAATTCTCAGGCATGACAGCTACCGACCACTTACCTGGATGCTCTTTGAATATATCTCTGGCAACCATGCTTGCAATACCTTTGCCTTGGAATTTAGCGAGAATAAAAAATTCACCCATGTTCCAATCCACTTGTTCAATCAGATGGGCTTTGTCTAATAAAACAAACCCAGCTAATTCATTGTTAACCTTAATTACAAATGCGCGTTCATTAGGGTTTTCAAAGTAATGCTTAAAGTCTATGCAATCGAATAGCCCATTTTCAGGACATTCCCAACCCATATACAGCGTTCTATCATATACATAAAATCGAGCCATGTTTTGCACAACTGGGTAGTCTGCAATCGTTGCAGGGATAATTGTCGGTTTCAATTTAAGCTGCATCCAGAACCCTGGAGGCACCATTGTGCGGATGCAATAAATCTCTTGTAATACTTTTAATATCGGCGCATCCCGTCATATGCATACACTCTTTCAATTCTCGATCCAGGAGGTTTAGTAGTGAAACCAGACCGTACTGCCCGCCCACGATTAATCCATACAAAGCGGCACGCCCAATTAAAACAGCCTTAGCCCCCAAAGCAATCGCTTTAAATATATCAATGCCGCTTAGTATGCCCCCATCCATATAAATATCAATAGTGTTTTTAAAATCATTTGATAATAAGGAAAGCGCTTCAAGAGAGGAGATTGCACCATCCAATTGTCTTCCGCCATGATTAGAGATGATTATCCCTTTAGCACCAAAGCGGATTGCTTGTTCCACATCTACCGGATGTAAGATACCCTTTAGGATGATTGGTAAGCGCGTGAAAGATATTATTTCTTTTATATCCTCCCAACTAGCCGACGAATTTATGTATTTTTTATAGTATTCATCTAGCGTTTCATAAGGCACCGCAGGATCATGAGGGAATAAGGGCAAATTATGAATTGGGAATTCTAAACGATCCGTACCAGAGCTTACTTGTTTGCACATTGAACATCCTAGCGGGGCATCAATCGTTAAAACAATGGCTGAACATCCAGATTCTTCAGCCTTAACTATATATTTCTTCATCAATTCCTTATCGCGGTAAACCAGCAATTGATACCATACATTGGATAAACTGGATCCGATTTCCGCGAAGTCACAGGTAGAAAAAGACGAGACAATAAAAGGGATGCCAACTGAACTTGTCGCGTCAAAAGTATCTTTCTCGCCATTATCACAAAACATTTTATGCCAAGGGGTCGGAGCAATAATGATGGGAGCATTCATTTTCGCCCCCAGTATGGTTACTGAAGTATCGACTTCTTCGATCTTTTGTAGAACCCGAGGTATTAATTTATAACGTGAATACGACTCAAGGTTAGCTTCAAATGTTTTTCCAAATCCGGCTTTTCTCTCTATATAATCGGCCAATGGTAGTGAAAGTTTAGCTAAAGCTGCTTTGCGATATTCCAATATATTTAACATACTATTACGCAAATTCGAAGGTTGTCGGCCACTCATATTTTAATTCTCTAGGATTAGTATTCCTTATGCAATAAATTTTAGCACACGAAGTTATACTTCATGTTTGAACTTAAGAAATTAAAAGAAATTAACATGATGTAGACTAATGAAATAAATATACACTATATTTAAATTATATCAAGAAATGCGTTGACAAAGCCATTTGCACAATATCTTATTTACTTTAAGAAGATTGCCCTACAGCTAAAATCTTTTCATAAATTTCCTATTAGTGATTTTTGCTTATAGGACAATAACACCTCAAGATGAGCAATTATTAAGGAGAAATAAATAATAATTAATTTAGTAGTAAAATTATTTATGAAAACTAAAAACTTAATAAACATAATTGCTTTAGCGTCACTGCATTCTATACCATCACTAGTTAATGCGTTGGAAAACTCAGCTCTGCAACATTGCAGTTATAATTTTATAGAGATAACCGGTGGCATAGCTCAATCAACTGCACTAAAGGGTAATACGCAGTTACCCGCTGGCAACCCAACATGTACATTTGGAGCTGCAATAGGAAGCAAACTGCTGAAACAGCTGGCTGTAGGCTTAGAATACAAATACATAGGAAAAAACTCATATAACTTTGGTAACGCTCTCGATACTAATACTTCTTTATCATGGAAAACCCAAAGCAATGTAGCGCTTCTCAATATGAGCGTTGATTTAGTAAATGCTCAAACGGTAATTATGCCTTATCTGAAATTCGGAATGGGGATAGCAAAAAACAATTCAAATGATTATTGCAAAGTAAATACTGGCGTTGTCACAACCACTACAACTTATGATGGAGAAAGCAGGAATGCATTTGCCTGGCAGGTTGGTGCAGGATTTGACGTTACTGTTAATCCCATGTTCGATGTACAACTTCAATACATGTATGCGAACCTTGGTAAAGTGCAAACGGGCTCAGTTGCAACCTCTGTATATAGTAGCGGGCTTCCCACTTCAACTAGTTTGGCTACACCTAAAACAGGAAAATTACAAGAACATATTGGGACTATAGGAATGAAATTTAAATTCTAACCGATTGTTTAACTAGAATATTTTTTCTAGTTAAACATCACATAAAAAGGTATTTTATGACTACTCCAATAACTGCAGATATTAAACAGTGGGCAACTAGTGTAATCAATCTTTTGAATTTTCCAATAGAAAGCAGACCAATCTTTAATTACTACATCAATAGTGCAACCACGGTAGAGCAGTTATTTGGACAATTATCTTTTCTCTCTGATTATGTCAATTCAGTTACTATTGCTTATAGTATATCTGGAGTCACTAACGGTACAAGTGGCGGCGACACTACGCAACTTGCAGCTGAAATCCAGGCATTGCAATTAGCTCTCACGAATATTAAAAATATCAATATAGCCAGTGATGCAGCTATTGCATATTCTAAGTTAAATTTGGCTAACAGTATTAAGAGCTCTGACATTCTTGATGGCACTATTACTACTACAGACATTTCCAATACTGCAGCTATAACAGGAGCACAACTAGCTGCTGGTGCAAATATTATAGGCACTCAACTTTCCGCGGGTGCGGCTGTTGCAGGTACACAACTTGCTGCCGTGGCAAACATAATTGGTACGCAGTTATCAGCTGGTGCAAACATTCCATATTCTAAGCTAAATTTGGCAGGTAGTGTTACAAGCAGTGACATTGTTGATGGTACTATTACTACTACCGACATTTCCAATACTGCAAATATAGTAGGCACACAATTGTCAGCTGGCGCTGCTATTACTGGCACACAATTAGCTGCAGTGGCAAATATCATTGGTACGCAGTTATCTGTCGGAGCTAACGTTCCATATTCCAAGCTAAATTTGGCTAACAGT
>Ga0206948_1115_pt1 | contig 19956 bp, 16 predicted proteins | sample Alteio_BWOrgHeat_FD_153236 | JGI IMG/M metagenome (GOLD analysis project Ga0206948, IMG submission 153236) | Enriched cells from forest soil in Barre Woods Harvard Forest LTER site, Petersham, Massachusetts, United States -... | ecosystem: Environmental > Terrestrial > Soil > Temperate forest > O... | reverse complement strand
ACTTGTGTCCGTTCTCGTAAAATTTCGCGATCTTATAACTGCCTGCGACTTGCTCCGCTTTGAGTTTCACAATGGCTTTTTGGGCGTCGGCTACACGTTTGTCATCCGGATAAAAGGTCATGAAATCCGTGTAGGAAGCAATCGCCTTGGCCGCCGCGCCTTGATCGTATTCCGCCGTATCCGCCTGCTTTTCCCACGCCACACCGGCCCGATACATGGCATTCGCAGCAACATCCGGCTGGTCATTGTAGCGGTCGGCCGCCGTCTCATAAGCTTTCACCGCATCGGCGTAATTATGTTCTTTTTCGTGGGCTGTCCCCATGGCGAGTTGCGCGCTCGGTGCGATCGAGCTGTAAGGACCATTGTTCACGATCTTGGTGTACAACTTGGCGGTCTCATCCATGGAAGGATAAATCGGAATCGTATCCCAGAGCCGGAACCATTCGCCCGCCAGGAAACGATTGGCGATCACAAATTGCCGCTGGAGCACGTCATTGTATTGATCGCTCTTGGGATATTTCTCGATGATGTTCTGGTAGGCGTTGAAAGCGGCTTCGTCGCGGTGCTGGGACTCGAGGCAGCGGGCCACCAAATATTCGGCGCGCGGACAATAATCGGACAAGGGCCAGACGCGCAGTACCCGGTGGGCAGCATGGAGAGTGGTGGCGTAATCTTTGTTGGCAAAAGCGGCTTCGGCCACGGCCAGTTGATCCTTGGCCCGTGGACGCTGCCAGTTGGCATTTTCGCCGAAGTTTTCGTAGTACCAGCCTTCGCCGGGAATGTAGATCAAAGGCGCAGGCGAGCGCAGCGGCAGAAGTACCGCAACGACAGTGATCCAAAAGAGCAAAGGCAACCGACGACTCATATGGTCAAACGTATCGGCCTGCCTTGGCCAAGTCAAAACGATTCAACCCCGGAATACCACCAGCACCCCGTAGTCCTGGACAATCTTTTGGATGCCCACATCGAAATGTTCGTAATTGACGACGTTGACACTGAGCAAGTTGGATTCGCCGATTTCGTTGAGAAGCTCGGAAACGCGCTCGTCGAAATGGTCGTGACCGGATTCGATGCAACTGGCGCGGCGGATGGTCTGGATGCGGAGCCGTTTGCCGGCGCCCTTTTGCACGGCTTCCAGCGGCGGTTTGGTTTTGCCGATCAACACTTCACCCGGCTTGTCGCGCACAGGAACTTTTAGGTGCAGCTCTTTTTTAGCGGCGGGCGGAGGTGTGGTCGTGCCGCCGGCGGGCGGGGCAGGCACCGGAGGCAGCGACCCGGTGGTCACTTTGCCGGTGGAAGGGATGATGATGCTTTCGCCGCAGTTGGGGCAGTCGATTTGCGATCCTGCGCCGGACTGGTCTACGGCCAGTTCCTGGTCACAATGCGGGCAGTTGAAAGTGATGTCCATATTAGGCTGGCTTGATGCTGCGCCAGCCTAAATCCAACGGTCAGCACTCACCAGAAAAAAACGATGCCTTTCGGGGCAATTTTCCGCCCGGGTTGGCCGCGAGTTTTTTTGGGGCGGCAACGTTCAGGCCACTTTTTTGCGGAACAGTTCCTGGGGGTCCGCCATGTTGAGAACGGACAGATCAAAACCGCGGCCGGGATTGCGTTCACCCGCCACCACCAGTTGCCGGGCGATCCGGGAACAGCAGTTGGAAGCGTAATATTTCATCAAGCCCACACCGGTCTGGGATTCAAACAGGATCACCAGCAGGCAATGTTCATCGATATCAACGACGAGCAGGCTGAATTTTTCGCCTTGCTGGAAGGTGCTGTTGAAATTTTTTTCATTCACCAGCCCGGCGATGGTCTGGCTGGCCATGAATGCGCCGGAAGCCAGCGCCGCCAGCGTCGTGAAATCCACTTCGCCGGCTTCGCCCTGGTTGGCGATCAGGAAGCCGCCCTTGTCGATCACCAGCGCGGCAGTCGCACTGGTCTGGGTGAGGAACTCGCGCAACGCTTCTTCCACGAGGCGGATATCTTCCTCGATAAGTTGTGGGAGAGTGACCATGTCATGCGTATTGTGGAACGGATTGGCTGAGGAATTTCTGCAACAACATGCGCGTGATCATGTTCAAGCTCTCGAACACGCCTTCGCATTTGTGCGCCGTGGCGGCAAAGGACGGCACCTGCACGTCGCGGTTGTTCAACAGGAAATCCATGTATTCGACCGGGGCCGCGTTGGGCAGGTCGCGCTTGTTGTACTGGAGGATGTAGGGGATCTCCGCCAGGTTCAATTTCTGGGATTGGAGGTTGTCCATAAGGTTCTGGAAGCTCTCCACGTTCTCAGGCATCTTTTCAAATTGTGAATCGGCCACGAACACGATCCCGTCCACGCCGCGCAGCACGAGCTGACGCGTGGTGTTGTAGATCACCTGGCCGGGCACGGTGTAGAGCTGGAACTTGGTCTTGAAACCGCGGATGGTCATGGCTTCGATCGGCAAAAAGTCGAAGAACAAAGTGCGGTCCGAACTGGTCGCGAGCGAGACGAGCTTGCCCTTGTTGCCGGAAGTGGTTTGGACGTGGTCGTGGACTTGCACCAGGTTCGTCGTCTTGCCGCCCATTGCCGGGCCGTAATAGACGATCTTGACCTGGAGCTCCTTGGTGGCTTGGTTGATGATGGCCATAAATATGAATCAGGATTATTTTTTGCGGTCGAGTTCGGCCGCCAGAGCAGCCAATTGAGCCTTGGGCAAAACTTCACCGGCCCGACCGAAAGCGGCGAAATAGATGGAGTTGATGCGGAAAATTTTCCACGGCACGTTGCCGACGGTGAAGCTGACGTTGTTCAGCGAGCCCATGCGCAGTTCGCGGGTGCTCTGGTTCACGCGATCATAGATCTGGGGCAGGAAGGCTGCGACCGTATCAGGATTCAGATCGGCCGGCACTTCGCTGGCCACGCGCAAACCGTCTCCCAGCGAGACGACCGCGCCCGCGACACCGGGCATGGTCATGGCCCGGGCCACGACTTCCTTTGGATGCAATTGGCGGCTCTTGAAATCAGTCGCCGGCGCCATGCGCAGGTTTTCCGTTTCGTGCGAGGAGAAGAAATTGGTGTCCGCCGCCGGTTTCGGCAGGGCGGCAATCGCTGCCACCGGGGCCACCGGCGCGACCGAGGAAACGGGCGGCACGGAAAAGACCGGGGCGACTGGAGCAATTGAGGTCAATGGCGCTACCGGAGCGACCGGAACCACTGGTGCCGGTTCAGCCACGGTGGCCGGAGCGGCTTGGGGAAAACCAAAGAAAAGATTCGGGATCTCCGCAGAAACCGCAACCTTGGATTGGGCGGCTCCATTTTTCTTCAAGGCCGCCAGGTACAAAGGCGCGAGGACTTTCAAAGGCAGGTCCAGCATCAGGCCATCATTTTCGGAGGGCGCAGAAGTCGGTTTGGCAAACGTGCGCAATTCTTTCCAGGAAAGCGTAACGCGACCCCGCTTCAGTCCCGGTTCAATCAAGGCGCCCGGCAACGCCACACTCGCATTGGCGAGCGTCAGCACGATTTCTTGCTTCACTGTGTCCGGCCAGTTTTCCGCCAGATCATTGAGAGAAGCCGTGAGCTTCAACGGCGAAGGCGTCGGCTGCGCGGGTTCGGGACGCGGTGCGGAGGAGGCAGCCGGTGCCGGCGAAACAGGCGCAGCGGAAAATTTGAACGGAGGCAAACCAGGCGCGACATGACCATTGCCGTTGCCGTTGCCATTGGTGCCATTCCCATGGCTGGTGGCGGGTTCGGGCGTTTTATCCGCCGGTTTCGCCGTGGGCGGAAATGGGATGGACGAAGCCGCGGGGGTCGTTTGACGGGGCGTGAAAGCAAAAGATTCCGTGTCCGGTGCGGCCATGCGGTGGGCCGCCGGCGGTTTGATCTGCGGCGCAGCCGGGGCAGGGTGATGCAATCCGGCGGGCGGCGGCACAGCGGTGGGAGTCGCTGTCGGCGGTTTCAAAGGCTGCGAGGTGAAAGTGACTCCACGGCCACGGCCATCAAAAGGTCCGGCCACTTCGTCCGGCACCTCGACTTTTTGCGCCGAGCGGCGTGCGAGCAAACCGGGATTGATGCGGGACAGAATCTCTGCCAACGGCAAACTCACCTGGCGGGTGTCATGTTCGCCACCGGAATTGGCAAATACGCCCGGGGCCGACTGGCGCAATTCACCAAAGGAAATCTTTACTGAGCCGAAGCCGAGCTGGGTGACAATCGGGTCCACCGGCAATTGGATCATCTGGCCGGCGGGCGGGGTGGCCATCAGTTTGGCCTTAAGGTCCATGGACAATGCGGCGATAATAGGAGCAAGTGGCAGTTCCAACATGTCGCCGGTGACCGTATTCACGCGGGCAGGAGTGTTCTGATTTTGAACCGGGGCGGACGAAACTTGGGCAGGGGCGGACGCCGCGCTGGCAGGCGCCGCGGGCGGTGTCACGTGGCGCGCAGCGTCGCTTTCATCGAATGGCCGCAGGAGCCCGCGCATAAAGCCTGCGAATTTTAATTTGATCGTACTTGCCATGTTTTTAGGTCGCCGGTTAGGCAACGGCACGATTTTAGCATTAACCGCGCCAGCCTTTAAATGGGGCCTAAAATATTGAGAATTGTCCTACGGTTGGACTGGCGATGTCGGATTTGTCCCATTTAAGGCCCAAAAATGCAGAAAAACGTTGGGAACGCCTTTTGCTTCCACAACGCTCAAAGTAAAAGATGAATCACCACGAGATGTACGGTACGGTGCGGCAAGCGGTGGCAGACGAAAAAATCTAAATCAGAATGGAAAAGCGTAATAAAATACTGGTACTCGACGACGATACCGACTGGCTGACCCTGTGCCGCGATCTGCTCGGCTCATTGCCCAGCAAGCCGGAAATCCTGACCGCCAACGCTGCGCGACGCGCCCTCACCATCATTGAAAGCGACAAGATCCGTCTTCTGATCTGCGATCTCAAGATGCCGCGCATCGATGGTTTGCAGATGTTATCCATCGTACGCCGCCGTTATCCGGATTTGCGCACCGTTGTATTGAGCGGCCTCGAAGATGAAGAATATCGTTCCCGCGCTTACGCCCTTGGCGTGGATCTGTTCTGGCTCAAGACTGAGATGCAGCGCAATTCCAAACTTTTCAACGAATGTCTCGAATCTCTGCTCGGCCGCGTCGATCGCGAACATGATACCGGTTTCCGCGGCATCCAGAGCAAGAGCCTCATGGATATCATCCAGATGGAATGTCTCTCCCGCAGTTCCACCGTGTTGCGCATCTCGCGCGGACCGCTGGTGGCCAAACTGTGGATTCAAGATGGCGAATTGATCGATGCCGAACTGGAAGGCGCCCGCGGCGAAGTGGCTTTTCAACGTTTGCTCGCCTGGAAGGCCGGCACATTTGAAAATCTCGCCCCGGAACCCAACCGCGAACGCACCATCAACAAATCCGTGAACGCTCTGCTGCTGGAATCCGCCCAGACCATGGATGAAAATGCCGGACCTACCACGCCGGATTCCATCGAGGATGCCACGCACCGCAAGACCATTTGGAAACTCTCGCAGCTTACCCGCGAAGGCGCAGATTTTGTGCTGGCTGTCCCACCTGAAGGGCAGGGCGAGCCTGAAGCGGTGGGTACCCAAAGTATTGCTTCATTGTCCCACTGGACCCGCCAGGCGGATGCCATTGCCCGCCGGCTCGGCGAAAAACTCGAGGCCGGACCGCTCCTGCATGTCACCGGGCAGAACTTGGAACGACAAGTGCTTTTGATGTCCCGTGGCGATAAAACGTTTTTGGTCGGCTGGCCGACTGACGCCACCGGAAATTTGCCCGAAAAAACCCGTAAACTTGTTGCCTCATGGGATTCTTAAAAAAATTATTCGGCGGCCTCGCGGCCGTGCAGCAGTTGCCCACCGGCACCATCACGGTGGATCGCAGCGGAAACATCGTGACCTCCACGGTCTCCTCCGCCTTCTCCAAGCGCCTGCTCAAGGACATTGCCAACGACGTGCTTGAATTGCTTCAGGAAGCGCGCCTGGCCCAGACGCCCCTCGCCGAGGTCAGCCTGCAATTCGGCAGCCTGCGCATTACCGCCCGTGAATTGCGCGGCGGCGCCATCATTTTTCTGCTGCCCCAGGCGGCCCTCTTCTCAACGCCTAACGCATCCCAATCATGAGCTCAAAGGAAATCAATCATCTCGTCACCCAGATCGAAACGCACATCGAATGCTGGAAACAGTTCAACCAGTTCATCGGGCTCGCGCGTGCCAAAAAATTCGGCCCCGCCGATGACAATCATTTCCTGGAGATCAAAAGCATCATTGTGCAGGAACTCGAGTTGATCTATGCCTCGGTGGAAGTCCAGTCGCCCACGCGCGAAGAGATCCACGCGCTCATCACCAGTGCGCCGTCCCTCCGTTATTTGAGCGAGATGAGCGAAGGCGCCATGCGCGGATTGGAAACCCAGTGGCACAAGGTCTACATCGGCTGGCACGCCATCCTCGGCCAGCTCAAGGTCAAGCAACGCACCGTGGATACCAAATCTTTCTGGAATAAATAATTTTCCGCCCGTTTCTTTTCCGCCGGCTTTACAACGGGACTTTGCAGCGGGATGAGATTGTGGTTTGACGGCTCATCAGGCAGACTTTTCGCATGAGTTATCTTCAGATATTGATCCTCGCGATCATTCAGGGCGCCTGCGAATTGCTGCCCGTGTCCAGTTCTGCGCACGTCATTGCGGCGGAAAAACTCATGGGCCTGGATCCTTCCAGCCCGGAGATGACCATGCTCCTCATCATGCTCCACACTGGCACCATGTTTGCCGTGATCGTTTATTTCTGGAAGGCGTGGAAGCGCGATTATTTTGCCTCCACCGGCCAGACTCAATGGTTCGCCATCCAGGTTTTAAGTGCGACCGCCTGCACCGGCATCATTGGGTTCGGCCTGAAAAAACTCATTGAAAAAGTTTTCATGCGTGGCGTGGATCACGCAGAGATCGAAATGCTTTTCTCTAATCTGCCCCTGATCGCCGGTGCGCTCGCCGCTGTGGGTGTGCTCATCATCTACGCCGGGCTTCAAGAGGGAAAAACTCCGCGCCACTCTGAAATCCAGCCGCCTCACGCTCTGTGGATCGGCGTCGTTCAAGGCTTGTGTCTGCCCTTCCGCGGCTTCTCTCGTTCCGGCGCCACCATTTCCACCGGCATGTTGTTTGGCCTGCCAAAACAACGGCTGGAAGAATTCAGTTTTGCGCTCGCTGTGGTTTTGACACCCCCGCTGATTGTGATGGAAGCGCACCGCCTCATCAAAGCCCACACGCTCTCTCACGATTCCATGATGCATCTCTTCGTGCCGGGATTGATCGGCATGGTGTTCAGCTTTTTCGCCGGTCTGCTCGCCTTGAAATGGCTATCCCGCTGGCTCGAAGGCGGTCGCTGGAAATTTTTTGGCTTCTACTGCCTCATCGCCTCCGCGGGCGTGCTGGCCATCCACTTCCTCAAAAAATAATCCGCGCGCGAATTTTTTTAGCGGATCGTTTGCCGGGTTATTTTGCGTTCGGATCGGGAATGAAGATTTTCTTGCCCACGTAAAGCTTCGTTGCATCCAGCCCCGGATTTGCTTTGAGGATTTGCGTCGTCGTCACTTTCACCCCTTGATCGCGATACGCCTTGGCGATGGTGCTGAGCAGATCTCCCGATTTCACAATGTAGTCATAACCTTTCTGCGGCACCGCTGGACCGGAATCTGTTGTCTCCGGGGTAGAAGATACGGGCGTATGACGGCTGGTGGTCGTACCGCCCACGGCACTCGCGCTGATCTTGTTCAGATTTTTCAAGATGAGATCGCGGTCGTCCTGCCGTTTCTGGTCGATCTCTTGCAACTGCGCCGCCAATTTTTTTAGATCTTCGGCGCTCGCATAGTCATTCGCCTGCGGCGTGCTCACTTTGTCGCTCAAGTCGCTGATCTGTTTGGTGAGTGCGTCGATCTCCTTGCCCTGACGCGCGATGGTGTCCTGCAGATCTTGGATCTGGCCGTTCAAGCGATCGATCTGTTGCTGTGTGGCGGCATCCTGCGCCCGCGCGCTCCCCGCGCTGAAAGTTAACAGCAGTGTGAAAACCAGCAGTCCTGACAAAATTCGTTTCATTCCCTATGAAAAACCCGAATGCCATCGACGTCAAGTTGAAGTGCGCCTAAATCATCCAACCACCGCAAAAATCTCCGCCTGGCTCTTTTTACTTTTTCTTGCCCAGAGAAATCGTCATCCCTTCGCGCGCGGCTTCCACTTTTAGTTTACTCTTCGCCTTGGCCACCAAACGGCGCGCGTGCGCCACAAATGAATCCACCGTGCGATCATTATGGTCAGGATCGTGATGGAACAAGATCAACTTTTTGACGTCTGCCTTCAGTGCCAGCGACACCGAAGCATCCACACAACCATGCCCCCAGCCGATATGCTTCTTGTATCCCTTCGCGTCATACTGCGAATCTAAAATCAACACATCCGCATCGCGCGCAAACTCAATCATCTCATGGTCATCCTGGCTCGGCTCCGAATCGGGAAAGAAAACCACGATGCCATCCGGCGAAAACAACCGGTACCCCACCGTCACCCCCGGATGATTCGCCCGCTGCGCCCGCACCAGCGTAGCCCCCACTGAAAAATCAAAATCATTCAGCTCCTCAATCTCAATATTGCTCGGCAACTGCGAGAAGCGGATCGGAAAATAGGTGCTATCCATCTGGCCCGTGAGCGCGGCCACCAGTCCTTTGCGCGCGCCTTCACTGCCCAAGATGCGCAACCGGCAGCTCGATTCATAGATTGGCGCAAAAAATGGCAATCCTTGGATATGATCCCAGTGCGTGTGCGAAAGCAACAGCGTCAGGTTCAACTGCTTCCGCTTGAATTCCTTCAACAACGCCTGGCCCAGTTTGCGCAGCCCCGTGCCGGCATCGAGAATGATGATGTCCGGCCCGGAACGGAATTCAACACAGGTCGTGTTGCCACCATACCGGACTGTATCTTGACCCGGGGTGGGTATCGACCCACGAACGCCCCAGAATCTTATTTGCGTGGCACTTTTGATGTAGCCACTCTAATTCAGCTTTCGCCAAAAATAAAATTAAAAACAGTGGACGGGGGTGAAAGCTAATGGATTGGCGGTACGGCAAATACAGCCGGAAGCCGGCCCCAAGGCCGGGCGAAAAAAATGGTGGGTTGGCGGGGACTCGAACCCCGGACCAATGCCTTAAAAGGGCACTGCTCTACCAACTGAGCTACCAACCCAACGAGGACGTTGGAAAATAGATTAACTGGGCCTGAAAGCAAGATTTTTCCCCGAAAGAATCAGGTGCCCCCGCCAGCCAATAATTCACCTCAAAACTCTCCTCCTCCAATGCCCCGGCCCTCCGTCCCCGTGATTCCGCTGGCACAACCCGCACGCGCTGTTTAACCTGCGCCATGCGGTTGCACGACCGATATCTGTTCCGGGAACTGTTCACGCCGCTGGCTGTTTGCCTCGGCGTCTTTCTGATTTTTTGGGTCTTTTTGCTTTTTTCACAGGAATTGGAACACATCCGCGATGCCAAACTGCATTTCGTGGACACCATTGAGTATGGCCTCTCCCTCATGCCCGCCATCCTCATCATGGTCATGCCGTTCATCCTGCTGTTCGGCCTGCTCTGGGCGCTCTCCAACCATGCCCGTCACAACGAACTCACCGCTCTCCGCGCCGCCGGCATCAGCCTCTGGCGTATCTGTGTGCCTTACTTCGTGGTCGGCCTCCTCGCCACCGGCGCTTATTTCGTGCTCAACGAAATCGTCGCCCCCGCCTGCGATAAATGGTCGGCCTCCATCCTCACCCGCTACGTCAAAAAAACTGCGGCCACCACATCCTCCACACACTTCACCAATAGCGGCTACACCAACCATCGCGCTCAACGCGTCTGGAAGTTCGGCGAATTTCACGGCATTTCCGGCACCATGATCAATCCCGTTGTCATCTGGTACCTGCCCGATGGCCGGGAACAACAGCTCAAAGCCTCCACCGCCATTTATACTAATGACACCTGGGTCTTCTTCGATGTGAACCAGTACGTCGAGACCGCGCCGCACAGCGGCCTCGTCCAACTTTCCACCACAAATGAACTCGCCCTGCCCGATTTCGATGAAACCCCGCAGCGCATCTTGATGGACTTGAAATTCACCGATAAGAACGGCACCCTCTCCACGCGCAGTGCCGACGTCCCTTTGTTCCAATTATGGCCGTATTTGCAGTCGAATCCTGATTTGACCCCGCAGGAGCACGCCAAATTGTTCACCAAATTTTATTCCCGCATCGCCGCCCCCTGGACCTGTTTCATCGTCGTGCTCATGGCCATTCCCTTCGGCGCGCCTTCCGGCCGGCGCAATCTTTTCTACGGTGTCGCCGGCGCGATCTTTATCAGCTTCGCCTTTTTTGTTTTGCAACAGGTCAGCATCGCCTTCGGCCTCGGCGGCCACATGATCCCCTGGGTCGCCGCCTGGCTCCCCAATATTATCTTCGCCCTGCTCGGATTCTTTTTGACCCTGCGCGTCAGATAGTCTTTTGTTGTGGGGACAAGTGAGCGAAGAATCGCATAAACCCAAGCTGACCCCGGAACGTTTGAGCCTGTTATACCAGGTGAGCAACGTCATCCACTCCACGCTCGATTCCCAGGAAGCCCTTCATCTCATCGTCAGCGAAGCCGTCCGCGTCATGCGCGCCTCCAGCGGTTCCCTCGTGTTGATCAATCCCACCACGAGCTTCATGGAGATCCACGCCGCCCACAACCTTTCCTCCGCCGCCCGAAAATTAAAACTCCGCGTCGGCGAAGGCATCACCGGCTGGGTCGCCCGCCACGGCAAACCCGCCCGCGTCGGCGATGTCACCCAGGACCACCGCTACGTCAGCGTCCGCCGCGATGTCCGCTCCGAACTCGCCGTCCCCCTCGAAGTCCAGGGCGAAGTCCGCGGCGTCATCAATGTAGACTCCGATCGCGTCAACGCCTTTTCCGTTGATGACCAGGAACTCCTCCAGGAACTTTCCATCCAGGCCTCCAAAGTCATCCACAATACCTGGCTCTACGAACAGCTTCGCCTCAAGGTCCTCCTTTTCGAATCGCTTTCCAGCGTCAGCCAGACCATTAATTCCACGCTCAACCTTGATGAAGCCCTCCGCGTCATCACCTATGAAGGCTGCAAGCTCATGCGCGCCCGCATGTGCTCCCTCATGTTGCTCGATGAATCCCGTCAATGGCTCGACCTCCGCGCTAGCTACGGCGCCGGCGAAGCCTACGTCAACAAACCCCGCCTCGGCGCCGAAGAAAGTCTCCTCGGCGTGGTGGTGCGACGTAAAAAATCCGTTCAAGTTCCTAACGTTCAGGCTGATACGCGCTATCAAAATGTCGAACTCGCCCGCCGCGAAGGCCTCGTCTCACTGCTCAGCGTCCCGCTCATTTTCGCCGGTCACAGCATCGGCGCCCTGAACGTCTACACCGCCCGCCCCTACAATTTTTCCAACGAAGAGATCCGCATCCTGGGCGCCCTCGCCGAACTGTCCGCCATCGCCATCGAAAAAGCCCGCCTCTACGAACGCATCGTTGATGTCGAGGAACAGCTCCGCCAAAACGAAAAACTTTCTGCCCTCGGCCTTCTCGCCGCCGAAGTCGCCCACGAGATCCGCAATCCGCTGACCGTGATGAAATTGCTGTATCATTCCCTCAATCTCAAATTCGAGGACAAGGATCCACGCAATAAAGACGCCCAAATCATCGAGTCCAAGATCGAACATCTCAATAAGATCGTCGAACAGATCCTCGATTTCGCCCGCACCACCGAACCCAAGTTCGCGCCCGTTAATATGAACGATCTCGTGGATGAGCTCAGCCTGCTCGTCCGCCACAAGCTCGCCAACCAGGGCGTCAAACTCGTGCACGATCTGCCCAAAGATCTCCCGCTTGTCATGGCCGACGCTCCACAGTTGGAACAAGCTTTCTTGAATCTTATCCTTAATGCCGTCGAAGTCATGGCCGAAGGCGGCACGCTCACCATCAAAACCGCCGTCCTCAAAACCGGTCGCGTCGCCGTCTCCTTCAAAGATACCGGCATCGGTATGACCAAGGAACAACAAGACCGCGCCTTCAAATCCGTCCTTGCCACCACCAAAGCCAAGGGCAATGGTCTCGGCCTCGCCATCGTCGGTCGCATCATCGAAACCCACCACGGCCAAATCCAAATTTTCTCCCGCGCCGGTCACGGCACCACCATCCGCATTTCTTTACCTGCAAAATAGCATTTTTAAATCAACGCAATCGTTACCGCATAGAACATTTTCAAGTTTTATGGTGTTTGTAGTTTTTTATTAAGGTTATTTATAACAATTAATTTAGCTTTACTCTCACAAAATTTGTCTAAATTATTCTCGGCCTATCTTGAAATCAGTGGTAAAATCTCCAACTCGGATATCTGAGTTTAGAATGCTGCGTCGAGTGCTCACTATGACTTCGGTCTGATGTAGCACCTGTCTTTGTTCCACGTGGAACAATTCTGCGCTCAACTATATTCTCAGATCACATTTAGCAGCATGTTCACATACCCCAAGCAATACGATGTCATCGTCGTCGGCGCTGGTCACGCCGGTGTCGAAGCCGCCCTCGCCTCCGCGCGCATGGGTTGTCAGACACTATTGCTTACCATCAATGCCGACTCCATCGGCCAGATGTCTTGCAACCCCGCCATCGGCGGCTTGGCCAAAGGGCACCTCGCGCGCGAGATCGATGCTCTCGGCGGCGAGATGGGCAAAGCCACCGACATGGCCGGAATCCAATTCCGGATGCTGAACACCAAACGCGGTCCCGCCGTCTGGGCGCCCCGCGCTCAGTGCGATAAAAAAGCCTACCAGTTCCGTCTGAAATGGGTCTGCGAATCCGAACCCAATCTCGACGTCAAACAAGGTCAGTCCGCCAAGATCATTCTCCAAGACGGTGCCGCCGTCGGTGTCGCGACCACGCTCGAAGTTCAATACCTCGCCAAGACTGTCGTCATCACCACCGGCACCTTCCTGCGCGGGCTCATGCACATCGGCTCCAACCAACAGTCCGGCGGCCGCGCCGGAGATGCCGCCGCCATGAACCTTTCCGCTTCGCTCAAAGAAGCGGGCCTCGAACTCGGTCGACTCAAAACCGGCACGCCTCCGCGCCTCCTCCGCAAGAGCATCGACTTTTCCAAAACCGCCGCCCAGCCAGGCGATGACCCCGTCCCGTATTTCACCTTTTGGAAGGATGATTTGTTCCACGTGGAACATTCCCGGACCAAACCCATCGGCATTAGCCATTCCGGCGGCAAGTATCCGCTCGGCTCCATGCTCGACCGCCTGAATGGTCAGCTTCCTTGTCACATCACTTTCACGACCGACAAGACCGCCGAGATCATCCGGAAGAACATTCACAAGTCGCCCATGTACTCCGGCGTCATCGAAGGCGTCGGCCCGCGCTATTGTCCTTCCATTGAGGATAAGATTGTGAAGTTCGCCGATAAGGAGCGTCATCAGATCTTTCTCGAGCCCGAAGGCATTGAAACCGACGAATTCTACGTCAACGGCTTTTCCACCTGCCTTCCGTTCGAAGTGCAGATTGAAATGGTCCATTCTATCATTGGCTGCGAGAATGCCGAAATCATGCGCCCGGCCTACGCCGTCGAATACGATTTCGCGTTCCCCACCCAGCTTCATGCCTCATTGGAAACCAAGTGCTGCCGGAATCTCTATCTCGCCGGCCAGATCAACGGCACATCCGGTTACGAAGAAGCCGGCGCCCAAGGTCTCATGGCCGGCATCAATGCCGCACGCCGAACTCAAAATCGCGAACCCATCGTCCTCCGCCGTGACCAAGCCTACATCGGCGTCTTGATTGACGACCTCATCACCAAAGGCACCATCGAGCCCTACCGCATGTTCACCTCTCGCGCCGAGTACCGCTTGCTCCTGCGCCAAGACAATGCGGACCTACGCCTCTCCCATATCGGCAAAGAAATCGGCCTGCTGCCCGACCGCAATTACCAAAAATTCCTGGCCAAAGAACAGGCCATCACGCAAGAGATCAATCGTCTGACCACGAACCATCATGGCAGCGATTCCTTGATCAAAATCCTCTGCCGACCCGAAAACACCTACGCCAATCTGCCCAATAAGAACGATTCGCTATCTCCAGAAGTCATTCTCCAAGTGGAGATTGCTGCAAAATACGCAGGCTACATTGATCGCCAGGAATTGGAAGTCGAGAAGTTTAAAAACTTGGAGGATAAAGGCATTCCCGCCACCTTTGATTTTTCCACTGTGCCCAGCCTCCGCCACGAAGCTCGCCAGAAGCTCACCAAGATCCGTCCCGCCACCATCGGCCAGGCCGCCCGCATCTCCGGCGTTTCCCCGGCCGATATCAGTATCCTCTTGGTCTGCCTCAAACGCTGGGGCAACCAAAATCAAACTCCCACCGAAGCCGAAGACTGCAGCAGTTGCACTACGGAAGAATAAATTCTTCCCTTCGTTTAAAGAATAGCCTCCCGTTCCTATAATATAGGTCAGATCACTCAACGGCTCCGACTCCCGTCGCCGATACTAATTGCACCGTACGTGACCCCGTAGCGATGCACTTTGCACGTAGGCATTCTCCATCCGCTTCAAAAAACCCTGCAAAAGCGGCCAAAACTTCAAAAATTCGCCATGGCACCCCCGATGCTAAAAGGAATTCAGAAACCAATAATCATATGAAAACTAAAAAAATAGCATTTACGGCTCTGACAGTATTGTGTGGATTTTCGGCTTTAGCCGGACCCGGCGGCGGTGGCGGCGGTGGTGGGGCTGCTGGCGGCGGTGCCTCCAGCGGTGGCGCCAGCGCAGGTGGAACAACCTCATCCTCTGGCACTTCCAGCGCTCAGCCCGGAGCCACCGTAAACAATAACAACAATGGTGCTCCAATCAATAACGGCGATGCCACTGGCAACAGCACTCCCAATCTCAACGCCACCCATCACAAATTTAAAACCACCAAAGTCCCGCCGGTGGGCAGCGTCAACTCGGCAACCGCTCCCGGCGGCAGCTTGAATAACAACGAAAACACCGCCAACGGTACCGTCAATGGCAATGTCACCGGTGGAAATCTCAATCCGAACGCCAACACCGCCAATGGAACAATCAATGGGAATGTTACCGGCGGCAGTTTGAACGGCACCGCCAACGGCGGCCTCAATAACAATGGCATAAACGGCAATGTTACGGGCCAAAACCAGAGCGGTAACGTCACCGGAAGCTCAATTAATGGCAATGTTACTGGTACAACCCCCGGTGTGAATGGCGTTCCCGGCGGTTCCTTGAATGGCAACATCACCGGCCAAACACCCAATGGTAATTTCCGCCTGCCGCCCGGCGAAGGAAACAATATGCCGAACAATCCCAACGGCCCGACACCCAAGATGCCTGTGAATCCGAACATTCCGGTCAATCCGGCGGTTCCCGTAAATCCCGCGCTGCCGGTCAACCCGAACCAACCGCCGTCCGCGCCCACCACTCCGGCCACTCCAGATCAACCGCCCGTCGGTGGTCAACTCAACCCCGCCGCTCCGAACGGCCCATTGAATCCCCAAACCGTTCCGCCGATGAATCCGAATGCAAACATCAACCCGCAAACCAAGGTGCCGGTCAATAACCCGCCCATGTGATTCATCCGCTCACATAGTTTGTGAAAACCATCCAGCAGACCAACCGCAAGGTTGGTCTGCTTTTTAGAAAAACCCGCCGCGAAAAATCCTCACCACCCAATCCCGTGAGCACGCTAACCAAAGCGCCCGTCACCAAGGTCGCCGTAAAAATTCCGGTGCTGCCCCCCGATCGCAACGACCTCGGAAAAAATCCTCCACGCGAATCTCCCTTCCTCGCCAAGGAGATGCCCGATGTCCGTGCCCTCACGCTCACGCAAGCCACGCAGATCATCGCCATCGTTCTCGGCGTCACCGCCTTTGCTTATTTCGCGCGACCGCTCGTCCTACCCGTCATGATGGCGTGGGTCGCTTCCATGGCCTTAAAACCTCTCGTCACCTGGCTACGCAATCGCCATCTCCCCGCGCCTCTCGCCGCCGCGTTCGTCGTTGGCGTATTCGGTGCCGCGCTCGCCTCCGGCGCTTATTATTTAGGTCGACCCGCCGCCGTCTGGATCAAGTCCTCCCCGCAAACCGTTCCGCAGCTCCAACAAAAATTTCAAAATCTCATTCATCCCATTGCCGGTCTGAATTTGGTCTCGCCCACGACCACCATCCTCGGTTCCAACCTCAGTACTAATTCTGCCAACGCAAAAAATCCCATCGCCAATGGTGACACCGCCAACGATCACATCATCACCACCGTTTTCAATTGGACCGGAACCGCCCTCGCCGGCACCGTCGAAACCGTCGCACTTTTATTTCTGCTCCTCGCCTCCGGTGATCTTTTCACTCAAAAATTAGTCCACGTCATGCCCACCCTGCGCGATAAAAAACGCGCCGTCGATCTCAGCCACGAAATCCAGCAAGGCATTTCCAATTATCTTTTCTCTGTCAGCATCATTAACATCGGCCTCGGCCTCATCGTTGGTACCGCGTTTTATTTTCTCGGCCTGCCGAATCCCGCCATGTGGGGCGCTGTCGCCGCCGTTGCCAATTTCATTCCGTATTTCGGCCCCGTCCTCGGCATGATCGCCGTCGCTGTCGCCGGCCTGCTCGAGTTCAACACCATCGGCGCCGGCCTCGCCCCCGCCGCTGCCTACTTGGGAGTACATCTCATCGAAGCCAACCTCATCACCCCCTACGCCCTCGGCCGACGTTTCACGCTAAACCCCGTCGTCATCTTCGTCTTCCTCATTTTTTGCATCTGGCTCTGGGGCATCATCGGCGCCTTCCTGGCCGTCCCCATCCTCGTCACCCTAAAAGTCCTCTGCGACCGCGTCCCCACCCTCACCCCGCTAGGCGAATTCCTCGCGAGTTAAATTGCCTGCGGTACTAGGCCGCGCCTCTTTGTTCAATAGCATTAAAAAACTTCGTTCTCGTCCTCGTAATCGATCACCACAGAATCCGTACGCCTTCAAAAACATTATTTCCGCCAGAACGTAGTTCCCATGTCGTTGGTTCAACTCGCGCACAAATAAAAAAACACATCGCAGGCTTCCCCTCTCCCATCCGATGGGAGAGGGCTAGGGTGAGGGAAATACCACCAACAAATCCACAAACCATCCGCACACCCTCGACAAGATTAACTTTCCCTAAACGCAGAAACGCCCACCACCCATCCCGCACTCAAATCGCCAAAACCACCCTCAAAAAATCCCCCCGATGTAACGATCCAACCATTCAACCATTCAACCATTCAACGCCCCCACCCTCACCCCACATGCTGCATCGTCTGATGCCGGCTCACCGTCGCTCCATCCGTCGGTTTCAATTCGCTGAAGATCAACGCCGATAAAATCGTGAATCCGCCCAGCGCCATGAATGTCTTATGGATCCCCTCGATCATCTCCGGCCCGTTGTTATGACCCTGGCCCGGAATGAACCACGCCGTCACCAATGACGCCGTCGCCACCCCGAAGCTGATCGACATCTGCTGCGTCGTGCTCGCGATCGTGCTCGCCCCGCTCGCTTCCTCGCCCGCCACATCCGCATACACCAGCGTGTTCATGCTCGTGTATTGCAGCGATGTCAAAAAACCAAACGTGAAAACCTGCAGCACGATCACCCACACCGGCGTCCCCGCGCTGATCGTCGCGAACGAAACGATCATCACCCCCAGCATCACCGTGTTCGCCACCAATACCGTGCGATAACCAAAATATCGCAGGATGCGCGGCATCGTGATCTTCAAACTCATCGCCGCAATCGCCTGCGGCATCATCAACAAACCCGATTGGATCGGCGTGAACCCCAACCCCACCTGATAGAGCAGCGGAAAGAGAAACGGAATCCCGCCGATGCCCAGACGCGTGAAAAAACTTCCGCTCACCGAGGAACGAAACGTGCGGATGCGAAACAACGTCAGCCGCAGCAATGGAAATTCAATGCGCGTCGCCCGCCACCCATAACCCGCCAGGCAAAGCGCCGAAACGGCCAGCAGCTCCAGCATCACCACCCCGCTCAAAGTATGTTCGCCGAAAACTTCCAACACATACGCCAGCACCCCGATCCCGATGCCGAACAGGATCAACCCCATCACATCCAGCGGTCGCGAGTTTTTCTCGCGGTAATCCGGCAGATGCCGATACACCATGTAAAGCCCCAGCAAACCCACCGGCAGATTCAGGAAGAAAATCACGCGCCAATGCAAATACCCCACGATCAATCCGCCCGTCAACGGCCCCAGCATCGGACCGATCAACGCCGGGATCGCCACAAAACTCATCGCCCGGATCAACTCCGCCTTCGGAAAAGTTCGCACCAGCGTCAGCCGTCCCACCGGCACCATCATCGCCCCGCCGCAACCTTGCAAAATCCGGCACGCCACCAGCAGATGAATGTTGTTGCACAAACCACACAACAAAGAGCCCAGCGTAAAAAGACCGATTGCCGATGAAAATACCCGCCGCGTCCCGAACCGGTCCGCCATCCAGCCGCTGATCGGTATGAACACCGCCAGGCTCAGCGTATAACTCGAAAGCACCGCCTTCATGCTCAGCGGCACCACCGCCAGCGCCTTCGCGATCGCCGGCACTGCTGTGTTCAGGATCGTCGTATCGAGAGACTCCATGAAGAACGCCACCGCCACCAGCCACGGCAGCAACCGTTTCACCGCCGCACCCGCCGGCGGCGGCGCGGACACACCAGCAGCAGAACTCGCCAAACTCATTTCGCCGTTAATCTCCTCTTCCTCCCCGATAAAGCAAGAAAAGGAATCGTATTACATAGAACGGACCGCACCCGTCCCCGGGCGCTGAAACATCCACCAACCAGTCCGTACCCACCCGCCAGTACGCATCAAAAATTTTCGTCCTCGTCCTCGCCCTCGTTTCACACCGCAGTTTTTAGCATTCCGCCACAGTCCTTAATAATTTGTCAATTCTGTCTCTCCTCAACCCCTGTCCCCGCGCTGTTTTGGATTTTTACTCTTCACTTTTCAAATTTCTTTTCCATCTGTTTTTATCTGTGTCCATCCGTGGTTGAATTCAATCTTCAAAATCGAGGCCTATGTCGACGGCCCGCGCCGAATGCGTGATCGCCCCCACCGAGATATAATCCACCCCGGTCGCCGCGATGGCCCCGACCGTTTTCAAGTTCACGCCCCCGCTCGCCTCCGTCAGCGCGCGTCCTGCCACCAGCTTCACCGCCGCCCGCAAAACCTTTAGCGGCATGTTATCCAGCAGGATGATATCCGCTCCCGCCTCGGCCGCTTGTGCCACCTGCGCCAGCGTATCCGCCTCCACCTCGACCTTGAGCAAGGGAAATTTTTTACGCGCCCGCGTCACCGCGGCCGCGATGGCATTCGGCTGCTCATCCCGCAACGCCACCAGGTGGTTGTCCTTGATCAGCACCATGTCGAACAGCCCGAGGCGAAGATTCTTACCCCCGCCGCATTTCACCGCATACTTCTCGAACCGCCGCCAGCCCGGCGTCGTCTTGCGCGTGTCCAGAATCCTGGCCTTGGAAGATTTGATGGCGTCCACATAGTGTGTCGTCGCCGTGGCCACCCCTGAAAGCCGCTGCACAAAATTCAGCGCCACCCGCTCCGCGCTCAAAATGGCCTGGCTCGGGCCGGAAATTTTCAAGATCGGTTGCCCGGCTGAAAGTTTCTCTCCGTCACGCGCCAGCTTTTGGATTTTGATCTTGGCCGACAACTCGCGAAAAGCCATCTCCGCGAATTGGATGCCCACCAGCGATAATGCCTCGCGCGCTTGCATCAGCGCCACTGAGGTGGCATTCGCGGGCACCGTGGCCAGAGTGGTCACATCTCCTCGCCCGAGGTCTTCAGCCAGGG
>Ga0206948_1094_pt1 | contig 20349 bp, 17 predicted proteins | sample Alteio_BWOrgHeat_FD_153236 | JGI IMG/M metagenome (GOLD analysis project Ga0206948, IMG submission 153236) | Enriched cells from forest soil in Barre Woods Harvard Forest LTER site, Petersham, Massachusetts, United States -... | ecosystem: Environmental > Terrestrial > Soil > Temperate forest > O... | reverse complement strand
ATGCTTAAGGAGTGCAAGCGCTTGAGATGGAACTCGGTACGTTCTCGGTGTGCCGCTAGTTGCCCGCGGTGAAGTTATCGGTGTACTGTGGTTAGGCAAAACGACGGAACATCGAGGACACGAGACGGAGTTTACGGCAAGTGAATTAAGACTCCTGTCGATTCTCGCGGAGATTGCGGCTGCATCGCTTAGGCGGGCTGCACTCCGAGAACGTACCGAGTTCCATCTCAAGCGCTTGCACTCCTTAAGCATCATCCAAGCAACCGTCAGTGAGAACTTGGACTTACGGACAACGCTAGATATGCTACTGGAGCAACTGCGCCTGCAGACCGGAATTCACGCGGCCGCAATACACCTGTTCGATGACAAGACATCGATGTACCGGTTAGAAACCTCGATCGCGTTCGAAGTTGGAATCGTAGTGCCACCGTTGGGTCGAGACTTGATCCTTAACCGCTCACGATCCAAATTGGTCGATCTCCAGGAAAGCGGATCACGTGGACGACGGTTTGCCACAATGATTGCCGCGGGTTTTGAGTCGTACCTGGCGGTTCCATTGATTGCCAACGAGAACATCCTTGGCGTATTGGAGATCTACCACAAGGCTGAACTTCCCCAAAATGTCGATCTCGACAGCTTCGCCGAAATGCTTGCCTCGCAGGCTGCAATCGCCGTGGACAACATGAACCTGTTGAAAAGCCTCCGCACGGCCAACAGAGAACTCACCGCGGCGTACGATGCGACGATCGAAGGCTGGGCTCGCGCCCTTGACCTTAGGGACCACGAAACCGAAGGTCACACTAGACGTGTTACTGAGATGACCGTCGATCTCGCAAAGCTGATGGACGTCCCGCCCCAGGAAATTGCACATATGCGCCGAGGGGCGCTCCTGCACGATATCGGCAAAATGGCAATCCCCGACAGTGTCTTGCTAAAGCCAGGCGAGCTGGATCAAAGTGAGTGGGTCGTTATGCGTCGCCATCCGGGAATTGCTTTGGATCTTTTGGAGCCTGTGAATTTCCTCAAGCCTTCGATCGACATACCGTTCTGTCATCACGAGAAGTGGGATGGAACCGGTTATCCACGGGGTCTAAAAGGAAAGCAAATTCCACTGAGCGCTCGAATCTTTGCGATTATCGATGTTTGGGATGCCCTTCGATCAGACCGTCCTTACCGAAAGGGATGGTCCTCAGAGCAGGCAGTTCACTTTATTCGAGTGCAATCGGGCCGACACTTCGACCCCGAAATAACCGAAGTATTCTTGAACAACATCGAGACCATTGACCGCTGGATTAGGTAGGAATACGTAATCTGAGGTCGCGATGGGAGCATTTCGTCGCGAATCACAGTATCTTTAGATTGTGAATGGATCCTGGGTGTATTGCTTGATGCCTTTGCTGGCATGTTTATGCTCGGTGGCAGTGGCAAAACAGCCTCAAGAACCTGTTCGGATGGCGCCTTTAACGCCAAACGAGCATGCCGAACTGGCAATCTCGTTCCAAGGGCATGCTCTCCGATTTGCTAATCCAGAAAAGCCATTTTTCTCCGGCAAAACACCGATGGTGCCTCTTCGAGCCATTTGTCAAGCGACTGGCGCTGGCTTATGGAAGAGCCGAGACAGCCGACAATGGACAATCTCACGCGGCACAGACAGGCTTGTTTGTAACATCGGTGACGTCAGATTTGTTTTCAATGGCGCTCGCAGGTTGGGGAGTTCAGCGCCGGAAGAACGTGGCGCAACTGTTTTCGTTCCATTCGAGTTGATTCAGACCATTTCCAGTTGCGACTTGGATTTGCAGGAGAGCAATGAGCTAGGAAGGGTGCCTACCGTATTTCTCGGAGATCGATCGTTGCGCTACGGCCCAACGGATATGCCATTTCGTAAGGAAGGAACCGTGTATCTCTCGTTGCGACCCACTGCTGCCCTGATCGGCGCTAAGGTCGATCGGAGTCGAGATGGCATCCACTTTTCGATTGCACGATCTCGTGACAAGGTTCTTCTAGATCTTGGTCAGCGTTCTTTTTCATTTAACGGTGCGCAATCCAATCTCCGTGGAGAGGCGATTGTTCGGGGGCAAACGGTTTTTGTGCCGATCGAGGTCTTTCACGCGCTTGTTGGTGACGTGATCCGCTCGCGATAGACCGGCTTCCGAGATAGACTCTGGCTTGAAATGATCATTCAAGCTGGATTGTCGTTGCTGTTTAGTGCCCTGTTGTCCGGTTACTCCAACGCTCAGGCGGGGACGCACCTGGAGATTCCTGCGAGTGATCAGACGATTGGGCTCACACTGGATATCTCGGGCGGACGGTACATGCTTTGGGATTCGGAGTTCGGGTGGGCGTTCAACGGGAAACTCGATGGACCCGTTACGCACGCCGCGCTGAAGAAGGGTCGTGACCTAGTCGGCCCCTACTCGGAGATAGTGTTTGATTGGAAGTCAACGGTGCCTGTCCGCGGCTCGATTCGAACCTACGAAGGTCTCAAATCAGTTTTTTTCAGGGCATCATATTTGGAAACGGCGCCGGGAAATGGAATCGCCTTCCCGAATTTGACATGCCCAAAAGTAGCCCGGAACTCGTTCAGCTATAAGGATGACACCTTTGCGCCGCCCACGTTTGGACTAGCGAAAACAGCGACCCCATGGGTTCTCTTCGACGATCGTGCCGATTGCTTCGTTATTTCACCCGCCTCCAGTTTCATGGTATCGACGATGGTGGGAGACACGAACTCCGACATTGGTGTGGGATTGCAGCCCCAGGTCAAAGAGACACCGAGGGGATTCAACCAGGACAGCGTATTGAGCTGCAATAAAGGTATTGGGGCGACTTGCGAAAGGTGGGGCTCCGTTATGCAGAAGCTTTTTCGAAAACGTTCTCCCGCAAATGACGCTGACACAATTCTAAAGAATTACGGGTACTGGACTGATAATGGCGCCGACTACTACTACAACTACGATCCAGGCAAGGGCTACGCAGATACGTTAGTGAGCCTCGTCCAGCGGTATCAGCAGGAAGGTATTCCGCTTGGATATCTGCAGTTGGATAGCTGGTGGTATCAAAAGTCGACGTATGATCCCTCCGGTCGGCGTGGTGGCGCTAAGAAGAACAATCGCCTTCCGATTGGGAGCTGGAATCGTTATGGCGGGCTGATGGAGTATCGCGCGCATCCCGATTTGTTTCCTCACGGGCTTTCGGATTTTCAACAGACTTTAGGGCTGCCCTTGGCTGTTCACAACCGATGGATCGACAGGAATAGCCCGTATCACGAGCAATTCAAGATCTCGGGAGTAGGTGCAATCGATTCAAATTGGTGGACAGACACGGTCGGGTATCTGAAGAGATCGGGCGTCATTTGCTATGAGCAAGATTGGTTGGATGAAATCTATTTGAATAGCCCGGAAATGGCGAGTGTTGTCGGCGTGGGTGATGCCTTTACGAACGCTATGGCGGATGCCTGCAGTCGGAGCGATTTGACGATGCAGTACTGTATGGGGACCCCGAGGTTCTTCTTGCAAGGGTTGAAGTATTCGAACCTCACTACCATTCGAACAAGCGGAGATCGCTTCGAGCCGAGAAAGTGGGCTGACTTCCTGTATGTCTCTCGCCTCGCGCATGATGTTGGCATTTGGCCTTGGTGCGACGTTTTCAAGAGCAGTGAACAAGGGAATATGACCCTCGCTGTGCTTTCGGCTGGCCCTGTTGGGACGGGAGACGCGATCGGAAAGGAAAACAAGCAGAACATCCTTCAAGCAGCTCGCCTTGATGGCGTGATTGTTAAACCCGATCAGCCGTTGCTTCCAAGCGATCAGACATACCTTGACGGCGCAGCCCACAGGCAGACTCCTTTCGTGGCATCGACATTTACGGATCATGGCGGGTTTAGGACCAACTATGTATTCACCTTCCCGAGGTCAAGAAACGACCGAGTGGCTCACTTCAGACCAAGTGAATTTGGTGTGAAAGAGCGAGTTTACGCCTACAACGTCTTGTCGGGAGAAGGCCGAGTGGTGGAGCCGTCCGATGAGGTAAGCGAGACAATCGGCAAGTCTGGTTATGCTTACTTTATGATGTGCCCGATTACGGAGGCGGGTGTCACTTTGATAGGCGATCTCGGCAAGATCGTCCCGACCGGCAAGCAGCGAATTCAGTCAATCACCAGGACAAAAACCGGTTTGAGGGTCGTTGTAAGTTTTGCAAAGGGTGAACAGAACGCGATTCTCGAAGTGGAGTGCCCTAGGACGCCCATCATCAGTTCGCCATCAGGTTCCGCATCGATAATGTCCCTAGACTCTGGAACGGGTCGATTCTCGGTGGCAGTCCGACCTTTGAATGGCAAACGAAGTGCAGAGATCCTTATAAGTAATTGATTGACCTTGGTGCGGGCCGAACCCTCATAACCGTGCCAACTTCGTTTTGCCGGCTTGCAGGTCGGCGATGAGTTCCGACCAGATTTCGGTCGGCTCTTTGCCGGTGTATTCCTTAAAGAGGTCGGGCTTGTATGTGCCCTCGCGAAGCGCCTTGTTTAGCTTTTGTACGAGATGCCGATCGTATTTCTGTTGCCCGTAGGCTAGAAAGGCAGCAGTAGTGCGGTATGCGTCGGTGTACTTTGCCTTTGCCGGATCGATCTTTGGACGAGGGACATTGGGCTCGTATAAATAGAAACGAACATAGTCGGCGACGCCTTCTACAAGCCATCCTGCATTGGTGTTTCTAGTGTAGTGCTGGATTGTGTGAGTAAGTTCGTGAACGACCATGCCGAAGTCCGTCATGTGCGTTCGAACATACGCCGGCGCAATCTCTATTGTGTCGTTGGATGTTGCGGCGACCCCTCGGTAGTTGGGGTTGAACCAAATCCGGACGTAGTTCGGACCCATGAAGTCTTTGCTCGCCAAAGCTTTGGAGACCATCGGATAGCTATCTCGTGCAACGCGAAGTGCTTTGTCGCCCCATTCGGTTAAGTCCGTTGCTTGACTCGAATCGAAAACAATTCGGGGAATGCGGCTTATTCTGCCGAGCTGCTCGTCGGATTTGATCACGAAGTTGTGAATGGCTAGAGGATTATCTTGGCGAGAGGTTGGCTGAATTCGAACGGCACAAATCGGATCTCCGTCTAAAAGTGTCGCAATAGATCCGTCCGAGAATGTCCCAACCTTGCTGAACTTCGTTCCGTCCTCCGACACCTCCAATATTCCGGCTATCAGCTGGTTTTCGTACTTTTCGTCTCCTGTTTGTATCGATATTCGTGAGACGTGAACGGGTCGCTCAAAGACTACTGTGAAGTCGTCTGTGGGTCTTGGAGGCCTTTGAGAGAGGAAACTAGAATGGGCGGATCCGCTGAATGCTAGTTCCGGTCGATATTTTTCGCTAAACCCCCTGCTCTGGAGAGTAGTACTCACTGAAACTCCAACACTGTCGTCATCGACCGATGCCTGAGAAAGCATCGGAAGAATGAGAATAACGCCAAAAACAGCCGGCGACAATTTGAAACCGAGAACCATAAGCTAAGCCTACCGCTGACAAGCAAGCAACTGTTTTCTCATTCATGCCGGCAACCATGCGATGTCTGCTGAAAGTTCGGTAAGGTTCAGCGAGAGGATCTATGATGTTAAAGGCCACTCTCACCGTCGCGCTTGTGTTCCTGTCAATCGCCCCTGTAGTCGCGGGCTCGCCTAGCCAATCACTAAGCTGGAAAGGCTTTTTACACGACCAATTACCCATTCTCGGGCATCGAAATTGGGTTGTCATTGCAGATTCGGCATATCCCGCTCAGAACAGTTCCGGAATTGTGACGATCGAAACGGGTGCTTCGCAGATTGAAGTCGTCAAGGAAGTCCTGAAGCAACTGGGTACTTCCATTCATGTCGCTCCTATTATTTATCTCGATGCCGAACTCCAGCACCTTAACGATAAACTTGCCCCGGGGATTGAGCGATACAAGAAAGATCTAAATGGCGCACTCAAGGGCCGCCCAGTTCAACATCTGTTGCACATGGATCTGATCGGAAAGCTCGATGAGTCGGGAAAGACATTCAAAGTCCTTATCCTTAAGACCAATATGACCTTGCCTTATACGTCCGTTTTCTTAAACTTGGATTGCAAGTATTGGGGACCCGCCAAGGAAAAGCAGCTTCGCGAAATCATGAAAAAGTAGGTTTAAGGAAAACTGCCACTCGCTGCCTTCGCGAAATCCACAACGTGAGAATAGTCGTCGGTTAGGGTGACATACCCATAGCCCTGAATGCCCTTTACTCCGATGGCAGAATTCTTCCATTGAGCGATGGGGATCGCCCCGTTTGCGTTATCGTAGAAGCCCCACAGGATCTGATTGAAGCCCTGTTGCGAGAAGAAAGTTAAGCTGTCGGTTGCGTTGCTGAAATTGCAATTGGCAATGATAGTGCCTTTGGGCAAACCTTTGGCAGAACCGGAAACTCCACCCCGCATCATGAGAAACTCGTCCTTCGAGTTTTGGAATGGATCGAACATTCCATTGAATGTTACGATCCGAATCGACTTATCGAGGGACTTTACGAACTCGGAATTACTTCGAATCAAACTCGCCAGCATGTCGCCTGAATTAACGCTGGCTCCTTCGCATGCAGGATCCCAACCCAAGGATCGTCCATCCTCGGCGCTCAAGAAAACGAAATGCGGATGCATAAGCGCGAACACCCGTCGGATATTTGCCTTCATATGTGCCTTCGACTTGGCTGCGTTGACACAGAGAGACGGGGCGCCGTTAACGATAGACGCAGCATAAAAGTCGACTAAGACTGTTTGTCCTTCATGCAATCTAGAGTTCGAGAGAACAGATGACAGTGGTGCATCGTGAATCACGTCAAATGTGCTTGGGCTCGCTCCTGCCGGATGAAATCCGTCCACAAATGGGGTCACATCGATGCCTTCGTTGTAGATGGCGCCGTCGTCTCCCGTGACTACGACTGGGCAATCCTCGCGCTGCGTAATGTTAAGCGTTCCGACATCTTGGATCGTTAAGTCGTCCAGCCAAATCTTCGCGCCAGGAATAGGTTGAACAACGATAGAAATTGTCGTCGGAGCATCGGCCATGCTATCGAAGACTACATCGTTGCGCGACCAGTCCGGGGTGTTTTGCCAAAGCCCCGTTCCAAGCAGTTGGCCAGACGGCGACCGCAGATTGATAGTCACGACAGAACCCGCCGCGTCGGTTCCCTTCGTCCAAAGAGTCACTCTATACTGATGCCAAGGCCGCAGAGGCACTGCCTGCTCGAGTGTTAGTCCACCCTTGCCCGCCTGACTTGAAGGTTGGCCCTCAAGTCGAAAGGAGGACGCCCCGCCATGATGGACAGCGGTGTCGTTAAACAAAGCGATGTCGCTTGAGTGGCTCCCTTTAAAACTTGTGGGCAATTCGCCCGTAAACGCGTCCAGACCACCGTTTGGGATCACGATTGGAGGATCTGAAGGTTTAAGTTGGCCGTTTGTAACTAAAAAGCGAACACCTTTATAGGGCATTGATTCGGCGAGCGATCGGTCGTGGCCCAGAATATCTTGCGTGCCGCCAGATAAGGACAGCAAAGGTATGAATTCAAGATTCTGTTTTTTGGTCTCACCCATAACGCTAATCAGGGCTGAGTGATAGGCCGGAGTCATGGTCCGAAGTGAATTCAAACTGGAATCTTGAAATACGACTCCGTTATAACCAGCGCTTGCCGCAGCATCGACCGCCTTTAACGCTTTATCGGTGTTTTCAGGCTGCTGTAGATTCGTGGAGAGAAGAATCCAGCGATACGTCGACTCAACGATCGAGTGGCAATTGTCTTTGCTTTTGACTGCGAATAGCATGGAAGCTAGGCACAGAGTAAACATTTGTGTCCTTTAGAATACGAGGTAGGGCATACCAGGCATCAACCAGCTTTTGTAGTGCGAGCCTTCTGGTCACGAATAGAGTCTTTGGATAAGGGTGACTTCGTGCCGTTGCTCTGCTTTTGCTTTTGAATGTCGATCGTGCCGAGCCCGACTAAGCCTGGTTTGGTCGCAGGCAGTTGGTTCTTGGCTTTGGAATCGGGAGACTCAGTTGCGGCAATCAAAATTGCATGCCTAAGTTTGGCGGAGTTGGACCTATGTGTTGCAGCAGGTACCGCAAAATCAAATTTATAGGAAGGCAAGCTTGGTGAAGACGGACCGGATAAACCTTGCAAGTGATTAGTTGATAACGAAGTCTTCATCTTCTTTTTGCTTAGGTCAGCCCACTTCTTTTCCAAAACTTTCATCCTGTCAAAACTTGCAGCTCTCTTCTTATCGGCGGTGGATATGGTTTTCCCCTTCTGAAACTGCTGATATGGATCACGAACGTTTGTGGCCGCATTTGTTCCGCTTGGTCGAAGAGTTTGGGCACCCGAAAATGAAGCGATGACCAACAGGCAGAAAATAGGAATTACACGGAATTTTGACATCTGGAAAGTCTCTTTACCTAAATACGCCAGCTAGGCGTGCAAATAAGCATCCAAGTTTCATTGTAGACCTAAAGCGGCAGAGCGACCACTTAGACCCATCTCGACACAAACACGAATCGTTGAAGCAGACTTATTGAGGGTGTAGAAATGAATGCCCGGGGCTCCTTTGTCGAGAAGTTCACGGCATTGCTGTGCCGACCATTCGATTCCAGTCTGCTCAATTGCATCCTCATCGCCCTCCTTCGATTTAACCATGTCGCGAAGCTTTGATGGGAGCTGAACTCCAAATTGCTGTTCAAACTTGTCCAATTGTGCGAATCCGGTGATAGGCATAATGCCGGGAATAACGGGAACATTAATCCCAGCATCGCGCATCGCATTCACAAAGCGGAAGTAACCATCGTTATCGAAGAACATCTGCGTAACCAGAAATTCACAGCCGCTATCGATTTTTTGGCGAAGATGTTCGATGCCAACTTTGATGTCGGGTGTTTCCTTGTGACCCTCAGGGAAACAAGCGCCGCCAAGACAGAAATCGTGGCTCGACTTCAGGAATGAAATCATGTCTTTTGCATATTGGAAATCGCTGAAGACTGAGTCCGCCTCCAAGTTCTTGGGCATATCCCCTCTTAGTGCCATGATATTGACGATGCCCGAACCCCAAAGGAGATCTCCGATTTCTCCTATGTCTTCCTTTGTGTGACACATTGAAGTGAGGTGGGACATAACCTCGCCAGCGACATGCCCCTTAATTTCCTTACATAGGTCAAAGCTAAGCGCTCGAGTACTGCCACCTGCGCCGTAAGTTACCGATACGAAATCAGGGCTTATTACTGCGAGCCTCTCAATGGCACGAATCAGCGATTCTCGTCCAGCATCGGTTTTGGGCGGGAAGAATTCGAAGGAGATTGTCGGTTTCTCTCCCTTGAGCAAAGTTGAGATACGCATTATAGGTAGCCATTATGGGCGATCTGCGGAAAGGGGCGCGAAAAAATGCGTGTTAGGCTCCGGCTTGTTAGCGCATTGGGAGGCGTTAGGCATTGGGCGTTAGGCATTAGGGCCCTGATGACTCTTAAGTGTTAGGGGACTGGGTGTTAGGTGTTGGGTGTTAGGATTAGGCGGGATTCCGGCATTCCACGATTGAACCGTTTGCCAAGTCAAGTAAGCCCTTCGAGTACCGAGAAACCCTAACACCCAACACCTAACGCCCCCCCTTTCCAACCGTTTTCAGATACATCGGATCTCGGGAGTGAGGCAGGTTGTTGAGCACGAGGGAGTCGCTATGGGGAAGGTCGACCTTGACGAGGTCACCCTCTTTGCTGACAAAAACAGTTGCGGTGCCGGTCGGGCCCTCAATGTCGACATGGGTTCCATCGAACTTTGTCGCCAACCATGTTCCGTGAAATTGTCCGTAGGCTGTCGCCTTATATTTCAAGAATGCCTGTGAGAACGGCTCGAAGACCAGATACTCCTTCTGTCCGAGGATCACTTTCTCTCCTTCAAGCATCGGCTTGAATTGCAGATCTACAAGGCTAAGATCGACGTTTGGGTACACCGTAAAGGATCGACGTCCTCGCTTGTCGATGACCGAGACTTCAATATGGTCCGCCCAAAAGACGCACTCGGCGTCCTTATTGTCATCGGGCCCCCTCAAGTGGACAGACTGCCGAAGCAGCTTTCCCTCCGGAGTGATCCAGTAGGTCGTATCGTTGCGCGTCGCATATTCAATCGTCTTGGTCTTGGTCTGATTGCTTCCTTTCGTAACGCCCTCCATTTTCAGAATTCGGCATGGTTTTTCAAAGAGCTTGCCATCCGAACAGGTCCACCTGACGTATCCGAGCGAGTATGTGAACAGGGCGGGACCAAGGATCTTGTTGGGTGTGAACTGTGTATCGACTTCCTTTTCACGCCTGACTTCCATCGTCACGTCGTATTGAATTTGCGGCCCCAGCACGATCTCGCGCTGACCGGCTGTCACCGCTGGTTTGAACACGAATTTTGGAAGCCCCTCGACTTGAGCCTGGGCGCTCAACAGCACTAAAACGCTAACAAATGGAATTGCCATGATTCGATCGCTCCAGAGTAACTTTACGACACGTTTGACGCTCTTCAGCTCTCAAAACGTGCGGTAGTTAAGCAGGTAACGGTGTTTCTCGATCCATTCGTTCCGGCGCGCTGATTCCTAGTAATTCAAATGTTGCCTTCAGGCCGATTGCTGCTGCGTGGCAGAGAGCGATCCTTGCCTGAGTGAGTTCAGGCTCATCTGGCTGGATCACTCGGCATACGTCGTAAAAATGGTGGTAAGTCCGAGCAAGCTCGACTGCGTATGTTGTAAGACGGTGGACACCGTAGTCCCTCGCACACCGGGCAACTTCCTCAGGCAAGTCCAAGATTTTCTTGATTAGCGCCAGTTCTTTTGGATTTTTTAGGAGGTGTTGGGTGTTGGGTGTTGGGTGTTGGGTTTGGAAGCCTGATTCGGCAGCTTTGGCGATGACGCTGCAGATTCTGGCGTGAGCGTACTGGGCGTAAAACACCGGGTTCTCATCGCTTTGTTTCGTTGCGAGGTCGATGTCGAAATCCATATGCGTCTCATGGCTTCGCATGAGATAGAAGAATCGAGCGACATCCTTGCCTATTCGCTGCTGCTCTTCTTTGTCGGCACTTGGCGCGGCGTTCATGCCGATTTCATCGATGAGATCACGTAGTTCGTAGATATTGCCGTCCCTCTTTCGCATTGGGGCTGGCTTGCCATCTTTGAGGAAACGAACGATTTGAAAAATGATGATCTCGAATCTTTCCGCGGGGTAGCCGAGAGCCTTGCACACGGCGTTCATTCGAGGAATGTAGCCATGGTGATCGGGCCCAAGGATGATGAATGCCTTGTCAAAGCCCCTTTGCCCGAGCTTGCTTTCCATGTAGGCAACATCGCCTGCAATATACGCAGGCCGTCCGTTCGACCGGAGCAGAACCCGATCTTTGTCGTCGCCGAACTTCGTGGCTCTTAGCCAAAGGGGGCCGCACTCCTCGGGTTTCCGTTCAAGTCGTTCTTCCTTGCCCTCACGCATTATTTCGGCCCGATAGCATTCGTCGTCTGCCGACCCGTTCGCCTTCAGCTTTTCGAGGGAAGTTTCGACCAATCCGGAATCGTGCATGGATTGCTCGGAAAACCATGTCTTGAAAGCGACTCCAAAAGTAGCCAGGTCGTCTCGCTGTCGCTCGATCATGAGTTCTTGCGACCGTGCTTGCCACCAACTCACCGGTTGGGAATTCGGATCCTCGGAGCCATGGGCTGCCGCGATGTCTACTGCAACTGCCTTAACGTACTCGCCCTTGTAGCCATTTTCCGGCTGCGGTTGGTCGAGAGCATAAGACCTCACCGATTCTGCGAACAGCATCATTTGCTGCGAGTTCACACCGTCGTTGATGTAGTACTCCGAGTCCACGTCGTAACCGGCTGCCCGAAATACTCTTACGAGCGCATCTCCGAATGCTGCACCACGCCCGGATCCGACGGTAATTGGACCGTTGGGATTGACGGAGACGAATTCGACGTTGAGCCGGGCGGAATCGGCGTTCGGCGTTTGGCGTTTGGCGTTGGGGAGGGAAATGCCAAGTTTTAAAATTGTGTCGATGTAGGCAGAAATAGCTTCCGGCTTGAGTCGGAGGTTTAGGAAACCTGGTCCTGCAACATCGATGGACTGGAAGAGTGTTGGGGTGTCTGTGCTGCTCGGACCAAGGAGACACGCTGCGAGCATCTCGCCGATTTGACGCGGCGGGATTCCTGCTTTCTTGGTTGCAACAAGAGCGAAATTACACGCGTAATCCCCATGGTCAGGGTTTTTCGTGTCGCTGATTTCGATCGACGCACGCGCGGCTTCTGGAAGTTTTCCGGTTGCAATGAGCGAGTCAACGGCAGACTCGACGAGTTCTTTGAGAGTGTCGCGCAGCAAGTCATCGTTGTACCCGCCCGATGGGGATTCGGAATTCTGTGTTGTGTTTCAGATTGTAATGGGGTGCCATGAAACTACTTTTTGAAGTAGTCCTTGAGGATACTGTGCGGCCAAGTGCGGGCGATGTGCACCAAGCCGATTAGTGGGAGCGGAATAGTTGCCGCAGCAATGCCTAAAGGGGATCGCAAGAGATGAGCGTTAGAATTCAGATACAGGACAGCAAAGAACCAAATGCCTAAAAGGCAAAGCGATTGCCCCGTTATCGTGATTATCTTCGTGGTCACTCACTCAATATAGGGTCAGTTTGGGTTCTGGTGGTGCAGAACATGATTGATCCTCCGGTAACTTAGGTTAGAATTAAAACCTGAGCGAGGCGTAGCAGATGTACCACGACAAAGTCTATTTAGGAAATTGGGAAGAAGTATCTCGCATTCATGCTGCCGATTTGAAGGGGCATCGGGTCGAAGTCAGAGTGCTGGATCATGATCCTAAATCGAGCCCACATCGAATGATTTTCGAAGGCATGTTCCCTGAACTTGCTGCGGTGAAGGACTCTGACTTTAAAAATGCCGAATGGCACGGTATTGTCAGCGACGTCATTTAGCAATGCCAAGGTTCGTGGTCGATACGCACGCCCTGATATGGTTCCTCGCCAAAAGCCCGAAACTGGGCAAAAACGCACGGAAAGTTCTCATTTCACGCGACAGTGAACTCGTTCTTCCAGCCATCGCGTTTGCTGAAGTTCTGTGGATACTATCTTCCAGAATCTTGTTCAGTCCTCACGCGTGATAGCGATATAGTTGACTCGTGTGCAGTTTCTGTTATTTGGTGAAGCTTGTTCTGGGCACTGAACCCTGATCTCCCTCGAACGCTCCGGCGCTCAACTCTCCAACGCTTCACGTTGTGTCGGTCCCATTCGGGACGTGGGCCTATTTGACGATTTGGGTAAAGATGGCCGATGCTATGGGTGTAGAAACTTAAGTCGTGTGAACGAAATTGAGGATTGAGGCCGTCAAAGACTCGTCTCGGTCTGGCAGGTTCATATTCACTGCTGGCCTATGGTCTACAATATTCGGTCATTGAGGGAGTCCGATCGAAAGACCGGACAGAGGACTGGGAAAAACATCTATGGCGTTGCCACGAAAACCGATGGTTCAGTTCCTGCTTGAGAAGGGGTATCTCAAGCAAGAACAATTCGAAGAAGCCCAAAAAGTTCAGCAGCAGACTGGACAGTCGGACATATCGAAAGTTTTAGTCGCCCTAAACATGGTGGGCGAACGCGAAGTTTTGCAGGCGAAAGCCCAAGAAATGGGCTTTGCATTTGCCGACCTCGACCGCATTACGATTGACAGCGCGGCGATAAACATCGTCCCGGAGCGCATGGTCAAGGCACACTCGGCGTTGCCCGTTAAAAAGGATGGGACAAACCTTTGGGTTGCAATGTCCAATCCCAACAACCTTAACGCGATCGACGATATCAAAATCGCATCGGGTTGCCGCGTTATTCCGGTTGTGGCTGTACCGGGAGCAATCGAAGACGCCATCAAGAAGTATTACGGCGGAGGCGCCGCTCTTCCTGAAGCGGCAACTACGGTTGCGACTCCGGCCGGGCAGACGAACTTTAACGCCGATATCCGTGGCGCAATCGCTTTGGCAGGTGCGGGCAGAAGAACGGCTGAAGACGAACTCGACAGCGAAGCCGATGCCGAGAAAATGGCTGAGCAAGCGCCGATCATCAAGCTTGCAAACGCTTTGATTCAGCAAGCGGTTGCAGACCGAGCGTCTGATATTCACGTCGAGCCACAGCAAAGATCAGTCCGCGTTCGGTACCGAATTGACGGAGTTCTGCAAGAGGCGATGACGGTCCCAAGGAACTTGATGGCGCCGCTTATCAGCCGTCTGAAGATCATGGCGGACATGAACATTGCTGAGCGCCGTATCCCTCAGGACGGTCGTATCGAGGTTCGCCACGTCGGTAAAGAATATGACCTTCGCGTAAGCTCGATCCCCACGCCATTCGGCGAAAAGATCGTTATGCGTATTCTTGATAAGTCAAGCGTTATGCTCGGCTTGCAGAAGATCGGATTTACCGAAGAGAACCAGGTCAAGATCGAGGAATTGGTCACGCAGCCGAACGGTATGTTCCTCTGTACGGGCCCTACGGGTTCGGGCAAGACCACTACGCAGTATTCGGTTCTCAACAAGCTGAATACGGTCGGCGTCAACATCATCACCGCCGAGGACCCAGTTGAGTATCAGCTCAACGGTATTGCTCAGGTTCAGATGAACCGCAAAGCCGGCTTGACGTTTGCGACTGCGCTTCGCGCCTTCCTCCGACAAGACCCCGATATCATCATGGTTGGTGAAATGCGTGACTTGGAAACGGCTGAAATCGCGATTGAAGCTGCTCTTACCGGTCACCTTGTCTTGTCCACGCTTCACACGAATGACGCGCCCTCGGCCACTCTTCGTATGATCGATATGGGCGTTGAGCCGTACCTCATCACGGCTACGGTTATCGGCGTTCTGGCTCAGCGACTTGGACGAAAGATCGACGCGGACAATAAGGAGCAGTACAGCGTTCCTGCCTCAGACCTGCGGCGTTTTGGCCTCCAATACACCGACCCTGACGAGATGATCAGTCTCTATCGCGGAGTTCCTGCCGAAAACAATCGTATGACTGGATATAAGGGTCGTACAGGTATTCATGAATTGATGATCATGAATGCTGAAATCGCTGAGTTGGTCGTTCGCCGTGCGCCGTTGCATGACGTAAAGGAAGCAGCCAAAGCGAACGGTATGAAAGAACTTCGCGAGGACGGCCTTGAGAAAGTTTTGGGTGGTGTGACTGACCCGCAAGAAGTTATGCGCGTCGTCTTCACCGCCGGCTTCTAAGTTGGACTAATATTAAGGATACAGATGCAGCAGAACAATATTCCGCCCCCACAAAACCCCGGCAATCGACCGCCAATGCCACGACCAGGCGTTGGTTCGATGATGCCGCCGGTTCAAACGAACAATCCTGAAGCGCCACCAGAGGAGGAAGAGCCTAAACTTCCGCCACAAACGCTCAAGGATATGCACGTGGACGAGTTGCTCCACATCGTGGTGGACAAGAACGCGTCCGACTTGCATATCTGCTCCTCGTCACCCCCTGTTATTCGCGAAGACGGCAAACTCAAGCGCCTGAACTATGAGGAATTTACTCCTCAAGAAATCCAGAGAATGATGTACGACATCATCTCGGACGAGAACATCAATAAGTTCGAGACAACCCTCGAGCTTGACTTCTCGTATGCCCTCCCCAAGCGGGCACGCTTCCGTGTGAACATGTATCGCGATCGTGGTTCGGTTGCGGCCGCGTTCCGATTGATTCCTCAGAAGATTCCCACCGTCGAGCAATTGAACCTGCCGACAATTCTCAATCGAATGTGCGAGAAGCCTCGCGGCTTGATTCTGGTTACTGGGCCTACGGGTTCTGGAAAGTCAACGTCCCTTGCGGCGATGATCAACCACATCAACACGAACTTTGCCCACCACATCATCACGATTGAGGACCCGATCGAGTATCTGCATGAGCACAAGCAGTCGGTCATCAACCAACGCGAAGTCGGTTCCGATACCCGCAGCTTTTTAAATGCCCTTCGCGGATCGCTTCGTGAAGATCCGGATATTCTGCTCGTCGGTGAAATGCGCGATATGGAGACGATCTCCCTCGCCATCACCGCTGCTGAAACCGGTCACCTTGTCTTTGCCACGCTGCACACGAACAACGCCGCTGAATCCGTTGACCGTATGATCGACGTTTTCCCTCCTGGCCAGCAGGAGCAGATTCGCGTTCAGCTTTCCAACAACTTGGTTTCGATCATTTCACAGCAGTTGTTGCCGAGAGCCGGCACCACAGGTCGTGTTCCTGCGAACGAGATCATGATCGCTTCTTCCGCTATCCGCAACCTGATCCGTGAGGCGAAATCTCACCAGATCACGTCCATGATTCAAACTAGCGGAAACGTTGGAATGATCACGATGGATCAATGTTTGCGAGATTTGTATCTAAAAGGGTTCATTACGATGGAAGATGCTATGTCGCGTTGTCAGAACCCAGACGAACTTCGTAAGATGATCAACACGACAGCCGTCGGTGCGCCTACTGGACCCGGAAGTCAGCAGCCGCCTCGGAGATAAGAGCTAGGAGCCTGGTATGCCTATATTTAGCTACACATTTAGAGATTCGACCGGTGGCCTCCAAAAGGGCACGGCCGATGCCGAAAGCGAAGACGTCCTAAGAAGGAGATTTGAGGAGCAGGGCTTTACGATCACCGAATTGACGATGATCAAGGCCAAGTCGCCGAAATCCAAAACTTACGGAAAGGTCAAACTCACCCACCTTTCGGTATTCTGCCGCCAGTTCTCGACGATGGTTGACGCGGGCGTATCGCTGGTTCGATGCCTTGACGTTCTCGGGCACCAGACTCAAGATGCAAAGCTTAAGAAGATTTTGATCGATATCGGTGAGCGCGTCGAATCCGGCGAAAGCCTTTCGCGCGCAATGCAGCGACACCCCAAGTCGTTCAACAACCTCTTCATCGGTCTTATCAAAGCCGGAGAAGTCGGTGGTGTCTTGGAAGAATCCCTCCAGCGTCTCTCCCATTTCTTGGAAAAGGACGTTGAACTCCGCCGCAAGGTGAAGTCGGCCATGACTTATCCGGTCCTGGTCTTGATCATGTCCACCGGTATCGTCATCTTCCTGGTGTCGTGGTTCGTTCCCCAATGGGCGGCGATTCTTACCGACCTAGGTTTGAAAGCAGACGACTTGCCGGCGCCAACCAAGTTCCTGATCGACATCTCAAATGTCATCAAGTACTACTGGTGGATGGTTATGATCTGCGTGACGGTCTTTATCTTCGCATACAGGCTGTTCGTCAGCACCCGTTTCGGGCGGCGTGTCGCAGACCGTGTCAAGCTCAAGATCCCTGTATTTGGCAAGCTGCACCACAAGATTTGTATGGCGCGCTTTAGCCGAACGATGGGTACGTTGTTGACCTCCGGCGTTCCGATTCTCCAAGCGATGGAAACGGTTGCCGGCACGGTTGGAAACACGATCATGGCCGATGCCGTTCTCGAAGCGAGAGCCCGAATCCGTGAAGGAGATCGCATCGGCGATCCGCTCGAAGCTTCCAGGCTCTTCCCGCCTATGGTCGTTCACATGATCGGCGTCGGAGAAGAATCCGGATCTTTGGACTTCATGCTTCAGAAGATCGCAGACTTTTACGAGAGCGAAGTCGAAGCGACCCTCGCATCGTTGACGGCTGCCATCGAGCCAATCATGATCGTCGGACTCGGCTTTGTTGTTGGCTTCATCGTTATTTCGATGTTCTTACCGCTGGTCGACGTTATATCCAAGCTGTCCTCCGGTGGTGGCGACGACAAGTAACAAGTCGACATCTCGGCAAAAAGAAAGCCCGCTGGAACTTGAATCCAGCGGGCTTCACTGTTAAGCTACGTACAAAATGAACTCGCAACTTTCGATGATTCCCAATTGGTCTTGGATCATCGGCCTCATGTTTGGCGCCACCATCGGAAGTTTCCTTAACGTTGTGATCTATCGCCTTCCCCGAGGGCTGTCGCTTTCAAATCCGCCAAAGAGCTTCTGCCCCAACTGTAAGCATTCACTTGGTGTGCCCGATCTCTTTCCACTGTTCAGCTACTTGCTCTCGAAGGGGAAGTGCCGCTACTGCGCTCAGCCCGTGTCCTCAAGGTATTTTTGGGTGGAATTGCTCAACGGATCGCTCTTTGCCGTGATCTGGTGGCAATACCTGATCGTCTCGTTCGATCCTCTGCGTACGTGTTTTTTCGCACTGACTACGGCGGCGCTGGTGGCGGTTATCTTTATCGACTGGGAACTGTACATTATCCCTGACGAACTCAATGCTGTTCTGCTGGTGTTTGGCGTTGCATATCACGCGTTTGATAAGTCGTTAATGGTCGCTCTCTCTGGCGCCCTTCTCGGTTGGGGACTGCTCTGGGGAATAGCATTACTTGGGAGGTTGCTGTTTCAGAAGGACGCGATGGGACACGGCGATATCAAGATGATGCGGGGTGTCGGCGCATTGCTGGGTCCTGGGCTCTTGGTCGTGAATATGGGTATCGCAGTAGTCGCTGGTCTAGTAATCGGCTTGGCGTTGCTTGCGTTCGCTAAAAAACCTCAAGTTGAAGAACCTCAACCTGAAGGCGAAGAGGACTTTCTACCTCCCGAGTCAATTGGAAGCCTGTTTGTTCATGGGGCCTGGTACCTAAGCTGCTTAGACATCGTGGCCATCTTCTCACCGGGAATATACAAGTGGATCGGTGAGACTCCCAGCGAAGAAATCGCTGAGGACGATGATTGGAAGCCGTCTCATACGACCATTCCCTTTGGTCCTTATTTGGCGATGGGTGCGATTATTTGTATGCTGTTTGCCGCTCCTATTGAGAAAGCGGTGTCGGATTACCTTAAAAGTGTCACACACACCGCGGAATTGACCTCGCCGACCTCTCAAATGTTTGTGGGAAATGGGTCGAAAGGTCTAAACTGGGTATTCGTGCGAAATGTGTCGCACGAACAAGGAAATCGCGGAGCTAAGCTTCGCGATTTCCATTGTTACGTGCTGGGAGGGATCGATTGGAACGAAACGATGAGAGCGATCTGGGTAGTCGGGGTCGGGAACAATACGCCCTTTTTGGCAGTCACACAACGAGGGGAGAGTGGGGTACAGGACGCATGTTAAGAAAGGGCTTCACGCTCATAGAGTTACTAGTCGTTATCGCGATCATTGCGATCCTTAGCGCGATTATTTTTCCAGTGTTCGCAAGAGTTAAGGACTCCGCTTATCGGAGTTCGGACATGACGAACATGAACGCCATTCGTACTGCCCTACAGCTTTACCGGCAGGATCAAGGCGGCTATCCCCCTGCACTATTAGGGTACGTCACGCAGTATAACGGCGGCTCAAGTCCGGTATCCGGCGATATGATCCCTGCCAACATGGTTGTGGGCGCCCTCTATCCTAAGAGAATTGATTCTCTCGATACACTTCGCCCGGCATATGTTCGACCGCAATCCGGCAACATCATGACCCAGTTTACGCCTGCGGTCTGGCCCAACAAGCAGGACGGTTCCGGCGCTAGCAATCCTGGAATGTTCCAGAAATACGGGCCGTTGGACGGCAACGTTCAGCGTTGTTTTAATCCCGGAAACGGGAATCCTTCGTTCGATGTGGTGAACTATTACTACTACATTAGCGGCTACGATGTGGCGACTGTTCACAACGAAAACGCTAATACTCTTCGGATCGAACTACACTACGCACCGTTCTGGAGCGGCTACACTGTCGCCGCCGACGCTTGCAATCCGACGCCAAACGAGACAGGCAACGCAAGCGACGACCCCCGACAGTTGGGCTACTTTGATCCGCCCGAAACGACGGTCGTTACTTGGGATAGCTTTTTCCGCGAATACCCAGGTGGAGCTGTCGAAGAGAGCAAACGGGACATGGTTTTATTCCTAGGCGGAGTTGCAAAACCTTACGACTCCTCACTGGTCTCGACCCTTTCCTGGAAGGTTACGCCGTAGGTCCGGAGGTCGCATGCTCCAACGTGAATCTATGACTCAAATGTGTGGCCCTGTCCGAAATACGGAGAATCAGATACGCCGATCGCGCCGATCGATGGCGACTACGTTGATTGAAGTTCTCGTCGTAATCGTCGTGTTCCTCGTGGGAATACTGGCGGTAGTTCAGATCTTTCCGAAGGGGTTTCAACTCCTCATTCTGAACCGCAACAAGATGGTGGCCCAAGCGCTAGCTCGAGACTATGTCGAGATGCTTAAGGCTCGACCCGATCAATTGCCTGAGCAGATCGTTGCGGCCTATTACGATGGCAGCGGCAACCTGATCATTGATTCCAGTCGCGATCCCGGCAATCTCAGTACC
>Ga0206948_1111_pt1 | contig 20622 bp, 22 predicted proteins | sample Alteio_BWOrgHeat_FD_153236 | JGI IMG/M metagenome (GOLD analysis project Ga0206948, IMG submission 153236) | Enriched cells from forest soil in Barre Woods Harvard Forest LTER site, Petersham, Massachusetts, United States -... | ecosystem: Environmental > Terrestrial > Soil > Temperate forest > O... | reverse complement strand
CCATGGCAAGAGCGACATCACGCTAAGCGGCAGGCCATACCAGGCGGTGAGGTTTATGCGGATCTAGTACTTGTTGGGATCGTAGGTCTTTGGCTTGTGTTTGAAGGTCCGATTGAAGGCGGAGACGATGTCGGGATAGAACTCGTCGGCGAAGCTGGAGACCGCGCCGATACCGACAACGGTGAAGCTGCGCTGAAAGGTAACGCCGATGCCACGGCTGGACGCCGGGTAATAAACATTGGATACAGCGCCTGCGATCAGGTCACCAGCGACGAGTGAATAGTTGGGCTGCCACTTCCCGTTGTCGCCCTTGCAGCGCACGATGGAAGCGAGTGAATAGCCGAAGCGTTTACCGAAGCCTCCGTGACCGAGCCGGAAATACCGTGGGTCCTGGTGGAGTACGGAGGGAAGAATCGCACGTCCCCACAGGTTGCCGTCGAGCTCGTCGCCAAAGGCGCCCGCGAAGCGTTTGCCGAAGCCGTCAGCCTCAGTGCCCCAAGTGGGATAGTCGTCGCGGTATTGCTGCCAGGCGGCATCCGCGCCCGCCACTGCGAAGGCGAACGGGTCAAAGGCGTCTTTTACGAAGAGGTCGAACTTCTGACGAGGGCTGATAGGCGCCGCTGTGCCGCTGAGCACGACGCGGAACGCCGGAACGATGCCCGCCATGCGCTGCTGCTCTTCCTGTTGAAGCTCACGCTCGGCCTGCGTCTTCTTGTCTTCTTGATGTTGCGGCGCAGGAGTAGGAGGCAGTTGCGCGCGTGAGATTGCGGATGTCGCAAGCGCAGCGGTGAGAGCGAGCAGGATGCGTATTTTCATTTCGGCGACCACTGCTCGTCAGCGGAAGGCCCGTAGAGCGCGGGAACAGGGATATCGAGCAGGCGCAGATAAACGCCAAGCTGCGAGGTGTGATGGATGAGGTGATCGAAGCAGAGCTTGCGGAAACTGGCGGCGCGAGAGTCGTGCGAGATGAGGTGCTCGCCAAAGCTGAAGCGCCAAGGCTGGAGCATGTGTGCGTCCGTTGCAGCAGCGAGCGCGGCACGGCACTTGGCGGCATTCTCATCGAGCGCGGCGAGAGCAGCGGCGGTGGTGGTGAAGGTGAGGTCGGCGTGCTGGCGCTTGCTGTTGGCCATGTCCATGCCGTCGTCCTCAAGGATGTAATAGCCGAAGAGCGGGATGGTGGCGCAATGCATGGAGAGCTTGCCCATCTTGAAGGACTTCGTGTGCGGCGCCCACTCGGGCTTGTCCTCAGGGATGCGCTCGAGCGTGCGGCGGGTGTTGGAGATTTCCTGGTCGAAGTCGAGGAGGAGGATTTCAGCGATGTTCATAAAGGCTTCTCTCTGCGTCCGGGTTATAAAGAAATTTTTCCGCCAAATAAACAAGGGCGATGAGAACAATGAAATATAGAAGAAAGTTCACATTTATTTCGATGTAAGGAGCGGCCGCCGAACGCCCGCCAGGACCTTCCGCTCCAAAGAACATGGCGAGCATAAATCCTGGCCAAACTAACAACGACCCAAAGCTTAAGAATTCATGCGATGCGAGACTCAATTGTCCAAAGATTGCGAGAGAGGCAGCAACAAGGGCGGCGATCCAATATCGGCGCATAGCTAAATCCCTGTGATGTTGAATCCGCAGTCGACATAAGTGACTTCGCCGGTGATGGCGCTGGCAAGGTCAGAGCAGAGGAAGAGGCCGGCCTTGCCGATTTCGGCCTGTTCGACGTTGCGGTGCAGCGGGGCGCGCTGGGTGACGGCGTCCAGAATGGTGTTGAAATCGCCGATGCCGCGGGCAGCGAGGGTCTTGATGGGGCCGGCGGAGATGGCATTGACGCGGATGTTTTTGGGGCCAAGCGAGGCGGCGAGGTAGCGCACGGTGGCCTCAAGGGCTGCTTTCGCAACTCCCATTACGTTGTAGTTAGGAAAGACTTTCTCGCTGCCATAGTAGGTGAGGGTGAGCATGGATCCGCTCTCGGACATGAGGGGCGCGGCGGCGCGGGCGACGGCGATGAAGGAGTAGACGCTGACGTCGTGGGCGACGCGGAAATCTTCGCGCTTGGTGAGCAGGAAGTCGTTATGGATGGCGTCGGCGGGGGCGAAGGCGACCGAGTGCACGACGGTGTGAATGACCGGGAAATGCTGCTGGATCTCGGCGAAGGCAGCATCGATCTGCTCGTCGGAGGAGACATCGAGCTGGATGGCGCGGGCGCGGCCAGTCTGGCCGAGCTCGGCGATGAGGTCTTCGGCAGCTTTTTTCAGGCGCTCACTCTGGTAACAGATGACCAGCGTGGCACCGGCCTCTCCCAGCTTTTCGGCGATGGCGTAAGCGATGCTGCGGCTGTTGGCGACGCCGAGGACGACGGCGACTTTACCCTTCATGTCGATCATGATGACTCCCTGAAAATGCTGACGAGGGTAAGGATAGCAGGGGGAGGCCTAGAAGGGGTTAGCAGACAGGTGGTCAAGATTGAGGTAGTCGATTACGTAGAAGGACTGATACTCATCGGTGATGCGGATACCCAGTCCACGATTCTGGTTCAACGAACTGTCCGAAAACGCGCTGGAGCCAACGTAGATTGCCTGTGAGGGGATTCCATAGTCCGCCACAATGGCATTGGTATGCAGGATGGAGTTTGCCGGGTAGGTTCGGACCTTGCAGCCGGCAGCTTTGAGCACAGCGAAGTTCGCTTCATTTGCCGGGATGTCCGGCGTGGTGATGTGCGTAATGACGTGTCTCCCGCAGGCAGCCTGGAGCGCGCTTACGATCGCGCTGGAACTCATGTCTTGATCATCAATCAGGAGATCCAGCTTGGCGTTTTGAATGATGGACAGCAAGGTTGCCTGGGACGATGCCGGGGCCCAGACGAGGTGAGTTCCAGAGGGTGGGTTGAAGGCTGTGTCGCTGGCGCCGGGTGTGCCAGAGGGCGGTGTGCCGGCGGCGAAATCGGCGTTGAACGTGGTTTGGACGCCGACGATATCAGTAGAGTCATTCGTGACGATGGCGAAGTCGTGGGTGAGAGAGTAACCCTGCGATTGGAAGTCAAGGGTCATCACAGCGAGTTGCTTGCCATCGATGACAAAGGAACGCTGGTCTGTGGCGGCGAAGGCCGTGTTGGCCCATACAGCAGAACAGTGGGCTTGGGCGTTCAGAGAGTTATAGGCGGCGGTATTGTCGATCTTCTGAGAGTTCTGGTCGAGGATGACGCGGACGGTGACTCCGCGCTGGCAGGCGCCGGTGAGAGCGTTGATGAACGCGGTGTCTGCGAGGAGGTATTGCGTCATGTCAATAGAAGTCTTCGCGGAGGAGATCAGAGCTGATAGTGACTGCATCCCGAAGTCGGCATAGGGGAGGGGATAGACGTTCTGGTTCACGGGATAGCTGGTCCCATTTCCATATGCATCGAGCGTTTGGGGTGAGTCGCTGGCGTTATCTGCAATGGAGAGTGTTGCGTCTGAACCGGCGCTGGTAGCGGGGTTGAACATGACGAGCAGATTGCAGGAGTTGTTGGGAGAGATAGCTGTTGTGCAGTCGTCGGTCTCAGAGAATTCGGATGGTGTGATTCCTGTGAAGCTAAACCCGGAGATCAACAGTGGAGCGTTGCCGGTGTTGGTGATCTTGATGGGATAGGGTGTGGCAGAAACTCCGACAGCTATGTCCGGGAACGGGACCCGGGGTGAAGGCGTGGAAAGCGTGACGGCCGCCGCCGGTGCGGCTGTGCCTGTGCCCGTGAGAGCAATACTCTGAGGCGAAGTTGGAGCATCGTCCGTTACTGAAAGAGATGCCGTGAAACTGCCGGCGGATTTGGGTGCGAAGGTTACGGAGATCCAGCATGGTTCGCTCGACAACACCGTACTGGAGCAGGAGTTTGCGGTGATGGAGAATGCTGAAGCATTGGGACCGGTAATTGCATAGGAGGCATTGGTGAGCGGCGTACCGCCAGTAAACTCGACAGTGCGGGGAGCCGCGGACGCGTTGACTGTCGTTGCTGGGAAGTCGAGCGAGAGCAGATCGAAGCTAACCTGCTCAAAATAGGCATTCGCCTTGCCGGTCATGGAGAAGGTTTGCAATACGGCGGTCGAACCGGCGACCTGGTAGGTGAAATCGACCCCGCCGCTGACTGTAACTCCGTTAGCCGTGGGGACAAAGATAGGATAGAGATTGCAGGAAGCGCCAGCGGACAGAGTGGTGGGGCAATCATTTGCCTCTCCAAATGCGTCTGAGTTAGCACCGCTGATATTGATGCTGTCGAAAGCAACGGCACTCGTACCTACATTGGTGACGGTAACCGTACGAACCGTTGTGGGGATATAGCTTCCTGCGCCTGTTCCATAACTCAGGCTGGACGGAAAAAATCGGAGTTGTGTGCCGGGCGGCGGTTGTGGTGGTGGCGGCGGTGGTGGTGGTGGTTGCGAAGAGGCAATACCCCCACCAGTGAGGTGGATCAGGAATGACGAGCTGCTAACACCGCTGGAGTTACTGCGGATGTCGATGGTCGCCGTGAGGGTGCCTGCGGTTTGCGGCGAAAACATAACAGACAAGGCGCAACTGGCGCCTGTTGCCAAGGATGTGCACGGGTTGTCCTGGGTGAGCCTGTAGTTCGCAGTATCACTGAGCGTGATGGTGGAGATAATGAGTTCACCCGTGCCGACGTTTTTGAGCGTGACGGATTGAGCGGGGCTGGTTTGACCAACGGTGAGATTGGAAAAGGTGAGAGTGGTCGGAGTGACCGAGAGTTCCGGGCTGTGATAACCGGAGCCACAACCTATCAGTAACCAACAGAGAATCGCCGGGATAGGAAATACTCTGTGACGCATTACTGCACCTGAAAATGTTCGTGGACAGGATAACAGTGTGACAGGCGTTGGGTGTTATGGAATCAAGAAAAATGTAAAAGACGCGAGAGAATGCGGAGGAGACAAAGCTATTGAAATCGTGCGATCGCGCCGATGACGCCGGGACTTTCATGGACGGGATAGCGCGTGGTTAGCTGACGAGCCAGTCGTACTGTTCCTGCGTGAGCGGGACGACCGAAAGCCGGAATTGGCGGAACAGCAGCGAGTCCTTGAAGACTTTGGCCGCGCGAATTTCGGCGAGCGGCTTTTCTCGCTTGAGGCGCTTGCCGGCCTTGAGGCGGACGATGGGCGTGGTCATCTTCGACGGCGGGATAGGCGGATCGAGCCGGACTGACGCGACGGTCGCCGTGCCGACGGCTGCTTTGCCCTCGTTGGAGTGGTAGAGGATGCACTTCTCGCCCTTCTTCATGTTGCGGAGGGTGATGAGCGCCTGCGGATTCTTGATGCCGTCCCAGGTGGTTTCGCCATCGCGAAGAAGATCGTCGAAGGAGTAGACCTCGGGCTCAGATTTGAGGAGGTAGTGCATACAGCAGAGTGTAGAGGGCGGAGCGCAGAGGAAATCAGCCGCCGAGGTCGAGCAGCTCGACTTGAGGAATCGCCTGGCCGAGGAAGTGGCTGCCAAGGCGGCGGAATTTCTCGACAGAGTCAGTGGCATAGCAGGTGAAGGTGGCGGGGGATGCGGAAGGGACAGGTGCAAGATTCTGCTTCACCTGCGCGGCGACGGATTGCGCAGTGACTTCGGCGGAGTCGACGACCGTTGCATTGCAGCCAAGTGATTGCAGCGTTTCTCGCACCAGTGGAGCAATGAGCGGGTAATGCGTGCAGCCCAGGATAACGAGTCGCGGCGAACACTGCGCCAGCGCTTCCTGCAGATAAATGCACAGCACTTCGCGTGTGACAGGGTGGTCGGTCCAGCCCTCTTCGATCAGAGGGACGAGCAGGGGACAGGCTTTTTCCGCCGGCTGGAGGCCAGCGCGCAGGCAGTGGTCGCGATAGGCATGTGAGTCCACCGTGGCACTGGTGGCGAGGATGAGCGTGTCGGCCGCAGGAAAGCTATGCTCTGACATCGACACGACAGGTTCGATGACGCCGGTGACGGGGATGCTCACGGACGCGCGAATGTCATCAAGCGCAAGCGCTGTAGCGGTGTTGCAGGCGATGACGAGGTGTTGGCTTCCCTGCGACTCGAGGAAGCGGGCACTTTCAACGGCGTAACGTGCGATGGTGGCGCGTGATTTTGCGCCGTACGGAAGGCGTGCGGTATCTCCGAGGTAAAGGAAACGCGCGCCGGGCAACTGCGCCAACAGGGCGCGCAGCACGGTCAGGCCGCCGAAGCCGGAATCGAAGACGCCGAGAGTTGTCATTATTTTTTCTTCTCGCTGGGCGAGGCAGCAGCGATGGAGGTATCGCGCGAGGGATAGGTGCGCAGCAGGTCAGCGTGGCCGGCGAGCGTTTCGCGCGGCTGGCCGTCAACGAGAAAACGCACCTGCTCAATCTGCGGAACATTGGCATGCAGCGTCCCAACAATGGAGAGCAGGGTGAGCGATTCGACTTCGACGCCAGAGGGATGCTGATTGACAAAGCTGCTGCGCAGGTTGACGACGGCGAGCTCTCCACCCGGCGAGAGCGGCTGCAGCGCGGCGGGGTCGGTGGAGGCAACGAGCGTACTGGGAGGGCTGTTGCCGGGACCTGCAGGCGAGGTACTGGTTGCAGATGCATTGTCAGTGTGGCCGACGATGGGCAACGGCAGAAGGAAGACATCGTCCACCATGGCGCCGGGCGGCAGCGGATGTGTGGATCCGGGCAGAGCGTACTCGTTGTTCAGGTGATCGAGCAGCGAACGCACGCGCGCGGTGGCCTCCTGCGGTAGAGCAATCTGGCGATTGGCGGCGGTGACGGCGCCGTCGGCGTCGTTGGCGAGCAGCAAGGTAATGGGCTCGGTGGAGGCGGTAGGCGCGTCGAGCGGCGTGTCTTCCGCAAGCGACGCGACGCTGTTGCGGAAGTGCTGGCGATGGAAGATCAGCAACGCCGCCATGGCAACGATGCAGCCGAAGAGGCACCAGAAAATAATGCGCTGGATGCGGGTGTTCATCGCGGTACCACCTTGGTTTCGGGCGCGGCGGTCTTCGCGGAGTCGCTGGCTCGAGTGGGTGGCTGTACCTGGTTCTGCCAGAAGATAAGGGAGGTGGCGATGGCTTCTGCGATGCGTTGCTGATAGCTGCCGTCGTTGATGGTCGCTGGGTCAGAGGTGCGAGGTGCCAGCTCCAGCACGAGCGCCGGGCAGGTGAGAGAGTCGACTGGACGGACGGAGGCGGAGCTGACGACCAGAGGAATGTGGGCACGCGTGAGCGCGGTTGCGAGAGCTTTCTCGAGCTTTTCGCTCTGCGGAACCCACGCAGCCTGCGCGGTGAGCCAGGGGAGCTGCTCGGCTTCTTCGGGCGCAGGCGCAAGCTCAGAGTTGTAAAGATGCACGCCTATGCCGCTGCCAGTGGCATGCAACAGCAGGCAGGCTGAGGAACGCGCGTGGTTGGCGATGCCGGCGCGGTCATCGAGCGCAAGCGTAGCGGATGGTGGCGCGGTTCCCGCGGGCGGCGCGGTGTCGGGGGTGAGGTTGTCGGAGTCGCGCGTGAGGATGACGTTGAATCCGCGTGCGGTGAGCAGGGAACGCAGCCGGAAAGCCAGCGCGAGTGCCACATCTTTCTCCAGAATGTTGTCGCCGATGCGGGAGCCGCTATCCACACCGCCATGCGCGGGGTCCAGCACGATGACATTGCGGTTGACTGCGCCGGCAGGGGTGGAGGCTGTAGGAGGTTTGAATGCCGGACGCGGGTGCGCGATGGGAGCAGTGGGCGCCGCAGCAGGTGTGGTGGAAGCAATAGCTGCAGGCTTAGGAGCAGCCGGCTTCGGTACAGCGGTCTTGGGTGCGACCGGAAAAGACTGCGTGAGGACGCGCTGTGGCTGTTGCGTAGCGGTTCCGGGAGCTGCCTGTCGCGCTGGCGTGCCTATGTTGACCTGCGGAGTCTGCGCGGACGGCGGCGCTCCGGGTGTCCCGAGGCGGATGGGTTTAGGCGCAGGCGGTTGCTTTTTCGGCTGCGAATTCGTCTGCCCGAGCGCAAGCAACGCGGGGAGCGTGAGCAGCGTGGCGAAGGAGCGTATCTGCGGGGGAGAAATCAAGGCGGGGTCAAGGCTTTCGCGAGCAGAACTGGAACAGATTGTAACGGGTTTGATGCTGGAGAGCGCGAACGCGCCACAGGAGTTGCCGGGGGTTTAGACTCGTGCCATGCGAGTGTTTGGCGTAGATTGCGGAACCGAGCTGACGGGTTATGGCGTTGTGGAGGTGGATGAAACCGCGCGCACACCCCGGTTGCGCTATTTGTGCGCAGGAGCGGTACGGCTTTCGAAAAAAGATCGCACGGCTGCGCGGCTGGCACAGATTTACGCCGAACTGACCGCACTGATGGAGCTGTGGAAGCCGGAAGCCGTGGCAATTGAGGAAGTATTTTTCTCTGCAAATGCCAAAAGCGCGCTCAAGCTGGGGCAGGTGCGAGGCGTGGCGCTGCTGGCGGCGGCAAATTGTGGAGTTGAAGTGGCTGAATACGCTCCCCTGAAGATTAAAAATGCGGTAGTGGGCTACGGTCTGGCGGCGAAGGAGCAGGTGCAGTTCATGGTGGCGCGCTTGCTGGAGCTGGAGCGCGCACCAGAGCCGGCGGATGCAGCCGACGCGCTGGCAATCGCGATATGCCACATTCATCACGCGCAGACAGCGGAGCAGTTGTCACGATGAAGAAAGTGCTCGCTTGTTTGATTTCGGGATTTGTTCTCTTTGCGCAGCTGAGTGTTGCGCAGAAAGCTCCTGCGCCTATTGGCCCCGTCGCCATCACCTTTGGTGTGGAGCACGCCGGGCTGCTGCCGCCTGTGTGGGGTCTTGAAGTGGCTGCCTCCGGGAAAGGCCGCTACTACGAGCGCGACACCAAAGACGATACCGAGCCGAGTTCGAACAGATGGTCGGATATCAGCATTTCTCCTGCGACAATGACGGTGCTGCAGGCCGGTGAATCGAAGATCACGGACCATTGCGAGACCAAGGCAAAGCACATCGCATATACCGGAAAGAAAACTCTCAATTATTGGCATGGTGGTTCGCCGTACGGCTGCACGTTCAATTATTCGGATGATGAAGCTTTGAATGCGGCGGCCAATGCATTTCAGGCCATTGCAGAGACCATCCGCATGGGTGAAAAGCTGAAGCATAATTTGCGTTTCGATCGTCTGGGGCTGGACGCGGAGATGGATGCGCTGGTGGAAGAGGTGCGGAGCGGGAATGCGATTGAGATCCAGAACATTGCACCACTGCTCCAGACGCTCGTCGACGATGAGCGCGTGATGGAGCGCGTGAAGCGCAAAGCGGGGCATCTGCTGGAAGGCGCGGGAATCCCAATAAAAACTTCTTAGCTGAGTGCCTTGTAGAGCGCAGCCATGGATTCGAGCGGGACAGCTTCTGATCGTGCCTGCGCAGGAATGATCGCAGGCCAGGCTGTTGCGATCCGGTCGGCGGTATAGCCTGCGGCGCGTAGATTGTTGGCCAGCGTCTTGCGCTTCTGCATAAAGCTGGCGCGCAGAAATTTATTGAAGCCTTCAGCATCGACATCGAGCTCGGCAAAGCGCGGGGCAAAATCCAAACGCAGCACAGTAGAGTAGACGTCCGGCGGCGGATGGAAGGCGCTGGGTGGCAGGGTGAAGAGTTCCGTCACCTGCGCATGGAGTTGGGTGAAGGCGCTGAGCGGGCCGTAGTCGCTGACGCCGGGCGGAGCGGCGATGCGCTGTGCGACTTCGCGCTGCATCATCAGCACGGCGCGCGCGAGGAAGCCGGAACGCGCGAAGCGGAAGAGATGTAGAAGAATGTCCGAGGTGATGTAGTAGGGCAGGTTACCGACGATGTCGAGAGACGTTGCCGGTTGCCCGTTCTGCGTTGTCAGTTGCGCCAAATCCGTCTGAAGGATGTCGGCGTGGTGGATGGTGACGTGTAGGTCCTCGCGGAAGCGGAAGGTGAGTTCACGGGCGAGCGTGGGATCGAACTCGATACAGTGCAGCTGTGAGCAGCGGGTTGCGAGCAATTCAGTAATGGCGCCGTGGCCGGGGCCAATTTCGACGACGGTGCGTGCGGAGACGTCGCCGAGCGCATCAGCGATGCGCAGGCAGGCAGCTTCGTCGACAAGGAAGTTCTGGCCGAGCTTGGGTTTCTTGGGCACAAGCCCATGTTAGCTGCTGCGCAACACGCGGCGCTGGTAGAGGTAGTGCACGGGGATTCCGCAGAGGATGACGACTGCGCCGATGATGGAATTACGTGGCTGGTCGGCAAAGCTGAAGATCAGCAGGACCAGCGCCGCGAGCACGAAGAGCGCGGGGACAACCGGATAGCCGGTGACGCGGTAGGGTCGTGGTGTTTGCGGTTCACGAACGCGAAAGACGAAGACGGTCGCTGTGGTGAGCGCGTAGAAGAGCCACTCGGAAAAAATCGCCAGCGAGAAAAGCGCCTGAAATTTGCCGACAGCGAGCAGCAACAACGAGCTGAGTACTGCCTGCAGCAGAAGACTGGTCCATGGTGTACGAAAGCGTGGATGGATGGCGGCGAGGCCGGAGGGGAAGAGGCGGTCCTGCGCTGCCGCAAACGAGACACGTGCTCCGGAGAGCGAACTGCCAACGAACGTAGCGCAGATACTGACGGCCATGCCAATGGAGACAAGGCCTGCGCCGAAGTTTCCGGCAACGATGCGAAGCGCGTCCACGGCGGGGCGGTCGGCGGCGGCGATGGCAGGGGCGGGCAGCACGAACTGAATGGCCGCGTTCGTGAGCATGTAGAGCCCTGCGACGATGCCGACTCCGCCGACGAGCGCGAGCGGCAGTGAGCGTTGAGGGTTTTTGATCTCTCCTGCCATCTGCGAGACGTCGGACCAGCCATCGTATGCCCACAGCGCGGCAACGAGGGCGATCATGAAGCCGGCAAAACCTCCGCGTGCACCGGTAAAGACGCCCGCGAAGTTGTGCCATGCTCCTTGATGGATAGCAGCAAAGCACAGCCCAGCGATGGCGACGATCATCAGCACCTTGAGCCAGGTAAGCCCGGTCTGCACATTGGCCGAGTCACGCGTGCTGACGATGTTGAGGAGGGTGATGAGCCACGTTGCGGCGATGGCGAAGACCTGCGACCAAAGCAGGTGCGCGAACGCTGGGTGCGTGAGCAGAGAAAATGCCGGGAACGTCCCCAGCACGCGCATAAGGCCCGCGGCGATGGTGGCAATGGAGGCTGGCTTGGCGATCAGCGTCCACGTCCAAGTGTAAAGGAAGGCGGGCAGCGGACCGTAGGCATCGTGCAGGAAGGCGTATTCACCGCCGACACGCGGCTTCATGGCGGCGAGCTCAGCGTAGCTCATGGCGCCAAAGAGTGAGAGCAGACCGCCGACGATCCACGCGAGATAGACGGTGCGTGCGCTGCCGGTTGCGGCCATCATTTCATGAGGAACCAGAAAAATTCCGGAGCCGATGATGATGCCGACAACGATCGCCGTGGCATTCGTCGCAGTCAGGCAGCGCGGAAGCTCATGCGATGCAGATGGTTGTGGCTGGAGTGCCATTCAAGGGAGAGTATCAGAGCGCGTGCGCCAGTAACTTGAATAAGGCGACTAGTAGTAGAAACGTTCGTCGGCCCAGTCGAAGGGAGAGCCGAGCTTGCGATCCCGCAGCAGATAGACAGTGCGGTGACGCTCAAAGGGCATGGCCCAGGGATTGTCAGCGCGCGGAATGGCCTGCACAGATTCATACTTGGTGCCGACGGCCTGCGGGGAGTCGCTGACGATGGCGATGACGAGGTTCGGGTCGCAGCCGTGCGTGCCCCACATCCAATAGCTGTTCTGGCCGCTGATTGCTGGCGGCAGATCCGGCTCGCGCATATGGCCAAGTAAATCTATTGCGCCAGCTTCACCATAATCCTTACCGAAGATGCAGACGCGCTGGCGGTCGGCCGGCGAGAGCGAGCGCCAGGCGGTCAGCACGGCGTCTACCTGCTCGTTGAAGCCGAAGCGGTCGGCATAGAACTGGGGAAGCGGACCGGTCTCCATCGACTCCATCTTGTCGGCGCGCAGATGCATGGCTTTGGTGTAGCGGAGCCAGTCCTGCGGCGCGAGAACTGGCGAAGCCATGGGCAGAATCAGTAGCCCAGTGACAACCAGGATGGATTCGAAGATGGGAAACGCAAGGATGCGGCCTTGCATGACACTGCGGGAATTGGCGAAGAGATGCTCCCAGGCGATACCGCCGGCGGCAAAGAACGCGGGGTAGATGCCCTGCAGGTAGTAATCCTTGGCATGCAGTGCGTCCATGATTACGTAAAAGAAGAGATAAGTAAGGCCGAGCCAGCGCATGCCCTTGATGGAGCGGCCACGCAGGAGAGCGACGATACCGGAAATCCAGAGCAGGGCATTCACTGGATGCATGCCGCCAAACTGCGCGAGGAAGAATTGCAGCGGGTTCAGAGCGATGTTTTTATGGTCGCGCGCTCCGTTGCGCAGGAACTCCAGCGTGGGCCAGTGGTTGTGGATCTGCCACAGCACGTTGGGCAGAGCGATCACGATCATCAGCGCGATGCCCAGCGCCGCCCAGCGCGAGAAGAGCATGCGCCGCGAGCTGGTGCAGAGCAGGCCGAGGCCAACGGCGATGAGGAAGAACGTCATCGACGGCTTGTTGAGCAGGCCGATGCCGGCGCAGATACCGAAGAATATCCAGCCATTGCGCTCGCTCCAGCGGCCACGCAGCATGAGGATTGCGGCGAGCACGCAGGCCATCCAGAAAACAGCTTCCCAGGAGTTCATGGAGAGATAGCCGTCGGTGCCGATAAATTGCGGCGAAACGAACACGCCGATCATAGCCAGCGACTGCGCAGGCCGGCGGCCGCCGAGCGACCAGGCAATGATGCCGGTGAGGAAGATCGTCAACGCTCCAGCAAGCGCCGAGAGGATGCGGATGGCGAAGACAGAGGAGCCGAAGAGCATTTCGCCCAAGCGCGCCTGGACGGCGACGATGGGGCCGTGATCGACATATCCCCAGGCGAGGTGATGGCCGCAGGCCAGGTAGTAGAACTCATCGCGGAAATAGCCGTAGCCGAGATGGGTTGTCCAAACCGTGAGCGCGAACTGGAAGAGCAGACGCGCAATCGCAAAGGCCGCCGCAAGCTGTAGCGCGTAGCGCAGCGCGGGATCGGCGGGGCGGACGATCGTAGAAGGAGTTCGCAGGGCAGCCATGCGGTTCCAGCAAGAGTACGCGAGAATTGGCGCCTTGGTTCAAAACAGTAACGTTCGAGACACGTCACGAAAGGAGTAGATACTTTGCCCTCAGGAGAGACGTCTCCAGGGAAAGTGCACGGTGTAGCAGGGAACGGCGGTGGGATTGGCCTTGGCAGCGGTGAGCAGCTTGCGTCCCAGCAGCCAGCGTACTGAGGCCTGCGCCGAACTGCGCGAGAGGCCGGTATTTTCAGAAAGCGTCTGGAAGCTGATCGTGACGGAGTGCCGCGTGCGCGCCTGCTCCCCGGCGAGCCACAGGTAGACGAGGAAGGCGGCGGGTTTGCGGTCGTGGCCGACGAGATCGCGCAGCAGCGTGTCCAGGATGTAGTCGTCGAGTTTGATTTGGGATTGGGGCATGGCTATACCGATAAAGAGTATAGCGATGAATAGGCAATTGTGCCCGCGCGCAGGAGTAGATAGGCTCGGACGGGAAAGGGGAGAAACAATGATCAAGGGCATCAAATTTATCAGCGTGCCGGTGAAGGACCAGGACGCGGCGCTGAAATTCTGGACAGAGAAGATGGGGTTGAAGGTAGCGACGGACCAGCCATTCGACGGCAAGCAGCGCTGGATTGAGTTGATGATTCCCGGCGCGGAGACCGGACTGGTGCTGTTCACACCGGAAGGGCACGAAGGCCGCATCGGCGAATTCCAGCCGATCTCATTCCTGTGCGATGACGTATTTGCAACCGCGGCAGGAATGTCGGCAAAGGGTGTGACGTTCTTCAAAGAGCCGAAGAAAGAGCAATGGGGATCAAGCGCGATCTTTCAGGATGCCGACGGGAATAAGTACGTGCTGAGCAGCAGGTAGGCTAGCGTTTTGTGGCGAGTGCTGCATCGTAGACTGCTTTGGCGATGCGGGCGATGACGGCTTCGCATGTGTCCTGGTCAGCGTGGCCATCGGTGACGAAAACCGCAAGCGCGAGACGGCGACCGTCTGGCAGCGTGATGAGGCCGACGTCATTGGTGGCGGGAATCCTGTCGAATTCTTCACCGGAGGAGCCAGTCTTGTGTGCAACGGGCACGTCTTTAGGAAGTTGGCCCTTGATGCGCTTGGGCCCACTGCTGGCTTCGATCATCCAGGAGTTGAGCAAAGCCGTGTGCTCTGCATTGAGGGGGGAGTGGTCGGCGAAGCGACGGAGTAGCGCGACCATAGCGGCGGGTTCGGCGTTGTCGCGGTATTGCAGCTTCTGGTCCAGGTGCATAGTGTGCTCGTTGTCCTGCTGATGGATGGCGCTAAGGCCGAGCGAGTCGAGATAAGCTTGCAGGACTGCGGGGCCACCGATGAGGCGAAGTTGGATGTCGGCTGCCGTGTTGTCGGAAGTTTCGACGGTGAGCCGGATGATCTTGCGTAGAGGTACGTCGACGTCAGCCTCGGGGAATTCATCCTGCAAAGGGCTATGGGTGACAGAGCGGTCAGACTTGAGGAAGCGGACAGGTTGGTCGAGCTGCAGTTTGCCGAGCTCAATCTGATGGAAGACGGCCAGGGCTAGCGGAAATTTGAATGTGGACTGCATGGGTGGATGGCCGTGCGCATTTACATTGCAATCGAGCGCTGCGCCGGGGAGGGAGCAGGCCACGTAGACGGTACCCTTGGCGTCCTTGGCGATGTCCGCAATCTGTTGGTGGAGGGGGGCTTGTGCAGCGGCGAGAGTGGGAAGCAGGAGAAGTGCAGCGAAGGTGCGCATGTGGGAACGGTAATCCATGTGAGGTAGGAGAGAAAGTAATCAGGGAAGCACTGTCAGTGGATTGGGATCAAGCTCAGCGGCGAAGTACTTGCGGATTTTTTCAGCCGTGGCTTTGTTGGCGACGGAAAGCAAAGCATCCGGGTTTTTCTGCGCGGCCTGTTGTAGCGCGCGGACGCTGCCGAAATGCTCCAGCAAACGCTGGCGCGTGCGAGGGCCTACCCCGGGAATCTCGTCGAGCTCGCTGCTGCGGTCGCGCATCTCGCGGCGCTTGCGGTGGTAGCTGACAGCGAAGCGGTGGCTCTCATCGCGGATCTTCTGGATAACGTGCAGGACGGGCGAGCGGCGGTCGAGCACGACGGGGTCGTCCTCCTGCCCATGTACATAAATAATTTCTTCGCGCTTGGCGATGGAGGCGAGCGGCTGCGTCGTCAGGCCGAGTTCTTCAAGTGCGGCTGCTGCTGCGTGAAGCTGGCCGAGGCCGCCATCGATGAGCACGAGCGAAGGCAGCGTGGAATCTTTGCCGGTGGGTTTCGCTCCATGGGCAAACTTCAAGTACCTGCGGTAGACGATTTCCCGCATGGAAGCGAAGTCGTCGACGCCGGTGACGGTCTTCACCTGGAACTTGCGGTAGTTGGATTTCTTCATCGCGCCTTTTTCCCACACGACCATCGACGCGACTGTTTCTGCACCCTGGATGTGGGAGATGTCAAAGCACTCGATTCGTTCGGGCGGATCGGGCAGCGTGAGCGCGTCCTGCAAGGCTTCCTGCATGGCCTTAATGCTGGGTTGCAGAACGCGGAAGCGCTGGTCGAACGACTGCTTGGCGTTCTGGCAGACGAGGTCGACGAGTGAGCGCTTGTCGCCACGCTGCGGGGCGGCGATCTCAATCTTGTGGCCGCTGCGCTCGCGCAGCTCGTCCATTAGCAGCTCACGGTCAGGGAACTCGACCGGAACGTAGATGTGGCGCGGAACGTAGCCCTGGTCGAGATAGATCTGCTTGAGCAGCGCGGAAAAGAAAGTCGCGGATGAAAAGGCAGCATTGAGCGGAGCCAGTACAGAGTGTTCTTCAGCGGCTTCGTTGTCGGCCTGCACTTCCGGCGCCGGCACGTTGGGGTTTGGTTCGAGGCGCGGCTCAGTGGCAATGTCTTCGATAGGTTCGGCAAACTCCGGCAGGTCTTCCCAAAACATGTCGCGGCGATCGACGATTTTGCCCCCGCGCATGTGAAAGAGATTCACGGCGAGCATCCCATTCTCATAATGAAAGCCGAAGACGTCCGCATCTTCATCGCCTGGGCTGGCAATGCGCTGGCGGTCCTGGGCTTGCGACACGGTGATGAGCTGATCGCGGAGGCGCGCTGCGAGCTCGAACTGCTGTGCTTCGGCGGCCTGCTCCATGCGTGCCGTCAGACGTTTTTCGAGTTCGCCGGCGGAACCCTCAAGGAAGAGCTGCACATCACGCACGGCCTGCCGGTAGTCGTCGGTGGAGATCAGGCCTTCGACACACGGCCCAAGGCAGCGCTTGATGTAGTACTGCAGGCAGGCGCGCGGATGATACCGGTTGAGGTCGACCTTGCAACTGGGAATGAGGAAGCTGCGATGGATGACATCGACCAGCCGGTGCGCGAGATTGCCGGGGAAGTAGGGGCCAAAGTACGAGCTGCCGTCTTTGCGCAGGCGGCGAGTGACGAAGACCTTGGGATGGCGGTCGGCGAGCGTGAGCTTGATATAGGGGTAGGTCTTGTCGTCGCGCAGCAGGATGTTGAAGCGCGGCTTGCGCTGCTTGATCAGGTTGTTTTCAAGCGCCAGCGCTTCGCGCTCGTTGGCGACCAGGATGTATTCGATGTCCACAGCCTCGCGCATGAGCGAGCCGGTCTTTGCATTGGCCTGCGAGGCCGCAAGGAAGTAGCTGCGCACCCGCGCGCGCAGGTTCTTTGCCTTGCCGACGTAGATGACCTCACCCTCAGCGTTTTTGTAGAGGTAGCAACCCGCGCCGGTGGGCAGCGTCCGAATTTTTTCGAGCAGGTCCATGAGGAAGCAGACAGTAAACAGTAGTGAGTAGACAGTAGAGTTTTCGCTTGTAGGAGCGCAACTTTATTGGATGATTTGTGGTGAGGAAAGATGCGGGACGCTCAACGTGTCTTGAAAGCTCGATAGACCAGGTACAGCAGTATCGAGGTCAGGATGACCCACGCGAACTGATACCAGTAAAAGAAAGGGAAGCCGAAGAGCACAGGCGTGGCGCGGGCATAGAGCTGAGGAAAGCACAGGCCCGCGTAGGGCGCGGCCAGCAGTACCCACACCCAGGCGGGTGTGCGCTTCTTCGTGGGGGCCGGTGGGGTGCTCGTCTCCATGGGGAGATAGTAAGCTGGAGTTTGTGGAAGACGCAAAGTTGAAAGAGTTGGAGGCGGCTCAGGCCGGCACGGGCGCAGCGCTGGCACGGGTAGCTGCCCTTATGGCACGTCTACGCGGACCAGGCGGATGTCCCTGGGACCGCGAACAGACCTTCGACACCATAAAGCGGCACACGCTCGAAGAGACCTACGAGGTGTTCGACGCGATTGAGCGTCGCGACTGGCCGGAACTGAAGGATGAGCTCGGCGATCTGCTGTTGCAGGTGCTGTTTTATGCGCAGATGGCGAGTGAAGTCGGCTACTTCAACCTGCAGGACGTTGCTGATGGGCTGAGGGCAAAGCTGCTTCGTCGGCATCCGCATGTGTTTGGCACAGTGGAAGCGGACACTCCGGACGCGGTGCTGCGCAACTGGGAACAGATCAAAGTAAAAGAAAAAGAGCAAAAGAAAAAACCAGACTCGCTGCTGGATGAAGTTCCGCGCACCATGCCGGCAACGCTGGAGGCAACCAAGCTGGGATCGAAGGCGGCGAAGGTGGGCTTCGACTGGCCGGACTCGGCGGGACTTTTCGCCAAGATGGATGAAGAGCTGGCCGAGTTGATGGTGGAAGTGGAAGCAAAACAGGGCGAGAACCACGAAAATATAGAAGTGGAGTTTGGTGACCTGCTATTTACCGCGATGAACCTGGCGCGGCATTTGAAGGTTGATCCGGAAACCGCGCTGCGGCGCAGCACGGCGAAGTTCCGCACACGCTTTGCAGCGATGGAACGCGCGACGGCAGGCTCTATGGAGCAGCTGGCGCCGGAAGAACTGGAACGCCTGTGGGAGCAGGCCAAAACGTTGGAGAAGCAAGCTTGAGTAAAGAGATCAAAATCGTTCCGCTGTGCGAGCATGCCGACTTCGATCGCTGTGTTGCGATTCAAGATGAGGTGTGGAGTTACGAGCCTTCCTCGCGCATGAGCCAGAAGACGTTTCTGCTGGCTTCGCAGATCGGCGGGCAGGTACTGGGCGCGTTCGATGAAGAGAAGATGGTCGGCTATGCGATGTCACTGCCGGGTGTGCGCAACGGCCATGCCTATCTGCATTCGCATCACCTGGCTGTGCTGCCGGAGTGGCGCAACTACGGCGTTGGCCGCCGGTTGAAGCTAGCGCAGCGCGATGATGCGCTGACGCGAGGCATTGAGCTGATTGAGTGGACATTCGATCCGCTGGAGATTAAGAATGCTCACCTGAATATCGCAAAGCTGGGAGCGATTATCCGACGGTACCGAAGAAATTTTTATGGCGAGTCGAGCTCGCCGCTGCACGGCGGCCTGCCGACTGATCGCGTCTTTGCGGAGTGGTGGTTGAAGAGCGACCGCGTCGTGCGTGCCTTGCACGGAGAGCAACCGCGCGCGCAGATCATCGAGCATGTGGATGTACCCGCAGCGCTCGCGGAGTGGAAGGCCTCGCCGGCCACGCGCGACCAGGCGCGCAAAGTGCAGGAAGCGAATGCGGCGGCACTGGAAGCAGCCTTTGCGCGAGGGCTTGCCGTTTTGGGATACAAGCGCAACGAGCAAGGCGACGGAAGTTATCTGCTCGGCAAGTGGGATGAAGATTTCAGTTATTAGGGACTAGGAGACGTTGATGAAGATTGAGGCGATACACCTGCGCGAGATTGCAATGCCTCTGGCGCATCCATTTGAGACGAGCTTTGGCGTGACCACGGCACGGCGTATTTTGCTGGTCGAGCTGGAGTGCGAAGGCCTGACCGCGTGGGGCGAATGTGTTGCTGGCGAGCACCCGTATTTCTCGGACGAGATGATCGACACCGCGTGGATGATTACGGAGACGGAACTCGCTCCGCGGTTGCTGAATGCCGAAGTAAATGCCGGCACCGACTGCACGGCGCTCTTCGAGCAGGTGCGCGGACACCGTATGGCCAAGGCAGCACTGGAGAATGCGGTCTGGGAAATGGACGCGCTGCGCCAGGGAATTTCACTGTCGAAATTGCTGGGTGGGACACGCGAGAAGATTCCTTGCGGCGTTTCTATCGGTATTCAGGCCACGCCGGAAAAGCTGATGGCAACGATTGAGAAGGAAGTTGCCGCGGGCTATCAACGCATCAAGCTGAAGTGCAAACCAGGTTGGGATGAAGAGATTTTTGAGCACGTGCGGGCACGCTGGCCGGACATCCTGCTGAGCTGCGATGCCAACTCCGCCTACCGGCTGGAAGATGCCGAGCGTATCGCAGGCTGGGATCGCTTCAAGCTACTGATGATCGAGCAGCCGCTCTGGTACGACGACTTCTTCTTCCACGCCGAACTGCAACGCAAACTCAAGACGGATATCTGCCTGGATGAGTGCATCCGCAACCGGCGCGATGCACGCGCAGCGCTCGAACTTGGCAGCGGTCGCATCCTCAACATCAAGGTCGGGCGCGTGGGTGGATTCTCTGAGGCCATCGCTATCCATGACGTTGCACAGAGCCTGGGCGTAGCAGTGTGGTGCGGCGGCATGCTGGAGGCCGGCATCGGTCGCGCACACAATATTGCGTTGTCGTCGCTGCCAAACTTCTCGCTGCCGGGGGATGTCTCGGCGTCCAAGCGCTATTGGGCGCAGGACATCATTGAGCCGGAAGTGACGGTGAGCGCGCAGGGCGAGATCACGGTGCCAACTTCGCCGGGACGCGGCTTTGAGGTTCGTCGTGACCGTATTGACGCAACAACGGTGAGGCAGAAGACTCTGCGGCGCAATGCAGCCGTCAACTAGCGCAACGTCACTGGCATTGCCAGCAACGTCTTTACGGCATCTTGCACGGAGATAGGACCTGGCAGCGGACGAAAATCCGTTGCGGTCATTTTGTCATTCATCTGGATAGTTTTGACGAGGACACGCAGGGTCAGGTGAGTGTCGAGCTGCGAGTAGACCCAGCGGTCGCCGGTAGCGTCCACTTGATTGAGCACGATAGTGCCGCCCCGGCTGATTTTTCCCAGGAAGCCCCAGCCGAACTTGACGTCCTGCAGGACGTGGCCTTCGATGCGCACCACGCGTCGCGCCTGGACATCGATCCACATCCGTCCCTCAATACCGGTGAGAAGGTCATCGAGAGTCTCGGGTGTCTTGTAATTTTTGTCCGGCGTGAAGTCGATGACGATTTGATGGCCAGCTACACCTGGCAACTGCGGCTGCCCGGGCGCGTAGGTAAAGATCATGGCCTTTGGCATTTCTTTTACAAGCTGGATGGAATCGTTACGCGTGGCGTCGTCGCGCCTGTGATGGCGGATGAAGTCGCCGGGTGAAGCCAGAATGTCTTTCAGCCGTTGCTGCTCGGCAGCATCCTCGGCTGTGGTGATGGGCTGGCCGTTGCGCTGGACCAGGCGGGCCACGTTGCCGCTGCGGGATTCGATCACCTCGCGTGT
>Ga0206948_1112_pt1 | contig 21090 bp, 22 predicted proteins | sample Alteio_BWOrgHeat_FD_153236 | JGI IMG/M metagenome (GOLD analysis project Ga0206948, IMG submission 153236) | Enriched cells from forest soil in Barre Woods Harvard Forest LTER site, Petersham, Massachusetts, United States -... | ecosystem: Environmental > Terrestrial > Soil > Temperate forest > O... | reverse complement strand
ACAAAACGCGGGGTGCGCCAAAGAGCCCAGCGGAACGCTGCCGGGCCGATGCTTTTGGTCTCAAAATGAACATTGTGCAGACCGGCGGAATTTTCCGGGATCTCAAATTTGACTTCGTGCCAATGACGGTCGGAAGTGAGCTTTGCGGGATCGATCGCCAGCACGTAGGCCAGCCGGCCATCGACGCGGACATGAAATTCGCAGCCGCCGGCTTCCGGTTTTTCCCAGGCGTCGGGATGGATGGTGATCGCGGTGCTAAATTGTCCGCGAGCGCCGGTCGGTAAGCGGAAAGCGAGTTCCACGGGCGGTTGCAGATACATCGCCTTGGTTGTCCGGCCATCCAGAGTTGCTTCCCAGATGGCGGATTGATCAGCCTTGCCCTTGATCAATTTCGCTTCGGAATGATGCTGAAGAAACGAATAGGTTTGGGTGTCGCTTTGTCCGCTCGACGACGATTTGGTCGCTGGTGCATCGCTGGTCAGCCCATCGGTGGAAGTACGCAACAATTGATTGGCCTGAAAATAATCCGCGGCGGTTTGTTGCAGGTGATTCAAACCTTCGGCAAAAGCATCGGGATGCAGCCGCGCGATTTTTTTGAAAGTGGCGACGCGGGTTTCATTCATGTGCAAGTTGTCCTTGCTCATGCTGTCGGGATGGGTGCGATAAAAAGCCAGCGGTTCATCCTGATAACAGGCCTTGTGGCCGGCGGCCGATACGCGCAGCCACAATTCATAATCCGCGTGGCCGCCCAAGGCCGGATCGAAGCCGCCCAGTTCTGACAGGATCTGACGGCGGATCATCACGGTATGGGGCGGAAAATAACCGCCCAGGATGAGCGATTGAAACAGGTTGCCGCTCAAGGCGCGCGAAACTTTTCCCACGGAAAATTGTTCGGCCACGGGTTTGTCCTGCGGGTCAACCGTGACGATATCGCAATAGACAAAGCCGAGGGCCGGGTTTTCATCCAGCATCGCAGCCTGGCGTGCGACTTTTTCCGGTGCGAAATAATCATCGGAATCAAGAAAACACACGTAATCGCCCGTGGCCTCAGCCAGACCGCGATTGCGCGCACCGGGCAGGCCGGTGTTTTGCTGGCGAATGTATTTGAAATTGGTGCGATGGTTGAACTGCGCCGCCACTTCCGGAGTGTTGTCCTGCGAGCCATCATCCACCGTGATGACTTCCACCTCGGGATGACTCTGCGACAACGCGCTTTCAATGGCCCGGCCCAGGTAGGCGGCCTGGTTGTAAGCGGGTATGATGATGGAAACCTTGCTCATGAAATCAATGATGCACCGCGAACCAGGCGGTGACGGTGGTGGCACGTAAACTTTCCCAGGCGGTGGGGTGGGTGCCTTTTGTTTCCGGCAATTTCAGTTGTGCGGAAAGAACCCGGCGGGTGGCCTCCAATAATTCGTCTGCACCGGTCGTTGCAAACGCGGCGGCGAGCAATCGGGGCAATGCCGAATAAACCAGGTGGCGTACAGATATTGTTGCCGCTGGCGGAGCTTGCAATAAATTCTGCAAGGCCGGTTGGTTGGAAAAAAATGCGTTGTCCGACTGCACCCAGCCGCGGTCCTCACTCATCGTGGCTAGATACAAAGACATGGCGCCCGCCAGATCTGTCGTTTTACCCGCGCTCATTTGATTCACTGTGGCGATCACCGAAACTTCGAGATGTGGCCGCAGGCGATTGATCGTTTCCAACGGGTTCGTGTAGATGGAATAGTCCGGCTTCAGTTTGAACTGATAACCTTGAACCACTTGTCCCATCACTTCATTCGCCAAACCCGCTCCGGGAGCCAGAGCGGCGAAACGTTCGCAGCGCTTCCGATAAGAAGCATCATAGCCACCCCAGCGGATCAAATACGAATCACCCAACGCCATCTGGGCCTTGGCGATCTGATTGGAGAGATAACGCCGTTGATCCGCATCTAACGTCCCGCCTCCAAACATGTCACCACGCAATCCCGTCAGCAGCCCCGCTGTCCGGTTCAGCAACAGTTTTGCGGCTTCATACATTGGCAAATCAGCCGAAGCATACGCCTGCAATCGATTCAAAATCGTGGCGTCACCGGCGATGACCTGGCTCCCATACTTCAGATCATAATTGGCCACCGTCAACGGGCAGTTCGACCACTTTCCATCCGTCCATCCCAGGTCCAGATAATCCAGTCCCAATTCTTTCACGAGCGTTTCGCTCAATTCTTTGAGCTCGCTGCCGCAATTTTTTTGCGACACGACAAAAATGTCATAGTCATTAACCGGTCGCCACGTGCCCGAATCATCCTGATAAACACCGCCTTCGCCACGGCCAAAACTTCCGGTCAGGACGATAGCTTCAAAAGCGCCGATGCGCTGGCCCACGGCCTTGATGATGGTGTCCAAATGCTGTTGGATGGTCGCCTCCGCCGCCGGATTGGACTGTGGTGTGAACCGGTTTTTTACCGTGGTTGGCTGGCTGGTCAGAGACAACTCAGACCCCACGCCGGGCAGTCCGATAAGTTGTTTCAATAGCTCAAAAATTTGGTCTGGATTGACATTGCCCAGATTTCGCCCGCCCAAGTCCGGCTGGCTCGCGCGATGGAGCACAAAGATTCCCAAATTATCCGCACAATCCGGATCATAACCGTGCATACCCTTGATCGGCTCGCCATCGCCCTGAAAAAAATTGGGAAACAACAGCGCGCCGGGGTCGGCTAGAAAATATAATTCACCATTGCGCCGGTCACAGCCAGCGATGCCAAAATGTTTCATCTCCGCCGCGTCCAGCAACCGCCCGCCGGAAATGTTTTTGAACGCCGCTCGCACCGTTTGTTCCGCACCTTGATGGTAGAACCAAAAGCGCACCATGGTGGAATCCAGGAAATATCCAAAATCCGATCCGAAGCGCAGCCCCATGCCCGCAATCACCGAAGTCAGATCCAGCGTCCGCGTCACATTCACCATCCCGTGATCGCCAAATAAAACCACATTCACCGCTCCGTATTTTTTACGGGCCGATTCGATAAGCTCCCGGCAAAGACCATCCGTTTGCACCAGCTTCGCCTGTAGTTCGGTCGAGTTGGGTCCATACACATGGCCTGTGCCATCCAACTCTTGCAAGTGGACATAAGCAAACCGGTGCTCCGGCTTTAACGTCTGCAAGACATGGCGGATAATTTCTTTGTCGCTGGCGTCGGCCAGCCGGTTGCTTTCCGGCCACGAAACTTGGTGCCAGGCAATTCCTTCTTTATCCAAAAGAGCGAACAACGATTCAAATCCCGCTTGTTTGTCCCATGGCGCGCGTTTTTCCACCAGATCGAAATAGGGCAGGTAGTCCAGCGGTATCTGTACGCTGGTCGCATAACTTTTGGCGAAGCTCGACAGGCGTTCCCGCGCTTTCTCCTCCACAAAACAACGAAACTTTTCGGATAACTCCTGTGATGATACACGGATTCCGCCCAAGGCGCGTGCGCTGCTGAAAATGGAATTCTCCGGGTCAAAACAATACATGTTGGTGAACCCGGACTGCTCCGCGTTCAAACCGCCGAAGTACGCCGCCCGCGGCAAAAAGCCGAAACACTCACGCAAAGTTCCCGTGGCACTTTGCCCTGCGAGACTGCGGATGAACGGCGTCCACTGAAGATAATCCGGGCGAAATGCGTCCAGCAGCAGCAGCAACGTCAAGGATGTTGAAGAAGCAGCCATCACCCAATTTTTTCAAAAATTAAAATCGCCTTGGCCGTACAGCAGGTTTTCATGACGGCTTTTTGGGCGGCCCCGCCAGCTTCGGCAGTGGCGAACCCTCTTTCATGACGGCTTTCTGGTTGTTGCGCTGGATTTCTTCATACACTTCCTGGCGATGCACCGGCACCGACGCCGGCGCTTCGATACCGATCTTCACCACCTCGCCATCCAGGCGCATGATCTTCACCTGGATCCGGCCATCGATCACGATGCTTTCACCCACTTTTCTGGAGAGGATTAGCATGTGTCAAAAATCAGGCAACGGCTTCCGCGATCGGCAACAGATGCTCCACTGAATATTCAGCGGCGTTGGCGATGATGACCTGCTTCCCGATATGTGAATGGCGGTTGATCACCACCGGTCCCTTCAGGTTCATCGTCGCGTGATGATCCTTGTGGATGGTTACAATCCCTAATAACAGTGCATCCGAAGCCTCTTTGATCCCGAGAAACTCTGCGTCGGCGGGCGGGATGTTCGGTTTATACTCCGGCATCACCACAAATGGATCAATCACCACGAACGCGAGGGATTTATCATTCGTCACCCGCAACCAGGCAAAAGGCTTTTCGGCGGGATCCGCCAGCAGGGCGTATTCTTTGATCTGCTCGAAGCCCAGCAAACCCAGGGGTAAGCGCACCACATTGGGTGCAGTGGTGGATGCCGGCTGCGACAAGGTTGATTCGGCAGAGGTCATGTTCGGTTATTGGATGTAGTTCAGGATGGAAAGTTGCATGAGGCTGGCGCTGCTTTCCAATGCCGCTTGATAGGCGGTCTGCGTCTGGGAAAGTTCCGTCATGGTGCTCACCAGATCGGCGCCCGAGGCATTCGATACCAGGTTGGTGAGCGAATTGGATTGGCTGGTAGCGCTCGTCGCGGCCGTGGTCAGGCGCGTTTGCACATTGCCGTTGTAAGCCACCTGATACGTCAGATTATCCTCATCACTTTGCAAATTTTTGCTGTCCGTGCTCGTGATGGCGCTGGTATTGCCGGACAGCAGATTGTTCTGCAGCGAAATCATGTGGTTGAACAGATCCGCTCCCGTCCGGCTGTCCGTGATGATGCCATAGGCACCGCTGCCGGAAGTGTTCGCGCCCGGCGCATCCACCGCCACCGTGGTGCCGTCGGCGATCTGCGTCTGGTTCACCGAAGAATTGCCGGAATAAGTCACGCCCGTGACATTCCCATTGGCATCTGTCGTTACCGTGAACGGCGGTTGGCCGGAGTCGGTCCCGCCAAAAAGATACTGTCCCGTGGCCGGATCCTTCGAGTTCCCCAACTGCGCCGCTTCCTGGATCAACGACGTCACCTCCGTGGCATATTTGTTAAGATCCGATTGTGAATTCGTCACGCTGCCCGCCGAGGTGGTGATTTCTCCCACCCGGCTCGCGATGGTCTGCAACGATTGCAACACGCTATAGACCGAATTCGCCTGCGACTGGGCTGTTGAAATATTGCTGCTGTATTGCTGTTGCGTGGCCTGGCTGGACAGGTCGTCCAACGTGTTTTGCATGGCCGTGGGGTCATCGGACGGGGCCTGGATGCGCAATCCCGTCGACACCTGATTTTGCAAGTTTACCTGCTGTTGTTTCAGCATGCTAAACTCGTTCAGCATCGTATTCGTATAGGCACTGGTCGCTATGCGCATATTAATCAGTTAAAATCGTCCGGTTTAAGCAGCCTTCATCGCGATCACCGTTTGCATCATCTGGTTCACCGTGGTCACCAGTTGAGCGGACGCTTCGTACGCCCTTTGAAACCCCATCAGGTTCGTCATCTCTTCATCGATATTCACCCCGCTGGTCGAGCTTCGTTGCGTCGACAGCATGTTGGATACAGCCGTTTGGTTGGATACCTGGTTGTTTGCCGTTTGCAATGAATCGCCTAGCGTCGCCACCGAACTGTTGAACGAACTTTCAAAAGTCAGATTGTTCAAACCGCTCTGCGCGGTCGTCGCCAGGTTGGCCAGTTGCAGGGCCACCGAGTTGTCGCCCGTGGCCGTGGCTGATCCTGAAGCCTGAACCAGCGAGGGGTTCGTCACGTAAGCCTGGTTCACAGCGATATCCGCCGAATTGAACCCTGTGAAAAAATCCGCTCCCGTGCTGCCCGTCAGGCTGTAGCCGGCATTCTGGATGGTGTTCACCTGGGTGATCAGTGTGGATGCCAGATTGCTGATGCCAGCTTGCAATCCTGTCAGGACATTGTCTCTCGCGTCTGCTGATCCCTGTATTGATCCGCCGCTGTCGGTCACATTCACCCCGCCGTTGACTGTTTGTACCAGTATCTGTCCGCTGCCGGCGTCAAAAGTCTGGAGCGTGTCGGTTACCTGGCTGCCCGTGACCAGGTTTTGCCCGTTGATGCTCACATCGATGGCCCCATTGGATTCAGTGCTCGTTTGGATGGTGGCCAGTTGTGACAGATTCTCCAGATCCTGTTCGCGTTCGTCCAACAGATCGTTCGGCGTGCCGCCGCTGAACTGGGCGACCGCAATCTGTTTGTTCAAAGTTGCTATGCCGGACAGCAACTGGTTCGCCGAAGTGACGTCGTTGCCCAACGTGGTGTTGATCGCGGTCTTGGTATTGTTCAGTTGCGTGTTGATCTGATTAAAAGTCGTGGCCAGCGTTTGCGCCTGGCTCACCAGCGCCTGGCGGGCCGGGATGGAAGTGGGCGAAGTGGCCACGGCCTGGAACGCATTAAAAAATGCGGTCAATTGTCCGGACAACCCCGTATCCGTGGTGCTGTTGCCCGTGGTGGAGGAGGTGGCACTCGCCGTGCCGTTCAAAAATTCATTGAGGCTCGTCTGCGCGCTTTGCAACGCGCTTTGCTGCGCGTTCCAATAACCACTGGTACTTTGCTGCCCTTGGATCTGCGTGTTCAACAGTTGATTCACCGCCTGTTGGATCGCCACCACATCCGCGCCGGTGCCTTCCGATCCGATGGACGTGTTGATATCCGGACTCGTCTGGATATCCACCGTCTGCCGGGTGTAGCCGACCGTGTTCACGTTCGCGAGGTTTTGTCCGGAAACCTCCACGCCCGTCATCTGATTCTGCATCGAGCGGGCCGCCAGATTCAATGTGCCAAATAAGCTTAGCATATCAATAAGGGTTAACCGACGCTTTCGTATAGTGAGTGTTGCGGTAGGCTGTGCACTGGCATCCGCCCCGCATTGTTATAAGTCCGGGGCGCTCCGCCCGGGAAAATTGCCGTGATCAACTGCTGCATTAACTCCACCGCGTGGCTCAACAACAGATGATTCTGCCGCGTCCGATGGTGGATACGCACCAGCAACTCATTATTCTCCTGCACCAAAGCCTGCACCAGCGGGCGGTAATCTGCCGGTAATTGCGGGATGATCAGGGCAAAACTCGCGGCTTCGTCCAGATCCAGCATGCGCGCCACGTTGCGCTGATGCTGTTCGCGTTCATGCCGCACGGCGGTGATGGCCTCGGCTTGCGCATTCACACACGCGACATTTTGCAGCAGGTCGTTCACCTGGCGTTGCACTACGGTGCTTTGCTGCTGGTCCAGTATGGCCAGCATCTCGCCGTACTGCTTTAATTCCTCGCGCAGCGCCTCAATCAAGTTATGGAGCAGATCATTCATGGATGTGCGGTAGAAAGCGGAAATGAATTTTTTGCGGTCTGTGCGGGCGTTTCCTTGATTGCCAGTGGCGTCGTGCGCACGGAAGGATAAGCCGTATTCACGTGCCCATTCGCCGTTCCGGTTTTCGCCGGATGACTCAATTGTTGTTCAAATACCTTGGCCAGCCCTAAAGTACCGGACTTGGACATGCTGTCCGCCAGCGTGTTTGTGATGTAATCCTGATAGATGCCGGCCGCGGTCGAATTATCCGTGAATTCAGACGTGATGACCGGCTTTTGCGATTCGCTCAGGATCTGGCGCAACATGATTGCTTCAAACTGCCGGCTGGCTTCCGCCACCTTTTGTTCCTCGGTCAGGTGCTTGTTGCCCGCCAGTTCATCCACCGGGATGTTCGAGGCATCCTTCGATTGTATGGGGGTGATGGTCATATCAGCGGATCAGCAGTTCAGCCTGCAACGCTCCAGCCTGTTTCATGGCCTGAAAAATCGCCATCATATCGCGCGGCGTCACGCCCAGCGTGTTCAACGCCGCCGCCACTTTTTCCACCGTCGGCAATTCCGGGAATGTCACCAGCGAAGCCTTCTTTTCCGTCACATCCGTGCTCGTTTCCGAAGTCACCGTGGTTTGACCCTTGCTGAAAGGCGCCGGCTGCGAAACATCCTGCGAGGAGGCGATGTTGATCGTCACGTTGCCGCAGGCCACGGCGCAACTGGAGATCTTCACGTTCGCGGTCGCCACAATGGTGCCCGTACGTTCATTGATGATGATGCGCGCCGGTGTATCCGGCGTGATCTGGATGTTTTCCAGGGCCGCGATGAAATCCATCGGATTATTTTCCGCGCCTTCCGGCATGCGGACTTGCACTGAACTCGAATCCACCGCGTGTGCACAATTGGTGAAAACCTGGTTGATCGCGGTCGCCGCCAACGCCACGGAAATAAAACTCGGTTCGCGCAACAAAAGCTCCACCGTATTGTCGCGCACGATCTGTGTGGGAATTTCTTTTTCCACAATGGCACCGCTGGTGATCTGCGCCACCGTCGGATGATTCTTCGTCACGGATGCGCCACCACCGCCGCCCGTGCCCACGCTAAATCCGCCTACCGCGATCGGTCCTTGCGCCACCGCATAAACTTTATTGTCCGCCCCGAGCAGCGGCGTTTGCAGGAGCACACCGCCCTGCAGCGATTTTGCATCGCCCATGGATGACACCTGCACATCGATCCGCGTGCCTTGCTTCGCAAAAGCGGGGATTTCCGCCGTCACCATCACCACGGCCACATTCTTGGCGGACAAGGTCGTTGCCGGCACATTGATGCCATAGCGACGGAGCATGTTGGCAATGGTTTGCTGCGTGTAGATGGGATCTTTATCGCCATCGCCCGCCAAACCGACCACCAAACCAAATCCGGCCAGTTGATTTTCGCGCGCGCCGGAAACCATCACCAGGTCGCGCAAGCGAACCCCGTCAGCCGCCACGGTATAGGAGAGGACGCTGGTCAAGAACAGGACCAGAACCAGCCAACCCGTGCGAAAATGGCGCGAAACCAAAGACATGATCAGAAAGGATTGATTTTGTCCCAAACGCGGTTGAACCAGCCTTTGTTCGTGCTGTCCGTCACCGTGCCCTTGCCGATGATCTGGATCGTGGCATCCGCCACATTGTAGCTCAGCACCGTATTATCACCGGCCACATCATCCGAACGCACCAAACCGCGAAGGATGATCGTCTGGCGTTCGCCGCCGAAAGAGGTTTCGCGTTTGCCTTCAATCACCAGATTGCCGTTCGGCAGCACATCAACGATTCGTACCGCGACGTGAGCGACGATGGATTCCGAGTTGTTGATGGCGCCTGTGCCGTCATGTTTATGATCTGAAGTATATTGCATGGCCGGTAAGGTGCCGCCCTTGGTCAATAACCCGCTCGAACCGGGGCTGTACAGAAACGACGTGATCGCCGCATTCAAGCTGGATTGGCGTTCCGTTTTCGTTTCGTTGTTCTTGTTGGCCGTGGTGTTTTCCTGCACCACCACTGTCAGGATGTCGCCCACGCCTGCGCCGCGCTTGTCCACGAACATGGACTTGGACGTGTCATCGTGCCAGAGCGATTGGGACCAGCCGATGGTCGGCAACAGGCCCAGGGAGGCGGCCAGCATGAGGGTTGGGAATTGTTTTAGTTTCATAGGGAAATCATTATGGTTTGATCATTCAGTACTTTACCGCTGAGATTGCGCAGGGATGCCGGATTGCGGATTTTCACGATCTGGCCCGGAGCACCGTCTTCCAGCACTTCCACCTTCATCATGATGTTCAACGCGCCGTCCTGCAAAAGCGCGTCCGCCATCTGGCCGCGATGCATCACCGTGCGCGGCTTTAGATCGCGTCCCAGGATGAGATTGCCCGCCTGGATCATGCTGCCGATCTCCAGGCTGGAATCATCCGGCGCGAATTCAGCCAGCGATTCATTCACACCCAGCACATCGCGTCTTTCACGGGTCACATCGGCTTCATTGATCGCCACGCCGCGGGCCAGGTCCGAGTGCGCCACCCAGGCATCCCGCCAGATATGCGCCTGCAATGAAACCTGCCAGGTACCCACCGTTTCGTTGGCGGTGCATAATTGAAAACGCACGATGAAAGACCGCGTCACACCCGCCGCAGGCGCTTCCAAAATTTTTAAAGTGAGCGGCTCATCCGGAACCGTCGGAGCCGTCCACGGCTGGGTGAAGTTCAATTCCAATTCGCCCCGGTTCTTCACGTAATCTTTTTGCAGCGTGGCCGCCAGCAAGGTCAGCGCGGCGGTATCGCCGAGTTGATGATCTTTGCGTGAAATTTGCACCGAATCCGCACCGCTCCAGTTGGACACGGCAAAGGTTGGAGCTGCCGCCGTGAGCCGGTCGACAATTTGCGCGCGCGTTAGTTCCAGGGTCCGGCCAAAAGCCGGTGCATCGCCCAGGCGCAACGCCGGGACGGCTTGGTCTGATTTTACGACTTGCTGGAGAAAAATTCCGCTGCTGTCCACCTGCGCGGCGGCATCCAGTTGAAAACTGGCCGGCGCATCCGCCGCCATCAGCCGGCTGGCTCCCACGAGCGCGCACAACGCAACCATCACGCGGTACATTGGCATGAACCGGAATGGCTGGTTTAAGATGTTGGAAAACACGTTCATCAACGGAGCAGGTTGTTGCTGTCTTGCATCATCTGGTCGGCCGCCTGAACGGCCTTGGAGTTCACTTCGTACGCGCGTTGGGCCAGAATGAGGTTCACCATTTCCTGCACCACGCTTACGTTGGATAATTCCAGGTAACCCTGTTGCAGTTCACCGAGGCCGCTCTGGGTCGGTTCCGCCAGTTGCGCGTTGCCGGATGCCTGGGTTTCTTTGAAAAGGTTATGGCCTTCCGCTTCCAAACCGCCGGGATTGTTAAAGTTTGCCAGTTGGATCTGCGAACTGGTCACGCCGCTGGGCGTGGTATAGGTCACTGCGCCGCTCGCGGAAATGGTGATGTTGGTCGTGCCCGTGGGTACCGGTTGAAAACCGCCCTGCACCGGGTAACCATCACTCGTCACAATGCGGCCTTCGGAATCCGTCTTGAATCCGCCGTCACGCGTGTACGCCAGCGTGCCGTCCGGCATTTGTACCTGAAAGAAACCCGCGCCTTGGATGGCGATATCTAAACTGCCGCCGGTCTGCGACATTTCACCGTTCGTGAAGACGCGTTCCGTGGAGACGGGGATCGAACCTTGGCCGACTTGCAAACTGCTGGGCAGTTCGTTGCCGCCACCCTGTTGGGAACCGGCGGCGCGGGTGGTCTGGTACAGCAGATCTTGAAATTCGAGTTTGCTCTCTTTGTAGCCGGTGGTGTTGACGTTCGCCAGGTTGTTGGAGATCACGTCGAGGTTCATCTGCTGGGATTCCATCCCCGCAGCGGCTGAATATAGGGCGCGCAACATAGTTTAGCTTTGTGAAGTGTCGCCGAGTTCGGTGATTACTTTGCTCATCCGGTCACCTTGCATCTGGAGCACCTTCTGGTTGGCTTCAAACATCCGCATGGCGGTGATCATGCTGGCCATTTCGGTGGTGGGTGAAGAATTCGCGGATTCAATGAATCCTTGGCGTATCTGGGTGGTGGTGGAGGGCGTAGCCGGGTTCTTTGTGCTGTCCGTGCTGAAAAATCCCGCCCCTCGCTTGATCAATTGCGACGGATCTTTGAATTCCACGGTTTGCAGTTTGCCGATGGTCTGTTCGCCCTGGCTGACCTGGCCCGTGGCGGAAATCGTGATCGCTGCGCCACTGTTGGGGTTGAATTGCAACGGACCGCCGTTGCTCAGGACCGGATAACCTTCCTTGGTCACGAGCTGGCCTTTGGAATTTATCTGAAATTCGCCATCCCGCGTATAGCCCTGCTGGCCGCCGGCGAGTTGCACCGTGAAAAAACCGGGTCCTTCCAGCGCAAAATCCATGGGATTGCCCGTGGACTTCAATTCTCCGGCGGTAAAATTCGTGACTTCCTTCGCCGTGGGAATGTAATAACCCGGTTTCGCCGGATCATTCGTGTTGGCCGCCAGACCCGCTTGAACGTCAGAAAAGGATAGTTCCTGCTTGCGCCCACCGGGAACGGCGGACACCGACAGGTTTTCGGCGATCACATCTTGCCAACGTGCGGTGGCACTCATTGCCGCAGCGGCTTGATATAGGCTGACATCCATACGCGATGGCGTTAAGCAACGGTTGTGCCATGTGGGTTTTTAAAGGGTTTTCCGACGATTTTTGCCGTTTGTGGCAAAAGATTCCCTGTGGGTCTGCAGAAATTGCCGGGCGGCAATTCCCCTTATTTCAAGCGGTCTTCGTACGCGCAAGCCAGTTCCATCACCTGTCCGCAACTGCATTGGATGCGGATATGGGTGATACGGTCGCCGTCGCGCTGGAGGGAGAGCTGCGGTTCGCAGGTCTTTTTGAAGTGGGAGGTGGTCGTTTCCACGTTCGGCAAAGCTGCCTTGTTCAAGTCCTGAAAGGTCTTGGTCGTTTGCGCTTGGGGAATGACCGTGACTTGAAAGCCCGAGTTCTTGGGTGACGCCGTCCCCGTGGTCAAAGGCACAAAAGATTCAGTTTTTTGGAGTGTCATGGGGCGTGGGGAGTAGGGGCCGGAGCCGGTGTTTCCTGCGGTAAATCCGATTGGTCCGAGAGGGCCTGGACCGATTCTTTAAGTTTCAGCAGGACGGTGACCCGCCGGTTGATTTCATCGGACGCCACATAACCGGGCATCGGCGCCGTGTCGGCAAACCCGGATACTTTGAAGATCTGTTTATCGAGCACACCATTATCGGATAGCGTATGCCGGGCGATATTTGCGCGCTCTGTGGAAAGCTCCCACTTGCCATGGTTATCGCCGCCCGCTTCGGAGCGGGATTCCGTATGGCCCTCCAGTTCGATGTGAAAAGTGGTGTAACGTGAGATTTCCCACGCCAGCGTGCTGAATACCCATTGGCCGTAATCCGTGAACTTGGCCGTATTCGGCTGGAAAATTGGCTTCTGCGCCCGGTCAAAGATATTGATGTTCAACCCTTCCGGCGTGAGATCGATTTTCACGCTGGTCACATTTTCATCCTGTTTCAGCAGCTTGCTCAAATCATCGCTCAAATGGCGCATGGTTTCCATTTCCACGGCGGAAACGGATTGAAAATGGCCCTGCTGCTGGTACGTAGCCGCATGGTCGCTGTTGGGAATGATACCGACCGACTCCTTGGTCACGTTGGAGAATGGATTGCGGAACGCGCGTTCCACGGCTTCCTTGATCTTCACGTCCTGCGAGGTCAGCCACAGGCAAAGAAACAACGCCATCATCGCCGTCACAAAGTCCGCGTAGGCGACTTTCCACGACCCGCCATGGTGTTGGTGTTTGGCTTTTTTACTCATGGTCGGCAGGGCTCAGACCTTGAGGGTTTTGAAAGAAGCTTCCATCTCATCCGAACTCGGACGCAGGTCGCTGCTCAGGCCGCGTCGTCCCAGTTCCACCGCCGTCACGGGCGCCATGCCGCCGGCAAATCCAGTCACACAAGCCGCGATGCACTTGGTGTAATCCAGTTCCGCCGTTTTGACGAACTCCATGTTCACCGCCAGCGGACTGAGAAATCCGTAGGCGATCAAAATGCCCAGGAAAGTTCCGACCAGCGCCGCCGCCACTTCCACACCGATTTCTTCCACCGGTCCCGAGATGGATGCCATGGTGATGATGATGCCCAAAACGGCGGCCACAATGCCGAAACCCGGCATGGCGTCCGCCGTGCGGGTCAATACGTTCACCGGCGCATGATGCTCTACTTCCAACTGGTCTAATTCCGCATCCAGCAACAAGCGCAACTGGTCCGGCTTGATTTTGCCGTCGATGATGGGGCGTAAACTTCCCGTGAGAAATTCCAGGGCGTGTTTGTTGGCCAAAAAATTGGGATATTTTTTGAAGATGGTGCTTTTTTCCGGCTCCAACACATGTTCTTCCAGCGCGATCATGCCGCTGCGCCTTCCCAGCAGAAACAATTCGTACAACAGTTTGAGCAGGTCTCCATAGGCATCTTTGCCGTAGGGCGCCCCTTTGACGCACAAGCTCAATCCGGCCACGAGTTCCAGCAGCACCTTTTTGGGCGACATGATGAGCAACGCACCCATGGCGCCGCCGCCGATGATCAAAAGCTCATTAGGATGCACCAATACCAGCAGGTGACCGCCGCCGATCACAAATCCGCCGAAAACGCACAGGCATACGACGATGGTGCCGACGATGATGATCATGTGTGATGCGCCGTTACTGGACGACGGATATGTCCGGCTTCCAGCCGTTGGACATAAGTGCGGATGGCCAGGATGGCTTGCGCATGGATCTGGCAGATGCGGGATTCAGTCAGGCTCAGTACCTCCGCGATTTCACGCAGGTGCAGGTCTTCCATATAATACAAAGCCAGCACCTTGCGCTGGACCGGCGGCAGGGACTTGAGCTTTTCAAAGATCACCCGCTTCAATTCCAGCTTGGACGTTTCTTCGATCGGATCTTCCGCTGTCGGATTGTTGATGACGTCATACAGACTGCCGCCATCGCTTTCTTCCGAAGGATTCATCGCGTCCAGGCAGACGAAGGCCGCGGGCCGCGCGTCATTGACCATCTGCAGATATTCTGGCAGCGACAGGTTCATGGCCTTCGCCATCTGCTCTTCAGTGGGCGTCTCTCCCAGCTCCTGCTCAAGCTGCCACATGGCATTTTGGATTTTACGCGCCTTTTCGTGGACGGTGCGTGGCATCCAGTCCATCCGGCGTAATTCATCCAACATCGCGCCCCGCACCCGGGTACGCGCATAACCTTCAAACGAGGAACCGGCCGACGGATCAAAATTTCGCAATGCCTGCAATAAACCTACCAGCCCGGCGCTATAGAGGTCATCACGGTCCACATGTTCCGGCAGCGTCATCGCCAGGCGGGCTGCCGCCGAGGACACCAAGGGAAGATATTTGTCGACCAGCGCGTTTTCCACGTTCGGGTCCACCTGCTGGTGATAGCGCTTCCACAATTCCTGCGCCGAGGGCGAGGGGGTCGCGGCCATGACCTTGCGGTCCGGTGTTGTGCCAAGGGTTTGACTCATGTTTTATTCGGCGTCTTGGCTTTAGACGGTGGGTTGGCGTTGGCTTGTCGGCGTTGACGGATGGCGTCGCCCAGGCTTTGCAGCCAGATGCGGCTCCACCAGCCGGTCAGCATGGCCACCAGCCACGCCGCCACGCAGGCGCGCCACACCGCGATGGACCAGGAACATCCTTCGGACAGGCTGAACCCAGCCCCGATCAGAAATCCGGCGATTGAACCTAGAATGATATGCGACTTCATCGAAACTTTGACCGCTACAAGCAAAACAGTTGCCAGCCCATGCCACTTTCCTGTTTTGCCTACAAATTATCTTTTTACCGCTGATTTTTTTGCGGGAACAGCAAACTCGGCTCCGCCCGCCTGAACTCACCGGGAATTTTTTGCCCAGTGGTCAGAAAACTGATTGGACAATTTGTTCCCAACACGAAATTCCATAATTTCACCCGCTCACGCTCTTCATCGAGGTGCGTGAAGATCACATCCTCGGGTTGCAAGGAGGCAAAGGCCTGATATTGCTCCAGCAAAATCGGGGTCTCATATGCCGCATTCAGCACCAGATGGATGTGCGGGTCCGGCAACAGCGCGAGTTGATCGCGCAAGGCAGACAATGCCTCCGGGTTGTGCATCTCAATGCCCGGCAGATCTACAAACAGCAGGTCAGCCGGTTCGGCGCGCTCATCCCAAAAGCGTTTCACCGGCACGCCCAGCGTTTCGCAGTGCAGGGTCAATAGCTCGGAGGTGTTCGCGGTTTCACCGTCCAGCCGCCAGACCCGGGCCGTTTGTTCGTTGAGCAGCACGGCTGAAGTCATCCACTTGCATAATGCTGTGGTTTTACCGGAACCTGCTGGGCCGATGAAAACGTGCGGCCGCCCCGTGCCAGTCATTGTTTGCCGCGCTTTTTGCCAATGGCAAACAATCAGGTCTGTCACCGCCGTCCACTCTTGTTCCGGAGTCGGCGGTGGTATTTCGCCGTGCAACAGGAAAACTTTTTGCTCCAATTGATCCGTGAAAGCGGGCGACAAACCTTTTGATTCCAGCCAGGCTACACTGCGCCAGCGTCCCGGCGGCGGGGTTCGCACGGTCATCGGCTGGTTGACCACCGGCGCGGACCGCATCTCGGTGTCTTCTACCCGCGATGAAGGCGATGGCTTGGGTTCCGGCTCTTTGTGCGGTACTCCAGCGGTGACTTCCAGCCGGCCATGCCGCTGCCATAACCGCGCAATTCCTGCCGCGGGCAATTTACGCACGCTCACCACGACCGCTTCCGGCCCCAGTTCCCGATGGATCTGGGCCAGCGCGGAATTCGCGTTGTCAGCGTAAAAAGCGACAAGTTTCACGGTTCGAGTTTTACAGTTCTAATTTTACCGTTTATTCCATGTGCGGAATTACCGCCGCATTTTGGATCTGCATCCGGGCCGGGATTTCCGCATACGAAAGCACCGCCAGGTTGCTGAACGTGTTTTCAAAGAATCGACGGAACGCCAGCCGGAGCTGCGGCGCGCACAAAATGACCGGTTGATGGCCACCAGACAGCATTTGCTGGACGAATTTCGTGAGCACATCCACCACGTGGCGCGCGAGTTTCGGTTCGATGATCAGTGCCACTTCCGTGGGCGATTGGCGCACGCCCATCGTGAGCTGTTGCTCCAGCCGCGGGTCGATCGTGATCACCCGGATGCCGCCGGTATCGCTCTGGAACGGCTTGGTCAGTTGCATGCCCAGCGCCTTCCGTGCGTGTTCGGAAAGTTCATCGGGATTCTTGGTGAAAGCCGCATGATCACCGACTTTTTCCAGGATGCCCGCGAGATTCCGGATGGAAATGCCCTCAGCGAGCAGGTTTTGCAAGATGCGTTGGATCTGGCCCACGCTCAACGGTGCTGGCACCAGTTCATTCACTACTGCGGGATTCGTTTGCTTGAGATTATCCAGCAAAACCTGCACGTCTTGACGCGTCAGGATTTCGTGGCAATGACGTTTGATGGTCTCCGAAAGATGCGTGACCAGTACTGAAGGCGCATCCACCACCGTATAACCCGCCACTTCGGCATTTTTGCGTTCCATCGTCGTGACCCACGTCGCCGGCAATTGAAACACCGGCTCAATGGTCGGCTGGCCTTTCAACACCGTCTTGCTGTTGGTGGCGTTCATCGCCAGCCAGTGACCGGGCAAAAGCTGGCCTTGCGCAAACGGATTTCCCTTCAGCATGAACCGGTATTCATTCGGGCCCAGTTGAAGATTATCGCGCAACCGGATCGGCGGGATGAGCATCCCCATCTCGGAGGCAAAATTGCGTCTTACACCGGTCACCCGTTCCAGCAGATCGCCGCCTTTGCGCGTATCCGCCAGCGGTACCAGCGCGTGGCCGAGTTCGATCTGCAACGTGTCCAGCGTCAGCAGATTTTCGATCTTTTCCGCCGGTTTGGCTTCCACGGCTCCCGCCGAACCCGCTCCGGACTTGGCTTCCAAAGGCTTTCCGTTCATGCCCATCGCCGCGTTGGCCGGTGAAATGCCATTCAATTCCGGCGTGCCATGACGATGGATGGAATAGGAGAGCAATCCCGTGATGACCGCCAGGATCAGGAACGGCATCGTCGGCAGTCCGGGAACCAGCGCCATGATCCCGAGCATCACGGACAGGATGGTCAGCGCCTTCGGATAGAACAATAATTGTCGGCCCAATTCACGGCCCAGATCGTTCTTCGCCGTCGCCCGCGTGATGAGAATACCCGCCGCCGTCGAGGTGATCAGCGCCGGCACCTGTGAAACCAAACCGTCACCAATGGAGAGGATCGTGTAGTGATTCAACGCATCCGTGATCGACATGCCGTGTTGCGCGATGCCGATCGCAAAACCGCCGATGACGTTGATCAGCGTGATGAGCACCGCCGCGATCGCATCGCCGCGCACAAACTTGCTCGCCCCGTCCATTGAACCGTAAAAATCCGCCTCTTCTTCCAGCGCCCGGCGCCGGGTGCGGGCTTCGGTTTCCTTGATCAACCCTGCATTCAGCTCCGCGTCGATGGCCATCTGTTTGCCCGGCAACGCATCCAAAGTGAACCGCGCCGCCACTTCCGCGATACGTCCCGCGCCCTTCGTGATCACGATGAAGTTGATCAGCACCAGGATCAGGAAGATGACCAACCCGACCACGTAATTGCCCTGGACCACAAAATTACCAAAGGCCTGGATGATGTGCCCCGCATACCCGTTCAGCAAAATTAACCGCGTGGACGCCACGTTTAACGCCAGACGGTACAAGGTGATGAACAGGAGCAGGGTTGGGAACCCGGTAAACTCTGCCGGTGTCCTCAGGTAAAGAATGACCAGCAACGTCAGCAGCGAGATCGCAATGCTCCCCGTCAGCAACAAGTCCAGCAGGACCGGCGGCACCGGCAGGATTAACAGCAAAATCGTGCCAAATAAGGCGAAAACCAGCCACAAATCGCCGTAGCGAAGTAGCTTTCTCATTCTATCACTCAAGGATCCCATGCGTCTTTAAATCTGGTTTTTCTCGGCGTAATAGCGATACCGGTTCACCCGATACACCCAGGCAAGGATTTCCGCTACCGCCGCGAACAGATGAGCAGGAATCTCGCCACCCACGCGACCATGTTTAAAAAGCATCCGCGCCAGCGGTTTATTCTCCGTGATCGGGATCTGATGTTGCATCGCGATCTCACGGATTTTTAGCGCATTCATCCGGATCCCCTTCGCCACGATCTTCGGCGCTTTCATCGTTTTCCGGTCATAACGCAACGCGATCGCGATATGCGTCGGGTTTGTCACGATCACATCCGCCAGCGGCACTTCCGCCAGCGCCTTCGCCTTGCTGATCGCCCGGCGCTTGCGGCGCGCGCTCTTCATCCGCTGGTTCCCCTCCGTGTTCTTCGATTCATCCTTCGCTTCCTGCTTCGTCATCATCAGATCCTTCTGATTCTTCCAAAACTGATAGCCATAATCCGCCGCCGCCACCACCACCAGCCCCAGCGAAACCCGCAACAGCAAACTCAAACACGTCCGCCCCAAAAATTCCGCCAATCGCCCCGCGCTCACCACGGAACTGAAAATCGGATCGTTCATCACCGTATGCAGTTCCGAATACGTCACCCCCAAAATGAAGATAAATTTCACTCCCGCCACGCCCGTCGGTACCACCATGCGCGCCGAAAACAACCGCGTGATGCCCTCCACCGGGTTCAACCGGTTCCAGTTCGGCGTCAATGCCTCCGACGCCGTGTTGAACCGATTCTGTATCGCCCCCGCCAGCAATCCCGCGATCATCGTCGATGCCACCACCGGCCCCGCGCATTTTAACAGCACCACCACGCCCGACACGCTATACCCCTGCAAAGACCCCGCCGTGATATCCGTATCGTGCAAGTGGCTCAGGCTTAAAACCATCGTATTGACGAATTGCTGCCACATCTCGCGCCCCGCGAATGACAACGCCGCCAGCGCCGCGAACAGCACAAACACCGTCTGCACTTCCGCGCTCTGGGGGATCTGGCCCTGCTTCAACGCATCTTCCAGCTTCCGCTGTGATGGTTGCTCTGTCTTTTCGCCTGAAGATTCGTCTGCCATCCTATCGTCCCCTCATGATTTGCGCCACCGTCAGCAGATCCGCCGGCAGCCGGTTCAGATAATTGGCCACGTACTGCGCCGTCAATTGCAGCGTAAAACCGAAAACGATCATCCCGCCCACCAGCCGGAAACCGAACATCTCCGAAAAAACATTCATCTGCGGCACCGCCCGGCTCAGGATGGAAAACACCAGCGTGATCACAAACGAAACCGCGATGATCGGCGCCGAGATTTGCAGCGCCACCGTGAAAACATGCGAAGTCTTCGCCACCACCATGTCGAACAGCGCCGTCTGCAAGTGCGCCGTGCCGATGGGCAAAATGTCATACGTCCGCGCAAACCCCAGCAGCATCCAGTGATGCAGGTTCAGCGTCAGCATCACCAGCGTGGAAAGGATCATCAGGATCGTGCCCATCACCTGTGAAGATTGCTGCGTGATCGGGTCCAGCATGCTCGCCAGGTTCAACCCCATTTCATTCGCGATGATCGCCCCCGCGATATCCACCGAATAAAAGATCATCCGCGCCACAAAACCCATCGCCAGACCCACGCTCACCTCCTGCGCCATCACCTCGATGATGGCAATGAAACTAAGCCGTCCCAGCGGAAATACCGGCAGGGAAGGGGCGATCAACAATGCCATCAACGCCCCCAGCGCCACCCGCATCGTGACCGGAAAATTCGCCATCGTGAAAAACGGCAGCACCAGCAGGAACGCGCTCACGCGCAGGAACACCAGCATCCAGTTGTATAGTTCCACATCCATGCGTTTTCACGATTCCACCCTCACTGCGTCATCTGCGGCATCTTTTGGATGATGCTGATCGTATATTCCGTCAGCGACCGCACGATCCACGGCAGCAACAGCAGCAAAACGCCGATCACCGCCAACGCCTTTGGAACAAAGGCCAGCGTCTGTTCATGGATTGTCGTCACCGCCTGGAACAGGCTGATCGCCAGCCCCACCGCCATCGCCGTCATCAAGATCGGAGTCGCGATGGTCAACGCCTGGTAGATCATCGTCTTCAACAGTTCCACCGCAAATTCAGCATTCATAAAAATCGTGTTGTATGATCAATCTCCAAAACTTAACTCCCAAAGCTCCGTATCAGCGATTGCACCACCAGCGACCAGCCGTCCACCAGCACGAACAACAGCAGCTTCAATGGCAGCGAGATCGTCATTGGTGGCATCATCATCATTCCCATGCTCATGAGCACTGTCGCCACCACGATGTCGATCAGGATGAACGGCACGTACAGCAGGAAACCCATCTGAAAGGCCGTCCGCAGTTCGCTGATGATGAATGCCGGGATTACCACCCGCAGCGGCAATTGATTCGGCGCCGTCGGTTGCAACTTCGCCATCGAAACGAACAGCGCCACATCCTTCGGCCGCGTCTGTTTCAACATGAACGTCCGGATCTGCGCCGTCGCCCGCTCCAGCGCCACCTGGTCGCTGATCTGGTGCGCTTCGTACGGCACGATCGCGTCGCGATTGATGTTGTCCCACACCGGCGCCATCACGAAATACGTCATGAACAACGCCAGT
>Ga0206948_1108_pt1 | contig 21313 bp, 17 predicted proteins | sample Alteio_BWOrgHeat_FD_153236 | JGI IMG/M metagenome (GOLD analysis project Ga0206948, IMG submission 153236) | Enriched cells from forest soil in Barre Woods Harvard Forest LTER site, Petersham, Massachusetts, United States -... | ecosystem: Environmental > Terrestrial > Soil > Temperate forest > O... | reverse complement strand
GTGCGGCGACAAGCCGAGCGCGAGGGCTATGTAGACAACTTGGCGGTAACAACTTCGTACTCGGTGGGCTTTCTCGCGGAGGAGTGCCCGAAGTCGTAGGCGCGTTCGCCATGCGAGGCGAAGTCTAACCCTTCATATTCGTCCTGCCCCTCGACGCGGACGCCGACGGCGGCGCCGACCAACTTGACGAGCGCGATGGTGGCCAGCGCCGACCACGCGGCCGCTGCCGCTATGCCGATCGTTTGCGCGCCGAGTTGGTGCGGTAGGTTCGTGCCAGCGTAGCCAACGCCACCCAGCGCGCATGCCGCGAACACTGCCACCAGCAAGGAGCCGAGCATGCCGCCGACGCCATGCACGGAGAAGACGTCGAGCGAATCGTCGATGTGCAGCCGATGCTTGACAATAATCGTGGTCATGAAACAGATGGCGCCGCCGGCCACGCCGATCGTGATAGCACCGGTCGGCCCAACGAAGCCCGCCGCTGGCGTGATGGTGACAAGCCCGGCGACGGCGCCGGTCACGAGACCGACCGAGCTCGGCTTGCCTACGCACAGCCATTCCGCCGCCATCCAGGTGAGCGCTGCCGCCGATGCGGCAAAATGCGTGGCAAGAATGGCCATGCCAGCCGAGCCATCGGCCGCCAACGCACTGCCGCCGTTGAAGCCGAACCAGCCGACCCACAGCATGCCGGCGCCCGCCACAGTCATGCCCGGGTTGTGCGGCGGCAGCACGTGGCGCGGGGAAGCCGGCGCGAGCGCCGACCATGAGAGCCGCGACCAGCGCGCTGACGCCGGCGGTGGTGTGGACCACGATGCCACCGGCGAAATCGATGACGCCCGCGGCCGCGGCCCAGCCGCCACCCCAAACCCAATGTGCAACCGGCAAATAGACGATAACGAGCCACCCCATCGTGAACAGCAGGACGAACGGGAAGCGCACGCGTTCCGGGAACGCGCCGATTATGAGCGCAGGCGTGATGACGGCGAAGGTCATCTGAAACAGCACGAACACCGCCTCCGGTAAGTTGCCGCGCAGCGCCTTGTTGCCGAGATGGACGAGAAAGGGATTGTCGAGCGGACCGATAAACGCCCCGCCGTGGCCGAAGCTAAGACTGTAGCCGAATGCCGCCCAGAGCAGCGAGACGACGCAGCAAATGACGAAGCAATGCATCAGTACGGAGAGCAGATTCCGCGCGCGCACCAGGCCGCCGTAGAACAGCGCCAGCCCGGGAAGCGTCATGAACAGCACGAGCGCCGACGCGACTAACACCCAAGCCGGATCGCCCGTGTCCGGCGCCATTGCTCCGCCGGCAAGGCTGGCGAGGCGGCGATGCACGACAACATCAGCGCGGGCACATAGCGCCAGCCGACGCCTCTCAGCAGGAACGACATGGTGCTATCCCGTCGGCGGTGGCGGAGCCGTGGACAAGAACGAACTCGCCACGTTGCAGCCCGCCAAGGTCGAAAAGTACTGATCTGTTTATGATTAGCAGGCTTGTGAAAATCTGCTTTCGTAAACTTGTCGGTGGTGAAGTTATCTTGCGGAGAAATGAGGCGAGGCGCCGCCATCAGAGTCGCGATATTCCAGGGACGGTCGACCGACTGACACGGCGTTTAGCAGAAGGTGATCCTCGTAATTCCTCCCGAGGGGGCCAAGCTGCCTCCCGCGACGACGAAGTCATCTGCGATCCAATTCCACTGTTCACAGCCAGCGCGCGCCGGCGAGGATGTCCTGACTTCAGGATAGTGAAGGGACCGGCGGCACAAATTGGCCGCGGCTCCCAACTGAGTAGCCATCGGGACATGTGTGGACGTCTGAGTGTCGCGCTGCAGCGCCCCTGCGGTTGGTCACACGGCACCTAGGGGTCATACGAAAACGAAGCTCTTCTGCTTCGCGAGACAGATGCTCCAGCTTATCCACCATCCGCACCAGATCGGCTATCGACCGGGCCCCCATCTTGGCCAGAATTCGACCACTGTGAACGCGAGCCGTGTGCGTGCAGACTCCCAATTGGCCTGCGATCTGCTTGGGTCTCTGTCCTGCTGAAAGCAACACCATCGTCTCCCTTTCGCGAGGCGAAAGCGATGCAAGCCGGGTTCGAAGCTCGTCTAAGGTCTGCTCTTGTAAGCGCGCTGCGAGATCAAGCTCGATGCCGCTTCTCACCGCATCGAGCAGCTCTTCATCTTGAAAGGGCTTGGTAAGAAAGTCTATGGCCCCAGCTTTCATCGCACGAACGGACGTCCTTACCTCGTTGTGAGCGGTAAGAAATACCAAGGGTGTTTTGCGTCTGGTCGTTGCTTGTCGGGACTGAAGATCTAGACCGCTTATGCCGGGCAACCGCACGTCTAGCACGATGCAATTGGGTGAATGAGACTTGCATCTCTTCAAATATTCTTCGGCCGATTTGAATAGCTCGATTTTCAGGCCCGCCGCTTCGAGCAAGATCCGCAATCGCGCTCGCAAGGAGTCGTCGCTGTCGATAACAGCAATTGAAACCTGGTCGACGGTCATGAGTTACTACTACTATCCTTGTTAGAGTCCAATTGACGGTATCGTCGCAGCATGTTCTTTGCCTGCGAAGTCACCCGACAACCCGTGGCGTTTTGTCCGCGGCACTCTACTCTGAGAGGCGCCGCTGGGGGCCTCATGTGGCGCCTCCCAATGCGATGCAGTATACGGTATCCGACGGGAGCAAGGGATTGGGCGGCGGTGCGCACAAGTGATTTCGTCCATCGGGATTATCTCTATTGCGTCCCACCTTTTCGGGCGGAATGAGAATGTACTTCCCGTCTTCTCTACGCTTGGCGTAGATGTTTCCGTCAATGTACTAGCTAGGCCGCGATCTGAAGTCGGCGCAACCATTTGCAGTTCGCCTCGCGGCGGGCCTCGAGGCGTTCAACGCACTTCTTTGAACAGAGGGGAGTTCGCCAGGAATAGTGCCGGATGAAACCGAACGGTCCGTCACAGATCGCGCAGCGCTTTGGCGCGCCAGGTCGGATATTTTGAGAGCTGTTGAGCATTTTTGTCTCCTCTGGTCCTCGCGTGAGCCCGATTTCTCATTCCTTCTTTGTTGTCGCACTCCGTCCAAAGGCAAAGTGCATCCCGACGTCGTTGCAAGAATTGCGATCAAGCCGTCAGCCAAATCGTTGACATTCGCGTCCTGCAATTGACCAATCTAGAACTGACGGCGAGATTAGGACGATGGGGATGAATGGCTCAATTGTACGTTGGTGCCCGCCGGTAACCGAGAGGGCTGCAACACCTAAACAAAGGTTTGCGTTGGTTGCCGTTCGCTCGCAATCTTTCAGGGCCACTTGCACAACCAGGCTATAGCACTTGTTTGAGCCGTGCTGGCGGAACGCGATCTTTGTGGCCATTTGCCCGGGTGCCTTGTGACGCAGCGTCTCTCTTTGCGATCAGGATGCAAATGAAACGGCGCACTTTCAGTCAAGAAACGGCATGCCTGATCAAGACGGCTTGAGAAAGCACGATATTCTGAAAATGGTCAGACAAGGAGCATAAGATGGCAATGCTTAGAATTCTCGGAACGGTCGCCCTCCTGACGATCAGCGGTGAATTGGCCGCGTTCGCCCAGGCGGCAATACAGGAACCGGGCGCGTACGCCTTTTACCACCCTACTGCCGATGTGTTGAACGCAAGCCGGCCATCGGCTCGATCGTTCTATCCAATGAGCGCCTTTGCAAGTAGTGCGTACGACCAGAGCCTGCGAGCGCCTTCGCGGCACCACGGCAAGTGACCGTCCTAGATCCCTATTGCAGGCGACCGTTCCACCTGGATATTTGCCGTCAGAAAAACCAGGGCGCACCTTCACTTCGCCGATACACGGACCTCGTCATCGATTTCAATAGTGGCGGTCATGCCGGCCGATAGGATGACGCCGGGGGCAACCTCATCGATATGGATCCCGACTGGGATACGTTGGGCCAAGCGCACCCAAATGAAGATGGGGATTGGCCGTCGCTATCCCCTGATTGTTGGGCTGTGCGTTTGAAGCGTTGATGGCGCGAGCGATGCTGTCGACATGACCGCGGATGATTTGACTGTAGCTCGATCAGCACGGTCGCAGGCCCTTGCGAGACGCATTCGGCAAATGCAGCGTATGGGCGCTCGCAGGAAATGCCTGAAGGCGCTCTACGGTCAGGCAGCCGTCCATAGGTGAGGTCCTCGCCACGCGGCAAGGGTCTCGTCGAGCAGCTGATTTACTTACGCCGCTTGCGCCGCTTTCGCTATCGCAAGCTCGGTGTATTCCGGCTTGTAGACCTGGCTACGAATGAACGCGACCATATCGGCGGGACGCGGGACACGAGCAAGATCGGAGTCGAACACCAGCTTGGCCACACGTGCTGCGGTCTGAATCTCCGTTTCCAGGATATTCGCCTGCAACGGATAGAGGAGCCCTTGCTTCAGCAACTCAGGCGCAACCTGATCCGCCACGCCGGCCGCCGCCTCGATGAACATTTCGTCAGTGACCCGCGAAGCTTGAGTGGCAAAGATCGCCATTCCGACGGCCGGGAAGATGTAAAAGTTGTTGGCCTGCCCCGGTAGGAATGTTTGCCCGTTGAGTTGAACCGGCGGAAACTGCACGCCGGCGGCATAGATCGCCTTGCCTTTCGACCAGGTATACGCCTGCTCGGGCGTGCACTCGGCCTTCTCGGTCGGGTTTGATAGTGCGAGCACGACGGGACGATCGTTGATGCGCGACATGGCCTCAATCACCGCCTGCGTGAATGCGCCTCCAACCGTGCTGACACCGATGATCGTCGTCGGCTTGATGCTTTCGATCGCAGTGACAAAGTCCCGCGTCGGCGCATGCTTGTGCGCGTACGGCTTCTGAAAGTCGACGAGATCAGTGCGTGTCGACTCAAGCAGGCCATTGACGTCGAACATGTAGACCCGCGACTGCGCGTCGTTCAGCGTCATTCCTTGCGCAACCAGTGCGGAACACAGGAGATTGGCAAGACCGATGCCGGCCGAGCCGGCGCCGAGGAACAGGTATTTCTCGTCCTTAAGGTTCGTTCCCTTGATCTTCGTCGCGTTGATCATGCCGGCAAGAGTGATCCCCGCCGTGCCCTGTACGTCGTCATTGTAGACACAGTACTTGTCGCGGTAGCGCTGAAGCAGGTGGACGGCGTCCACTCCGGTCCAATCCTCGAAATGGATGCAGCATTTCGGGAAGACCTCCTGCACGGCCTCGACGAACTCGTCGACGAAGGAATAGAGTTCCTCCGTCGGCGACCGTGCCTTATGCATGCCCAAATAGAGAGGATCGTGCAAATACTGCTCGTTGTTAGTGCCGGCATCAAGATACATAGGCAGGAGATATTGCGGGGGTACTCCGGCGCAGGCGGTGTAGAGCTGCAGCTTGCCGATTGGGATGCCTGCGCCGTTGGCCCCGAGATCCCCGAGACCCAAAATGCGACCGCCGTTGGTGACGCAAATGAATCGGACGTCCTTCTGTGGCCAGTTTCCTAGGACTTCTTTCACGCCGCCCCGGCGCGTCATCGATAGATACATGCCACGCGTCTGGCGATAGATATGGCCGAATTTCAAGCAGGCCTCTCCGATCGTCGGATCGTAGACGATTGGCAGAAAGCGCGCCGGATCTGACATGATGGTGCGATAGAACAGCGTCTCGTTATGGTCGAGCAGATTGACGAGATAGATGTAGCGGTCGAGGTCTGTAGTCTTGTGACCGAGCTGCATCATCACCCGGCTCAGTTGCACATTTATCGTCTCGGTGACGTCCGGCACGAGGCCGACGATTCCAAGCGACTGCTTTTCCGCCTCGGTGAATGCCGTTGACTTATTGAGTGAAGGATCCTGAAGCAGTTCCATTCCATGCTTGTTGATGGTCATGTCATTCTTCCGTTTAGTTCGGCTTGTGATAAGTTTCAGGCTGCATCTTCCTTGGTAGGTGCAGCCGCCACGTAGGGCTTCACCATCTTCTTGGGATCGACAATGCGGTCGATGCGGTTGAAGACGTTCATCGGGCTGCTCGCGATCGTGAGATCGACCATTTCCTTTCCGTGGGGTGGGCGGCGCTGTCCCGGTAGATATCCTCCGGCGCATGCGTCTCGGAGATGAGAGTGAGCGTCTCTGTCCATTCGAGAGCAGCGCGCTCCTGTGTGGAAAACGCCTGTCCAGTTTCGCGCCATGCGGGAAGAGAGCGATCCTTGAGAACTGAACGCCCTTTCATCGTGAGGTCCCGCGTGTGCAGGATCTCGGCGGGCATCTTGATGCCCGCTGTCATGCCCAGAAATGGGATCGGGGCGCCGATCACATAAAATGTTTGCGAAAATCCTATCGGCAAGCGAACGACACCCATAAGTTCTCCTCACGCAGCTGGCCGAGGACGTGGCGGCCACGTCCTAGTTCATCTCCGATGGGCGCAGCGATAGACGTCGTGTTCGCAAGCGAAACGACGCGTGCGATGGGGTCCCCAATCCCATCTTGGCGGTCATCGTGTCGTCGGCCGACTGGCTGGCGGGTAGAAAAATAGCAGGGCCGTCTGCGCACGGCGCTTCGACAATTGCTCCAGCTTTTTCAGACTTGCTGCATTCGGGGCACGACCCACGAGCAGAAGGCCTCGTACAAGATCGTACTCCAGCGTGGAAAAGCCTAGCTGGTGCCCAGGGAGGGAATCATACGCAACCACCGACACGACGAACCGCTGTTTGTCCTTAGTTCTCGGCTTCAAGCCGCAACTTCGACTTGAATGGCGAAGCCGGGACGGCCAGAACGAAACAGAACAGCCCGATCATTCCGCCAACTTAGGCGATTCCATCGCGGCATCAACCCGGAATGGGTTTTTCGGTACACGCAACCTGCGCGCCTCGAGAGTAGTGGGAACGTGGCTTCTGGTTGGGCGGCTATCTAGTGACGCTGCGCGAACGGCGCGTTCCGCGGCTTCCTGAAAGGCATGGGTAGCGCGTCCAAAAATTCCCCGCCAAAACTCAACCGCGTGTTGTCTTCGCCGCGCGTGTCAGATCCTGCTTGAGCAGATAGAATGAAACGACGAGGAACAGAACGTCCTTCATCAAGAAGCCGAGTGGCAAGGTCATGATCGGAAATCCGCCCGCCTCATGGGCCCAGCCATCGGGTAGGAAAGGAACAATGCTCGTGGTGCCGATGAAGGTTGCGATCGACCCAAGCGCGCCCAGGATGCCTAGCCTCGGGCTCCAATAGCCAAGAAAAATGAGAGAGCCGAAAATCGTTTCGGTCGTCCCGAGGAAGAAGCCCGCGCCGCGAACGCCGAAGGCTGGGAGCAGCCAGAAGACGACGGGGCTATGGCTGATTAAGGGGACTAGCATCTCGGCGGTGTACTGGCTCCACTTTTGGATGCTGAAGGCGAAGAACGTAAAAACCATCGCAGCACGAATCAAATAACGGTCAAGACCGCTCCGAAACGGGGCGGTCTTCGAAACATAAAGAATAAGCTGATTCAACTGATTCATAATGTCGTGCCTCCTCATTCCTGTTTCCTCACGACTGGATCGCCCTTGCTGACCTTTACTTCCTGAAAAGCGGCGAAATGGCAGCCGACCACCACCAGCCGCTTGGGGCCAGAAGGCGACTGGGTTAATTCGCGGTAGGGACGCGAGTTACCTCGCGCCCACCGGGTCGCGGGAGGCGGTCGCCCGCCTCCCGCTCCCACAGAACGTAGCGTGCGGATTTACCGCACTACGCTCTTCGGCAGTTGGTTCACAGGACTGCTAGCACCTGCAGCTTCCCGTATGGGAGGCGCAGTTTTGGTTTCAGCAACGGTGTCCGCTCTTTGATTTGGTGGAAGGCGTCCCAAGTGAGGCGACGGCCTGCCCAGCTGCGGCTACACAGCATCTTGCGCCAGTAACGCTCGACGACCCGATAGACTTTTACCAGGCTCCGGAGATTTCCGGCGACGCCGTAGTAAGCATAGTGGCCGCGAAGGACGGCGTTGATTTCGCCAACCTGTTCACCGATCGTTTGATGTTGTATTCGCCGCATTAGCTCTTGCAGAGACGTAAGGCTGCGCCGTAGCCGAGATTTCTCGGTGCGCATCCCAACCTTGAAGTTACCTTTTCGGTTTCGCGTGCAATAGAGCGTCAGACCCAGGAAGTAGATAGTTTCCGGGCGATTCCTGCCGCGTTTGCCAGCGTGTCTTTGCGCGAACCGACCAAACTCAACCAACTTGGTCTTGGTCGGCTCAAGAGTAAGGCCGAACTTCCCCAACCGTAGACGCAAGGCATCCTGTACGCGGATGGCGTCCGATCGATATTGGAAACAGATCACAAAGTCATCGATGTAGCGCACCAGTCTGGCTTCGCCTCGCAACCGTCCCTTCACCACGCGTTCAAACCAGAGGTCGAGAACGTAATGAAGGTACACATTGCTTAACAGCACGCTAATCGATCCACCTTGCGGGGTTCCCTGTTCGCTCGGATGAACGGCTCCATCTTCCAAGACACCCGCTTTCAACCAACGCCGGATCAAGCTGATCAGGCGCGGATCGCCTACTCGATGTTCGACAAACCGGAGGACCCAATCATGATTGAGACTCCCGAAGAAGTTCTTCAAGTCCGCCTCCAGCACCCAGCCAGTCATGCCGCCGCTGATGACCTCATTGAGGGTCGCCAAGGCGTGATGGGCACTGAGCTCTGGCCTGCCGCCGAACGAGCAGGGCAAGAAGTCCTGCTCGTAAATAGCGGACAGCACCTCAGCCGTGGTGCGTTGGAGCGCCCGGTCGGCGACAGTTGGCACCCCGAGGGGGCGCTTCTCCGTCTTACCAGGCTTTGGGATATAGACCCGCCGAATGTTGGGCGCGCGATATCCCTGGCGGTGGATGGATTGGAGCATCGGCTCTATCCAACCCTCGAAGCTCTCCTTCGCCGCCTCCACCGTCTGACCATCCACCCCGGCGGCGGATCGCTTCGGAATCTTTGATAGATTCTCCAGCACCCGGTCGCGCGTGATGTGATGGGCCAGTGAGGTGAAGCGGAGATTTGGCTCCCTTCGAGCTTTCACTGCTATCTGTTCAAGTTTCGTTTCCATGGTCAGCTGATCTTCTCTTTGCATAGAAGGCCGTAACTCCCGTTGAATGGAGCCCATGTCGCCCAAGAACAATTCAACTACCGCTGACCGCTTCCCCATGTGGCCGGCTCTCCCGTCCTCGGAGTACTATCGGTCAGTATGACTTCCATCCGGGCATCAGACCCTTCTCACCTCTTCGGCTTGGCAGGTCTTACAAGCTTCCGCTTGAACCGGATGGATCTCCCTTGTTCACGTTGCTTCCTTTGGTTGCATGCTGGCGGTACGAACCCCGGGAGCACCTCAGACTGCTCGCGTTGACGCGGCCTTTGGTTCTGCCTTCCCCTTTACGGGATAGGGTCAGCTACTCCGATCACGATCGATTTCGGGGCTATTTTCCCGTTCACTTCATTCCGCCCTACAACCTCCCTGTCTACGCTTCGCAGCGGCCGTTACCGGACGCCACGCAAGACTCGGTTCGCGGCTGCTTGCTAGGCTTTACCGCGGCCGTCATCGCAGACGGCAGACTTCAACGCGCTTGCAAGGCGCAACCCGCACAAAGCCGTACGGGCGGCTTTCCCGCATACGGCTCCCACCTCGGGTATCGACGGCGAAACGTTGCCGTATGCGAGCCAACTCCTGTGACACGCTTAGCTGGCACTGAGTCCAGTATGTGCTTTAGCCCACATTCCCCTCGGTCCCTGCCCTTCGCTCCACCAACTCCGCCGCGGATCGCTCCGTTTTGTTCGTCAGCTTCAAAGCTACTATGACAGAGTCAGACTTCTCGGGTCCGTTCATCATCGGCTACGGCTCCTCACCTTCCCGACGCGGGCCGGTAACGGCAAACACCGTTCCGGTCAGACCCGAGACCTCCCAGCTTCCGATGCGATCCTTTTGCACGTGATGTGGCCTTAGACCCCGGCAGAGCGTCAGCACCTCGCATTGCGGTGCCGCACATGTTGCCTTCGAGTGAATAGAAACTCTCGGCCTCTGCGATATCTGATCTTTCGTGGCTCAATCCCACACCCCATACAATCGCTGTGTACGCTTCGCAACCACCGTCGCCAGTGGCCACGCAACACTCGCTACCAAGCGGACGCTACTCCCTACTTGGACCGGACTTTCACCGGCCGGATCGCACCAGCTTTGCGGCTGGCGCACCTATTCGATCACTTCGTCGGCGAGCGCGAGCAAAGTCGCCGGAACCTCGATGCTGAGCGCTTTTGCGGCCCGCTGATTGATGCGATCTCAACAATGCGGACGTTGCCGCCACCTTTCATCTTCTTCCGCGGTCCTCAAGATGACCGCCACAGACGATACAGCGCAGGCACTCGATCGCCGGGCAAACGGCCCGATCACCAAAAATCGAAGCGTCACCAATCATGGAATGTTGGTTCAATGCACCCCCCGCAGACCCAAGGAAAGGTCCAATCGGCCGTAAGCTTTGCGCTGTCGTGGAGGTACCTGCTCCAAGGCTCGGCCCGGACCGGATTGATTGACTGCCAAATGACATCAAAAATCCCGGAAGAATTCATTTTGCCTATCATGATTGGCTTGGAAAGATGATGATTAGTGTTCATCACAACCTCGAAGCCGCTCGGCGCCTTGATTCTCTGACCGTACATGGCCTGCCGGACCGCATCCACATCGGTGGTGCCCGCTTGGACAACGGCTTGCGCCCACATTCTGAAGCCAATAAAAGTGGCCTCCATCGGATCATTTGTGATTTTGCCTCCTTGTTCGTTGAAGTCAGCCCACATTTTCACGAACACTTTGTTTTCTGGTGAGTTGACCGTGTGGAAGTAGTTCCAGGCCGCCAAGTGCCCGACGGGGACATTGCCTACGCTGAGCAATTCGCGCTCGCCGACAGAGAATGCCATGACTGGAATCTCGTTGGCGTCCACATGTTGGGCTGCGAGCTCCATATAGAAGTAGGTATTAGCATCTCCGTTAATGGTTGATATCACCGCGGTCTTTTTTCCCTCCGAACCAAACGCTTTGATCCTATCGACGATCCCTCGCCATTCGAAATAGCCGAACGGCGTATAAATGGTCATAATGTCGTCTGGCGATACGCCCTTTTCGGAAAGATACGCGCTCAGGATTCGGTTGGTCGTGCGCGGATAGACGTAGTCAGTGCCGAGCAGAATCCATCTGCGGACCTCGCCTCCTTCCTTACTCATCAGATATCGAACAGCCGGAATTGCCTGCTGATTTGGCGCTGCCCCCGTATAGAAAATATTTCGCGAGCTCTCTTCGCCTTCGTATTGTACTGGGTAAAAGAGCAAGCCGTTCAACTGCTCGAAGATCGGCAGAACGGCCTTGCGGGACGCAGAAGTCCAGCAGCCGAACACAACCGCAACCCTTTCCTTCGAAAGTAATTCCCTGGCTTCTTTCGCAAACATGTCCGGATCAGAGGCGGGATCAACGATTGCCGGCTCCAATTTGCGTCCGAGCAGCCCCCCCTTTTTGTTTTGGTCCTCTATCAACATGAGAACCGTGTCCTTAAGCACCGCTTCGCTGATTGCCATAGTGCCGGACAGAGAATGAAGAATACCGATTTTGATCGTCTCTTCGCCTGCGTGAGCCGCTGGAATACCGACGAGCAAGAGTCGGAAAACGATCCATACCAGCATGGCACCTCGTGAGGGCGAAGCTGAATTCATGTTGATGCTCCGACGAGCTCGAAAACACGGGTTTCCTTTGTCATCCCCTTGGCAATGACCGCATCGAAAGCCTTGAATTGGAAGCAGTGTTGAACCCGGAGATAGATCCCTTCGCTCACGAGAATAGCCGTCCCAAACTGCTTGTTCAGACCTTCGAGGCGCGCTGCGAGATTCACCGTATTCCCGAGAGCCGTGTAGTTCATGCGTTCGGTCGAGCCGAGGTTGCCGACCACGGCATCCCCGACATGAATGCCAAACCGTGTGAAGAATGGCTTCAGACCCTCAGTTTCGAACTGGGAGTTGAGCTCTTCGCAAGCCAATCTGGCCGCAAGAGCCGCCCGGCAGGCTTGCTCAACATGGTGGGGTTGTGGATTGGGTGCGTTCCAGAACACCATCATGGCGTCACCAATGAACTTGTCGATTGTTCCGCCTTCGGTGAGGAACGCCTCTGTAAGCACCGAGAAATAGCGCGACATCTGGTGCATAAGAGTGTCAGGGTCGGCGGACTCGGCGATGGTCGTAAAATCCCTAACATCAGTGAAAAGGACTGTAATCTCCTCCCGAACTCCGCCAAGCTCTGTAGCGATGGAGTTATCGATGACCCGCTGGACGAGTTTTTTGGGAACAAAGTGAGCGAACGACCATATGGCGCGCTGCGCGAGGCTCATCGCGCTGCCAAGCTCGTGAATTTCCCTGATACGTGACACGACCAGTTTGGGGGCAGGCTCAGCCAGATTTTGGAGCTTAACGGCCTCAGCCGTTAAGGCTTTCAGGGATAAAGACATTCGGCTGCCGAATATCCAAACGGCAGGAATGAAGGCAGCGCCAACGATAGTTGCAAGGATTAGTCCTGTGAATTGGAGCCTCCGAATATCTTGGGCAAAGTCTCCTTGGGCTCCCAGCAAAAGTATGCCGGCACTGTACGGCTCGCCCAGAGGGAATTTCGCTAACCTGAACAGGTAGTCATTGCCTTGGTCGTCACGGATATTTCCATCATAATATTCGCGGCCGCGTGGCCCCCGCAACACAGCCGCTGCGACCCCCGAGTTGATCTCCTTGATGTTGGGCAATTGCGGTTGAGATGGATGTGTCATCGCGCTAGCAACTAGTTGTACAAAATCGGGGTGGGCGATGAGCGAACCGGTGGAGTCGAAGATCAAGACGATACCGTGCTTTCCGGGCCGTTGCGTTTGGACGAAATCGCTGAAAGTATCGAGCTTGAGATCGGCGGCAAGGACGCCGGGCACCTTCCCCCGCAGGGGTGCGCTAATCGTAATCACTGGTGCGCCGATGCTGGACGAAAGATAGGGCAAGGAGACAAGCGACTTGTCGGCTTTCATCGTGTCGTGATACCAGGGCCGCTTGCGGGCGTCGTATCCGTATTTCCACAGATCCAGCTGTCCGACATCGTTGCCCTGCCGATCTTCAAAAATGCGTCGCATGGGCAGTTCGCCACCGGGGCCGGGGCGGATCGAATTGATGGCAATATCAGCGTGAGGTGTCGTGCGTAACCTCTCACGCTGCTCTTCGTTCAGGTCACTAGTGCGCCGGACCTGCAACCAAGCGCCATTTTCAAAGCCGACACAGATACTGTCAATTTGGGGCAGTTCCTGCAGTGCGGCTTTGAATAGTGCGATCGCCGGGCCGGTCTCGGTACCGTCATTTGATTCGGCTACGCCGGAACTGGTCGCCAGCACACGCACCAAAGACGCTATAGCGGTCATCTCCGTCCGAAGAAATCCCGATGCTTTCGTGCTCGTCGCGTCCATATAGGCGGATGCAGCTTCCTTCGTTGCCCAATGAAGCGCCCGGACCTGAATAGCAATCAGCAGCGCGGCCAGAGCAATGATAAATGCCATCACCGCGAGGGTGATTGAGGTTCGAAATGTCAACGTCAACCGATCACTTGGCCGCACTAGCTCTTTGAGTTCAATCTCCTGGGTCGCCATAGTTGCTCTATCTCTGTTGGGTGGTTTTGGTTAGAGTCGCCGGTGCTGTTTGGCGAAAAGCGCCAGATGAACCGTCAGATGAGTCTAGCCGAGGGTCGACGTCTCTTGCCGGACACCTGGCGACGGGCCCTTTCCATACGTTTACCGCCGTGCTCCCTCACCCGCCGGTAACTGCAAGTATCGTTTCCTTGATCCTGGCTTTGGCGTAATTGCCGGCCTGTTCCAGCTCAACATGCGGGAAATTCGGCAATTCGTCAGCCGCGACTACGCAATCGACAATGGCCGGGCCATCGGCCTTAAGCGCTTTGTCGATGACGTCGCGCAACTCGGTGGGTCTTGCGGCCTTGAAGCCCACCCCGCCGCAGGCGCGCGCTAACGCCTCATAGTTCGGATTGGGGAAGTCGATGCCCTGTTTCCAGGCCGGCACGCCGATCGCTTCAGCTTCAAGCGTGATCAGTCCAAAAGCCGAATTGTTATAGACAAAGGACTTCACCGGCAGCTTATGATGCACGGCAGTGAGGAATTCGCACATCAGCATGTTGAAACCGCCGTCGCCGCAGAGTGCGATAACTTGGCGTGAACGGTCGAGCGCCTGAATGCCGTTGGCCTGACCAAGCGCGGTACCAACGGCGCCATTGTTGAACGAGCCGATGATCCGCTGCTCGCCATTCTGGCGGATCCAGTTGCCCGACCAGAGCGTATTGAGCCCGGTGTCGATGACGAACACAGCATTGCGCGCGGCGAGATCACTCACCGAACGCGCCACAGCCTGCGGGTGAATAAGATCCTTGCTGCGCGCGAGATCGGATTGTTTGTCTAGCATCTCGTCCCAGGCCTTTCGCTGGGCCATGACGAGATCGAAGAATTTGCTGTCGCTCTTCGGCTTCACCCGGTCGAGTAGCGATTTGATCATCGGTCGCACGGACCCGTTGCTGCCGAGCGCAGTCGGGGTGCGGCGGCCAAGCACGCGCGCTCGATCATCGACCTGGATGACGGCGCCTTTGCGCGGCAAGAACTCGGAGTACGGATAGTCTGTGCCGAGCATCAGAAGCAAATCGCAATGCATGGCGGCGTGATAAACCGGCTTTGTTCCGATCATGCCGATGCCACCCATCCAGCGCGGGTCGTTGTGAGGCATGATGTCTTTGGCTTTGAAGGAATGGATCAATGGCGCTTTGAGTAGATCGGAAAGCGCGCGCAATTCTTCGGCTGCGCCATGACATCCGGCACCGCACATGATGACGATGCGGGTAGCTTCGTTGATGCGGCGGGCCATCTCGGCAACATCTGCGTCGCCAGCAGATATTTCGGGTCGCGGCTTGAGCGTTATGATGCTGGTAACTCCGCCGTCGGACGTCGCGCCAATGACATCTTGTGGCAGCGTCAAATGTGCGACGCCGCGGCCAGCATAGGCGGCGGCGATGGCCTGATGGATAACGGCCGGCGCCTGCGCAGGCGAGGAAATGGTCTCGGTATAAAGCGAGACATCACGGAATAGCAGGTTTGAATCCGTTGCCTGAAAATAGTCGGTGCCCAGCTTCTTGCGCGGCATCTCTCCAGAGAGCGCAAGAACCGGTGCGTGGTCGCGATTTGCTTCGTAGAGGCCGGCGACGAGATGGGTACTGCCAGGCCCGGTTGTTCCGCAACAAACACCAAGCCGACCTGTGAGCTTTGCTTGGCCCGCAGCCGCGAGCGCTGCTCCTTCCTCATGGCGGACGCCGATCCATTCAATTTTGCTGTGGCGAACGGCGTCGGCGATTGGATTAAGCGAATCGCCAATAAGCCCAAATATCTGCCTGACACCAACCTTTTCGAGCACGTCGATCAAAGTACCGGCCACTGTCTGTGACATTTGCAGCTCCTGCAATTGGACTCTTTCAGACGCCGCGACGCAAAGTCCGGCCGCTAGGGCTTTCTGTTTTGACTTTTGGCAGGGCGCCTAAAGCGTCGCCGCTTGCGTGAGGTAGAGAGCCACTCCTAAGCGCTTTAGCGCAGCGGGTTAACACGAAGACGCGAATCCTGTCTGTTTTGAAAATGACATGATTTAGGGTGTTTTGCGTCAATCATCGTTGTTACTCACCGCCACTGTTCCGCCCTGACAGGACGCCGTGATCAGCGTTCTTGCATCGGCAGAACTGTAAACTGAAAGTTGGCAATGTTGGCTTCCCGGAACGATCGCTGACCCGTCACAAGCGGAGTGGGAGGTGCCCAAGACAATTCGGTCGGCCAAGCATGAAGCGCTTCGGACACTCATTCGAGATCGACGAAAGGCGGCCGGCTTAACGTAGGCGCAACCCAGGTCGCGATGATTGAAGGCGGGTAATTGAGGATTGGAGTTCTGGAATTTCTCGACATCGCAAAAGCTATCGGCTGATCCTGCGTCGGCTATCAGGCGTCTAGCCAAGATTGAAGAAGCTCGAATTTTTACCAGCTTTTGAATTTGGCTTGCGGCCTGGAGATTCGTGCCGCCGCACAAAGAGATTGCTGCCGTCGAAACGTCTTAGCAAAAATGGATTCGGACAATCGCCAACGGCCGGCCTTATTCAAAATTTTTCGAAAAAATCAGAAAGTTAGGAGAGATTCCGGTAGCGGGGGAGCGACCCGAACCCCCATACTTCCTGGTAAAGTCGTCACGTTTCGGTGCAGATTCTTGAGACACCGATGTTGGTATTCATGTTGGTATCCAGTTTTTATGGCCATTGAAAATTCAATGTAATCAGTTACATGGCTGGCCAATTCGACGCCCGGCCAGGGGCACCATTAGGCCGCCCGCTTCTTAGTAGATAAGCCGCTTGGTAGATAAGCCGCTTGGCGGTTCACTGGATGATTGTCTGGGCCTGACCATGCGCAATGATGCGATCCAGCGGCGAATGCTATCCGCGTCAATAAGCGTCCGGTTGCCGCATTTGAGAGCCAACAGCTCTCCGGATGCTATGGCTTCGTAAATGCGTGTGCGGCCTAACCCGGTTCTTCTGCACGCTTCAATTGTGCAAGCCAAAATACCATCGCGTTCCATCACCTCGGGAGGCACGTAGTCAATTTGCTAGTACGCTCAGCCTCCTCTCTCTTTGAGGAACATGCGGCTATTGCGAGCTGCTCGAAAGCATCCATTGCTTGCCTCGCAGCGTGAAATGCTTCGACAATAAGTAGCTCGACATCTTACCGACTGTGATTTTTCATCCACTCACTCCTCTAACCAAGGCTCGAAGACTCTCATTGAAGGCATGACTTTGCACGGTTCGGAATCAATCGCGTTATTTTTGACCTGCTCGCGCGTGTCAGCTTACCTCCAACTGCAGCGAGCGAGCAGACGACAATGGTCTACAGTGCCGAGGGCAAACAACAGAAGTGGGCCGCCTGGTGACACAGATCACATAGTTTCGCGCGGGAATAGGAGAAATTTTTGCCATCATCGAACGGGGTCGACGATGGGTAAGTTTTTCCTAATTGCCGCTATTTTTCTGTCCGCCGCCGCAGCTCATGCCGGGCCGGACCTCACTGCGGCCGGCGCTGAAGTTGAGCAGACCGCACCATCGTCAGCGCACCGCTCCGACGCCAACACTGCGGAACGTCAAACCGTGATTCAGCAGCAATTAGCGATGCAAAAACAGAAGCGGATGGCAATGCAGAAGGAAATGCAACTTCACCCTATACGCACGCACCTTCATTTTGCGCTTCTCAAGCTCAAACAAACGTTGCACCGCGTCTATTGATGTGGCTGTGCTCACACCGGCAAACGTCTTCGGCGGCAATGTCGCAGATGGGGCACGCGCGGAAATGAGCAAATCACGCGGACTGATCCCGCTCTTCATCAGAGAGCCGGCTTTGGATCCGTCGTGGACTGCGATCTGATAAGCTTTTTGCCGAACTGATAAGCTTTCGTATGAAACCTTATCAGTCAGCCAGTCAGCTAAACTGACTCCACTTTGCTCGAAACCTTATCGGAAGACTCCATTTCAGACTTTGCTGATCAGTCGATCAACCGACACCATTTCTTCCACGAACACTTCCTCACTCAATCACGCGAATGCCGATTCCTGACTTTGGTGGCCGGTAGATGTGGCCTCTGCAACGGACATTGGATTACCAACAAGAGTTTCCGCTGCGGATCAGAACCACGCATGTTTGCGAGAGACGGACCATTATTCGTTCGGTGTCCACATAATCCGCGTTATTTTTGGACCGCTCACCGTCGCTCTCGCGGTCAGCCAAAGGACGTCGTTCGGCAGATGGACGAAACGGCCAAAGGCAGAATAAGCATCCAGATCCGGGCCCGGTATGACCGAATAGACGTAAGGTTGCGCCGGCGCAATCAACTCCTGCAGGACGAGCAGTCCGGGACCTCGGGGAGCAGCTCTCTCGATTCCGTCGCGCGCTGCGCGAACGGCTTCTTCACAATTTAGGCCTGTACGCTGCGGCTGAGCGGATTTGGCAACGGTGTCGCAGAGCGACTTCGGCTGGTGCGCGCCGCTGCCGTCAAGGAAGGGACGGCCTATCATAAAGTCCGCCACACTGTCGTACAACTTCGGGCAAGCCCCATCTAGGCTAAACGCTTCCGCATAGTCTCGCTGAACAGATTCGAGATCGACGAGTTCTTTTACATCTTCTTGACGTATCAGCTTGCTTCCTTGCGGATGATATCACGACTTTGACCAAACAGGATCTGCCAGCTGTCCGGTTTGCATTGCCTGTTGGGTTCACAGTCCGGGAGACTTATGTCTTTGAGGAATTCCCGATCCTTCTGCTCGCTGAAATGTTGTTTGTCCTTTTCAAACCAAGCGTCCTTTGCCTCTTTGCTTCCTGCAATGGCGAACTCGTGAACGGCGGGTTCGAGAACCTTCCAATCAACCAGCGGTGGCCGACCAAGGACGTTGGCGAGGATTTGATAGGTCGCATAGGCCATTTCTGGCACATCGCGGTCCTGCCAAATGTAGGTGAGATCGGCGTTATGACAGTTCCAGCCGCCGCGCGCGGCAGGATGACCAAAAGCCCACTCCTCTTTACAGTGCAAGGGGATGTCCGGGATTCCCTGATGAGACCAGCTGTCCTGAAAGGCATGTAAGAAACGCCCTAACGCCAGAAAGCTCGCCTGAGAGCCGTCAATAGGCGGCGGCAGCCTTCGGCGTGCATCCTGCCAAACCTCACTCGGCTTGACGCTCCGGTCGGCCGGTAGATTCGGCGTATCGGCCTTTGAGGCAAAGTGGTTGTTGTGAATCAGGGTCGATCCGACCGGATCGGTGTAGTTAGGTATGCAGGCGCTGACCGCCGTGACCGTCAGCGGATCAGTGAACCAGCTGGCATCCACGCCTTGATCGCCGTGTGCTATCCACTCAGCCTGGTCGTTCGAAAGGCCGACCTGAAGCGCCAGCCATTTCGTCAGCCCATAATGAACATCGGCTTCCCAAGCCGCGGCCTGCCAGTTGGGAGAGACAAGCAGCAGAACCGCTGCCAACAGCACACGGGCATTCGTCCGACGCATCATGGGATGTCTCCGCCTTCGAGCGGCACTCTAGCAACCATTAGTTGATCGTGGAAGCAAGGTCGTCGAGATCATGGCCAAGAAATCCGGCGTTTCGCGCCAAGCGACGCTTTCAAATTTTCACATCTAGAGGTAGCATTGCCGTGTTTTTGATATGCTGACCCTCCTGCATGCTCGGGTGAGCTAACCCGATGGGGCGTGCCAATGCGTGAATTGACGAAGCTGGAACGGTTTCTCATTGGATTTCGAGAGAATGCAATTCTTCTGGGGCTGGTACTCCAAGCTGTGCTCTTGGGGCCCAGGCCGAATCCCAACGAAGGCGATGGCCGGCTTTTTCGGTTCCTTCGATCATCCTTAAACTGGTCGTCCTTGTTCGTGCGCTTGTGCATCGCACTTGCGATCGCTCCGTATCTTTACATGCTGGGATGGCCAACGCTCTCCAAGTTGAGCTTTGTGGCGGCCGAAATCTATGCCTCACTCATTGTGATCCGGTTCGCCGCCTCCATCGCGTGGCGTGGAGGATCTTTCTTCGTGGCTATCGGAGCGATGTGGCTGCCCATCCTCGTGATCGCCGTCGCCGGCATCATCCTCTTCGTCAATGATCAGGGACAGGAGTTCGGTGTCGGCCTTATGGATTCGGACGATTATCACAAAGCTCCTTTCCTCGCCGCCACCCTCGTCTATTGGGCGATGAACAGCTGGCTGGCGGCAAGGCTTGGCCTTGCCCGGCATTTTGACAGGCCGACGAACGACCAAGGTTATATTTTCTGGGGTCCCCGTTTGATTGGGGTCTGCGCGCATCTCTTTGCGGCGCTGAGTCTTGCCTTTGCGATCTTTTTCCATCCAGACCCAGAAAGGCCGGGCATCGACTGGTTGCTGGTGCTGGCGGCGCCAGCGACAATCGTGCTCGCCACCCTTTTCGCCTGGTTCCTCGATTGGGGCTTGGTATCACGGCGCTTTGCGGGCACCCGCATAACTCCATGGATCGGTATTTTCGTGACTGTTGCTGCTGGGACCTATCTGTGGAGGCAGCTTTTTTTGCGGTGGTCTGCCGCGGTCTCCGCCTCCAGCCCCCAAGCCGGACTTATTTTTACCGCGTTTTGTATAAGCCTATCCGCCCTCGTCTTTCTTACTTCCATCAGCCTATTGCGGCGAAGCAAGCCACTTGGCAGCGACGCGACGGACCAAGAGCTCGATAACGACCACCGTGCGGAGCAGTCTCTCACCTTGTTTTGTGTGCTCGGATTGGGCGCCTTGATGATTGTTGGTACGACGGCGATCTGGCTCTGGCCGATGCCAATCGGCCAATTCTTCGGCTCACTTACGATCGCATGTTTTTCCTTTGGCTCGTTCCTGGCCCTCGCCAACCTCGTGGATCTCTTCACGAGTACCTTGGCAGGCTTCGGACGAACGGCCGGCTTCGACGTGAGGCCGCGCTCGATCTTCGGCGTTCTGCTTGCAGTCGTTGTGGTCCCGGCGCTCGTTGTCTCGTACATGCAACCCGCTCACAAAGTGCGGCTCTGTGAGGGTGAATGCGCGGCTGCTGAAGAGCTAAAGGACGCGTTGACCCAAAGCCCGGAAAATCGGCCAAACCTCGAACAGGCCGCCCTTGCGTGGTATGGCCAGGCGGAGCGCGCTTATCACTCGGTCCATCCAAAGTCGGAGCCCGTTCCGATGTTCGTGGTCGCCACGGCCGGCGGTGGGATCCGTGCGGCTTATTGGACGGCGACGGTACTGCAAACCATGGACAAGGACCTTGCGGTTCCGCCAATAGCGAACGCTCCAGATACGCGCCCGAAAAATCTGATGCGTAACCTTTTGTTCGCAATCAGCGGCGTGTCCGGCGGAAGCGTGGGCGCCGCGGCCTATGCCGCCGCTGTCCATGACCATTAAATCAATCAGGCGGCTGTAACTCCCACTGACTTTCTGAAGCAGGACTTCCTGGCACCTGGCGTCGCCGCCATGGTCTTCATTGACAGTCTCTCCGGCTTCTTGCCGGATATGGGTGAGATCGATCGCGGCGAAGCGTTGGAGCTCGGCTTCGAGGCCGCCAGCCAAACGAACGGCGATAAGAAAGGCTTGTTATCCCATAAATTTTTGAACTTCTCTCCGCCTTGCAAGTTCGATGGGTCGTCCGCGACGACAGACTGCAATTCATGGCGGCCGGTGCTGCTGCTTAATGCCACCCATCAAGA
>Ga0206948_1109_pt1 | contig 21543 bp, 19 predicted proteins | sample Alteio_BWOrgHeat_FD_153236 | JGI IMG/M metagenome (GOLD analysis project Ga0206948, IMG submission 153236) | Enriched cells from forest soil in Barre Woods Harvard Forest LTER site, Petersham, Massachusetts, United States -... | ecosystem: Environmental > Terrestrial > Soil > Temperate forest > O... | reverse complement strand
AGCGTGAATTCCTTCTTGATGTCCCGAATGACGATGGAGGCTTCCCTTTTCATGGCCGCTCCACGAATCGCCATTTCAGCTTGTTGAAAGTCGAGTAGCCGTGAACCAACAAAAACCCCGAGACGACCGCTGCAAAAGCCAAATACCGCCAATCAAGCGGGGTTGGGTCGACCAATTTGCGATCGATCACGATCTTTGCCGGAGCGATAAGGAGTTTTCGATACGCGTTCGACAACGTAAAGAACGGATTCAGATTCATTAGCTTGTAAAGAAGGCCGCCCCAGGCATGGTTAAGGGCAGAGTTGGCGACGTCTTCCTCAAAGTAGATGATGGGGCACATGAAAAACATCAGATACATCACCACCGTCACGATGTACTTCACGTCCTCATAAAAGGTGTTCAGCGCACTGATATAAAAGCTTAGGCCCATCGAAAGAGCAAGGTTGATGACAAGAAGCAAGGGCAAATACAGGGTTGTAATTTGAAATGGCCATTGACCGGGATGAACGATATACACCACCAGCAAATAGCCGAAAAACATCCCAAACGCCATCAGCAGGTGGATAAAGTTGCTAAGAACCGACGCCATCGGCAGAATTTCGCGGGGCAAGTAAATCTTCTTTAGCAGTGGCATCGCAGCCAGGATCGACTGTGAGGAATCCATCAGGCATAGCTGAAAAAAAGTGAACGGCAGATACGCGGCAAGGATGTAAGCGGTCGCACTCGGGATGTCTTTGTGAAGGAAGTTCACGAACATAAACGTCATCACCAAGACGGTGATGAGCGGATTGAGCATGGACCAAATGAAACCGAGCGCGGAATTCTTGTAGCGAATTCTAATTTCGCGCTGAACCATGGTGAGCAACAACTCGCGGAACTTCCAAAGCTCCTTGAGCTCGCTCAGCATTTGGCGATTCTACCTTCGCGCCCTTCAATGCTTTTGCTGCGATTACGTGAACCCATACCGTTAAGTCTGTCCTTGGCGGGACGATGCTGCCAATACCGATCGGCATCGAATCCGCCGGGAGCACCGTGTATCGGGATCCCCCGACGTGCATTCCTGCTAGAGCAACCGATACGAGAGGATCAGAGTTCCGACCACCAAGCACAAGCGTAAAGGGCATGCCCCGTTTAATAGAATTTGCTAACTCCTTTTTGGATGCATCGCAGACGCGATACTGGATCGTGACTTTGTCTCCTTCCTCGATCAGCTTGCCGCTTCCAACTCGAAGGTCGACCGTCACCGCTTTTTTCCCAGTCACATCGACCTGCGCGGGAAAGAAACCACCCGGCAGAAGGGCAATCGCGGCAGTAAGTGTGATTGTCGCCATGTCAGGTGTATCTTTAGGGACGATGCAGCACCTTGAAGTGATGTTAGTTGGAAGCGCAAACATGGATTTGGTTGTCCGGACCCACAGCTTTCCTGCTCCCGGCGAGACACTTCAGGGTCTGGGCTTTCAAACATTCGCAGGTGGAAAGGGCGCCAATCAGGCGGTAGCCGCTGGAAAGCTTGGCGCCAAAGTTGGGATACTGGCAAAGCTTGGAAACGATCCTTTTGGAGATCAATTGACAGCTTCCTTGCTAGGTGCTGGAGTCAAGGTCGACTACCTGTTGCGCGATCCAACGGAATCTACAGGTGTTGCTCTGATTACCGTCGACGATTCTGGACAAAATACGATCGTTGTCGCACCTGGCACAAATGCCTTATTGACTCCATTCGAGGTTAACACCCTAAAAGATGTACAGTTTGCTGTTCTGTTAGCTCAACTGGAGATTCCGCTTGAAACTGTTATTGCTGCATCCGTTTTGGCTAAAGGAAGCTTCATCCTAAATCCCGCGCCGGCTCGCGAACTACCGAATGAACTGTTTGCGCTGGTGGACTACTTGACTCCCAATGAAACCGAGGCGGTGGCGCTAACCGGAATTCTTCCTGCCGACGATGGTAGTTGCCTCGCGTGCGCCCGAGTGCTGCTTGATCGGGGAGTGAAGAACGTTCTGTTCACATTAGGATCAAATGGAAGCTACTTAGCTAACGCCGCCGGCGGGAGCCATTTCCCATCGATCAAAGTCAACCCAATCGACACAACCGGTGCCGGAGATGCATTCAACGGCGCATTCGCGTATTTTTTGTCAAAAGGCGAGCAAGTGCAGAGATCGATCCACCTAGCCAACGTCGCGGGTGCTCTTGCGACAACAAAAGCAGGCGCCCAAGCCTCTATGCCCACTCTGCAAGAAGTTCTTGCCAGAGCCTAACCGGAGCGCGGCCAATTTCGGCCGCGAATGGTCCGCGGACGCCTTTTAGCCCGCACCGGAGGCAGGCAAAGTGCCCGTCGGTTAAAAGGCGTCCGCACTCCCACATAGATCCAAATTGGGCTGAGATTCGATTAGCTTCCGTAGCTCTTCGGTTGGGAGATCGATCTTGGCCAAAGAGTCTTTGTCCCAGAAATAGCGGCGCAAATAGGACATGGGCAAGAGGATCGAAACCGTGCGCTTGATGGCGCTCTTTTTGTCCGCCGAATATCTCAACGCGGTTATGCCGGCAAGAATCGCCGAAGAGCGATCTTTGAAGAAGATCCCTAAAACGAAGAGATTTAGGCTGTTCTTGCCCAATCCGTGCCGAATCTTGACGAGCTGCTCAGGAGAAGTCGCCCAAGCGGCCCCAACGCGCGCTATCGCGCGGCGAACTCGGACCTCCTCAGCGAGTTGACGGGGTGACAACGTGAACGTGTTGTTGTCGTGCATGCGCCAGAAGGTCATCCGCTCTTTTAGGCACGCGACGGGTCCCCGCCTCGCCTGATCCAGTAAGGCAACCCAGTCGCCCGAATATCGACAGGTCGTCTCGAAGCGTAAAGTAGCTCGCCGAAACAGGACACCCGATGCCAGGATTCGGTTTTCGTACATTAAATACGGCAAAACGTCTTGCATCTCGTCTTGCGGCCAATCGAGATGGACATCTTCCTCGGTATCGATTGCCCCCTTGTCGTCGATCTTCCATCCCAATGTGTAACACAAAACGGCTTCTGGGTGACGTTCCATCAGTTCAACCTGACGCGCCAGCTTTTCAGCGTGCCATAGATCGTCTGAATTCAAAACTGCCACAAACTCACCGCGTGACATGTCCAACGCTTTCTGCTCGGTACCGTAGGTACCAAGGTTGACCTCGTTTTGATGAACATGAATCCGTGGGTCCGAATAGCTACGAGCAATTGCGACGCTGTCGTCCTTACTGCCATCGTCGACGAGAATCAACTCCCAGTCTGAAAACGATTGGTCAACCACGCGCTGCAAGCAGTCATGAAGAAAGCGGCCGTGGTTGTAGCTCGGGATGATGATTGAGACGCGAGGATTCATGATGTCTCGTGTCAACGCATGCCGCTCTTTTCTATGTATTGGTAGTTAAATCGACCGTTTGGCGCGGCATCTCCGACGAGGTCAAAGTCTGTGGGATCGCCTTCGTGCTGCATGTTGTCCATCCATTTGAACTCAACATGAAGGGGCTTTGCGATGTCGCCTAATCCAAGGTCGGTGCGCCTAATCGCCAATTGCATCTCGGTTCCGACAACACGGTAACGGACTTTGGCCTTCGCGGCCCAATGCCATCCTCCAGTGCTTTTTTCGAGGACGCAAGTTCCATCGTCCGGAGTAACGCGATTCAAAACAAATTGGTAGCCTAACCAACTAGGACCGGCATCGATGCCGACGTTAAGGAACAGCAGCATCCAGTGTGGATCGGTATGAGGGGTGATCGGATCCTTTGTTTGGGCGTAAAAGTAAACAAAGTCTTTATCCCGGGCAACTTTCATCGAAACGAAGTCATTCCGACCAGTGCTGTTGACGTACCAGGTTGAGCTGTTCCACCCGACGTGATCGCGATGGGCTGTGTCTCCGCGATCGTCTCGATACTGCGGACCGACGTCCGACCATTGCGAGAAGTCAGACGCGATGTCGATTGACTTCATCGGACTCGCGAAGGGTAGTTGCCGCACCCCCTTGTATCGGCGGATGAACGAAACCATTTGGTAATAGTAGTTGTCGCCGTGTCCTCCCACCATCGGCTCAATGTCTCGACTGTATTCCTGATTGAACTCGTCAACGAACATCACGGGGTTCTTGACGCCGGCAAACTCATCGAAGCGACCTGCAATCCATTCGTTCCAGCCGGTTATGAAGACGAATTCCGGGTCTTCCTTAAGAGCCCGCTCAAATTGCTCCTGAAAGTTCAAGCCGTGATCTACCGAGCCGGATTCTTTGTCATTAGAACCTGCATGCCAATTCCGTCCGTGTGAATCAGGTTCGCTCAGGGAACCTAGTCGGGTTCCAACGGCATTCTGAGCTACTCCGACCGACATCTCCTCCTTATGGCCATCGGAACTCTTGAAGACGTGCTGCGGGTAAACCTCCAGCCAACTCCACATATTCGGCTTCGTAGGCCCCTCAAAGTAACTTGGTTGCGGTTTTCGAAAAGTGAAGAAATCTCCCAGCCGCCTGCCCGAATCCAAAACATAGGACAGGTCAAGGGACAGGTGGCCAATCTCAGGGCTGCCGTTAACCAGGATTTGGCCACCAAACTTCATGCTTCCATTGCTGCTCCACCATCCAATCTGGCCCTTTGGATCGGTCATTTCCAAGTAATAAGCACCCGGCGGCAAAGGCTTCGCGAAACGGAGAGACATCCAGCCATTGTCGGGAACGTCCTTAAACCTCTGGCTCGCAACCTTTTGGCCGTGAAATCCGCCTCGGTACAGGGTTAGGGTCATTGCCGTGTCGCCTTTCAAATAAGTGCATACTTGGCCCCCAACAGATTCAAATGCCTTTGTCGCGACAAATCTCTCACCAACGGTCTTGCCGTCATCAACCACCCACGGAACGCCGCGTGACACTCCGGAATTATGCTCACCGATGTTTTCAGGATCGGCCATAACCAATGGCTTGCCCTTCCACTGAAACCATAGATCCTTATACAACCCAGGGCCGTATAGGTCGCGATATAACTCTCGGACAGACCTACCCGGATCCCAAAAAGGGCAAAGAAACGCCACTTGCGGGGTTTGTCCACCCTCAGATCTGACCTCGGAGAACACCTGGAGCAGCTTCATATACTGCCGCTTGTAAGTGAAGTCGTTACTGACGTCGAAGATGATGACGTCAACTCCGGCATCCGATAACATTTGTGCGTGTTTTCGAATGACGTATTCGTCGTCCGATACGTAATAGCCGAAAATTGACTGCCCCCAGTGATGCGGCTCTGCGATTTTGCCCCAGAGAGGACTCTTCGCATTGGAGAGCGCAAGCGGATCTTTTCGAAGGATCTGACTCACATCGTATGGGCCGTTACCGTCAAATGTTCCGTGCCACAGGAAGTAGAACACGCCGACTGTGCGATCTTTTCTCGGCGGCCCAACCTGCTCGTATGCCGGAAGCTTGCGACCGAGAGCGTCAGTCGCTGACCAAGTATCGCTAAATGTATCCCAATTCGGTGAAGGACGATATTGCGGCCTCGGCGCGCTGGGTGCGTTCACCCTCACGAACAGGCTAAGGATCCCCAGTAAGACTGAGCACAACATAACCGGCCGACTCCAAGGCATATGGCGTAGTGTATACGATTGCAACATAGGCGTTGCCTAGCCATAACGAAGATGCGATCTAAGGATGGTCCGCCGATTTGGAAAGCTGCTTAAACTCACCCGTGACCATAAAGTTGACACGCTCAGCAATGTTTACGGCATGGTCGGCTATCCGTTCGACGTGGTGAATGGCAAGCAAAAGCCAACCGTCGGCCACCACATGTTCGGGACTCGAGTGCATGTTCTCAAATATCTGTGTCCGCAACTCTCTATAAAGCGAATCGACTTCCTCGTCGCGTTCGCAGACTTCTTGGACTCGGGTTAAGTCTCTGAGCACAAAAGCCTCCAGGGCCTCATGAAACATCGACCTGGCAACGGTTGCCATCATGGGAATATCGATGAAGCTCGTCTGACCAAATTCCTTTTCGACCTTAAGCGCAATCTTTGCAATGTCGACGGCGAGATCGCCGACCCGCTCGATGTCGGTAATCATTTTCATGGCGGTACCGACGACTCGAAGGTCACCCGCCATCGGCTGTTGCAAGGCTAAGAGGCGCAGGCACCGTGCTTCAATCGCGAGATCCCGTTCGTCGATTTCATCGTCTCGCAGAATAACGGTGAGTGCGAGATTGGTATTCAGTGAGCAGAGTGCATCCACCGCCTGGCCAACCATTTGCTCCGCCCGGCTTCCCATGTCAAGTAGGTCATGCTCGAGTTCGTTGATCTCGATGTTATAGGCCTGCCTTGCGTAACTAGGGGAATCCACCATCCTTACGACGATCAGCGTACTACCGGAGATTCCCTTTCAGAGGTCAATTGTTAAGAACTCTTCATAGGGAAATGGCAGAAATAGGATCGAACACCTTCAAGCGTCCTGTCCGGGTCCTTCTGAAGACATAGATCTTGAGCATTCGGGCATCGACCTGCAAACCGGCAACCAACGAAGCGCGTTTTTGGATCGGGAACTTCTCCGATCGGTGGCTCAGGAAGGTGCATCAGCCGGTCTAGACTTGGCGCAGATTCCAGCAAGGCGTTCGTATAAGGGTGCTTTGGGTTTGAAAAGATTGCCTCGGTCGGCCCTTCCTCAACGATTCGGCCCATGTACATGACTGCAACTCGATCCGCCAAGAATCGAACCGTCGTTAGGTCGTGAGAAATATACAAAAAAGAACACCCATTGGCTTTTTGGACGTCTTTGAGGAGATTCAAGATTTGGGCGCGAATGCTCAAGTCGAGCGCCGCCGTAGGCTCGTCGCAGATCACAAGGGGAGGCTTCAACGCCAATGCCCGGCCGATGGCCACCCTTTGTCGTTGCCCGCCACTCAGCTCATGCGGATATCGGTCCACAAACTGAGGGTCGAGTCCAACTTCCTTGAAGATATCGCCCGCAATTCCTCGCCTACCGCTCAGCGTCATTGTTTCAAGCACCGATCTTCCGACTTTCCATTTTGGATTCAAGCTGGCATAAGGATCCTGCCATACCATTCCAACCCGTTCCGCCAGCCGACGTGGTGTGCCTTTGACCTCTTCGCCGGTCAATTCAATGCTTCCCCCTACCAGACTCTGCAACCCAAGAACCGCCCGGGCCAGGGTCGTTTTGCCGCAACCCGATTCTCCCACTACAGCTACAATTTCACCCGGTTCCACTTTCAGCGAAACGCCGTCAAGTGCTCGAACCGATCCACCCGGCACGTTGAATTCAACTGTCGCATCCTTCACATCGAGAAGCGCTTCGCTCAAATCGTATCCTCAATCAAGTCTTGGGTCCAAAACACACGTTGCCCAATCTTTGAAAGAAAGTCGTCTTTCTGTACGGACACCAAATTCGTCACCCTTGGCGATCTCCTGATGGACACTTCGTCGCCACTCAAAATGTGTAATCGAATCTGGGCGTCGGCAGAGAGAACCGAATCGCCTCGACTTCCGACCATAAGATTCACCGAAGACTCTGGGCGCAAAACTAAAGCCCGAGACGACAAAGTGTGGGGTGCAATCGCCGTAAGGACGATCGCCTGAACAGTGGGGTCCATGATGGGTCCACCCGCCGACAGATTATATCCGGTTGAACCTGTCGGAGTTGAAACCAGCACTCCGTCAGCCGGATAGCGAGTTAGCTCACAGCCATCTACGCTAACCTGGAAAACCATCATTCGAGCCGTAACGTCACGTTGCAGAACGACTTCGTTCAGTGCATGGATTTCTCCCACTACTTGACCACCACGAATGAGCTTTGCTTCAAGCATCATCCGGCTCTCGATGTCGATTTCCTTTGCGATGAATTTTTCAATACACGGTAGAACGTTGTTGGATGTGCATTGCGTCACAAATCCGAATCTCCCATAGTACACGCCGAGAATCGGCGTTCCAACTTCCGAGCAAAGGTGCGCCGCGCGTATTAGCGTTCCATCGCCGCCAAACGCAACAACAAGATCGGCCCGCGCAAACTCTGCGAACGTGACAACAGGCAAGGACAAATGCCGGCCGGTTTCGGAATCTACCGCGACTTCAATCCCTTGTTTCTTGATCCATTTGGCCGTGATCTGGACTGCCTTAAGCGCGTCTTGTCGAAACACGTTTCCTACGATGTGAATTCGCAATTACCCGCCGCTCCTCATTCGCTGCAGATTTGCCTTGACCTCCTCGTTGTCGGGGCTGATCGTTAGCGCCTTTTCCAGCATCTTGATTGCATCAGAGGTGTGGTTCATCTTTTGGAGCGTGACAGCCAGATTGTTATAGGCGCCAATTAACTTTGGGCTTGCTTCTAAACTCGATCGAAAGGCGGCTTCGGCTTGAGGATACTTCCCCGCCTTGAGATAACAGAGTCCGATCCCATTAAGGGCCTCCGCGTTATCTTTTTCGTAAGACAGAACTTGAAAATAATGGATCCGCGCTCCCTCGACATCACCTTGTTCCCAAAGGGCGTTTGCGAGATCGAGCTGGACAGGAACCCGTTTGGGTTCGACCCGTAAAACTTCTTTCCATGCATCGATAGCTTTTCGTAAGTCGCCTGCCTTGGCGGCCGACGCTCCCAGGTTTAACTTGGTTGCGATCGAACTCGGGTTAAGTCCGACAAGCTTTTCGAATAACGTTGTCGCCTCTTCGTACTGCTGTCGTCGGTAAAGCAACAGGGCAAGGTTATTCAATGCGTCCAAGTCAACAGGTTTCAATTCAAGGACTCGCCTATAGGCCTGTTCAGCGCCTGTAGGATCTTGATTCTGGGACCGCATGACCCCCAAGTTGAACCAAAAAGTTGGGTTCTTCGCTTCGGCTACACGAAGCCCTTCGTAATATTTGAGAGCATCGGCCTTGCGTCCCGCTCGGGCGTAAGCGTCGCCTAGAGCGAGTGCGATAGCCGGGTCGGTACCGTCGCCGAGTGCCTGCTCAAGATAATGTAAAGCTTCCGGCCGGCGCAACTTAGACAGGGCCAATCCGGCGTTATGGGCAAACGTAATATTGTTCGGGCTCATGTCCGCCGCCTTTTTGAATGCATCCGCAGCCGGCCCCGGCAGCTTCAAGTTATCGTATGCGACTCCAAGGTTGTTTTGAACGAACGGGTCTGAGGGTTTGAGGCGACCCGCGATATTAAACTCAGTGACAGCTTTCGAATAAGCTCTCTCCCTTAAGTAGATCGTTCCACTGTTGTAGTGCGGCTCAAACATGGATGGACTCAACCGCGAAGCTGTTCGAAATTTATCGAGCGCCTTCGTTAAGTCGTTATTGAGCATGTACGCATTGCCGAGGTCGATTTCGATTTCCAGGTCTAGCGGCCGCTGTTTTTCGGCTTCTTCAAGGAGGGGTACAGCATCGAGCGGTCTATTGAGCCTCAAATATAAAAATCCGAGCCATGCATCGACCTCTGAACTTCGCGGGTTCAGCTGATGAAGGTTCTCAAACTGCTGAACAGCGTCATCGAGCTTGCCTTGACGATATTGGGCCGCCGCTTCCGAAACTTTTTTCTCAAAGTCTTTCTCTAAAATCACCTGTCCGGCGGACAATCCAAAGACGCTGAGAAGTCCGCAGCACAAAACTAGCTTGAATTGGTTCATTGGATTCTTCTCGTGATTGTACGTCGAACCGGCGGCCCCATTCTCCCACCACTACATTAGGAATTAGTCCGTCGAGCACTTGTTGACGTGTACACTTCAGTCTTGATGAGGACCATCCCCACGATTATAGCTTTGGGGCGGGTAGCCGCTTTTGTTTTCTTGGCAACCTGCTTAGGTGCATGTGGCAGTCGATTTAACTTCGTCGGCCTTTGGACCGGAAGCAGAGAGTCGAAGGGCGCCACCGGCACTCCCTCCTACGTGATGACCACCATCAACGCTATCAAATTGGAAATCCAACCAAATGGTCAGTTTCGACTTCAAGATATGGGAGTCCTCAAAGAAGGCAACATTGCATACTCCGGGGACAAGGCGACCCTCACCATCACTAAAATCGCCGGAGTTCCTGTAGATCGACAGTCTCAGGCGACAGTCGAAAGTCTGGGCGCAATTGAATTAACCGTGCAACCAGTCGACTTCCTGATATATCACGACCCAAAAAGTTTGGATCCAACTCCTGTCCAACTTAAACGAATCGCAACGCCTGTGAAGAACCGTCCGTAAGTTGATATATCCCGGGTCTACCTTATGAGGGCATCCGTATTAATTTTCTTGGTGCCGGTTGGATTTGCGACATATGGCGGCTATGTCTACTATCGATTGGCTTGGTTACATCTCCAAAGCCAACAGGCACTTCAACACGTCGACGAGCAGCTCGGAAAGCACCACGATTACATCCCCAGTTTGCTGCTCGCTCTGTGTGACCATATTCGGCACGAAACGTGGGTAATGGAGCATGTCATCCAAGCCCGATATCACTCTCTGGCCGCCGCAACGCGCGAAGAGCGGATGATGGCATCGACCCACCTCAGCGAAGCCCTTCATCATCTTTTCCGAGTTTCCGAGTCATGTTCCGGCTTCCATGCGGATGAGGAAGCGACGCTCATTCACATGCAAGTGTTGCTGGGTGAACAGAAGATCGCAGTTGCGAGGGACTACTACAACCACATCGTCCAGCATTACAACGAGCAACTTGAACGCTTCCCTCATAGAATCTGCGCCCAAATCGGAGGCTTCCGCCCCCAAGCCCTATTCGAGCCTCCCGCCCACGTCCAACGCGAATACGTCGCCTAGCTTGTTCGGATAAGCTGAAATCACTGTGGCAACGAAAAAGGGTGCAAAGAAGGGCGCGGGGCGAGCAGCCAGAACCCTACGCAGCTTGGTTTATATAACCGCCCTTGGTGTCGCCCTCGCCGTCTACAACGCTGTCTCCCTCCGACGCGATGTCGCCCTGGCAATTGGCCCCAAGAGCAAGGATCAAGAGCAGTTTTTCCGGGACTCCGCGGAACGCCCTGACATCGCCACTTTCTTCAAAAACCTGTCACCGACTCAGCGTCTGCGAATGTCTAAGAACATCGGCCGATATTCAGATCCAGAGCTAGCAAAACTGTGCGGTAAATGCCTTGGGTCTTTCGATCCTGCTGCGCGGGTCGCCCTAACCGATTCGTTAGCCGTAGTGTCGCGTGCCCACCCGGACGCAACCGCAGCATTGCTTACGCTGCCAGGCAGCTTCCAACAGCTAGCAATCTCGACCGCCCTTCGGAGCGCGGGTCCAACTGCACTGCCTCTTGTCGCGAAGGAGTTCTCCGAAGGCGATGCCCGACCAAACGCAGTCGCGTACCTAGTCGCTGCCGGCCAATCCGCCGTTTCCTCGACAATTCCGTACCTTTCAAACGCCGACAAGGATATTCGCCTTGCCGCCGCAGATACACTCGGAAAGATTCGAGCAACGCAAGCTGTCGGGTTGCTGACAAAGATGCTCCAAACAACCGACGAAGAGGAGCGTTTGGCATACCTAACTGCACTCGCCGGCATAGGCGATCCGTCATCCGAGACGCTAATGACGCAAACGCTCAAAGACGAATCGCTGCCAACCCAACACCGCGCACAAGCCGCCCTCGGTCTCGGCGTCATCGGAACGACAAGCTCCCTAACAACCCTTTGGTCGTTCGCACCAACTCTTGACAAGTCCTTACGCGAAAGCGCCATCTCCGCCCTCCAAGTAGCCGGAGATCCCGCGCTTCGACTTCGGAGTTGGGGACAGGGAAAACTGCGCTCCCAAGACCCACTCCTCCAAGTGGCCGGCGGCGTCCGCTCAACTTTGGCGGACCAAATAATCCGTCAAGCTATATCGAGCCCAGAGACAAGCCGACACGCCGCCGAGGTTTCTGGGAATCGCCCGTCTCTTGTTGACTCACTGGTCCGGCAAGCCAAACTTGCCGACGCAGCAACACAAGGCGACGTCATCGATTCAATCTTCCGCGCATTAGCCACTACCGCTGAGGGAAGAATAAAGCTTAAGAACATGGAAACATCGACAGCTACACCTGCTTTGGCCGCCTTGGCCTCGCGTCGCTTGTCCTTCCAGCGTTGAAACTTCGGATCGCAATTCCCTACCTTAGAGTTAATGGGCCACCGGTTTGGAACTCGGGAGCCCCACACCTCGCCCCTCCGAGGGAGAGGTCGGTGAGTGCTGAGGAACGAAGCCGAACCGGGAGGAGGGGGAGAAACCGTTGGGGAAAAAGTCCCATCTTAACGGCAAATGTGCAGCCCCTTGTGGGGCCGCACATTTGCTCGGAAGAATGAAGGTTTCAGTCGATCCTAGTGGCCACGACCTCTTCCGCCACTGGAATGTCCGCCACCGCCAGAGCCTCTGGCCGAACGTCCTCCGCTAAAGCCTCTTTCGCTGTGATCCCTTCCGCCATAGTAGCGGCCGCCGCCATAGTAACCACCGCCTCCGATGATAACTTCGGGAACGATCGCAGGGCCATAGTCTGCGTAGTAGTACGGGTCGTCATAGTATGTGGGCGCGATGTCGAAACCCAAACCGAAGTCTACAAACGGTCGATCGTAACCGTATCCGCGACCATATCCACGGCCCCGATCAAATCCTCCGCCTCGTTCGTGTCCACCGCCACGACTGAATCCTCCGCCTCGAGCTGATCCACCTACATGGGAGGTTCCACCGCTTCGTTGGCCGCCGCCATGTGTGTAACCGCCTCGTTGTCCACCTGCTGCCGCAGCGGTTCCGGCTACCGCAGCGAGACACGCGCATAGCGCGCCTAACGCAATCTTGCGGAAACCAATCTGGTTCATCATTTCATTACTCCTTCACTCGTCCAGTCAACCATTTTCGGGTTGACCACACTAGTTCAGACACCGCGATTGATTAGGAAATTCTTATAAGGTACTCAGGCATCATCCGGCTAGGAACCCATCTGACGTTTCCTGCAGATGGTAGCGGAAGGCGGAGGTTTTTGGGACCATCGGTGCGTAACCCAGGCCTTATGCTTGTGGGGCTGGTGGAATTCTCATGGCCGAACAGGAACTTGGAACGATTGTGGCTCGACTGGACAGTGTCGATCAGACGCTGAAGAGCCTTATCCAACGGATTTATGCGTTGGAGCATCATGCGGTTAGGACGTATCCGTCACCTGAAATACAAAAAACGCCTCCTCCTATGGTTCCGCTAACTGCGCCTCGAGCGGCCCAGGAGCCACCCCGAAACCCGGAAATACCAAAGTGGGTGACAGCCACCCGTCCTATTCCTCCGCGCCCAACCCCGACACCACCCAGAACGGCGAAGCAAGTCGACGACCTCGAATACAAGATCGGATTGACGGGTTTGTTAAGGGGTGGCGCCGTCGTCATCGTGATCGCCATCGTTTATCTCGTGGCGCTTGCCGTGTCTCGCGGATACATCACGCCGGCGGTGCAGTTCGTGGGTGAGATCATCCTTTGCGCTTCCTTTATCGCCCTCGGCTTCATCAAGCGAAACGAGCGCGAGGAATTTGGCCAACTGATGGTTGGCATCGGATCGTGCGGGCTCTATCTAACATTCGCAGGTGGACACCTTTTCAAACATCTCTACACGGGCGAAACTCTCGTTGCCTTGTTTGTAGCATTGAGCTTCGCCAACCTAGCCTTCTCGTGGTGGCGGTCGTCGAGGTCGTTCTTGGCAATAGGCATGCTGGGCGGTCTTACGGCGGCGATGCTTCCGATGCATCAATTCAAGCCGGTCCTAGATGTCGAACTCCATTTTATGATTCTCATCCCGATTGCTCTGATCGTCATCAAAAACCGATGGCAAGAGATGGCGGCAGCGATGTGGATCGCAGCAACAGCAGCACTTATGCCTGCTTTGTCCTATGACTCTGTTTGGATGGTAAGGATTGGGGCCCTCTATGGAACAGGACTGATCAGCGCGATCACTTACGGCAAGGTTTGGTCCAAGACAGACTTCGATCCCTGGTGCGGGCTGTCATGCCTGATGTTGGTGGTTGCCGGTATTGGAGCTCTCGTCGCCGACAACGTCCACCATGGCTCACTTCATGTCCTGGCTCTGGCAGCAGCCGCTGCGATTGCCGGCTACATCTTCCGAGCAAACGAAAACGTACGAAACGCGCTTTGGGTTGGCAGCCTTGCAACTGCAGTGTGTCTAGCTCCTATCGGATTCCACCGCTTGGAAGCCGGCTCGGCATATGCGATCCTATCTGTCCTTCTGGCGTTAGCTTCGCTGCGTGTCGCCCCTAAAGCACTGACTGCCCTGGCTGGCCTACAGCTTGCACTCGGGCTCTGCGCTTATACGGCGCCCTGGGCAACGAGTCCAGTCCATTTCAGCCTCGGCGCTGAGACTTGGCTCCTGAGTGCCCTCATGGCATCTGCAGTTGCCTGCGCATATGCCTGCTATAAGGCGGGCGGCGCTTCTGAGCCGATGATGCTGGTTGGCGCTCTTGCAGTCTTTCCTCTGTTTAGCAGGTTCGGATTCATTCTGCTCACCTCGGCTGGAATCGGCTTCATACCCGCACTTGGGCTTCTGATTCCCTTTGCAGTCTTCACCGTCCTATTGCTCAGCGTTGGAAAGAGCTCTAAATGGCTGAGCAGCTTGCTGTTCGGATGGATCACGCTCACTCTCAGTTTAGTCGCCTATGCTCAACTATTGGTAGACGGATTCCAGAATCCCGGATTCGACACAACCGTCGTGTTCAGCCTGATGGGACTAGCCGTTTTCGCAAGTGTCGCAAGTCGGGAGGCGGCTGGTAAACGCAATTTTGACTATCTGGTTGGAATCTCCGGCGCAATAGTAGGCCTACTGGTCATCCGGCTTTCAGGTCTTTGGCTGACAATCCCTTCCATTCATCTAGGTCGAACCCTTTCCATCACCGTCGGATTGCTGGCTGTAACGGCCCTTAGCGGCAGTTTGGCTATTCGATTTCAATGGCGCGGGTTGGTTCCGCAAGGATGGCTTGCCCTCGTTGTCGCTAGTATCGCCACGATTTCAGTTGAGGGCATAGGTAGCGTCTCTATCGGCTTTATCAACGGCTTGCTGATCGCGTGTATCGGTGGTGTTTTCTTGATGGCAAACTGCAGCTCTCGGTTCACGAATGAGAGGGCTTCCATGACAGGTGGCTGCGTTGTCGGGATCTGGGTTCTGTTCTCGGCCTTGGCATTCAACGTGTTTACACGTTCTCCAATCGGGATGAAGGAAGCACCCGCTCTGACGCTTGCCTGGATCATTTACGCGATCTCCCTAATCGCCCTTGGTTTCCATTATCGAGCACGCTACCTCCGCTACTGGAGCTTCGGCGTATTCGGCCTCACGCTCATCAAGATTTTCCTTTCCGACCTTTCCAGCCTTGACCCTGGAGTGCGCGTCCTCCTCATATTTCTTCTCGGCTGTGGAATGGTCGGTGGAGGATATTGGTACATCCGCATGCGGCCAAATTCGAACGAAGAGGAAAGTTTGCGGGAATCGTTGCCTGCAGTACCATAATGAATGATGATAACGGGTTGACAATGGGAACACAATTGGCTATTCTGGAGTCAGAAAAGGAATCCAAAATGGGCAACCAAACATCTGTCAAAAAAGTCGAGGAGCGTCTCTCGATTCGGGCGAATCCGAGCCAGAAAGCTGCTTTGCGAACCGCGGCCGACGCAAGACATATGAATGTCAGCCAATTTGTACTGCAAGCATCGCTGCGTGAAGCCGAAAAGGTCATTAAAGAAGAAACGACAGTGATCGTTTCCGCCGAAGAATTTGCTTGGATCATCCAAATGATGGATGAAGCGACCCCAACCCCAAGGTTACGAGAGGCAATGAAGCAGACACCGGTTTGGGATGAATGAATTCATTGGTCCATCTCCGTTAGATCCCTCTCATAATCTCGAAGCATTCGACTGCGGAAAGGAACCGCTCAACGACTTTCTGCGTCTTCATGCGCTAGGCAAGCAGAACGCCCGACTATCGCGCACCTACGTCATTGGAGATAGCCTACGGATTGTTGGGTATTACACACTTGCCCATATTTCCGTACAGCAAGACGAATTGCCCTCAAAGCTTGGTCGAGGGATGCCACGAACAGTTCCTGCGATTCTGATGGCACGTTTCGCTGTCGATTTAGGAGCGCAGAGGCGTGGACTTGGGCGGTCGCTCTTCACGGACGCAATTCGACGCACTTGGGCCGTGATCGAATCAGGGGCGGCGCCAGTCAGGGTGTTTGCCGTCGATGCAAAAGACGAAGATGCTCGGAGCTTCTACTTGCGCTTCGATATGATTCCATCTCCGCATAACCCGATGAGACTCTATTTGTCTTATAAGACCATAGGTCAGCTTTTCCGCGACGAAGAGTAATAGATCGCACAAATAAGCGGCGCGACATTGACATTTTGAGGTGTTTGCCCTCACTTATTTAGCACAACCTCCGGAAGCCGGACGGTTTTGCCTGCCACGACAGTGAATGTCGCCGTTTGTGAATCTGCGAAGCCGGGGGCGTGGACGACGAAGAAGGTTTCCAAGCCGGGATAGAGGCCGTTGAAGGTGAAGCGGCCGTCGTGGCCGGTTTTGAATTCGTGCGGGCAAATGTCGGTGTTGGTGGCGGCGGGAACCGTCAAATCGGGGTCTAGCTGTAGTACAGCGCCCTCGACGGGGTGGCCAGAGGCATCGGTGACTACACCCTGTACCGACCCAAGCTTCACGTGGTGCAGCTTCAGAACCACCAAGCCCGATTTGGGTGGCACAACGAGGTCGCTGAATTCATTGCCGCATTGAGCACGCATTTGAAGTCTGCGCCAGTTCGGCATGTGAACGCCGCGTAGAGTGACGCCGTCCTGTCCTGTCGATATCGGGATAATTGCTTGCTTCCGTCGGATAGGATTTTCGAAGCTGACCCAGACTTGCGTTCTGACCGGGTACCCCTCAGCGTCTATGACCTTTACGCTGAGGGTGTCCAGCTTATCCGCAGGCGGCGTTTTCAAAACAACATCTTGAGCGGGCCCATCGCCGACCAACACGCTTTCCGAACTTGCGAAGCCGGTGCCATACCGTGAAGCGTGCACCGAGTAGTTTTCAGGCTTTAATCTGATCCGTGTCGTCCCATCTTGATCGGTTGGTTGTGTTCGCCATGATCCTAAAACCTCTGCTGTCGCCACGTTGCCCTGTCCAGTTGGAGGATTTGACAGTGCTCCAAAAATGCTGGCTTCGACGGCTGGCTTGCCAGACGTATCGCAAACTTTGAACCTGACTAGCGTCCCTTTTTCTAGCTTGATGTCCAGGTGGCCTACATTGCCAGGCGCAGCCACGGTAGATGTCTTTGGCAAGATGTGATCATCCTCGATTCTGCCCGTAGTGGCGGAAGCGACGGTGATCGGTCCTTTCGGCGCCCTGCTTATTTGAAACATACCTCGGCTATCGGTTACTGCCCAATCTCCCACAGCAAGGTCGCGGGCGTGCCAACGCAGCAACAAACCCCGAACCGGATTCCCGGTCATGGTAACGCATCCTTCCAGATGGCAGGAGGGCTGGACCACGATCTTCAATTCGGATGACTCAGGCGTCTTTGCCGCTTTCATCACCAGCGCAAACCTCGAATCGTCAACTCCCAGATAGGAATACGACACACACGGGAGTGAATCGATCTTTGCACGCCCGTCAGTGTCGGTGACGGCGCCTAGTACGCGGAGGACCGCGGCAGCCGGCATGATGTAGTTATGTCCGGCTCCAATTGCGGTCGGTCCAACCCAGATGCCTGCCACCGGCTTACCTTTCGAATCGACGACTTTTACGTTGACTCGGGCAACCGGGCGAACCCGGACAATGACAGGGACGTCCTGAAGGCTCCCGCCATAAAGTGGTTCATCCGGCTTGATCGCAAACGCGCCGGCTTGCTTGCCTGGGAGCCAGGCGTAGATCTGGCACTCGTCATGCCAGTTGGCCACACGGAACTTGAAGCTGCCGTCAGCTCGTGAAACGGCCTTCTGAAGCTTCACTTCCGCGCCTTGAAGTCGACACGTCTGAATGAAAACCTTCGCGCCGCCAACGGGCCGCCCGTCGTCGAGGACGCGACCGGTGACCACCCTATCGGTTCCTGCCAACTTGAACGCCGCGAGGCTTAACACAATCGAGAGGCTGGCAAGGATGGAGAGCCATCTCGTGGATGTTGCGATAACAATTGGCATAACGCATGATAGGGATATTAAGGACTTTCCGTCAACTAATTGCCTTCCCTCGATTATCTGTGATCGCTGGATGGTTTGTACCGGCATCCGGGCTTTCGCCAGGTTCAAATGTTCGGATTCGCTGCAAGGTTGTAACGTCGGCAAGAACCATCCGACGACTACAGGTCCTTCGAACGTAGGTACTACGAGCCTAGGAGGTCGGGGGTGCCGGGGTGGATGACCCTGGGGACGGTAAGGGCCGACGCTCTCGCTTTTCTTGCCCTGGCGATTGCTTCGGGTTCCAGCGCCTTTTCGAAGGAACGGAGACCGGCTAGCTCGAAACCGTGCTTAGCGGCCAGTTCAGAAATCTTGTCGACTTGCTCGACGGATACGTCTTTGCCGACAGTGAAGTTGTACAAGGTGGGGTCGCCTTCGAGGGTTAGGATCATTGTCTCGGCCATGCAGGCGTAGGCGGTTTTTGGCGGAAACCCAACTGGGAAGTTGAATTCGATATCACCGGGAACGCTAATTACGCCGCCCTCGATACAGAGTACGTCAGGCCGCTCCTTCGCGACTCGGGCAGACACATCTCTGGGGCGGGCTACATCGCAAATAAGGCACCCAGGCTTCAAATGCTCTGGCATGATGAGTTCCTTACCCGCAGAACTCACCGTAACGATTGCGTCAGCAGCCATCAAATCTGAGAGCTCAATCGTTGCTTCGGAATTCGGAATATCGGCGGCCACGGCCTTGGTTCGTTCCAAATCCCGTCCGATCACGATGACGCGGCCAAATTGGCGACCGAGAATCTTGGCACACGTCTTCCCTATCGAACCTGTTGCCCCCACCACGGCTAGCGTCGAATTTGCCGGATCGATACCTAGCATTTCGACCGCTTTCAACGTACCGGTAATTGCGGTGGCAACCGTATAGCTATTCCCTGTCGTCACCCCGATCCGGGCCCGTGCCGCCACTGTCACCCCGCCATCGCCGACTACGCTGGAAAAAGCTCCGAGGCCAATGAGCTTTGCTCCCTTTTCAGTTGCAAGCTCCACGCATTCGGTTATTCTGTCGTACACGAACTCAACCGGCAATGTATCGATCAACCTGGGCACGAGCGGCAGCCCTAAGAACCAACCTTCCGTTTCGACTCCTGTCTTAGATCGAATTCCAGTTATTTCGCTCGCCACGACCGAATGCTTACGCTTGAGAAACTCCTCGATCACGCGATCGGGAAGGTACTTCACGATCGGGTAATACCGGGCGAGGTCCTTTGGGAACAGCGGGTGGATAATAAATCCGAAACGGTCCAATTTAGTTCAACTCGATTACGTTAGGCTTCCATCCTAACTCTTTTAGCTTGTCCCGATAATCTTGCTCCGTAATCTGATCCGGTTTCTTTCCGATAAGCGCAACAAGCACACCTTCCATTACGTTAGTTGCAAACGTTTCGCCGCCAATTACGGGCGTGGTTGTGATTGCTCTTCGAGCTTTACATTGCTTTAAGAGCTCAAGATCCGCCGTCCGCAGAGTTTGGGTGATGATCGTGACGCCGGTCAAATCATCAGGCATGTACTTACGGATGTAGTGCCAGTCGCCGCAGATCACGGTCACTCCCTCAAAGAACTTGGGAAACTTGGGCGACCGCTTTTCTTGCTTTTCGCCAGTCGGATAGAACCACTTAAACGGGCATTTCGTGGCGATTGGCAATATGATCTTTCCCAGCGCCTTCACTTGGCTGTATTTGGTCAACTTAATGGGAATGCCGATGGTGAAAGGAAAATCGCCAAACAGGACTTGAGCGCCCGATTCGTCGAGGGCCTGCGCCATACCAAAGCGGTCTACTGCGCAAACGAGCAACACCTTCTCCTTCTTGAAGTCGATGATGCCATCCGCCTGAAGCGACCGGATGGTGTCGCGCTCAAGCGTGTGCTTTAATCCGCCCCCATCGACAACCGGCGTTTTGACGGCGCCCTTGATCAGGCCGACAATCTCACGAAAGGCGTACTTCCGGTCCTCAATGACGACGGCAATGTCAGCACCACCGACTCCCAGCGCATCGACTTTCCCATCGAGATCGGTGAACATCTGGCCGAACTTCTGCATATCGCCATTGGTTCCGATCCGCTCCAACAGGAACTTCTCGCCGAGAATCTCGACCTCATCACGCTTATCGCGCTTGCTGGTACCAAGGCTGATGGAGACGATGTGTTTCATAAGACTAATAGCGTTAGAGCGTTCAAGCGTTGAAGCGTTCGAGGGAGAACATTTTCTGGACATACTAACACGATGTTCTTACCCTCGAACGCTAGCGTAGCGAAACGCTTCAACACTTAACGCTTCCTTCAGTAGACCGCGATCATCTCTATCTCTACGTCGACTCCCCTTGGAAGTCCGGCAACGGCCACGGTGGAGCGTGCGGGGGGATCGGACTCGAAATACGAACCGTAGACCTCATTCACGGCGGCGAAATGGTTCATGCTGCTCAGGAAGATCGTTGTTTTAACGACGCTGGCAAAAGTCAGGCCTGCCTCGGTAAGGACGCCTTTGAGGTTGCTCATCGCCTGCTCGGTCTGAAGTTTCACGTCACCTGTGAGCAGCTCCCCGCTCGGCGTGAGGCAAATCTGCCCGCTCATAAACAAGAATCGCCCTTCTGCTCGGATGGCTTGGCTATAGGGGCCGATCGCTCCAGGAGCATTTGACGTCGAAATCCTCTCTCGCATCATGCGGGGCAGGATACCCCCGCTTTGCGGGCGTGGAGAATACAGGTTCTGTCATACTCACGTCAATGCCTGAGAGGCTTTCCCCGTCCAGATTCCTTGCTGTCACTTTCGACGTGAACCCGACAGCAGCACAAACCTTACGGCTGTGCCATCAATTTGGAATGGAAACGGCGCTCGTTACTAGCAAGAACGCCGCCGAACTACAGTTTTTTGTCCACCGATTTTCTGGCGCACAGTATCAACTCGCTACCGTTTGCGCCGCCAATGTTCATTTCCCTAAACCAGATCCCGGAAGCGCCTTCCTTGCTTGGGCCAAATCCGCCTTTTTACAAACGCCATGCCCCGAAAGAAGATAGTCTCGCCACCCGATTTAATCGAAACACCGCCAACAGTTACGCCGACACCGATAGAAGAGCCAAAGCCGAAAAAGCAGAATCGAATCAAAAAATCGGCGAAGGCCGCTCCAGAAGAGGTTGTCGCAATTGTTGCAGAAGTAGCTGCGCCCGCCAAGGCTAAGCCAACTACGAAAGCGCCCTCTGCCAAGAAGGCCAAGAAACCTGCTCAAAAGAAGGTTGCCCCGATTGCTGAAATATCCTCGGCGCCCCAATACGAACCGCTTGTCCTCGATGAAGGCGAAACTGCCGAAGTGACATTCCGTCCACGCCAATCCGGCCGAAAGCATGAAAAAGTAGAAATACCGGTCACTCAGGTTGAGGAAGC
>Ga0206948_1107_pt1 | contig 21840 bp, 18 predicted proteins | sample Alteio_BWOrgHeat_FD_153236 | JGI IMG/M metagenome (GOLD analysis project Ga0206948, IMG submission 153236) | Enriched cells from forest soil in Barre Woods Harvard Forest LTER site, Petersham, Massachusetts, United States -... | ecosystem: Environmental > Terrestrial > Soil > Temperate forest > O... | reverse complement strand
ATGCTCTTCTACCTCATTTCCTCATCTTTTCAAAACTCTTTTCTTTTTTGAAATTTATTTTTAATCACATGCCACCACCTCGGCTCGGCTAATACTAAACACCAAGCCACTCTCTCATTTCCTAACCTCGGGTAGTATGATGGCTGAGGTAAGTAAGGAAAGTATAGTGCAGGCTATGACTAATCTAGTTCCATTTATGGCAATGGCTGCTCAGACTGACATTTCTAAAATAGTTGATGGACTGGGCATTTCAAAAAATCCTGCTTTAAAAGTTGTGGTGAAAGAGGGGGGCAAGCCAGATGTAGTTTACGATATTCCAGCAAACAGTCTGCCGAGCTTACCAACAAATTTTCCTGAAAAATTCCAATTATCTGAAGGTGCGAGGATTGAAGTACAAATACCATTAGCTGTTACAAATAGTGATTCTTTGGAAAAGAACAAAGATTCCGCAAAAAATGCCGCAAAAAATCTGGCTGATAAATTAGGTGAAAATTTTATAGTTATTGGTGCGGGAATAAAGATAAATGATATCCCTCATAAAGAGAGGCCCATGTTGAAATTAGAAGGTGTTAAGTCAATTGAAGCATTGGCTAAAATCGCTAATCAAAAACTGCAGCCTGAGCAAATGCCTGGAAGCAGTATGCCTACGCCGCTACTTATACCGAAGCTGCAACCATCTAGAAGTAACCAGCCTTCGCCACCTTCATCACCACCTCCATCCGTGCCGCGACCTTCTAGAAGTATGAATCCTTCACCATCTTCACCACTTCCGTCGGTGTCTCCTATGCAGCCGACTTTCTTAGCACCACCACCACTTCCTCCAGCAAGTTCACTGCCACCACCACCACCACTTCCTCCAGCAGATTCACAACCAAAACCCCCATCTGAGCTACCACCTTCGAAAACTCAGCCATCGCAACCGCCAATAGAAAAGTCTGGAATTAATACGCCATCAGCGACAACTCCTACGCCATCACCAGCGACTACTCCTCCGCCATCACTCGGGAAGAACTTTGCTGCTAATTTTAAGCCCAACCCCACTGTTGGTAAGCTGCACGGTAAAACACCACCGGGACCACCGCCAGGAGAGCCTCCATCCTGGGCTCAGAAGCATAAACCAGCAGTATCGCCAGACGATCATGTGGTAAAAGAGTCGATACGGCGAGTTGAAGCTCCGAAAGACCCGTCCGGCGGCCGCGATACATAGAAAAGCCAGTTAATTTAACAAAGTTCTTCTGGATATTTGCCTGCTTCCATTATATTATTCCGTCATTGAACGAATAAATGGGCAGGAAATATGTATAAGATTATTTGCGATGTTACTACACTTAGGTTAGACGAAGTAGCTAATCTGATGCCGAAAGGTAATTATGCACCTGCAGCAAAGAAATATAATAAAGTGATTAAGTATAAGGATTGTAAGCCCTGTGATGTTGAACATGTTAAGCTAACCTCTACCAGTAAGAACACACCAAAAGAAGTCGAAATGTTCAATGCTGCTTGGAGCCAAAATGTACTTAGCCCAATAAATCCAAATTATTATGAAGCATATGAAAGCATACTAGATGTCGGCGCCTCTAAAGCATTTAACCTGAGTAATTTTAAATTTATCGGCCTAATTGAAAGTGACCCTGGGCTTGCTATTAATTATGCGGGACTCACAAGTGTTTATGAGATGATAATTGATGTAACTAATCCCCAAAAGCCTTTTACCCTAAATTTAGAGGGTTATGAAGCTGGATATAAGAAATACCATTCTAAAGCAGTCTACATTGATATTACTAATGCTACTCATAATACCTTTCTCTCATTCGGTGCTTTTGACGCTGCTTTCAAGCCAGGGTACTTTGTGATATCTCATCCTCTGGTCGCATATTCTTTACGTTATAAAGGAACTTTGGATTGTCCGGCGATTTCACATAAAGCTAATATTGGTGATGGGTATTTTGTATATGGTGACCAAATTTACAGCAGGCATGGACATGAATTTATAAAATTCATGGAAAGAGATTTAATTGAAAGGATCGAGGCACAGTTAGAAACCTATAGATATTGTGTCGTAAATAATAAGGTCGTAACCTTGATTGATACCAATCAAGGAGCAGATCCTTTATCTATTGATGACACTTGTGCACTGATGGGAGGAAAATTGAACTCTATGCAGGATGCTTTAAAGTATATATGTTCGAAAAAGGGAGCGGATTTTGAATTAGGTAATAATAAAATTGCTTCCATTAAATGTGATAATTATCAATCTTACCTAGAGTTTGATGAGAATGGCGAAATTGTAAATGCTCCGCTTGTTTCCAGAGAGTTTGAACAGCAGTATCCAAGCTTTCACAATGAATTATAGCTTACAAATTTACTAGCAGTTGCGCGTAAAAAATAATGTGTATTTGTTTTGCATATCTTATATTCTTTAAAAGGATACGAAGTTGGTGGTGGGGGATATGTTCAAAGTTATCTGCGACCTAGTTGCAATTGATTTGGATGATGTAATTGATCGGTTTCCAGATGGGACTATTGCCCCCGCAGTAAATAAGTATAATAAAGTTATAGCATATCGAAATTGCAAACCCTGCAGCGTAGGTGATCTTAAGCTTACTTCGACAAGCAATTTTACATCACATTCTCAGGCAAAAATCTACAGCAATGCTTGGGGCACTAATGTATTTAGCCCAGTTAATGGAAATCTTTATAAGTTATATGATGATATATTTGAACACGGAGCAGCTAATAAATTTGATTTAAAGAAATTTAAGCATATTAGCCTTTTTGAAAATGACGCTGGTTTTGCTACAGGCCCAACACCAACGGTTACGCAACTTTTTGAAGTCACCATTGATTCAACGCACCCCCTGACTACTAGTTCTTCCAACAAAGACGGGTATAAAGCTGGATATAAAGAGCACCTTGCTATATATTCTATAATAACAAGTCATAATGATAAACAAAACAACCTTACCAAATCCCCGTTTTTCGATAGCAAAGGAAATCATCAATATACTATAAGCAAGGAACTTATAGCATATACACTGAGCTTTAAAGGCGCACTGAGCTGTCCGGAAATCCAATCCAAGAGCCATATAGGAGATGGTTATTTTGTCCATGGTGATCAGATTTATAATAAAGAAATATATGAAGAAGTTAAATTCTTAGAATACAGAGCTATAGAAAAAGTTAAGCAACAGCTGCTTATGGAAAGGGACTGTATAGTAAATAATGATTGGGTGATCTCTATCGCTTCGCCTGAAAGCAAGAAATCATCCAGCATAGATGATATTAAAAGCGATTGCAGAAAGTTAGGTGGGAAACTTGAACCAGAGCAAATAACTATGGAATTGTTATGTTCGCAGAAAATACCAACCTTTGAATTCACGGGTAATAGCCTGTTTTCTATTAGATGTGATAATTACAAATCGTATCTTCAGTTTGATACAGACGGAGAAATATTAGGTAATCATTTGATCAGGCATTCACCATCTGCTGACGATGGCTTGATCTAAGAAGTATGAGCCCGAATGAATTTAGGGAAATGCTTTATTATCTCCTGGGTTGTAAAGCAGTAATTGTGTTTAGCCAGATCCTCTCCAGCTAACCCAAAGTAATGTGCAGCTGAACAGGCAGCATCAAATGGCGAAAAACCTTGCGAAATAAAACTTGCTACTATTCCAGCCAACCCATCACCAGTCCCACCCACACGCATTTCGGGACAGCCCGTTGCATTTATATAAGTAGAAACACCATCGGAAATTATATCTACCGGAGCTTTGAGTAATACAGTAAGACCATGGTTTTTAGCGCATTCAATAACCTTAGCCTCTGTTGCATCCATGCCAAACAGCCTTTTGAATTCGCCTACATGAGGTGTTACTACCCAGTTTGCCTCATGTTTTATCTCTAAAATATCAGGAAACAGTGCTTCGGCATCCAGCACTACCGGAATTCTAACATTCTCTAAAATCAGTTTTATTACGCGCAAAGTGTCTTGGTCTCGTCCTAAGCCACTTCCCATAAGAAGAACGTGATTGCTTTCGCATTCTTTCAGGATTAGGCCTAAATCTTTAAGACCCAGATTGCCTTTCACATATTCGCGCAGGAATAAATTCAAGGAACTCGATTTAGCCACTTGTAAGTGCTGCTCTGGTAAGAAAAGAGTGATGAGATCAGCCCCAGAACACTCAGCTCCCAGGGCGTTAAATATCGGAGCCCCATAATAATCTTTGCTGCCGGCCACAATAGCAACCCGGCCGCGCTCTCCCTTATGGGAACTTTTTTCTCTTTCAGGTAACTTCACAAATTACTCCGTTTTACGCGTTGCAGACTTATATTACATGTAAGCATTTATATATGTAATACAAAAACTGTAAAATACTCTTGCACAAATATTTAAATTAAACCATCATGATCCTGTAAGTTATTAGCTTTGTGTGACTTTTAGATGTTTTCAAACCTGCGTTATGTAGCGGTATCAGTTTTCGGTGTTTTAGTACTGTTAACTTTAATTGCTGGCATGTATTTTAAAAGTACTTTTGTTGAAAATGTTCTGCGCTTATCTGTAGAACAAGAGGCGAAAGTTCTGGCCGATTCATATACCAAATCTATCTGGAACAGGTATTACCCGGTCATTGGTTATATCACTGATCACGATCCTTCCGAATGGAAAATATTTCCGCAATACCAGGCATTTGTCGATGATAGCAAAGAATTATTTAGTGCGAATAATCTTGTGCAAGTCACTATTCACTCGCTGGTCAAAGGTACGGTATTCGCTAGTAACGATGCTGTGCTTACCGAAAAAACTGGATTTTTAAGTTTTAAAGATGTTAACCGAGATAAGAACGCTATTAAAGCTGCAGGTGAAGGTAAGAATATAAGTTTTACTATCTCAAATGTTGACATCAACGACAATGGTAAACTATCAAATAAGTCTATATTGAAGTCTTTCATACCTCTCATGGTTACAGAAGTTAGGCAAGGGACAGATGATCTCGCTTCAAAAGCTAAAGCGGTGCTTGAAATCAATTTTGATGTTACCGAAACAGTGAAGCGTATTGACACTATCCAATTTATGCTGATCTTTTTAGTTATCACCGCGCTTGCTGTATTAACTACTGCAGTTTTCGTTTCTTCGCAAAAGGCAGAATCAGTTATTGAAAAACAACAAGAAGTAAGCCTTGAAATGGCTTCTGCGAAGGCTTCTGCCGAATCTGAAAGCAAAGCTAAATCACAATTTCTTGCCAATGTAAGCCATGAACTCAGAACGCCGCTCAACGCTATTATTGGATTTTCAGAAATCATAAGCTCAGAGGCTATGGGGCCAATTAATAATGATCAATACAAAGAGTTCATAAAAGATATTCACACCTCGGGAGTTCACTTGTTGAGCCTGATCAATGACATTCTTGATTTCTCCAAAGCAGAGGAAAATAAACTTACTGTTGATTTTGAACAAGTCGATGTCACTAAGCTGTCGAAGATGTGCGTGAGAATGGTATTACCGCGCGCTGAGCAAGCCAAAGTTAAACTTACTGAGAATATCCCTACAGAACACATAATCGCTTTTGCTGACTCAAAACGGCTTAAGCAAGTAATCCTTAATCTGCTTTCTAATTCAGTAAAATTTACGCCTGAAAATGGTGAAGTAGGCCTAAAACTATGGAAGAACACTGATAACAATATGATCAGCATAGAAGTTCATGATAGCGGTGTCGGTATGGCAGCGCAAGACTTGGCCAAAGCTTTGGCACCATTTGGGCAGGTAGATAATAAACTAAGCCGCCGTTATGAGGGGACTGGCTTAGGGTTGCCGCTTACCAAAAAGCTTGTTGAGCTTATGAAAGGTAAATTTGATATTCGCAGCGAAGTAGGGCTGGGCACAACTGTCACTATATCCCTGCCACTTCCTTCCAATGCAGTAGAGGGTGAACCTGCTGCACCAGCACCAGAGAAAGATACCTCTGCTGGAGAAGGACTTAAGCCTACTCCATTAGGGCAAAAATAGAGCGGCTTATAAAGAATTTTAAAATAAAGTTCAAATTGCTTTACCATTGGACTTGCAGAACGCTTTCAAATGGTGTATCAAGTCATATCTAAACTTCATTAGCAGTAAGAGATGCGTTTCATTTATACCGTGCTATTATTTTTTATTCTCACCTTCTCAGTTGCAGGAGGTGCTTTAGCTTCGCCGATTAAGGAATTTCGCTATATTGGTAATGAACGCGTTACTGGGCAGACAATTTTTGCCTATTTGGAATTCAATCGTGGCGATTCCTACAGCCAGAGTAAAGTTGATGAATCGATTAAAAGCCTCTTTAGGACGGGTTTTTTCTCAGACATCAAGATATATATGAAGGGCGACACTATGGTGGTCGAGGTTGTGGAGAATCCAATGATTAACAAAGTTGGCTTTGATGGTAATAGTGAGATAGAGGATGCTGACCTGCTTTCAGAACTTTTGCTTAAGCCGCGCTCGATTTTTTCTATAGATAAAATGCAGGAAGATGTAAGACGGATTGTAACTCTATATCAAAGAAAGGGCTTCTTTTCCGCGCGAGTGGAACCTAAAACCATCAAGCTTGATCAAAATCGCATAAATCTGGTCTATGAAATCAAGGAAGGGGTTGAGGCAGTAATTAGGAAGATCAACTTCGATGGCAATGAAAATTACGGTGATTCTGAGTTAGCCGATACCATAGCTTCAAAGGAATACAGATGGTATCGCTTTTTTTCCTCGGCCCACATATATGATCCGGAGAAAATGAAATTCGATGAGGAGCTAATAGGGCGCTTTTATAAGAATCGGGGGTATGCTGACGCTAGGGTAACTTCTAAAACCGCAGAGCTGTCGCAAAAGCGCGATGCCTTTTTGCTTACATTTGTGGTGCATGAAGGGGAAATTTATACTTATGGTAATGTGGAAATCGATAACCACTTAAAGAAATTTAATCATCGTGGCCTTGAGTCACAAATCGTGACTAAAACCGGAAATACTTACAATCAAGAGGAGATTGAAGAAACCGTGGAAAAACTGACCAATGAGTTAGGCAATCATGGTTTCCCTTTCGTTGAGGTAGAACCGATTATTAAAACTAATAAAGTCACTAAAATGGCTAATATTACTTACAGGATTAAGGAAGGCTATAAAGTTTATATCAATAAAATAAATATTAAAAATAATACCCGTACTCTGGATCATGTTATCAGGCGCGAATTCAGGCTTGCTGAAGGCGATCCTTACAATATATCTAAGATTCAACGTTCAAAGCAGCGTGTAGAAAACCTGGGTTATTTTAATAAAGTTGAGTTTAAAAACAAAAGAACTGCCGATCCCGATAAGATGGATATTGATGTGGAGGTCGAAGAAACATCAACTGGTAGCGTAAACTTTGCTGCCGGCTATAATACCGCAATCGGCCCTCTTGGCAGCGTGACCTTAACTGAAACTAATTTCTTAGGAAAAGGGCAATTGGTCTCAGTAGGGTTTACTCAAGCCAAGAAAGCGCGGCAGGTTACGTTTGGTTTTCTTGAGCCTCATTTCCTTGATAAAGATCATCTGCAAGCTGGATTTGATTTATTCTCTACCAGCAACGATTATAAATCTGAATCTTCTTTCAGCAGTCGTAAAGTAGGTGGCATATTAAAACTAGGCTATGAGATCACCGAGCATCTCTCGCATGGCTTAAACTACACCCTTGCTAATGAAAACATATATGATGTTTCGCCTTTAGCTTCTATCTATGTTAAAAGTCAACGCGGGAAGTATACTCGCTCTTCCATTGGCCACACTTTGGCGTACGACCGTACCGATAGCAGGATAGAACCAACTAGTGGTTTTATGCTTAGGGGAGATCAGGATATAGCCGGGCTTGGAGGTAATGTACGTTATTTGCGACACGAAGGTGAGGGGCGTTTTTACCTCCCACTATACAAAAAAGACCTTATCTTCTTTGCACGAGCTAGAGCTGGTAATATAACAGGTCTTGGTGGTAAAAAAGTTAACATTAATGACCGTTACTACATAGGCGGTGATTTTGTCAGAGGCTTTGATCGCTCCGGGATTGGACCGCGTGACCGAAATACTAGAGATGCTTTAGGTGGTAGAAATTATTATGCTGGTACTGTAGAAGTGCAATTCCCACTGGGTTTACCAAAAGAGTTGGGGGTGAAAGGGGCAGTTTTTGCTGATGCGGGATCGCTCTTCACTGTGGACATAAAAAAGAAATCAGACATCTTCGATTCAAAAAAACTCAGATCTTCTTATGGAGCGAGTATATACTGGAAATCTCCGATGGGGCCAATAGGTATCCATTATGGAATTCCTTTGCAGAAGGAGAAGTATGATCAGCTGAGAAGATTTGACTTGCAATTTACCACTCAGTTTTAGTAATATTCAATAAATCTCAATGGAGTAATTAATATGTTAAATAAATCGTTACAAACCTTAGGTGCTGCAGTTGCACTAGCTACCATGGTTTCGCTTTCTACCCCAGTTATGGCAGTTGATGAAAAAGCGCCACTCACCATCAGCGTAGTTGATGTGCAGATGCTTTTGGAAAAAGCTACTGCCGTGACCAAGATACGTGACCAAATAGATAAAAAAGCCGAAGAGTTCAAAAAGGAATTCACTAAGAAGGAAGAGTATTTCAAAAAGAAATATGAAGATTTAGAAAAGCAAAAGACTGTTTTGTCTAAAGAGGCTTATGATAAAAAAACTGAAGACCTGCAAAAAGAATTAGCGGACGCGCAAAAGAAAGTGCAGGAAAACAGAACATCACTTGATAAAGCGCACAATGAAGCCATGCAGAAAGTTGAAGCAGCATTTACTGATATTGTGAAAGAAGAGGCCAAAAAGAATAACGTAAAGATTGTTATTCATAAATCTCAAACTGTGTATTCTGAAGACAGCTTAGATATGACTGCCAAGGTAATCGAAGCTCTAAATAAAAAGCTTCCCAGCGTTGATGTGAAGTTCTAATAAACTATATAAGACGCTCTGCAAAGGGCGTCTTTAGCCAATTCTCTCTTATTTCCTACTAGCTTTTTTAATTGATAGTTTTATAATTACAATTGTTCCAATGGCTTTTGTTGCCTAGCATTTATAATATAGAGTTTCATACCAGGTTAATTCTATGGTTTGCTGCACCTATTTTATCTATAATCATAGGTATCATCTGCTCTACCTGGATAGATAACACCACCATGGCAACCGCATTAAATAGTGGAAAATATATTCTGCATTGCGTCATCGCTGAGTAGCGCAAGCGACGTGGTGATACAGTTGTGAAGCTGGTGTAAAAAGTTAAATATTGTGTAAACCTTTCTGCGTCCGCCTTCGCCAAGGCTACGTCGGACACACCTGAGCCTAATCGTCTTCGGTTATACTGACTTTAGTCAAACAGAATCCTAAAGTGATTTCATAAACTGGCGTAAGTCAACCCGAAGCCGAAGGGTGGTTCGCTTCACACCCCGCAAGTGGGGGTTCACAATTGACGGAAATTAAAAGCGAACTCTGAGGCCTGCCATAGCAGCATGAGCCTTGCCAGAGATTGATTTTGTTGAGTATACATCTGTACCAACGCTGTTTCTCAAATTCCCATTTTTAACACCTTGTTCTATGTAACGGTAGCTAAACTCAGTGTAGATCCGATTGCGGAATTCATAAGAGACACCAGCTCCAACCTGGAAAGCAAATCCAGAACTGGAGTGGTCATAGCCACCAGCACTATCACTTAATTTAAAAGTGTCTCTGGCATAACCGGCACCGGCATTTATGAATGGGACTAATCTCGATTCCATTTGGAAATCATAGTATAGGTTTAAGAAACCAATGTAGGATTGTAATTTACCATCTACATTCTGTCTTTTATCCTTAAAGCCATCATTGAAAAAGAATTCTAGATCAGCTCTAATATTGTGAGGAAAAAGATAACCAGCGCCTACAACACCTAATGTTGCACGCCCTTTGGCTTTTAGTTCGGTGGTAGTGGCGAGATTAACGAATTTCATTTTTGGCGCGTAGCCAAAGCCAATAAGAAGTTTACCATAATAATTGTGCTGTGAAATATAGCCTGAATCATACTCTTGCTCCATGATTGCCTTTTTGCGGTGCTCTCTTCTGATTACAGGAGCAGCTCCATCATCGCACTCTGCCTGAACATGATGTTTCCTGTGCAGGTGATGATGATGCTTATGTGGTGGAGGTGGACACTCTTCTTGATTTGCAAGTACGGAAGATGCCGCTAATGTCATACCTAAAGAAGCCAGGAAGATTTTTTTCATATTATTAAAGCCAGGTTAAGATTCATTCTATATAGAAAATATACTTAGAATGATCTTTTGCGCAAGCTTGATTTAGTTACTGGCTAGTTTTTTTTCATTAGCTTCTAAGTAGGTCTTTAGTTTACCCATGATTGTGTCGACAACGAAATGCGCTTCCATATCACTACTTTCCACTGTGATGTCGGCTTTGCCATAAATGTCATCGCCTTCATCGACGAGTTTCTGAATGGCTTCTATATTATGATCTTGTATGGGTCTAGTGTTTCTGCGGCTAATGCGTTCATGAATGGTTTCGACATTGGTCTTGAGCCAAATAGATATAGCTTTTTCTTTGATTAATTTACGGACATCCTCTTTGAAAAAGCTGCCGCCGCCGGTTGAAAGCACCACGACTCCGTACTGCAGTACTTCACGTATAGTCTTTTCTTCCTGCTCTCGAAAGTATTCTTCGCCACGGTAATCATAAATATCTAGAACAGACAAACCATCTCTGTCTTCTATGATTTTATCTGAATCATAGAATTGCAAATTTAATTTGTAAGCAAGTCGTTTTCCGATGGTGCTTTTGCCGCTGCCCATCATGCCAACAAGCACAATTGGTTTTCGTAATAAATTTCTCATGTAATATCGTCAAAAATTATTTAAAGTACGTAAAGGCCTTTCTCAAATCATCAATCAGATCCTCGGGATCTTCAAGTCCTACATGTATTCTAAAGTAATATGCATCATTTAGCAAATTTTTAGTGAGGTTTCTTAGGCCATGTAATTTGTAGGGAATAAGCAGGCTTTCATAGCCTCCCCACGATAAGCCTATGCTAAAAACTTTTAAACTATTCATAAATAATTTAATTTTCTCTCCATCTGCTTTGACAGCAAAGCTAAATAAACCTGATGAGCCAGTGAAGTCACGCTTCCAAATCGCATGGCCAGTGGATTCAGGCAGGGCCGGGTGCATTACTGATAGGACTTCTGGATTGGTTTTGAGCCATTTAGCAACTTTAATTGCAGATGCCTCATGCTGCTTAAGGCGCACATATAATGTGCGAAGCCCTCTTAGTGCCATGTAGCAACTATCTGGGCTAGGAGCAGCGCCATAATTTATAGCAGTAGCGTAAATAGGTTTGAAAACTGTATCTATAGCGCAAATGATCCCTAAGAAATTATCTGAATGTCCTGATATATACTTGGTCATAGACTGGATAGCAATATCAACACCCTGTTGAAAAGGCTTGAAGAATACAGGTGTTGCCCAACTGTTATCTATCACCGTTATAATGCCATGTTTTTTTGCTATGCTTGTAAGTAAAGGTACATCCTGTACTTCCATGGTCCCTGAACCTGGTGATTCCATATAGATCATTCTGGTTTGGGGAGTGATAAGCTCTTCAATTTCCACACCAATTGCAGGCTCATAATAAGTTGCAGTGATGCCGCTTTTTACCAGTTCTTCATCGACGAATCTTCGTGTGCATTTGTACACAGCATCTGAGATTAAAAGATGATCGCCAGCCTTCAGGAAGCTGTGAAAACAAATGGCGATAGCCGACATACCGGTAGTAGTAGCAATTGCATTATTAACCTGATCTAGTTCGCTAGCCGCCTTCTCTAGTTCTTTGACCGTAGGAGTGCCTGACCTACCATAAGCTATGCTGGTGTGGATTGGAACTTCATCTTGCCACAATTCTTCAATATTCTCATAAATTTTGGTAGTGGTGCGATAGATAGGTGGATTAACCATGCCCTGATATTTCTTTGAATTGCGCCCTAATTTTAATAAATCTGTTTGCAAGGTTGTCATAGTTCTATGCCTTGATCCGGGCTTTTTGTTCCGCTTCAAGCTCTTTTCCAAAAAACCTATAAATGCGACCAAATAGAATTGCAAAAGCACCATTGCAAGTAACATTTGTAGCGGTGCCAAAAGGATCAAATAATAAATAGACAGCGGTGATTAATCCCACCATTTCCGGTGAAAAACCCAGATATGATTCAAGCAGTGGGGTGACGACAATCACCACCCCTCCGGGGATCCCTGCAACTGCGTATTTGGCTATGGTATAAAATATCGCAAACTCGATAAAGTCAATAAAGCTAGGGACATCCCCATAAAATGCCTGCATTGTCGCCATGCATAAAATGGTTAACCCCAACGCACTGCCTACGGTATGAATGTTCGCGGTAGCAGGTATTATTGTCCTTGTCATGCTGGCACTGTTGAGATTTTTTTCCGTGCACATAATTGTAACCGGCATTGTGGCTGCACTCGATATGGTGGTAAAGCCGGTAATCGTGGCTGGCAGCATATTCCTTATACTTGACATACACTTTGTAGGTGAGAAATTAACCGCTAACAAATAGTAAAAACCAGTATAGAAAAGCTGCGTGCTTACCACGAGTAGAAGCACAGGGCCATAGACAGTAAGTACTGTTGCAAGCATGCGGTCATGTTCTAGCTTGAAAACAAAGCCTAAAATAAATAAAGGCAATATTGGCAAGAAAATGTCCTTAAGAAAGGAGGCGGCCAACTGATTGAGTTTTTGAATGATCGCTAGAGCATATGTATTGGGTTTAAAGGCAAAAAATAACCCTATAAGCACCCCGGCTATAATAGCAGGTTCATTACCAATGATTTTGGGAAGGATGATGTTGAAGCTAGGTTTTAAAGCATGTTCATCAAGAATTGGGGCCGGCATTGCGATATTAAAAAAGGGCACAAATGTAGCGCCCATAGTATACCCAGTCATGATGGCAATAAAATTTGATAAGGAAACCATGCACATTAGAAGGACTATAAATACTACGGCTCCGCTACCCAGAGAGATTAGGGAATAAGAAAGGAAGCTAAAAATTATAAATGGGAGAATAAAGACCAGGATGTGCTTCATGGACAAGCTTATAGCGTATGAGAAAGATTTTATGTCGGTGCTAATGTATTCGCCAACCAGCATAGGAAGCAGCAGTATACATATCAGTAAGAGTGGTAATTTAAATTTATCAATATTAAATTTTCTTATCACTGGGTTTATGCTTTTATGTCCATTCTTTTATGCTAATCCTAAATACTGCTGGAAAACAAGCAAATACTTCCTATACCTATTTGTTTTGCCAGAATTTAGGCTCTGTCAATACATAGTCATTCATAGTTGAATCCAGAATGTTGATTTCTTTAATTCCTGCGCCATTCATGATGCCGTAGATGACAACAAGTGATGCTTGAGCAGAGTAGATAAAATGGTCTGGCAAATTATGATATAGAGTCTTCATTTCATCTGCGGTTTTTCCCGAAAACTTTAGAGCTGTATCCACAAGCTTTTCTTTGTTCAAATTCGCAGGCAGTTCAAGGTCAATTTTTAAGCCCCAGTACATAGGGCGTCCCATAGTAAAGACCTTAACTTTTGGGTCCATGAGTTTCTTTGCTATAACTGGATCATTCAATACTAGATTGCCGACATCCTTGCTTGCAGTCTCAAGAGCTTCTTTCAATTGAGCATCTGTCAGATAAGGTAACTCATCGCTTTGGTGAATTTTATATTTTGAACGTATAACCTGTTCATAAGTTTCTATACCAGTTGCGCCATGATAAACATGCAATTTACCCTCATCATCAAGTGTGGTGAGCTGAAAGCTGCCAGCGCCTATATCCCATACAATAATATTCTTTTCACTTACACGTTTCACATCCTTGTGGGCGCGTGCCGATTTAAAAGCAATTTCACCTTCTTGCTCCTGAGATACTATTTCTACGTTGATATGCTTGTCTCGAAAACCTTGAATAATATTATCGCTATTTGTAGCCTGCCGAGCCCAGGCTGTTGCTACCCCAGCACACTTCTCCTCACTGCATTTGATCCCATAATGGTGCTCGATGTCATCAACCGCTGCTAAGCCTTTATTAAAACAATCGACTGAAATATTGTTAGTGCCATTGGAGTTGATGAGACAATTGACAAATTTGTTGTGAACCACATAGTTGCCAAGGTTTTCCACCAAGACACCCTTGCAATGATTAACTAGAGCTGCTTTGGCTTTGATGGAACCGGAACCAATATCGAATGAGTAGCGTTTTTCTGTGCAAACATGGGAGGAAATTAGGTAAAATACTATGAGTCCTGTAAATACAAGCAATACTAAAAACAGATATAATTTCTTATTCATCAAGTCCTATTTGGGTGTGTCTAAACTTGGCTACATCTAGCATAAAAATATTAAGGCCGCAAGTATCGATTTTGTAAAAAGCTATTACTTTTTTCAGATAGGCACTTGATAAATTGAATTGTGTAACTATCTACTAAAGTTAAAGTTCTATTTTTCAAATTAAATGGCCGCAAAAAGAGATTATTATGAGCTGTTAGAAATTCCTAAAGGCTCGAGCTTAGACGATATAAAGAAAGCCTATAGAAAACTCGCAATGAAATATCACCCTGATCGCAATCAAGGTGATAAGGAAGCTGAAAGGAAATTCAAAGAGATAAATGAAGCTTATGAAGTTCTGAAGGACGATGATAAAAGGGCCGCCTATGACAGAATGGGGCATGCTGCATTCGATCAGACTGGTGGTATGCCTGGAGGTGCTGGAGGGTTTTCAGGTGCTGGAGACTTCTCCGATTTCTCAGATCTGTTTGGGGGCATGTTTAATGAATTTATGGGTGGTGGTGGCCAGAGATCCAGTGAAGATATCAACCGTGGTTCTGATCTGAGATACAGTATGAACGTCACCCTGGAGGAGGCTTATAATGGAGGCAAACAGCAAATCAAGTTCCGCGCTAGCGTAAACTGCGGTGATTGTCGTGGCAGTGGCAGTAAAAGCGGTAAGAGGACTACTTGTGGTACTTGTCATGGTTCTGGGCGTTCACGCATCCAGCAAGGTTTCTTTATGATCGAGCGCCCCTGCCAGACTTGCGGGGGGTCTGGAGAGATGATCGCTGACCCTTGCAATACCTGTAGAGGGCAAGGAAGGGTTGTGCAGCAGCGTACACTTAATGTGAATATTCCTGCAGGTGTTGAAGATGGTACCCGTATGCGCATTGCCTCAGAAGGTGAGGCGGGGCAGAGAGGTGGCAGGCCTGGTGATCTTTACATATTTATCACGGTTAAGCCCCATAGTTTATTTGTGCGTGAAGCTAATGATCTCCACTGTAAAGTGCCTGTAAAAATGACTACCGCAGTATTGGGTGGCAGCATGGAAGTGCCCGCGCTTGATGGTACCAAGGTCAAGGTGACAATTCCGGAAGGAACGCAGTCCGGTGCCCAGTTTCGTTTGCGCAACAAAGGCATGCCGGTAATGAAGTCCGGTGGCCGTTATGGCGATATGATCATTCATACCAATGTTGAAATACCGGTCAAGCTTAGCAAAAAGCAGAAGGAATTATTAAACCAATTCGATGCTGAATTAACTGCCGCGTCGAGTCCGGTTTCCGAGAGTTTTTTTGGTAAAATGAAGGGTTTTTTTGATAACCTGAAAAATTGATTATTAATGGCGGCCTGAGGGATTCTGCGGTTTGTCTTTGTGCTTTTGTATTGAATTCGTTACTTCTTGGGTGACTAGCTGCGGCGTAAATTCTTTCATATGTTCACTATAGCTGATGCCTTTCTTGAGTAAATGCACCATGCTGCCGCCGAACCCTTTTTCTGGCTTTACTCCCAGACAACCCGGTTTGTAAAATGGGATATTATATTGTAATGTTTCTTCTTGAACAGGTTGCTGTAGATAATAACTCCTCAGTATTTTATAAGCATCATTGTTAAACTGTTCCAATTTATTCCTCTCTTCTTTCCAGGCCACTTCGTTATTGCCGTGTTGCGTCATACCCAGTACCCAGGCAGCAGAGCTTATTGCGCCGCCTATTGGATTGCCGGTGCAAACTGCAGAAGCAATACTTAAGCCAAGTGACGGTAAGCTTTCGACAACTGCCTGAAACCTGGCTGATGATCTGCTAATTTCAGGTTTGTCAGTCATTATGGGAGGAGTTTCGCCAATTTCCACCAGTTTTTCTGTCATGATTTGGGCATCAATTTGCAATTGCCTTAGATCCATGTATCTCTTAGTCGATTTGCATAGAGCAAATATTTCCAGCATGACGCTGATGCTGAAGTAAATGGCCGCAAATGTTATGCCAAATGGAGGTATAAAAAACAGGGCTACTGATGCTAGTACTGAAACACTCATGACTGCTACTGGCGAACAAAACCGATCTAGCATTGGTCCGAAGAAGCTCTTTTGCACATCCATTTCCGGGTTAGTGTAATAACACATTGCTTCTTTTTGCTCTTCGGTAACTAACCCTTTTTCTACGCATGCAAGCAGGTGTTTGTGTTTTGAGCTTTCTGTCGCTGCCGTATAAATGGTGCCGGTTGCGCTTGCAACGTTGCCCACGGGTATAACTCTAAGTTCTTTTAAAAACTCGAAATCCATATTAATAGCTTATATAATGCTCTATTCTTAGCTTATATAAGCTTTATTAATAATTAGTTAATAATATTTTGAAAATGAGAGAGTTTTACTTTTTAATAAGCTTTGCAGCATCGCAGGCGGCATAAGTAACAATCCCCGAGCTGCCGGCGCGTTTAAACGCGACCATCGTTTCAAGTAAAGTGTTCTCATAATTGATCAGGCCTTCATTAGCTGCCAGTTTAAGCATTGCGAATTCTCCGCTTACCTGGTAGGCAAGAAGTGGGGTATTAAACTGAGCTCTTGCTTTGGATATAATATCCAGATAAGGCATGCCCGGCTTAATAATCACCATATCTGCGCCTTCCTTGATATCCAGGGCAATCTCACTGATCGCTTCATCGGAGTTGCGAAAATCCATTTGATAGCTACGCTTATCGATGGACTGGCCTAATTGAATGGAGCCAACTGCATCCCTATATGGGCCATAATAATTGGAGGCATATTTGGCAGAATAAGCGGCTATTTGTGCATAGTGGAATCCAGCCTTCTCCAAGGTGTCACGGATAGCAGCAATTCTGCCATCCATCATGTCCGAAGGAGCGATGATATCACAACCGCATTGTGCCAGCATCAAAGCCTGTTTCCGCAATATTTCAGTGGTTTTATCATTGTCGACTTCATTATCCCGCAATACCCCGTCATGCCCATGAGAAGTGTAGGGATCAAGGGCGACATCTGCCATAACACCGATGTCGGTGACTTTACTTTTTATCGCCGCTATCGCTTGGCAGATGAGGTTATTGGAGTTGAGTGCCTCCGTTCCCTGCTCATTCTTAAGATGTACTGGAGTGCTAGGAAAAAGCGCTATTACAGGTATTCCTAAATCCCTGGCTCTTTGGGCTTCATCAACAGCCAGATCTACGCTGAGTCGGAAGACGCCAGGCATTGATGTGACCGGAGTTTTTACCGCGCTACCCTCATGAATGAAAAGCGGGTAGATGAAGTCCTGTGGACTTAAGTTGGTTTCAGCTACGAGGTCGCGTGCCCACTGGGTTTTACGATTGCGGCGAAGGCGTGTGGCTGGAAATTGCATGGTTACCTCATGTTGGCTTTAAGTTTATATATTATATCAAATGCATCGCGAGGTGTCAGCGAATCAATATCAATGTTATTGATGGCGGCCATCATAGAAGCCTGCTGGGTGTTTTCGTTTGATGCCGGCTGCATAATTGTAATGCTGGCTTTCTCCTTGGTCTGCAAAGCAGTAAGAAGCTCAGAAGCTCGGGCGGTTACTGACTCTGGCAATCCGGCTAGTTCAGCGACATGCACGCCATAAGATCTGTCGGCTTTACCTAAAATAATTTTATGCATAAAAATCACCTTACCATCCCATTCTTTGACCTCAACAGTATAACAGGCAAGTGCAGGCAAAATGGCTTCGAGGTCGGTGAGTTCATGGTAATGTGTTGCAAAAAGGGTACGGCACTTTATGCTATTATGAAGGTTTTCAATTACCGCCCAGGCGATTGATAGGCCGTCATAGGTTGCCGTACCCCGCCCAATTTCATCGAGTATAACCAGTGATCTCTGTGTGGCATTGTTAAGAATAGCGGCAGTTTCCACCATCTCGACCATAAAGGTTGACTGTCCGCGGGATATATCATCACCCGCACCAATGCGGCTAAAAAGCTTATCAACTACGCCAATATGGGCGCTGCGAGCCGGCACATAGCTGCCTGCTTGTGCCAATATGCATATTAAAGCGTTTTGCCTGAGAAATGTGCTTTTCCCAGCCATGTTGGGGCCAGTCACCAACCACAAGTATTCACTGGTACTAAAGTTACAGGAATTGGCAATAAACTGGTCTTTGAGAGAATGTTCCACGATGGGATGGCGCCCTTCTTCAATGCAAAAATTGGCAGAATCATCAACACGCGCTCGGCAATAATTCTTCTCAAGCGCTAGATAGGCAAGGGAGCTTGCGACATCGATGCCTGCGATCCCCTGAGCGGTTTGGCTTAAATGCTCAGCAATACTGATAACTTTGCTGCATAGCTCTTCAAATATGTCCAGTTCCATTTGGGCTATTTTCTGATCACAGCTAAGAATCTCTTCTTCAAGGGCTTTTAGTTCCAGGCTGGTATAGCGGACTGAGCTTCCCAGGGTTTGTTTGTGGATAAATAAGCCGTCATCCTTAATTTTGCTGGCCTGACCCGGGGTGATATCGATGAAATAACCGATAACATTATTAACTGAAATCTTTAACGTTGCGATTCCAGTAGCTAAACGGTATTTGTCACGAAGAGCTTCGGTGCGCTCTTTCGAATTAAGTTTTATATCATATAGGGCGTCAAGTCTGGGCTCATAGCCATTTTTAAAGAAGCCGCCATCTTTAAGCTGGGGCGGCACCTCCTGCTTTAAAGCAGCAGATAAGGTAGTAAAAACATCAGAAAAATTACCGATTTGCTTTAGGTTCATGCGCAATAGCTGCGGCAATTCAAGAGCGGGGTTATTCATGATTTCAGCAATTTGCAAAGCCAAAGCCATGCCGTCTCGCATTAGACCTAAGTCTCTTGGATTGCCTTTACGAATAAAAATCCGAGATAAGGCGCGCTCTATATCAGGAAATCCTGGGAGAATTGCCCGTATTTGTTTTCGCATCTCACTGTTATTCACAAAGAACTCGACGCTATCGAGTCGTCGGTTGATAATCTCCGGGTTGCATAGCGGAGCTAAAATATGAAGGGCAAGTAGTCTGCTGCCAACCAGTGTTTTGGTATAATCAATAACTCCTATAAGGCTGGCTTTTTTATTCCCAGAGGTGCTGCATTCAATCTCAAGGTTGCGGCGGGTTGAAGCATCGATTGCAATAAAATTAGAGGATCCCAGTTTTTTGGGTTTATTGAGGCGAGGTAAGTTGGATTTATGTGTGTGTTCAAGGTATTCTACCAGGGCTCCAGCTGCCGAAATCTCTACAGAGGTAAATGTGCCTAGGCCCTCGAGAGATTTAAGTTTGTAAAAGTTAAGTAACCGGTTATGACAGCGGGATTGATCGAAGACAATGGCTGCGCGTGTGGTGATAATGCGCTGAAACTCTATAAGTAATTCGATTATTTTGGGTTCGCGGTAGAGTTTATCAGCAATGATGATCTCTTTTGGCAATAAGCGGGCGAGGTCGATTATAAGCGTTGCCTGCGATGTCAGTGTTACAAAGAAGTCTCCAGTAGTTATTTCTACCCAGGCAATAGCAAACTTGCCATCTAAGGCTGAGATAGATGCAAGGAAACTGGAGCGGCGCGATTCAAGTAAGTGTTCCTCAACAATCGTGCCCGAGGTGATTATGCGAGTTACTTCTCTACGTACTACGGATTTGTAGCCGCGTTTTTTAGCTTCTTCCGGGCGTTCCAGCTGTTCGCATACTGCGACCTTGTAACCTGCGAGAATGAGCTTGTCCAAATAATACTCACTGCTGTGCGCAGGCACTCCGCACATTGGTATATCTTGCTCCTGGTGCTTACCGCGTTTGGTAAGTACGATATCGAGAATCTGTGAGGCAACTTCCGCATCGTCGAAGAAAAGCTCATAGAAATCACCCATACGGTAAAACAGCAAGTAATCCCTATGCTCGCTTTTTATCTGAAGATATTGCTGCATCATAGGTGTGAGCTTACCTGCGTTTGCTTCACTAAATAAGTCAACCTGCGTCTGCATTATAAAACCAATCTCAATTTAAATGGATTCTAGTTTAAACGAGGGCGTATGTAAATGAAGTTTACATGTTAATGAAATCCCATTCTCCCACTTTCCCACTTGCCCATTTTGTCAAAATACTCTACAATATATAATATAGGTATTATTTGGCAATGAACATGACAGAAAGGAACTTTGATATAGACCAAAAAGGCAGGGTATCTCTCGGAAAACTTATCCCTATTGGCACCACTATGCTAAAAGGATATTACGATGAAGAAAAGGAAGAGATAATCTTAAAGCCCTATATAGAGGTGCCGCTTAGCACGTGGCTCTTAAAAAAGCCAAAAAAACTTGCTGGACTTATGAAAGGAATAAAGGAAGTTGAAGAAGGTAAAATTACACGGTATAAGAATGTTCAGGAGATTTTCAAAGAATTTGAGGATTGATGCAGTTTGAGATTGTCTTGTCAAACAGAGCAAAGGAATCCCTCAGGGTTTTAAGCCAAAACCCTGCTTTGGAGAAACGCTATAAAGCAGTTAAAAAAGCAATAGGATATTTAGCCAATAATCCGAGGCATCCTAGTTTAAATACTCATGAATTTCAAAGCTGTACAGGTCCTAATGGAGCAAAGATGTTTGAGGCATATGCTGAAAATAATACTCCTGGAGCCTATAGGATATTTTGGTGTTATGGTTATTTTAAAGGAGAGATAACAATTTGTGATATTATAGCTCATCCTTAACGTAGGTAATTTGGTAGTTCCAGTATAATCTCACAGCATACAACTTGACAATATTGTCTTAAATAATTAAAGTTGCTTTGGCATTAGTAAAAAACTTTATGTATAGTTGGTGTGTTATTATGAAACATGTATTCGCTAATCTTTTGTTTTATATTTTAATCATTCTCGGATTGTTAGCTTTATTAGCCTTTCATGAGATAGGGTCGTACGTGGAAGAAAGTACTGGCATCCTAAGAGAGCCATTCTTCTTGATTCCTCTTGGTTATCTTTTAATATTCATGGGGACACTTGGGATTTTATCTAAGATCACATACACTTTTATCAAAAAGCAAAAGTAAGTCACTAGTAAGGTAGGCAGTTAAGAGCCAAAGCCTTTGCTAGAGTGGTTTTGCCAGAACCCGAAATACCACTAATCCCAATAACTTTGACGTTCAGTGCATTCATCTTGTCATAGCTCTATCTTCATCAACATACCTGACATGCTTTTTTAGCACTTCTGCAAAGGTTTTGCTGAACCACCTGGCGTTAATGCATGCTTCTACTATAGAACCATCTACAAAAAATTCAGGATGCTCTTTAGCTATCCTCTCTGTTAGCTCAGGATAAGTTCGGCAAAAATCGGTCACTGTATCATAAGGCTTTTTATCCGATTTCATAATACCAAAATTCATTGCCTCAAAACATAGCATTTGCACAGATTCTATAGCATCTGGTAAGTAGGATAAAAGCCCTAATT
>Ga0206948_1106_pt1 | contig 22001 bp, 25 predicted proteins | sample Alteio_BWOrgHeat_FD_153236 | JGI IMG/M metagenome (GOLD analysis project Ga0206948, IMG submission 153236) | Enriched cells from forest soil in Barre Woods Harvard Forest LTER site, Petersham, Massachusetts, United States -... | ecosystem: Environmental > Terrestrial > Soil > Temperate forest > O... | reverse complement strand
CGGTGTCGCCCTTATGCACCCAGTCTTCGGCGATGGCCTTTATCTTTTTTATAGTCTCGGCAGGGCTCTGCGGCAAATTCCTGAAGTGAAACTGCAGGTCTACCTGCCGCTGGGCAATGGTGGTGGGCAGCATGCCCTGGGGCGTCCATATGATTTTATCCTCCGGCGTATAGCTGAATTCCCCCAAGCCTATCACTATCGGCATGCTGTCATCCGGCACCATGTCAAATGTGATACCAGTGCCCGCATAATAGGTTATAAGGCCGAGTGAAGATGTTTCATTGGTATCCACCTTCGGGTGCATATCACGCCAGCTCATAACGCCGATGACGATGATCAGGCACAGCATAGAAAGGATATTCAGGGTCTTGCTATTCATCGCTTAGTTTTCCGAAGTAGAAGGGGGAAGTATTTTGCGGGTCGTGCTCCAGTCGATGATCAGACTGTAGGCCACGGCCAAGATCGTGGGGCCGATAAAGACGCCGATGAAGCCGAAAGCCATCATCCCGCCCAGAACGCCGAGCAGGGTCAGCAGCAGCGGCATATCGGTGCCGAGGCTGATGAAGTAGGGTTTGAGAAAGTTATCCACAGAGCTGATGACCACCACGCCCCACACAAACAGGCCGATGCCCCAGCTGTGATTGCCTTCCACATAGAGCCATATTGAGGCCGGCAGCCACAGCAATGGCGGCCCCATGGGGATAAAGGAGAGGAAGAACGTCAGCAGCCCAAGGAACGTCGCCCCCGGTACATTGGCCAGCCAGAAGCCGATGGCCGCCAGCGCTCCCTGCGCCAGAGCGGTGCCGAGAATCCCGTAAACGACGCTTATAAGCGTATTTTTTGAAATATTCAGGATGCGCTCGCCGCGCTCGCCGCCGAACCTGTCGATCAGGTTGCCCAGCCGCACAGCCACGCGCGTGCCATACCTGAAAAAGAAATAGGAAACCAGCACGCCCAGCGTGATATCCATGAGGCCGCGCCCGATGGTGCCGCCCATATGGATCAGCTTCTGTGAAGTGGGGGCGGCATATTCCGCAAGATTGGCGCTGAGGCTCTCCTTGTCCGCGGCAAAAAATATCCAGGCTTTCGCCAGATAATCGCCCGCATAAGGGACGCTGTGGAGCATTCTCAGCGTGTCCTCGGTGTCGTTTTGCAGGACATGCTGTATGGCGTTATATACTTTGGTAAAATTTGCGGCGATGCTGGTGCCGATGATGAACAGCGGAAAGATGAAACAGCAGGCCAGAAAGCACGTCATCAGCGTGGCGCTCAGCGCCGTGCGGCTGTGCAGCTTCCGGTTCAGCCACATAAAGGCAGGCCATGTGGCAAGGGTAAGGATGGTGGCGAGCAGAAAGGCTGGAAAGAACGGCGCCATGATGACCAAGCAGCAGAGCAGGATAAGCGTGAACCCCGAAAGCCCGGCGATAAGCTGGTAAAGCTGGTTCTGGTCCTTAAAATCGATCATGGTATGTCCTTGTTCTGGAGGCTTTGCCTTGGGAAACAATATATCATCTTCCCATCCCTATGCCACTACCCTATACTGATATTTCGTTATTTTATAAACATATAGGGAGTAATGCCATGAGCCTGATGAAGCAGCTGACCCGCAAGAAATTCCCCTCCGAGGCCGTCACCAAAGACCTGACAAAATGCCTGTCCAAATGGGACCTCACGCTGATGGGCATCGGGGCGATTATCGGCACAGGTATTTTCGTGTTAACCGGCGTCGCGGCGGCAACACAGGCGGGGCCGGCCGTTATCCTCTCTTTCGTCGTGGCGGGTATCGCCTGTGCTTTCGCGGCGCTGGCCTATGCGGAACTGGCCTCCAGCGTCGGCGGCGCGGGTAGCGCCTATGGCTACTCCTACGCCGCCTTCGGCGAGTTCATCGCCTGGATTATCGGCTGGGACCTTATCCTTGAGTATGCGGTGAGCGTCGAGGCCGTGGCGAACGGCTGGTCGGGCTATTTCAAGAATGTTCTTACCTCTATTGGCCTTGGATTGCCGGAGGCCCTGACCAAGGGACCGCTCGCCTTGTTATCCATCGACAAGCTGTCGGAAGCGCAAAAAAGCATGCCTGAAAATTCCTGTGACTTTTCGTTTCTTGGCTGCTACCACCTCACGGGCGATATCATTAACCTCCCCGCCTCGGCGATCATTCTGGCCCTGATGTTCATGCTGATCATCGGCGTCAAGGAAAGCGCGCGCCTGAATGCGGCGATGGTGTGCGTGAAGCTGGTGACGATTACTATCTTTATCGTCGTGGCGCTGTTCAATATTCATCCCGCCAACTGGATTCCTTTCATGCCGTTTGGCTGGTTCACAACGAACCCCGATGGCTCGACAGCGGGCATTTTCGCCGGCGCTTCGGTCGTCTTTTTTGCCTACGTCGGCTTTGACGCCGTTTCCACGGCCATTGAGGAAGCCAAAAATCCGCAGCGCGACGCCCCCTTCGGCATTCTTGCCTCGCTGATATTCTGCACGGTCATTTATATTATCGTTTCGGGCCTGCTCACGCTGATCGTTCCCTATACGGAACTGAATGTGTCCTCGCCTGTGGCGCATGCGCTGCAGCTGGTAGGCGTGCGCTGGGCGTCCGGACTGGTGGCGACGGGTGTCATCTTCGGGCTGACGACTGTCATGCTGGTGCTCTACTACGGGCTGACGCGTATCCTGCTCTCCATGTCCGGAGACGGCCTGCTGCCGAAGCTCTTTTCCGCAGTGGACAAGAAAAGGCACACACCCGTTAAAAACACAGTCATCTGCGGCATTGTGATGTCTATCATGGCGGGCGTGTTGCCACTAGCCGTTCTGGCCGAGTTGGTGAATATCGGGACGCTGGCGGCTTTTTGCCTCGTCTGCGGCGGCGTGATCGTCTTGCGCAAGACAAAACCGAAGATGGAAAGGCCGTTCAAGATGCCCTTCGGGATCGTCCTGCCCATTCTTGGCATCCTCTCGTGCGGTGCGCTGATTCTGTTCCTGCCGCTGGTGACGCAGTTGCGTTTCTTCGGCTGGCTCTTCATCGGCCTCGTTATTTACTTTATGTATTCAAAGAAAAATAGCCGCCTGGCCGCATAATCGCACGCAGATTAGCGCTTTTATTTAGAATTCTGCCTTTCGTTAATAAGACATTAACGGCGATAGGCTAATAATACATAGATACAGATATGGGGGCTGCATGAGGCGGGCTGTTGTTATTTTAGCTGTTTTTTTGTTGATGTTGGGGGGCATCCCGCATTGCGCCTACGCGGCTGAAGGCGAAGGCGGCGGAGCCGAGGTCGATCCCAAAGCCCCGCATCCGGAATTTGAGTATCTCCAGCTGGACCCAATAACATTGCCAGTCATCACCACCAAGGGGCTGACCCAGCAGATGAGCATGGTTGTGAAGCTTGAAATTGAATGGGGCAAGAAAAATGATATCGCCCCGTTCGAGCCCCGGCTGATTGATGCCTACCTTCAGGACCTTTACGGCGCGCTGGGCGCGGGCCACGGCCTGATGAAAGACAACTATATCGACGTCGAGCAGATCAAGCAGCGTCTGACGGTTGTCACGGATAAAGTCCTGGGACCGGATCACAAGGTGCATGCCGTCCTGCTGCAGGCGCTGCAGCAAAGGCCGATGTAATGACCCTGCAAAGCAGGGTCATCCAGACCGTAAATACTTAATCGCCGTATCGCGCTCGAACAGGTAGAGCAGAGTGCGCAGCGCCGTACCGCGCGCGGAGAGCAACTGCGGGTCACGGTCGAGGATCAGCCGGGCGTCGTCAAAAGCAATCTTGATCAGCGCGCCGTGAAACTCAGGGCTGGCCAGCCTGAATTCCGGCAGGCCGCTTTGCTTTGTGCCCAGCACCTCCCCTGCCCCGCGCAGTTTCAGGTCTTCCTCGGCGATGACGAAGCCATCCTCTGTATCGCGGATTGTGGTCAGGCGTTTCTTGGCGATTTCTCCGCACTTCGGGGCATAGAGAAGGATACAAACCGATTTTTCCGACCCGCGCCCGATGCGCCCGCGCAGCTGGTGGAGTTGCGAGAGGCCGAAACGCTCTGCGTGCTCGATCACCATCACCGTCGCCTCCGGCACATCCACACCGACTTCGATAACCGTGGTGGAGACAAGTATATCCAGATCACCCTTAGTGAAAGCCGCCATCACCAGATCCTTATCATGCGGTTTCATGCGCCCGTGCAGCAGGCCGACGCGCTCACCGAAATGCTGTTTCATCAGCCCGTAGCGTTCCTCGGCGGCGGCAAGGTCGAGCTTTTCAGACTCTTCCACCAGCGGGCAGACCCAGTAAATACGGGCCTTGGTTTCAATCTTGCGCCGCAACCCCTCTATCACTTCCTCAATACGCTCATTAGAAACCAGGCGCGTGTCAATCGGCTGCCGTCCCGCCGGTTTTTCGGTTAGGCGGCTGACATCCATATCGCCGTAAACAGTGAGCGTCAACGTGCGCGGGATGGGCGTTGCGGTCATCACCAGCACATCGCAGCGTTCGCCCTTCTCCGACAGTTGCAGCCGCTGATGGACGCCGAAGCGGTGCTGCTCGTCGATAATCACCAGAGCGAGGTCTTTAAAAGTAACATCTTCCTGAAACAGCGCATGCGTGCCGATGACAATATGCGCCTCGCCGCTGGCGATCAGGGCGAGCAGCTTTTCGCGGCTCTTGCCTTTGTCGCGTCCGGTCAGGGTAACAACCTTTAACCCGATCCTGTCAGCAAACCTGGTAATATTGATTTCATGCTGCCGGGCGAGGATCTCTGTCGGCGCCATGATAACGCCCTGCCCTCCGCTGCCAATCGCATGTATCAGCGCCATAAACCCCACAGCCGTCTTGCCGCTGCCGACATCGCCCTGCAGAAGCCGCAGCATACGCGTGGGCTGCTTCATATCATTCCTGATTTCCTCGATGGCCTGTTTTTGTGATTGGGTGAGTTCGAACGGCAAAGCGGCGAGCGCTTTCTGCGTAAGAGCTTCATCGCCGAGCAGTTCCCGCCCTTTGGCCTTTTTCTGCTGTAGCCGCATCAGCGCGATGGTGAGCTGGTTGGCCAATAATTCATCATAAGCCAGCCGCTCCCGCGCCGGATGGTGCGGCGACAAGTCATCTTCCGATTGCGGGTTGTGCGCCTGCTTCAGCGCCTCATGCCAGCGCAGCCATTTCTGTTGCTTGATAAAGGCGGCATCCTGCCATTCCTCAAGCTCAGGGATTTTTATCAGCGCACCGCGCATAATCTTTAAAGATATTTTATGCGAGAGACCCGCCGTCAGCGGATAAACGGGTTCCACCGTTTCCACACTCTCGCGCTCATGCAGCGGCGCGATCACGTCAGGGTGCGGCATTTGCAGGATGTAATTATACATCTCCAGCTTGCCGCTGACGATCCGCTGCTCGCCGGGCGGGAGCTGGTTCGCCAGATAGTCGCCCTTCACATTAAAAAAGATCAGGTCAACGACGCCGGTCTCATCACTGCAGCGCACCCTATAAGGCAGCGAAGGCCGCTTCGGTGCGGCGTGTTCGTCAACAGTGACGGTCAGTGTCGCAATCTGCCCGGCGGTGGCCTGGGCTATTTTCGGCGCATAGCGGCGGTCGATAAGGCCGGAGGGCAGCAGCCAGAACAAATCCACAACCCGCGCGCCCGCGACCTTCTCGAACAGCTTCATCATGCGCGGCCCAACGCCGGGGACGGCCTTTGTCGACAGAAACAGCGGATCAAGAACAAAGGGGCGCGCCACGTTACCCCTGCTGCTTGATGTATTTGTTGTTGAGCTTCACCGCCATTCCACCAAGGCCGATCAGCGCCAGCCCGGCGATAATCAGCGCCAGCGGCCAGCCGAGCGTATTGGCGAAGTGGTCTTCCGAGTACCAGCCGATGTAGCAGAGCATGGCAAGCGTGCTGACCAGCAGCAGCGTGCGGCTGCGCACAAACGTGCTGAGGAAAACCATAAAGGCCGCGATGCCAAGATAGGCAAGTTCAAAAGCGGTATGTTCCACGGCATCAAAAACAGAAACAAGCAGGCTCACGGAGCCGACAAAATACCAGAACGGCGCAATAGCCGCATGCCGTGAGTTAGTCAGCGCATAGGCGATGCAAAGCAGCGAGGTGCCGATAACGGTGCCGATCAGTTTATCACTCATCTCCCACATATCAAACAGCGTGGCAAAGAAAATGCAGCCGAAGACGATGGAGGTAAAGGCAAGCATCGTGCGCCTTTTCACCCAGAACGTCGCCCCGTGCTGGACCAGCATGATAACGGCCATAAAAAGCACGCCATGACGCGGGTCGCCGCCCGAAGCATATTCTCCCAGCATCACGAAAATGCCGGTCGGCTGCAGGGCGGATGACATCAGGAACAGCGGCGTTGAAGCGCGGGCATAGCGTGGATCGCCGAGTGTAACAAGCCCTATGATAAACAGCATATAGCCTGTACCAAGCGTAAGGATAACGCGGGCAGCGGAGTTAAGATCACCCCAGTACATACGGGCGAATACACAAACACCGGAAAAAACAAAAATGCCGCCGAGATAACCAAACAGCTTCGAGAGAATGCCGGAGGATTGTTTGGCGGGCAACTCTGTCAGGGCTTTGCTGATTTCAGCCAGCGTGATGCCGTTGTTTTTGGCGATGGAAACAATTTCCTGCAGGGCATCTTCTTTATCGGACATTGTCATCCCCTACTTCTGAATGACCCAGCCGAGAAACTGGATATCATAGCCGTAGTAATTATTGCTGTTGTTGAGAATTTTAAAGGCGGCAGCGCCTTTTGTTATCCGCGGCGTGCTTGAGCGGTATCCGCCGCCGAAGATATCCGTCGCCAGTCCGCCGTAGCCGTAACCATAGCCGCCGTTTTCAAATTCATAACCATCAGGCGCCTTGTCGGAGCCGTCCACCTTCATATTCTTGAATTCATCCAGACTGATCTCTGTCATGTTCGGCACATTGTCCAGTTTTGAGACATCATAGGGTATCTCCCGCACGCTTTGCGTTTTGCCGTCGTAGGCCATCAGTTTCTTCCTGTTGACCATCGCGCCCGGCTGGGCAACTTTCCACACACGGGCCTTGAGGGCACCGTCCTTCACAAAAAAATCGATATTATAGGGCGACTGGCTATCGTACCGGGTCTCCGTAAACAGCATCTCATACTGCGGTGGCACGGCCATGGATTTAGGCAGCGCGCTTGCCGCGAAAAACAGCACCACCAGCAAAACCGGCAGCGCCAGCCCGACGGCCAGCACAAAATTTTCCTTGATGAAATTCTTCAATGCCATAGTGTTAAACCTTCCCAATTGGAGACAGGTTCACTATGCCCCAAGAAACCGCCGAGGACAACATATCCATAAAGCGCAAACGGCTGATATTCCGCAGCTGGCACCGTGGCACGCGGGAGATTGATTTGATGCTGGGCGGCTTCGCCGATGCGCATATCCCGCAGTTCGACGCGGAGCAGCTCGAGGCCTATGACCGTTTTCTCAAAAACAGCGATCCGGATATTTTCAACTGGATCACCGGGCAGGAACCCGTGCCGCCTTCTGAAGACAATGCCGTTGTGAAGCTGATGTTAGCTTTCTTTAAAACGGCATCGTGAAATTACCCGCAGCCCCAAGCTCCCAGAGCAGGATGACAGCGATGCTGTCAAGGCCAAGCAGGCATTTCAGCGCAATGTTTTTTTCGAGAACAAGGGTCACATAAATCAGCCCCTGACAGGCAATAACAAACGGCGTCAGGAAGCCATAGCCAAAATGGCCCAAAAAGCGGTTAAAGGATTCAGCTATGGCGAAGAGAAGGACAAGAGCCGCCATGCTGACGATCGCCGGCGGCGTAAATTTGGAATAATAATAGCGGAAGGGATCAAGCATGATGGCTGTTCCAAAATTAATGGAGGCGAGGACCAGGATAATGCAACTGACTTGATATGACGACTGCTGCGGCAGCCGGTGATCCAGTAGATATTTTCCCAGCAACAGCGACGCGCACAGCATGCCGATGGTCAGGATAGTGGCGCTTGCCGCCTTGAAAATTTGCATGACTCTTTGGTCGTGCCTTAATGCCGTTGTCATCGTACTTCTCCAATTTCGGGGTACGGTTTTAGTATAGCGAATCATACTGAACGAAACGCTAATAGCCCATGCAAATTCGGAGGTATTCGGCGGGGATTTTAAGCAAATATGGCGTATCAGATCGCCAAAGGCCTGTGACCCTTGAGGTAAAGGCCTGCAAGTACAAAGATTTTTAGGTAATATTTGGTTATTTCGCACCTGTCTTCCGCAGCCGCCATGTCAGCCGTGGTGATGCGCCGTTTGGCCGGCTTGTAGTCAGCCCCTTCGCGGATGACGCCCGTGGCCTCTACTGATGTTATTTCTCCCGAAAAAAGCTTCAGGCCCTCAGCGATATCCAGCTCGAAAAGCCCGTCCACTTCGCTTTGCTGCGGTTTGTAATCAGCGAGAAGGCATTTCGTTTCATAAAAGTATGTGTGGCTGAAGTGACGGACGCAATAGCCCGCGCGGTCAACCGCTTCCTTGTTAATACCGAGGTAAAGCAAGTCTTTAGGGTCAACCATGAGCCCCAGTTCTTCCTCCACCTCACGCACGCCATCCAGCGGTTGTTCGCCGGAAAGCAGGTGGCCTGAAGCCGAGATATCTAATGTGTTCGGATGGTTATCCTTCAGGGCGCTACGCAGTTGCAAAACGATCTTGTCACCCGACGGATCACGCCTGACGACCCAGCAGTCAAACGTCTGGTGCCAGAGGCCTTTCTGGTGGGCTTGTGTTCTCTCTTCCCTGAAAGGCGCGGCGGGCGACAGGTTCGCATCAAAAATGTCGAAGTATTCAGCCATTTCTGACCGGCCTGCCCTTCTCTATTGCGTGTTGCAGAATAATATCCGCCGCTTCCAGCGCCGTCAGGTGCGTGACATCCAGCGTGAGGCCATGAGGGTGCGTAGCATGAAGGACTTCCTGGGTTTCGGCATAGTGCTGCGGGGATGCCGCGTCAGTCTGCTTGAGTTTCAGGGCGCGCGCGGGAGAGGTGATGCGTTTTACGTGTTCCTCTATATCAGAAATGACCAGCCGGACGGGTATGAAACAGGCCTCGCGCTGTTCGGCGATGCCTTTGGTTCGTTCATAATGCCTGTGGTCGGCGGCATCACCCTGTATCAGCGAATTGGTGAGCACAAAATTATATTCGCGCGGGGAGATGTGGACGATGGTGTCGGCCACGGCCTCCCATATTTTCAGCGTATTGTCCCAGATGCGTTCCGGCAGCTTTGTCTTGCCGTCCACATGGATCAGGCTGAAAACGGGATTATTGATCAGGTGATTGTCCACCAGCCGGAAATCCGCCTTCCGGGCAATTTCCTGCGCGATCGTATACTTCCCCGTGCCGGGAAAGCCGATGAGGTAGATAAAAGTATTCTGCAGCTTATCTTGCCCGGACAAGTTCATACAGTGCCACCGCCGCTGCATTTGAAACGTTCAGGCTGCCGATAGCGCCCTGCGTGGGCAATTTTACCAGCTCGTCGCAGTTTTCGGCGACAAGTCGGCGGAGACCGGAGCCTTCGGCGCCGAGCACCAGCGCGGTTTTGCCCGTCAGGTTCAGCTTGGCGAGCGGCTGTTTGCCTTCCTCATCGAGGCCGATGCAGAAGAAGCCTGCTTCCTTGAGCTGTTCGAGCGCGCGGCTCAAATTCACTTCGCGCACCAGCGGGATATGCTCGACCGCGCCAGAGGCTGATTTCGCCAGCGTGCCGGTGGTTTCCGGCGCATGGAGCTTTTGCATGACGACGGCAACCGCGCCGAAAGCAGCAGCAGAGCGCAGGATCGCGCCGACATTGTGCGGGTCCGTCACCTGGTCAAGCACCAGCACGACGGCATTATCTGCAACACCTTCCAGCACGTCGCCGAGGAAAAGATCAGCCAGCGGCTGGCAGTCCAGCAATACATCCTGGTGCACGGCGTCGCGCGGCAGCAGACGTTCGAGGTCTTCCTTCTCAACATAGGTCACTTCCGGCAGGGCGATGTTTTCGCTCAAGGCTTCCGCCCAGGCTTCAGCCAGGGACTCATAGCCCTTCTCCGTGCAGAGCAGGCGTTGGTGGATGCGTTTCGGGTTGAGCAGCGCCTGCGTCACGGCATGGATGCCGTAGAGAAAGGCCGAGGAAGGCGCGCCGTATGAAGTGCGTTCTGATTTCAGCTTCGCGCCGAAATCCTTTTTAGCCGGACGTTCTTCATCGTAACGCTCGAAGCTCTTTTGCGGGCGGCCTTCGTATTTATTGAAAGGTTTCTTCTCGCCGAACTCACGACGGTCGTCGCTACCGGAATCCCTGCGGGGTTTGTCGCCAAAATCACGGCGGCCTTCAGGCTTGTAATCTCTGCGGGGTGGCCTGTCGCCAAAGTCCTTGCGGCCTTCGGATCGACCTTCGCCACCGCCACCGAATTCACGCTTCTTATAGGGCTTGTCGCCGAAGTCTTTGCGGGGCGGACGGGAGTCGCGGTCGCCGAAATCACGGCGTGGAGGCCTGTCCCCAAAATCCTTACGGCCTTCGCTGCTACCGCCAAACTCGCGCTTCTTATAGGGCTTGTCGCCGAAGTCGCGGCGGGGTGGACGGTCGCCGAAGTCTTTGCGTGGGGGCTTATCCCCAAAGTCCCGACGGCCCTCGCCTTTAAAATCCCCGCGGCCTTCGCCGCCAAATTCACGGCGCGGCGGGCGAGAATCACGGTCGCCGAAGTCGCGGCGGGGCTTATCGCCGAAGTCTTTACGGCCTTCACCGCTGAATTCGCGCTTCTTATAAGGGTTGCCTCCGGCTGCGCCATCGCGGTCGCGGCGCTGCGGGCGGGCGTCACGGTCAAACGAGCGCGGCCTATCCCCTTCATTTCTTTCACCAAAACTGCGTCCTGCGGGACGGCCAGCCGGTTTTCCCGGCCTCCGCTGCGGCCTTCACCCCGGCCCCCGAACTTTTGTCCCCCGCTGCGCGGTTTGGACTGGAAATCTCTTTCTTTTTGTGACATGTATTCTGGTCTTTCATTATTGGTTCGGGGGCAATTTACCCTAATTCTTGGTCGAAAGATAGTTCTTTCTAAAGTTATTTATACAGTGGAGGGGTGGCCGAGTGGTCAATGGCAGCTGACTGTAAATCAGCCCTCTTAGAGTTCGAAGGTTCAAATCCTTCCCCCTCCACCATTTACTTCTAAATAACTGATATATTTCAATTATTTAGATTTTAACAATAGCCAGCAACCCACAAAACAACCCACAAATAAAAGCTGGGTAGAGGCGTACAATGGCGCACGTCTGCGGGCATAGTTTCCTTTATTTTCGCCGATATAATGGCAACCGAATCAAGAAGAGAATTTCATACCTCTTTCCCTCTTCCAAGCAGAGAAACAGTATTTAACCATAAAATTTGCGTTTACCCATTCTTAACTATATGTTAATATAATGGTAATTAAGAATTGTTCTGCGCTGACCCCCTACGCTTTGCGTTGGCACAGGCCTATTGTTTTGTGGGATACTACGGCGTATATCAGCGTACGTTTAAAACGTACGGGTGCGGCAACCAAAGGAGTGGTTAATGCCTACTGGCCTAGTTCGACAAAAAGCCCTCTGGTACGATTAAAAGCAGAAAGGAGATATTAAAGATGACTAAAATAAAAACCTATGCAGCGTCTGATGTAGCAAATTATCTCCGTTCTCTCACGAATGAAGAAGAAGGCGATCTATTGTCTAATTTGAAACTACAAAAACTTTGCTATTATGTACAAGGTGTTTCTGTTGCGGTTCGAGATGTTCCTCTCTTTGAAGAACAAATAGAGGCATGGCAACACGGCCCTGTTGTTCCCGAGCTTTATCATGAATATTCTGATTTTGGTTCAGGTAATATTCCCTCACCAAAAGACTTTGATCCTTCAATTTTTTCTAAGGCAGATATTGGCCTTATTAACGATGTTTATGATCACTATGCTCAATTTTCCGCATGGAAACTGCGCAATATGACGCACGCTGAGTCACCGTGGATTAATGCTTATAAAAATTCTACTTGCAGAGTAATTACTATAGAAGCTCTTCGGGGCTTCTTTAGCCAAGAAATAGAAGAAGGCTATAAGTCCTCTTATCATGGGCAAATTCAAGCAGCGTAATCAAGAGCCTCAAACTCCATTTAAGTCAGATAGACAAGGAGGAGAAGGATCAACTCAACATCTAACCCCCTTCTTTTCGTTTGAAAAAATGCAAAGGGGGACGGGCTATAGTATTGCTTGTTGTCCGCAAGAAGAGCAAGCAGCATTGGCAACTAAATTATTTGAATTAAGCCAAATAACTTGGGCGACTATACAAGGTACTCACAGACATGGCGCTGGCTGCGAAATAATTCCCCAGTCTAGGCTTCATGTGAGTTTGCCAAGATCGGTAACGGATGATGTCACCATTTTAGCTTTTCGATATAATGGGAAGAAAGCAATGCTTGGGTATAGAGATGGAAGAATTTTACACATATTACTATTAGATCATAATTTTACCGTCTATGACCACGGGTCTTAATGACGGCATATTATCCGCGCACTACCCCTTTTTCCCTGACTGGCAGGCGGGGCTACTTCACCCCGCCGCCCCAGTCACGAGCCTTATTGTTCCAGATAATGAGCCTGCGCCAGTCTCATCAGCAGAAGTCATTTAGATTTTGCTTTTTTCTGCACACCCGCATCTTCCAATAGACTCTGGATTATCTTATCTAAATTATCCAAAGTGGGGTTGCCAGTGGGACTGAGCATCCGCATAATACTTTCTTTAGGAATCGAAATACGTTTTGATAAAGCCGAGAAACCAATAGTAGCCTTGATATAATTTCGAATAGCAATCTTGCCTTCTTCAACACCGCCTGGCTTTCCTGAAAAAATCAAGAGTAGTCCACCCCAGATCATCTCCTCCCGAGACTTTGGGTCATTTTTTATTTGTTTAGCTAGGTTATTCTTAGAGTCGCGCGTTGAAGCCATATTTTCACCTTGTCCTTTCTTATTGAGACTAACATATATGTTAGTATATAAACAGGCTACAGTCACATGGTCAAGGGCATAAATCGAATTTGCGCTGGTTTATATCTGCTCCGAAAAATAATCCTCATCGATCTTCTTCACTTCATAAGTATTTTTGACGCGCACACCGACATTATGCCGGGTCATTAATTCTGCCAGACGCCTGCCGTCAATCAAAATAATCCGTTTATGAATTTTCTCAACAAATTCAACCGCCGTACTTGCAAAAGAGGACGTTGTAACAAAAACTCCCTTTGACGCATTGAACCCGTCAAGGCTACCAGAGAAGGCTTGCAAAGCAGGGCGGCCTATAGTGCTGTCAGGATCATACCGCTTGGCCTGCACATAGATTAAATCAAGCCCTAGTTCATCTTCCTTGATAACGCCGTCTACACCGCCATCGCCGGAACGTCCCAAGGCTTTTCCCATTTCAGAGCGCCCGCCGCCGTACCCCATAGCAATCAAAAGATCGACAATGAGGCGCTCAAAAAATGCAGGTGGCATTTTCAAAACATTCTCCAGTATCTCCGTCCGCAATTGCGTTTGCAAAGTAGCGTGAGAGTGTTCAATAACCTCTTCCGGGTTTGTATCCGCTGCAATTTCCTCAATGGCTTTTTCAGCTTCCGGCTTATTGGCTGTATTGTTCTCTTGCCACTTTGCAAACTCAGGAAACTTCCTGAGAGATTTATTATCAATGCGGCTTGGACTGGAACCAAGAAGAGAAGTTCCGCGCTGGGTTATTTTAATCATTCCCCGGCTTGGAGACTCAATCAAAAGAGCCTTCAGCATATAGCTCTTTGCCCAATGAATGCGATTGTATAGGACAGATACTTTACCGCTGGGCAATAATTCATCCTTGTCCTCTTGAGAGAGATTCAAATTACTTGCCACAAGCTCTATACAATCGGCGATACGGCGCTCTTTGCCATCCTCGATGCTCTTCAAAAGAGGCAACATCAAACTTTGATAGTCTGGAACAGTCATTTTTATACTGCCTTTTTCTTTGTCGTTTTCTTGGGCTTGGAATTTTTTGTTTCCAGCGCAAGCGGGGAGGTAATTTTCTGGTATAGAGTGAACAGAAATGCCACACGTTCAGCTTCATTTTTGAAACTGGTCTTGCCATATGCTTCGTCAACAGCCTTGTCCAGCGCGTCATGGGCTTTAACCAAGTCGGGCGGCATAGTGGTTGGATTGTACAGGTCTGCTAATGTAGACTGCGGATATTTTGTACGGGCATCGAGTACACCCTGCGCAGCCTTTTCAATTTTCTGGTGCTGTTTGTCGGTTTCTTCCGGCCAAGGAAAATTGTTGTAAACGATTCCTGCGGAATAACGATAGTCACTTTTTAAACGTCCACAGACGTTGCGCACCCATGCCATGTGCATGACGGAAGATAAGATGGCAAAATGGTAGAGAGTTGCTCCGCTAATTGTGAATAGTTCGGTATTGGCAATGACGGTCGGTTGCAGAAATGCCATAGGAATATAGACTCTGCTTTCTGAGGAAGTTTTTGGAATTGCCAAATATTGGCATTTTGGTTGACGAATCTCACCAAACAGTGAGGGAAATTTTGCAAGCTGGCTCGTTGCGCCTCTTGTACTCTGTTCGCGTTGCTCTTTAACTCTTTCAACTCTCTCTGCAACTTTTGGCATTCCCCGCAATGATGCAGGGTCAAGCCCGGCAAGCCAAAGACACCAGCGCTCAATGCCATTAATAAATTCCTCGCTACCCATGATAGGCCGCAGCCAATTGCGGGCATGAGGTTCTTGGTTTAGCAACGCGTCTTTTTCTTGTGGAGTGAGAAGAAGATTCCCACCGTCATTCGGCATACTGCCAAATTCAATAAGGGGGGCTTGTGCAGTAATAGGCTCCCGGCGCTTGTTTAGAAAAACAGATACTGCATCAACAAGGTATGCGTTGATTTGTTGGGCTTGAATTTTATGCGGCTCTGAAGTTGGCTTATCATATTCGTATATAGATTTCTGCCTTATTTCTGATAAAGAAAATCCGATAATAACACAATGAACAGCGGCCTTGCCCCGTGCTTCCGATGACCATTGAAATGTACGATGAGCAAAGTGGATTTTTACACCACGCTTGGCTAGATCAGGCCAGAGTACGCCTACCTGTTCACCCTGCGTAATTGAATTTGTGGAAACAAATGCAACATGAATCATTTTGTTATTGCTTATGAAGTCTGCGGCCTTGCGATACCACGCGGCAACGTAATCTAAATCGGACGCATTTTTGACTCCGTCAAACACGGCAATAAGTTCCGCCTTTTGTTCTTTGCTTTGATACTGTTTACCGCCAAACGGCGGATTACCCACGATATAAGTAAGTTCAGCAGGCTTTGCAACATCTTCCCAGTTTATGCGTAGGGCGTTGCCGTAAACGATATGCGGGGATTTTTTCAGAGGGAGGCGGGCGAAATACTGGCCGAATTCTTCCGAGACTTTCATATTCATCTGATGATCTGTCAGCCAGAGAGCAACCTGCGCAATCTGCGCCGGGAATTCCTCAATCTCGATGCCGTAAAACTGGTCAACGTCCACAAAGAATAAGCCCTTAACGTCAAGCAGGCGGTTAGTTTCTTTCTTATGCAGGCGCTTCAGCACTTCCAGCTCCAGCAGGCGCAGTTCACGGTAGGAAATGACAAGGAAGTTCCCGCAGCCACAGGCCGGGTCAAGGATACGGACGTTACGCAGTTTGTTTTGAAATTTTATAAGCTCCGCCGATTTTTGGCCGCAGGCTTCCAGTTCCTCATGCAGATCATCCAGAAACAAGGGTTTCAACGCTTTCAGGATATTCGCTTCACGGGTGTAATGTGCGCCAAGGTTGCGTCGCGCCTGTTTGTCCATGATGGACTGAAACAACGAGCCGAAAATAGCGGGTGAAATCTGGCTCCAATCCACGGCGCAGGCGTCCAGCAGGGTTTCGCGCATCTTTTTATCGAATGACGCCACGGACAGGGTTTCTTCAAATAGCCTGCCGTTTACGTAAGGAAAGTCTGCCAGTTGCTCATCAAGAGTTTTCTGGCGCTTGTCCAGCGCCGTGTTCAATACCTGAAAAAGCTGGGTCAGGTGCATACCCAGATCAGAGCCGTCCTCAGACGTACGCTGTTCCAGATATTCCCTGAACTGGTTTTTCTCAAAAATACTGGTGTATTCAGCAAAAAGACAAAAGAGCATGCGTACCAGCAAAACTTCCAGCGAATGCCCGGTGTAGCCTGTATCCTTCAACTGGTCATGAAGCTGGCCCAGACGGTTGGCCGCCTTGACGTTGACCTCTTCTGCCTGCTCGGTGATTTTCTGCGTCTGGTATCCGGCAATGAAAGCAAAATGCTTCACATTCTTGTGCAGGTCTTTCAGGGGGAATTCTGCGGTCTTGTTTTCGTCCAGATCGTATAGCCGGAAATGCGCAAAATCGGAAACAAGAACATAGCGCGGCAGATCACGCTCTTTCAGCCCTGCAAAATAATCCGTAGCTTGCTTGTAAGCGCGGTCAAGGTTTCTGCCGCGTGACTTGTGCTCGACAACCAGAACGCCTTTCCAGAGCAGGTCAATAAAGCCGTCCCTGCCATCCAATTTCTTGACGGGCTTTTCAAAGGACGCTACGCGACGGCGGGACACGCCGAAAACCTTAAAAAACTCATTCCAGAAACTTTGCGCCTCTGCATCCTCCGAAGATTCGGTTTCCCACTCTTTCGAGAAAGAGAGGGCATTTTGTCGAATCTCGTTCCAGCTTAAAGGCATGTAACTCCCTGCGGTTTAACGCCGATATAATGCTGGCGTTCATATTTCCCAAGGTTAAGGATTTCGAAGGCACGCCATGACTTGTTTTCTTTTTTTAGTTCACGCTGAACGTTTATCATTCGCTTGCGGGTTGTATGAATTGAAAACTTACCCAAATCAGAAGTGATCCATTTCCGACCAGTTTTTTCGGCAACAGCTACCGTCGTCCCCGACCCGCAGAAAAAATCTGCAACGATGTCGCCCTCATTAGAACAGGCTAGAATTATCTTTTCTAATAAAGGTTCCGGCTTCTGTGTTGGATAACCAGTCCTGTTGTTTGATGACGGTGCTTCGATAGATATTGTAAAAACGTCCTCCGGGTGCTTTCCGTCAGGATTAAGGCTTTGTTCTCCAAAATCTTTTCCATCTCTGAGATTTCTTACGGTATTTGAAAAACGTTCCTTTGTAGCCTCCGCATATTCATCTCGAACGCGGTCAGGAAAAAATTGCCAATCATCGTTTTTAGAAAACCAGTAGATGTTGTCATGTTTTCTTCCAAAATATCTTTTTCCTAGGCGTCCCCCTGAATACTTCCATATAATCTCGTTTCGGATGTTTTCTTTGCCAAAAATTTCATCCAGACATAAGCGCATGTAGGAATTAACTCTGTAGTCGCAATGAACAAAAATACTGCCGTCATCTGCAAGAAGGTCTTTCATTAAGCACAAACGTTCGTAGATCATCGCTACAAAGCTGTCCGTGCCTCTATATATAGACTTTAATAGCTATTTTGCCAGTGTTGAGCAACAGCTTAACCCCGGCCTGCGCGGCAAGCCCATCGCCGTTATTCCAGTGGAAACGGACTCGACCTGCGCCATTGCCGCCAGCTACGAAGCCAAGGCCTTCGGCATTAAGACAGGCACGCCGATCTACGAGGCCAAGAAGATGTGCCGTGATCTAATCTGTGTCCTCGCCAATCACGAGCACTATGTCGAATTCCACGAGCGCATCCTTGATGAAATAGACCATCACATCCCTGTAACGGCAGTCTGCTCAATCGATGAGATGGCGTGCAGTCTGATGAAAAACGAAAGATCAGTACAGCGCGTCACGGAAATTGCACAATCGATCAAGGCAGGCATTGCAAAGAACCTTGGAGAGTATGTTCGCTGCTCAATTGGTGTGGCGTCCAGCAAGTATCTTGCCAAGGTTGCAACAGACATGAAGAAACCTGATGGCCTGACGATATTGCAGGCTGAAGATTTGCCAAAAAGGTTATTTGAACTGAAACTGCGTGATCTGCCAGGTATTGGTCACAACATGGAGAAGCGCATTAATGCAGCAGGCATTTACGACATGCAGGCACTGATGAAGCTTCAGCCCAAGCACATGCGCGCGGTCTGGGGCAGTATCTGGGGTGAAAAGATGTGGTATTACCTTCGTGGCTTTGATCTACCTGACGAAGAGACAAGCCGTGGCAGCGTCGGTCACGGCCATGTACTAGCGCCAGAAATGCGCCCTCCGCAAAAGGCTTACCAGATTGCCCAACGTCTGACAATGAAGGCTGCGGCACGATTAAGGCGAATGGAATATTGCGCTGGTAAGATATCATTATCCGTGCGCGTCGAGAAAGCGGTTTATCGTATGCAGAAAAGAAACGGCTCAAACAATCGCCTTATGGATCGTATTTACATGGTTTATCGACGTGATGCAAATTTCACCAATCGCGATTATTACAGCGCCAGAAAAACGCTGTGGCAAGTCGCTACTGCTGATATTGATAAGCCTGCTTGTGCGCCGCGCTCTTGTCGCCTCAAATATTTCCCCGGCTGCAATCTTTCGTGTTGTTGAAGGATACAGCCCGACTCTTTTGATAGATGAGGCCGATACTTTTCTGCGCGACAATGAAGAAGCGCGGGGAATCCTCAATTCTGGTCATACCAAGCAAGCGGCCTACGTCATCCGCACTGTTGGCGACAATCACGAACCTCAAAAATTCAGTACATGGAGCGCCAAGGTTATCAGTGGCATTGGCTCACTGCCCGATACGCTCATGGACAGGGGGACGATTTTTGAACTTCGGCGCAAGTTGCCAGATGAAAAAGTCGAGCGCCTGCGCCATGCTGATAAAAGCGTTTTCACGAAGCTGTCGCGTATGCTGGCGCGGTATGCGCAGGACGCAAACGCGGACATTGAACGTGCCCGCCCTGTTCTGCCCGACAAGCTGAATGACCGCGCGCAGGACAACTGGGAGCCACTGTTGGCAATCGCCGACCATGCCGGGGGCGCGTGGCCTAAAATGGCACGGGAGGCGGCGTTACTGCTTTCCGGCGTTGAGCAGGAAGCAACTTCTCTTTCTGCTGAATTGCTGGCGGACATCCGGGATATATTTGACGGAAGGTTTAAAGGCTATGACCGGATTTCTACGGCAGACCTTTTGAAAGAATTGAACGCCGATGACATGAAACCGTGGGCTACCTACGGCAAGGGCGACAAGCCCATGACAGCGAGGCAACTGGCAAAGATGCTTGAAGACTACGGGATCAAGCCTGACGTTATCCGCATTGGCAGGGGTACGCCCAGAGGCTTTCATACGGCATGGTTTGACGATGCTTTTACCCGGTATCTGCCTTCCCCCGGCGCATCCCCTGAAAAATCCGCAACAGCGCAACAATCCACGATAAATGACGATATTACGGGCGTTTCCGGTGTTGCAGATCATCCGCAACGTTGCGGCATAGAAAAGGCTTCCGCAACACCTAACCCGTTGAAAGAAAATGAATGTTTCAATGTTGCAGATAAAACGGGAGAAAACGGCGGGGCGGATGATGAAATCAGCCGTTTAGCTGGTATGCCGGAAATTGGGATGTGATTTATTTTAACAGAACACAAGGGTCAATAATATGACAGAAAATCCGAAAGTCCCTGCAAATGCAGGCTCGATGCAGGACACCCGCTTTAGGCAAGGACAGTCTGGCAACCCGGCAGGCAAAGCCAAAGGAACGCGCAACCGGGCGACACAGGCCATGATGCTGTTGCTGGAGGGGGAGACAGACGCTCTGACGCGCAAGGCCATAGAGCTTGCCTTGGCGGGAGACACAACCGCCCTGAAACTCTGTCTTGACCGCATAGCCCCAGCCCCGAAGTCGGCGGCGCAGTGTATCGATATTGAGATACCGTCCGGCACCCTGACCGACATAGCCCGCGCCTTCGTGATGGCTGCGGCCAATGGCGAGATACCGCCGGACATCGCCGCTGCGCTGGTTTCTGCCGTCGCCAGCGTCGCCAAGGTCGAGGAAATGGAAACTATCAAGGGACGACTCGAAGCTATTGAAAGAGCGTTGAAGGGACAGAAACAATGAACATCAAATCTGTGGTGTACGACAACCTTACGCCCCGCCAGCGGCTTATAGCTACCGTTGAAGCTATTGCGCGGGATGATAAAGCTGAGCATGACAAGCTGGAGCGGACATGCCCCAGAAAGAATTATACGCAAGCCGATTACCAGTATTCAGGAACACTACAGGGGCTTTTGACTATGGGATTTGTTGTCGAACAGGAATTGACATCTAATGTACTGTCCTTGATCTTGGCCGCTCGCATGGAGAACGCTGAGTATTCAGATATTTTCCTGCAAAACATTATCGATATTTCAACGGCATGGAAAAAACAGATGGAACTTATGGGGATCGATCCGCGAGCAATGGATAAAATATTTAAAGAATCACGGCATATCTATGTAGATATTTTTATGAAGGTTGATTTAGTGACCGCCAATGAGGATGCCGTAAAAAAGCGTCTTGAAACTTGGGGCAATTACTTCAAAAAAGTTCTATAACACTTGAAAGAAAATAAACAGACGGTGGAACACAACGATAGGCAAGCGTGGAATAGAGGAACAATCATTTCTTCAATCGCTGTTTACACATGGTATCTATTATCATAGCGACAACTTCTTGATCGTCAGAAGATAGCATTTGCAAGCGATCTTCAATATTTGAAATGGCTTTTGCCTTTTTATCGTTCGGCTGTGAGAATTCAAAGAGTGATCGAATGTCAACCCCAAGTACATTGGCAAGTTTTTCAAGGGTATACAAAGAAGCATTGCGATTTACTAATGTCTGGCATAGACAATAGTCAGCTAAAACCGCAATACATTCGAAGGAATGTAGACGGGAAAATAATTGCAGAGAAGACTTATATAGATTCTTCTGCAATGGACGCATTTTTGCAGGAAAGAAGTATTAACTTAGGGGATTACTTTCATTTTGAATATTCTTATATCGAGCATCATCTTAATGAAGTAGCAGACGCGGCCAAGGCCGCTGAGCGCATTAGAATAAATACAGAAAAGAGTACAGGTGTAGTCGTAGACTATTCAAATAACGATGAGCTGGTTATTTTGTTGGCAAAAAAGGATGCTGTGATTGAGCGCCTTGAACAAGAATTAGCTAACGCTGGCCCAAATAAAGATGCAGGAGATTCTTACACAACTCCATTCCTTGAATTAATGCGCGCCGCCATTGCAGCTCTTAATATTTCCCCCAAAAACCAACTAAAAAAAGAAGAAATAACCACATGGTTTCTCACACATAAAATTGATGGAGTAAAGGTTTCTCGAAATATGGCTGAAAGCATGGCCTCCTTTATTCGTTTATCTGAATCGCGAGTAGGCGGCAACAAACCTTCCAAATAACCCTATGGGTGAAAGGGTTGACCCCTTCCACCGCAAAGGTTCGCATGTAGTCCTGCCCCTCTCCTTATGGTGTTATCGGGTCATCTATTGACCTTAACAGCACAGGAGAAACTCTCTATGACACAACATACAGCTCTTAGTATTAAAATGTTTTGCGAGCAGAATAATATCAGCCGCAACCTCTTTTATACGATCCTAAAAGCGGGAGCTGGTCCAAAAATGATGCAGGTAGGAAAAAGAAGGCTCATTTCAATTGAAGCCGCTGCCGAATGGCGTAGGACGATGGAGAGCAAGGGGATTGCCGATGTTAAATAGAAAAACTCCCACCGGCGGGAACCGGACAGAGGTTAAGAAAGTCATCGACACCTCTAAAAATATAGCCTCTCCGCGTAAAGATCCAGCGTTATCGTTTGCGTTAATAAATACACTGGCTCTTTGTGCGCTGCCTGCATTGTTGCACCGCTGGTTGCCGGACGGCGTGCAGCAGGGACATGAGTATAAAGCTCGCAATCCTCTCCGCGATGACCGCAAGCTAGGGTCGTTTTCAATTAATGTCCGTACTGGATG
>Ga0206948_1086_pt2 | contig 22012 bp, 17 predicted proteins | sample Alteio_BWOrgHeat_FD_153236 | JGI IMG/M metagenome (GOLD analysis project Ga0206948, IMG submission 153236) | Enriched cells from forest soil in Barre Woods Harvard Forest LTER site, Petersham, Massachusetts, United States -... | ecosystem: Environmental > Terrestrial > Soil > Temperate forest > O... | reverse complement strand
CGCCTAAAAAAGAAACCGGCAAGGTGCAGCCCAAAAAAGAGACCGTCCGCATCAATTTGCCGCCCAAGCCGACCGCCGCGCCGACGATCAAATTGCCGACGCTGCCGCCCGGTGGACCGACGGGTGCTCCGTCCATGTCTCCGCCGCCCTCAGCCGCTGCCCCGCCGAAGACTACTGCAGCCCCCGCGATTGCCGCGCCTGCACCGAAAACGGCTGCCGCTCCCGCTGCCCAACAACGTCCGGCGCCCGTAGCCTCACGTCCGGGTGCGCCCGTGGTGCCCACCATCAAGGCGCTCGACAAGATTTTGATCTATACCTCAGTGGTTGCCAGTCTCGTGGCCGTAGGCGGTGTGGTATGGGTCTTTCTCACGCTCAAGAATGTGGTTGAAAATCCGCCCGTTTGATTTTTTATGGCTTCACCCCTGATCGTCACGCTTACCCAGGATAATTTCGAAAACGAAGCGCTCAAATCCACGACGCCTGTGCTGGTGGATTTCTGGGCGGAATGGTGCGGTCCTTGCAAGATGATCTCGCCGGTTCTCGACGAGCTTGCCACCGAATATCAGGGAAAGGTCAAGATCGGCAAAGTCAACGTGGACGAACAGCAAGGTCTTGCCAGCCAGTTCAAGGTCAGTGCCATTCCTACTTTGCTCCTTATCAAGGATGGTCAGGTCATCGAACAGACCCGCGGCGCCAAAAGCAAACGCGATTTGAAGGCCAGCCTCGACCGCGCCGTCTAAATCCTCCGGGCGCACGTCCTGCATGGTCACGCCCGCACAACTCAACCGGCGCGCCGAGCTATATCATCAATTGGGCGCCTCCATCTCAGCCGGTCTCCCGCTGATCAAAGCCCTGCAGATGGCCAGTACCCAGCAGGCCCTTCGCGCTTCACGCCAGACGATCGAACGCCTCATCAGTTATTTGCAACAAGGGCACACGCTTAAAGATTCCATCCAGATCATCCAGACCGGACGTATCGAAGCGGAAAAATTGCCCGGGATGGAAATCTCTTTGATGCCCCACAGCGGAAAGTTTGCGATCCCTGAATTCGATCTCGAACTGCTCTCCGTCGGCGAAGAGACCGGCCGACTGGATGCGGTCTTTAAGCAGCTCTCGGAATACTATGCCGCCAAGGCCAAAATCATCCGCGATACCATCAGCGGTCTGCTCGTGACCATCGCTACGCTCAATGTTTTTTTGCTGGTTTTCCCCCTGAGCTTTTTGATCTTGCTGGTCCAGGGCGTCATGGACAATGACTGGCACCAATGTTTGCCATTCATCTTTGAAAAACTGTTCATCTTTGGCGCTTTATACGGAATCGTTTTCTTTTTCATTTTCGCCAGTCAGGGAACGCGCGGTGAAAATTGGCGCGCGATGATGGAATTTATTTTTCAGTGCGTTCCCATTTTACGCACCGCTTTGAAATACCTCGCCGTGGCACGGTTCAGTGCTTCGCTCGAATCCCTGACCAATGCCGGGGTGCCGGTCGTCAAAAGCTGGCTGCTCGCCGCGCGTACCAGCGGTTCCCCCCATCTCAACCGCCAGATCCAGGCCAAAATATCCCAGGTGGAAGAAGGCCTCACGCCCGCCGAGATGGTCAATCAGATCCATTACTTCCCCGAACTCTTTGCCAATCTGTACAGCACCGGCGAAGTCAGCGGCAAAATGGATGAGACGCTCGCCCGCCTGCGCGATTACTACCAGGAAGAAGGTTTTCGGACCTTGCGGCTTTTTACACGGATCTTTAATGGCATCGTCTATAGCTCGATTGCCAGTTTGGTGGCCTACAATATCATCCACTTCTACAAAGGCTATTTTGACCGGATCAATTCCATCAGTTCCTGAATTTTTATGACGTTGACGGATATTTTAACGAATGAAGAACTGCGCCAGCGCGAATTCCCTGTTTGCAAAGACAAGATCTTCCTGGCGCACGCCGGGGTCTGTCCCCTGCCCGCCCGCGTCGCGCAGGCGATGAACGACTGCACAAATGGCGGCACGCTGGGCGACCAGGAAGAATTCGTGTTACACCGGTTGGACGAAGCGCGTCAGACGGGTGCCAAATTGTTAAAATGCCAGCCGGACGAGGTCGCTTTTGTTGGCCCAACCTCGCTCGCGCTGAGCCTGGTCGCTGCCGGCCTGAAATTCCGGCGCGGCGATAACATCCTGGTGTATTACGACGATTATCCGTCCAATGTTTATCCGTGGATGGCGCTGGCCGCGCAAGGCGTTCAGGTACGCCTGCTCAACATCCGTAATCTCGGCGCCATCCGGAACGTGGACGTCATGGGTCAAGTGGATGAAAACACCAAGCTTGTCGCTCTTGCTTCCTGCCATTTCATCAGTGGCCACCGGCTGGACCACCAGGCCATTGGGAAATTTTTGCGTGAACGCAACATCCTCTTCTGCCTAGATGCCATCCAAACGCTCGGCGCCTTTCCGACTACGGTTGAGAATGTGGATTTTCTCGCCGCCGATGCCCATAAATGGCTGCTGGGTCCCTGTGCCGCTGGCATCATGTATGTGAACCGCGATCTGCACGAAAGTTTGAATCCGCCTGTCTATGGCTGGCACAACGTGCGGTGCCCGAATTTTGTCGCGCAGGAAACCATCAATTACCGGTTGGGTGCGGCCAAGTTTGAAGCCGGCAGCCACAACCTGGTCGGGCTCATCGGTTTGCTCACCGCGATGGAACTCGCTTTGGAGATCGGCGTGGAAAATATCGCGACCGAACTCGCCCGCAAACGCACCTGGCTCATCTCCGCCTGCCGTGAAAAAGGATTTGAGGTATTGAACGCCGATCAAAAACCAGAAACAGCCGCAGGCATTACTTCCATCTTTAAACCCGGCCAGGACTTGACCTCGTTGCACAAAAAATTGGCGGCTGCCGGCGTCATCGACTCTCTCCGGACTGATCGCAAGGGGCAGAATTATATCCGTTTCTCACCCCATTTTTACAACACGGACGCGGAATTAAAGCGGGTGGTGGAAATGCTCTAGCGACCTGCTCAGGGAACGGTCAAAATCTCCGGCCGAAATTCGCCAATGTTGGCCGACGGCAATCGCGGGTCCAGTGTTCCTGCGGCCATTTTTTCCAGACCGATGTGACCGTCGCAAAAAGCCACATTCGCCTGCTGGCTGTGCCGGAAATGGCCGTTGGGCAGATCGTTCAAATCCAAATAATAAAACTCCTGAAATTTGGGATTGGAAGGCGAAGCATTTTGGAACGTGTCCACCACGGCAGCATCCGCAAACAAAACTGTCTGTGCCGGCGTCTTCACCTGCGTGCTTGGATACGTCTTCGTGTTCAGCGGGCCAAGGTATTCGTTGTAACCGTAACTGAAGATCACATTCGTTCCTTTGGGCTGAAACAACGGCGAGTTCCACACTGGCGAAGGACACAATCGCACATTGTTGCCGTGCAGATATGGATACAATACACCAAGCGACAGATCATAGACGCGCTGGCCTTCCGGCACGGAAGTGCCTTGCAACCAGCCAAACCACCACAGGTTACCAGCCACTCCTCCTTTGCTCAAAACGGTTGAGCCGTAGTAAAAACAATTCTCATGGTTGTCGCCCCAGTACAATAATGTAGCGATGGCAAGCTGCCGGAGATTGCTCTCACACACGGCGCGCTGTGCAGACAACCTGCTCTTGGCCAGCACCGGCAACAGCATCGCCGCCAGAATGGCGATGATGGCGATGACCACCAATAATTCAATCAAGGTAAACGCCGACGGCCGACGCGCAGCTCGCGATGGCGCGGGGTCTAACAACTCCTGTTGGGCATGAAATGCCTCCACGCATTTCCGGCAGATGCAGGCGCGGTTGCGGGAAGCTTCCGGCACCCGCGCCAACAATGCCTCAGGCATCTCCAGTCGCGCACACCAGCACGTACCTTTGTAAGTGGCGGGCGAACAGAGTTGGCACTCGTTCGCCGCGCCGCATAACGGGCACTCACTGGGATTGCACTGGAGCGATAAACTCATGGAAGATCAGCTCGCACACGGTAAAAAGATTTATCCAGGAGCGGACTGGTGGCTTGAATCGTCAAGTTGGTTCCATTGCCCATCACTGCAGGAGCGGCGGACGACCACGTCTGCAGATCCGTTGTCTGTTCAAGCGTATAGAGCCAGTTAGTATCGCTGCCAAATTTTACTTGGCCAACATTGATGGCTTGGGCCAAACCGACCGGCAATGGCGAGGCAAAGGCGAATTTGCTGACGGTTCCATGCGCCAATACCGATCCGCTGTAATCCGGCACAAAACCAAAAGGATTTTGCCCGTCATCGTTGTAACTATTGATGGACACCGCGTCCTCCTGAAAATCATCAAAAGTTCCGTCCAAATAAGAATCGACGATTGGCCCAAAAGGCGCCCCATCCGCGGCCATAGTAGTATGCAGCGTCTGGTTGGCAGCGGTATAAATGAGCAACACATGATACAGCGTGCCGGGCTCCATCTCCAACGGGTCGGTAAAGCCGCCGAGGGAATAATTGGTTTGCGACGAGATCATCAATGTAGAAACGGTCGCGCCAAAGTCGTTGATATCGTTGGGAAAATAATCAAATTCCACGATGTTCGGAAAATATCCGAACCCACGGAGATAGGCTCCATTTGTTGCCGTGGTGGTGTTGATCAAACCAACGGCGATTTCAAACGTGAATTGTTTGCCCGGCGTGGTGCCCACGGCGATGTCTTTCAGGTTCACATCGAACGTGACCAGAAAGTCATTGGTCTTGGAATAAACCCCACCCAGCGGATGGAAAAAATAACTGTTCGTCTGCGATGAATCCCATGTCACCGCCAGGTTATGATTTGTGGAATCCCACTGGAAAAGATTCGTATCGCCATAAACCTGCCAGCCATCGCTGGCCGGGTCATTGGTGAAACGCTCGGCGATCAGCAATGCCTTGCTAGTGCAGGCTGCCAGCAGGACAGCCAGAAACAGGGTGTAGAATTTCATGTTATCAGTTTTCAATGCTTTAATTGTTTTCAAATTTTATTTCTTTTTGTGCCAGCGACAACCGATCATAACGGCTCCCGTCAAAATCAATGTCCACGTCGCCGGTTCCGGCACTCCGGAGACTGCGTCCAGATCCAGCACCCCGCTCTGCACTTGAATGCGCACATAATCCGCATTCGTCAGATCCACGCTGTCGCCGTTCCCGTCCAAGGCCCAAGCTAGATCATAGCCCGTACCACCCGCCGAACCGTGGTACAACGCCTCGATTCCAGCCAGGTTCAACCCGGTAAAATTGCCCGTCGTCAGCGCCGGGTTGACCGCAATCTGCGGATTACCGCTTCCATCAGTCGGATACAATTCTCCGGCCTGCGGTGCGAGCGCCGGATTCAACGTGTACCACGTCATATCATCCGCGCTCACCTGCACCTGCATCGTGGCCGCGTGATAAAATAGACCGCTGACTCCCGAACTGCTGTTCACAAAAAATTCATTCGCGAACAGGATAAAATTGATCCCGTAAGGGTCTGCTGCGTCATTCCAGATCGGGGCCGACATCTGTAATGTGATCTGGCCACCAGCGCCAATGGATACGATCTGGCTTTTGCTGAACGGCGGTGCAAACGGCGTCACTCCCGAGCCTGATGCCGGTGCGCCTAACGCGGCGGAGGCATTCGTGAACCCGGCGGCAAAGCCCGTACCGGGAGTGTAATCCAGCACCGTGCCGGCAAACTGGGCGTTAACGGACCCGGCGGACAATACGGACACGCTGGCAATCGCCAGTAAACAGAACTTCTTCATTCGACTGATCTTTCATGTGTGTTCCGTGAACCAAAAGATTCACGGAACGGTTTTGGTTGAGAGACCAGCGCGAAGCCCGGAGAGATCTTGAAAATAAAAAACCTCCAGTCTTCGCAAACGAGGAATGGAGGTAAATTCGACGAGCCGCCCGGAAAACGGTCCGGAGGGACTGGCCTCATCTTTCTCTTTGCGGAGAAATGCCCCAAACGCGGGGCGGACGAGCACAATCAAACCGGTATCCTGACTTCGGCTTCAGACCTTGTTCCGCCTTCCCGATCTTGCGATCAGTGGCTTTGGAACTTGTAGCCGTTACAGTGGCGCAACCGTCCCGGATTCACACCGGGTTCCCTGACATTTGAATGCGTTTTGTTTTCGCGGGAAAATTCCCGCTGTTTCAAAGAACGCCACAGTTATACGGGCTTTGGAAATATTTCCAAGTTCAAAAGCCGGCAACTTATCAACAGGCCGGTCACCACGCGAGCGATCCGCCGGTCTGGTATTCCGTAACCCGGGTCTCAAAGAAATTCTTTTCCTTGCCCAAATCAATCGTCTCGCTCATCCACGGGAAGGGATTCTTGGACCCGAACTTCGTCGCCAGGCCGATGCGTTCCAACCGGCGATCGGCGATGTGTTGCACATATTCGCGGAACAATCCGGCATTCAGCCCCAAAATACCACGCGGCAGGCAATCTTCCGCGTAAGCGATCTCCAACTCAACCGCCTGGGAGATCAATTCCTGCAATTCGGCCTGAAATTCCGGTGTCCACAACTCCGGATTCTCCGCCTTGATGCCGTTGATCAGATCAATGCCGAAGTTCAAGTGGATGGTTTCATCGCGCAGGATGTATTGAAACTGCTCGCCCACGCCGGTCATGCGGTTCTGGCGGTGAAAAGACAGCATCATCACAAATCCGCTGTAAAAGAAAATGCCTTCCATGATTACGTAAAAGCCCACGAGGTTCTTCACGAACCGCTGCATTCCCGCCGTGGTATCCGTCGTGAATCCCGGCTCAAGGATGTCGCTCGTCAGCTTCATCTCGAAGGCGTCCTTGTCGCGGATCGAATTCACTTCGTGATACATGTTGAACACTTCACGCTCATCCAGCGCCAGCGATTCGCAGATGTAATGGAAAGTGTGTGTGTGAATGGCTTCTTCAAACGCCTGACGCAACAAATATTGGCGCGCTTCGGGATTGGTGATGTGTTTGAAGATGGCCAACACGATATTATTACCCACCAAACTCTCCGCCGTGCTGAAGAAACCCAGATTGCGCATGATCACCTGCCGCTCATCGGCGGTCAGCTTGTTGGATTTCCACAATTCGATGTCTTTTTGCATCGGTACTTCCGTGGGCATCCAGTGATTGGCGCAACCGTTCAGATAATGTTCCCAGGCCCACTTATATTTAAGAGGCATGAGCTGGTTCACATCGACCGCACGGCAGTTCAGCAGCCGTTTATCTTCTGAATTGATGCGTTTGGCCAGATCGTGGCTGGCGGGACGTTCCGTAGTGGTATTACAACAGGGCATAAGTGATTTGGTATATGATTGGAGATGGGTTTATTGGCAGGCTTCGCAAGTACCGCCATTCCGCATGGCTTCGATGGAACAGGCATTCTTTTCTTCCGCCGTGGGCGTGCGTTGCAGGGCAACATCGGCGCTGGCCGATTTGTTTTTCATCCAGCGCGGCTGCAAACCGCGGCGGTTCACATCAGTCGTGGACTTTTCGATCTGCGTCGCCGCCTGTGAACGCAAATAGTAAGTAGTCTTCAGGCCTTTTTCCCATGCCAGCAGATACATCTCGCTCAGTTGTTTCCCGTTTGGCTGTGCGATGTACAAGTTCAGCGACTGCCCCATGTCGATCCATTTCTGCCGCCGGCTTGCGCACTCGATCAGCCAGCGTGAATCGATCTCAAACGCCGTGCGATAAAGTTCCTTCAATTCCGCCGGGATGCGCTCGATTTCAGTGATGATGCCGTCAAAATATTTCAGGTCATCCACCATCTCATCATCCCACAGGCCCAACTTTTTCAAGTCAGCCGTGAGATGTGCGTTAGCGGTGGTGAAGTCGCCGCTCAAGTTCGCCTTCGCAAACAAATGCTTGTACGTCGGCTCAATGGACTGACCGACTCCCACAATATTTGAAATCGTCGCCGTCGGAGCGATGGCCATGGTGTTGGAATTCCGCAGACCATGCTGGCGGATCGCTGCCCGCACGGGCGTCCAATCAAGGCGCGCCGAGCGATCCATATTCACCGGACAGCCACGTTCCTGCGCAAGCAGTTCGATCGTATCTACCGGCAACAATCCTTGGTCCCACTTGGAGCCTTTGAAGGTTGCGTAAGCCCCGCGCTCCTCCGCGAGTGCCGCCGAAGCAAGCAACGCGTGATACGAGATCACTTCCATGCTGCTATCCGCAAATTCGACCGCCGCCAGGCTCGCATACGGCAATCGGAGCTTGTACAACGCATCTTGAAAACCCATGAGACCAAGGCCCACGGGCCGATGCCGCAGGTTCGAATTCTTCGCTTCGATGGTCGGATAAAAATTGATATCGATCACATTGTCCAGCATCCGCATTGCCGTGCGGATCGTTTTCGCAACCAGTTCCGCGTCCAGCCCCTGTTCCGTACAATGAGCCGCTAGATTGATTGAACCCAGATTGCACACCGCCGTCTCGTCCGCCGACGTGTTCAGCAGGATTTCCGTGCATAGATTGGAACTGTGCACCACACCTGCGTGCGTCTGCGGCGAACGGATGTTCGATGGGTCTTTGAATGTGATCCACGGATGCCCGGTTTCGAACAACATCGTCAGCATTTTGCGCCACAAGCCCACAGCCTCGATGCGCTTGAACAACTTGACCTTGCCCTCGTCCGCCAGTTGCTCGTATTCAGCATAACGTTTTTCAAACGCGGTGCCGAACAGGTCATGCAGATCCGGCGTATCGTTCGGGCTGAACAGTGTCCATTGTGCCCCCGCTTTCACCCGCTTCATGAACAAATCAGGTATCCAGTTCGCGGTGTTCATGTCGTGGGTACGACGACGCTCATCGCCCGTATTTTTGCGCAATTCAAGAAAATCTTCGATGTCCAGATGCCACGTTTCGAGATAGGCGCACATGGCGCCTTTGCGTTTACCCCCCTGATTCACAGCCACAGCCGTATCATTCGCAACCTTCAAAAACGGGATCACACCCTGACTGCGACCATTTGTGCCCTTGATATGACCGCCCGTGGCCCGGATGTTCGTCCAGTCGTTGCCGATTCCGCCTGCCCATTTCGACAACTTTGCATCATCCCCGATCACTTTGAAAATATGATCCAAATCATCCATCACCGTGCTCAGGTAACAGGAACTCAACTGCGGGTGCAATGTGCCCGAATTGAAAAGCGTCGGCGTGCTGCTCACAAAACGGAACGTTGAAAGCGCTTCATAAAACTCAATCGCCCGCTCGTTCTTTTGCGCTCCCTCGTTGATCGCCAGCCCCATCGCCACGCGCATCCAAAAATATTGCACGGTCTCGAGCCGCCGTCCTTCATGGTGCAGGAGGTAGCGGTCATACAACGTTTGCGCCGCCATGTAAGTGAATTGCTGGTCGCGCTCCAGATGCAACGCCCCCGCCAGTCGCGGCAGATCAAATTCCAGCAAAGCCGGCGACAGCCGCCGCACCTCCACGCCACGCGCCACGTAACGCGGGAAATGATCGCGATGCTGCCCCGCCAGTTCAGCCGACGTATTGAATTCCGGCAGCGCTTCCCGGTAAATCTTCCGCAACAACAATCGCGCCGCCACCAATGTATAATCCGGTTCCCGCTCGATGCGCGAACGCGCCGCAAAGATCATCGCCTGCTCAATCTCGACCGGCTTCACGCCGTCGTAAAGATTTCGGATCGCTTCATCACCCAGATCGCGCGCCGAACACGTTTGCTCCAGACCACGGCACGCACTGATGAGCCGGCGACGAATCCGTTGTGGATCGAGCAATTCCCGCGAATCATCCGGCAACGTCACAAACAATTGCGCCAGCGGCGCACCCTCTGTGGTGCGATCCCCTCGCAACGCCCGCGCCTTGCGCCGCTCTTCGCGATACAAAATGTAACGGCGCGCGATGCTGTGATGTCCCGCCTCCATCAATTGCGTCTCCACCAGGTCCTGAAGCAGCTCGATCTCCAGTGCCTCACTGCGCGCCATCTGCTTGAGCGCTGTGCGAATCACTGCGTTCGCCACGCGAATGACATTGGCTTGCGCCGCTTCCGGCAGCGGCCGGTCGCGATGCACTCCGGCATCCGCCTTGAAAGCGGCTTCGATTGCCAGTTGGATGCGCGTCTCGTCGAAGGGCGTGACCCGGCCATCGCGTTTGCGGACAGAAACCGTCTGGCCCGACAACGGATCAGGTTGCGCCAGTTGCAATGGAACGGCAGAAAGTTCGTGTGACATATCGATAATTTTATTTTTTTGCGGCGGCCAGGCCGCATTGACCGTGGAGGGACATCACTCGTGGCGGTTCGCGGGCAGAAAAATTCCCGCGTCCACTCACGAGGGAGTGAAGGCGGGCTCAAAACGGGCAAGCTCGACTTTTCCCTCATCCTGTCTTTGGCGAGACAGTTGCCCGCGCACCACACGCGGGATTTGATGAGCGTGAACAAGCAGGTCTTCTGGCTCCGAGGTCGTTCTATTGGCTTCGCCTTACCGCACCAAAATGCAGTGGCGTTTGAAGCGTTCGTACTCGTTACAGCGGCGCTACCGCGCGGGATTCACACCCGCTTCCCTATTCTCCTCAAACCATGGCTTGAGGCACTTATTCACAGCGCAACACACTACCTGTTGTGTTGCATTCAAAGAACTATACGACTTATAGATGTTCCACCTCAATCCTGTCAAGCAACCAATTTCAAAAAAGCGTAAAAAATTCGCTCTCATCCTCCTTTTTTAAAAAATCCAGTCCGCGCTTTACGCCATCATCGCCCGCCGCTAGCCTCTCCCCGACCAAGCAACTGGCACCGCGCGACTCATGGTACAAGTTGAAGGACTCACCAAACTTTACGGCGATTTCACCGCCGTGAAAGACCTCTCACTGTCCATCCACGCCGGCGAAGTCGTGGGCCTCGTCGGCCCGAACGGTGCCGGCAAAACCACCACTTTGCGCTGCCTCGCCGGCATCATCCCGCCCACGCAAGGCGTCGTCCGCGTCGCCGGACACGATATCGTCCACGATGCCGTCGCCGCCAAAAGGCAGCTCGCCTTTTTCACGGATGAACCGCGCCTGTTCGACTATCTCACTGTCTGGCAACATCTGAATTTCATCGCGCGTATCTATCATGTGCGCGATTACGAAAAGATCGGCGCCGCGCTCCTTGAAGAATTGGAACTCGCTGACAAACGCGATGCCCTGCCCGGCCAGCTCTCCCGTGGCATGAAACAAAAACTCGTCATCGCCTGCGGCCTGCTGCACTCGCCCAACGTCATCTATTTTGACGAACCACTCACCGGCCTCGATCCCTACGGCATCCGCAAGATGAAGGATTCCATCCTCAAACGCGCACGCGAAGGTTCCGCCATCATCATCAGCTCCCATCTGCTGCATCTTGTTCAGGAGATTTGCTCCCGCATCGTCATCTTGAAAAGCGGTCACAAGATCGCTGATGGCACCCTTGCCGAAGTGACGCGAAAATTTTCCGAGACCGCCGGCGACGCCACTTTGGAAGAGATCTTCTTCCGGGCCACCAGTGACATGCCGCCTCCCGTACCGCCCAAATTACCGGCCGGAACGCCATGATCCGCGCGCTGCTCTACCTGCAGTATCATTCGTTCCGCAATCGTTTGATCTCGCGGTTCAAGCGGCTGCGCCAGCCGAAATATCTCTTCGGCGCCCTTGCTGGCGGTATCTACTTCTACTTTTATTTTTTCCGTTACATGGTCCGCGGTTTTGGCTCCGGCCACCTGCCCGAAAATCCTTTGGCCAGCTATTCCAGCCTCTTCGCCTCTTTCGCAGCGCTGATTCTGTTTATCGTGGTGACACTGGCCTGGATCATTCCCCACGAACGCGCCGCGCTGACGTTCAGCGAGGCCGAAGTCGCTTTCCTTTTTCCCGCCCCGGTCACGCGGCGCACTCTCATCCACTTCAAGCTCATCCGGTCGCAGCTCAGCATTTTCATCACTACCTTTTTCCTCACCCTAGTGTCGCGCCGCTTCGGCGGCCATCCTTTCCTCCACGCCGTCGGTTGGTGGCTCATTCTTTCCACCTTGAACCTCCACTTCATGGGCTCGTCTTTCATGCGCACCATCCTGTTGGATCACGGCATTTCCAACCGGCTCCGCCGCGTGTTGATGGCAGCCCTCGTAGCCACTGCTGGCATCTCCATTTGGCTCTGGGTTCGAAAAACCTTGCCCGTGCTGACTTCCGCCGATACGGCCAATTTCGCCTCCTTTGCCAGCTACGCTGAATCCGTGCTCAATACGGGTCCGGCTCTCTACCTCTTATATCCATTCCGCCTCGTCCTCGGCCCGTTTTTCGCACCAGATACGCCGGCATTTCTCGCCGTCATCACGCCCGCGTTGTTGATCTTCGTGTTGCATTATCTCTGGGTGGTTTTTTCGGATGTGGCTTTTGAAGAAGCCTCGCTTGAGGCCTCGCAACGTCACGCCGCCCGCGTGGCCGCCATCCGCTCCGGCAACTGGCAGGCCGCGCATCAAGACCACAAAGTCCGCCGCGAATGGTTCAAGCTCGCCGCCACCGGACCCGCCGCCCTCGCCCTGATGTGGAAAAATCTTATCGGTGTGGCGCGCGTCTTCTCCATCCGTTTCTGGCTCATGTTCAGCATCCTCGTCTTGTTTTGCATCGGCTTCATCGGCGAGATCGGCCGCCTGCAAAATGTTTCCCTCATGGTGGCCATTTCCGTGGCCTCAGTGGTGGGCTATTCACTGTTGCTCGGGCCGCAATTTCTCCGGCTCGATTTCCGCCACGACCTGCCCATGGCCGACATCCTAAAGACCTTTCCCATGCGCGGTTGGCAGATCGTCCTCGGCGAAATCCTCGCGCCCATGGTTGTGCTTGCCGGATTCCAATGGCTGTTGCTCATCGTCGGGCTTGGCCTCGTGCTGGTGGCACCCGGCAAACATGATCCGTGGGCCATCGTCATCGGCTTGAGCGCCTTGTTTGTTCTCCCCGTCCTGGACATCATCATGTTCGTCATCCCAAACGCCGCCGTGCTCCTGTTCCCTTCCTGGGTGCAAGCCGGCAAGGATGGACCGCGCGGCATCGAAGCCACCGGCCAGCGCGTCATCTTCGCCGTGGGCCAGTTGCTGGTCATGCTCGTTACCTTGCTGCCCGTCACCATTGCTTTCATGGTTACCTATTTTCCTTTGAAATTCATTCTCGGCCCCTACGTTCCAGTGATCTTTGGCGCTCTCGCCGCTACTTTGATCCTGGTCGTGGAAGCGGCGCTTGGGGTTTGGTGGCTCGGCCGGATATTTGAGCGCTTCGATGTCACCGAAGAGCCTTCCTCCTGATCTTCATAGACTGATCCTGCCAGATTTCTCGTGGCTGTTCCGCACTTGCACGCCATTGGAATCCGTCGCTATACTTCGTTCCCGATTTTACTTTTATGACTAAGACCCCTATTCGCGTGGCCATCACCGGCGCTGCCGGCCAGATTGGATATTCCCTCCTGTTCCGCATCGCTTCCGGCGCCGCCTTCGGTCCGGATCAACCCGTCATCCTCCACCTCATTGAAGTGCCGGATGAAAAAGCCATGGCCGCCCTTCAGGGCGTTTGCATGGAACTCGATGACTGCGCGTTTCCGCTGCTCAAAGGCATCGTTCCCACCTCGAACCTCGATGAAGGTTTCAAAGGCGTGAACTGGGCGCTCCTCGTTGGCGCCGTTCCCCGCAAGCAAGGCATGGAACGCAAGGATCTCCTCGGCATCAACGGCAAAATATTCACCGGCCAGGGCAACGCCATCGCCAAAAACGCCGCCTCGGACATCCGCGTGCTCGTCGTCGGTAATCCTTGCAATACCAACGCTCTCATCGCTGCCAACAACGCGCCCGGCGTGCCCAAGGAACGCTTCTTCGCCATGACCGCCCTCGACGAAAATCGCGCCAAATCCCAGCTCGCCCAAAAAGCCAGTGTCGATGTCACCGCCGTCACCAACCTCGCCATCTGGGGCAATCACAGCGCCACGATGTATCCTGATTTCTACAACACCAAGATCCAGGGCCGTCCTGTGCCGGACGTCATCAGCCACCGCGAATGGTTGGAAAAAGATTTCATCGCCACCGTCCAGCAACGCGGTGCCGCCATCATCAAAGCCCGCGGCCTGAGCAGCGCTGCCAGCGCCGCCAATGCCGCCGTCAACACTGTCTACAAGCTCACCCATCCCACGCCCACGGGCGATTGGTTCAGTGTCGCCGTTCATTCCGATGGCAGCTATGGCATCGAGAAGGGTCTCATTTTCAGTTACCCCATCCGCAGCAACGGCTCAAACTTCGAGATCGTCCAGGGTGTTCCGCTGAATGACTTCAGCAAGGCCAGGATCACTGCTACTGAAAACGAATTGAAGGAGGAGAAGTCGCTCGTCGCTGATCTCATCAAGAAATGAAAAGCCGTCCGCAGGTCGGTGCGGTGGGCACACAATCCATCCTCACCGGGGCTAAACACGCGGTCGAGTTTGCCGGCAACGGCATGCCCGCCATCCTGTCTACGCCCAACCTGATCGGCTTCCTGGAGCGCACCGCGCGCGAAACCATTGCTCCGTGTCTCGATGCCGACGAACGTTCCGTCGGCATCGAGATCGAGATTCGTCATCTCGCTCCCACACCCATCGGCCAGACCGTCCAATGTTCCGCCCGCGTCATCACCGTCGAAGATCGCAAGGTGACATTTCAGATCGAGGCCCGCGACCAGCATGAACTCATCGCCCGCGGCCTCCACAAGCGCGCCATCATCCGCATCGACAGCTTCAGCCGGCGCGTGCAGGAAAAATCCGCCTGACACGCTCACGGCATGATCGCAAACCGGTAGATCCGCATTGCCGGAAAACCGTTCCCCGAATTCGTCACCGTCATCGCTCCACCGATGCTGGTGGACCATCCGCCCGGGACGGTCGACCACGTTCCACCCACCAGCGAATCACGATATTGGAGCTGATATTTTTCTCCCGCCACCGCCGCGATGGTCATCATCATGTTCGTTCCCTTGTAATAGATGTTATTGATGCGATTGGCGGGCGTGCTCAGCGGTGCTGTTAATTTGAACACCGTGCCCTCGTGATTCGCACCGCCGTCGTACGTCACCCCATAAAAGCTGCCGTCCATCCCCTGCACCAGGTTTGCCGTCGGATGAGCGCCGTCTCCGGCTTTGCTGCCGAACGAATAGAGCGTTGTCAGGGTGCCAGCCGGACTGATGCGGAAAACACTCCCCAGATTATTCGCTCCACCTGCCGAAGTCGTCCCGTAGAAATTGCCATCGCTTCCCAATACCAAAGCCGCCGAAGGATTGCTGCCTTCACTTGAAACGAGCGAATGCAGATTCGTGAAACTGCCGCCCGGGCTGATCCGGAAAATGGTGCCGCAACTGTTCGCCCCGCCGGCTGACGCCGTGCCGTAGAAATTCCCGTCATTCCCTTGCACGAGTGCAGATTCTGGCTGGGCTCCTTCATTGCCCCCCAATTGATGCAGGTTCGCGTAGGTGCCGTTCGTCGTGATCTGGAAAATGGTGCCCTGGCCGTTGACACCTCCGCCTGAGGCTGTCCCATAAAAATTCCCGTCACTTCCCTGCACCAATCCGGCTTGCGAATACCCGCCATCCGCTGCCTTGAAGACATGCAGGTTCGTGTACGAACTGCCGTCCGGGCTCACCCGGAAAATGGTTCCAAAGTTTGTCACCGGCAATGCACTGTAACGGCTGTCATACGTCGTGCCGTAAAAACAACCATCGCTACCCTGCACTAGGCTGTCGTAAGGAAAACCACCGTTATCTGCCGACGCCGTCCCGGGAAAGGCAAACAGCGGGGATAGATCGCCTTGCGTATCCATCGTGAACACCGATCCATCGCCCCCCATCGCCCCCGGTCCGCCTTGAAAAGTCAGGCCATAAAAAAAACCGTTCGTCCCCTGGATCAACCCGCCGTGCGGATTGCCGCCGAAGAGATAGCTGAACGGATATAGATTCGTATAACTTCCCGCCGGACTGATCACAAACGCCGAACCATAACCGCCGATCCCCCCTTTTTGCGTCACTCCGTAAAAATAACCATCATGCCCCTGCACCAGCCCCGCCGTTGAATTGCTCCCGTCAATGGCCGTGAACGAATACAGGTTTGTCAAAGTCACCTGCCCCATGGCTTTCCCCGCAAACAATCCCAGGCCCAGGGTGAAAATAAAAATGTAAAGAGTGCTGGCCGCGCACGCGACACCCGTAGAGACGAGTTTGGCTTTCATAGATTGATCGGGTTAAAATTTCTGACTGACTACACCTTGATTACTGAGATGCCACTTTCAAACAAACCCCGGCAGCCGTCAAGGCTTTAACCGAAACGTTCCGGAGACATTCGTTACGATTCCGCGCCCCATGTGAAAACATATGCATCCGGCTCAACATTTTACCGGAATTGTTCAGCAATAATCGCATGCGTGCGATTTTTTCAACTTTTTTTGGCTCTCGCTTCATAAACCCGGATCTACGCCCTGCAATTCAGTCCTCCCGGATTTCCCCACGATTGCCCGGCTCCACGCTTTCAGTTAACTTCCTGCCTGTATGGCTTTTGATTCTTTTCGCGATTTCGTCAATGCCCTCGACCGGGCTGGCGAACTCAAACGCATCTCCACTCCCGTCGCCACCGAACTCGAGATTACCGAGATCGCCGACCGCGAAATGAAATTGCCCGGCGGCGGCAAGGCGCTGCTCTTCGAAAAACCCACCGTCAATGGTGTCGTCTCTCCCTTTCCCGTCGCCATCAACACGCTCGGCTCACACAAGCGCATGGCCATGAGCATGAACACGGATTCCGTCGAGACCGTCGCCAATGAACTGGGTGCGCTCATGAAAGCCAAGCCGCCCACCAGCTTCAAGGAAGCCATCAAGCTCCTCGGCCTCGCCCTCGACCTCCGCCACGCCAAGCCCAAGCTCGTCAAATCCGGCCCTTGCAAAGATGTCATCCAGCGGTTTGATTCGCCCGCTTCCGCCACCGCCTGGCCCGCCGCGCCGGATGTCAATCAACCTTCCTCTTTCAAACTGCAACCGCCCACGTTGCTCAACCTCCCCATCCTGCGCTGTTGGCCACTCGATGGCGGACGTTTCATCACTCTTCCCTGCGTCGTCACCCGCGATCCCGATACCGGCGAACGCAATCTCGGCATGTATCGCATTCAGGTGTATGACGATCACACCACCGGCATGCACTGGCAGTTGCAAAAAGTTGCCGCCCGCCATGGCCGCCGATATTACGAAAAACGCGAACGCATGCCCGTCTCCATCTTCATCGGCGGCGACCCCATGTTCCCTTTTGCCGCCACCGCTCCCCTGCCCGATGGCTTGGATGAACTTCTGCTCGCCGGTTACCTCCGAAAAAAATCTGTCGAACTCGTCAAGTGCGAGACCAACGACCTCGAAGTCCCCGCCAATGCCGACTTTGTTATCGAAGGCTACATCGACCCCGTCGAACCGCTCCGCGAAGAAGGCCCCTTTGGCGATCACACCGGCTACTACACGCTCCCCGAGCCGTACCCCGTCTTTCACATCACCGCCATCACGCACCGCAAGGACGCCGTCTACCCCGCTACCATCGTCGGCATTCCGCCCATGGAAGATTTTTACATCGGCGGCGCCAGCGTGAAATTATTCCTCCCCATCTTCAAGATGAACTTCCCCGAGATCGTAGATATCGCCCTCCCTGCCGAAGGCGTGTTTCACAACCTCGTCTTCGTCAGCATTAAGAAGACCTACCCCATGCAGGCCTACAAGATCATGCACGGCCTCTGGGGCATGGGACAGATGATGTTCACCAAGTTCATCGTGATCGTGGATGCCCACGTCAACGTTCACAACACCAGCGAAGTCCTCTTTCATCTCACCGCCAACACCGATCCCCAGCGCGACAGCATCTTTACCAAAGGCCCGTCCGATGTCCTCGACCACGCCACCAGTGAGATCGCCATCGGCAGCAAACTCGGCATCGACGCCACCAAAAAACTCCGCGGCGAAGGCTTCAAACGCAACTGGCCCCCGTTGATTAAGATGGACGACACTGTAAAAGCCAAAATTGACAGCCAGTTCGGCAAATCTCACTGATTCCCAATAAAACCCAAAAATCGCGATTTATCAGATCGAATCCCATTAAATCAAACCACCTTTAGGACGACTTAAGGCAATTTCCCTCCCGCTTCAAACCGCTAGTGCAAAATGTCTATTGACTTTTCAAACGGTTGTTTGAATCTAGTGTTTGAATCTTGAAAACAAGAATCAACATACCGGAAGGCGAGGACAATCAGGCCGTAACCCGCCGCCAGCTTATCGAAGCCGCCGGCGCCGTGTTTGCCGAAGTCGGCTTTCGCTCCGCCACCGTGCGCGAGATCTGCCGGCGCGGCGAAGCCAACATTGCCGCGGTCAACTATCATTTCGGCGACAAAGAAACACTTTATCTGGAGGTATTGCGTTATGCCAACGCCCGGGCCTTGGAGAAGTACCCGCCCTTTCTGAACGTTGGTCCGGAAGCGCCCGCTGAAAAACGACTCCGCGCTTATGTCCTTTCTTTTCTATTGCGCATCTTTGACCAGGGTCCGACTTCGTGGTACGGAAAATTGATGTCGCGTGAAATGATTGAGCCAACCGCTGCGCTCGAATCCATCATCGAGGAAAAGATCCGCCCCATGTCCAAAGACTTGTGGACCATCGTGGCCGAGTTGCTGGATTGCCCGCTGAACGATGGCCGCGTGCGCCAGTGCAGTTTCAGTGTGGTCAGCCAGTGCGTTTTTTATCATCATTGCCGCCCGGTGATGACACGGATGCATCCCGAACTGGCTTCGCTTGATGCCGCCGGCATTGAAAGCCTGGCCGATCATATCACCCGCTTTTCACTGGCTGCAATCAAGGCGATTGCCGCACGGAAATGAGGCATTTGGAGGTTTAATTTTTAAAATGAAAAAGAATAGAATGATTTTGACGGCCGGACTACTGCTTGCAGGCATCAATCTCGCCCCGGCCGATGACACCAATTCGCCAGCCTGGTTGACACGTCCTTTGTCGTTGACGGACGCCATCAACACAGCTTTACAACAAAATGCTGCGATTCTCGAAGCACAGAATGACTTGCAGGCAACCCAGGGATTAGTCATTCAAACCCGGGCTGTAGCCCTGCCTCAACTCACGGCCAGCGGCGATTACAAATACACAGATTCACACGCGATCGAAAATTTTCCTGGTGGCACCAATGGATTTGCTTCTCCGAGCCAGCCCACTCGCGATTGGGATACGGGACTTCAACTGGTCCAAACCATCTATGACGGTGGTCGAACCATTGCAGCACTGCGCTCTGCCGGAGTAACCAAAAGACAATCTTTGGCCGTTTATCAAACCGCCGTACAAGATGCCTTGTTGAACGTGCGGGTCGCTTACTACGACGTATTGCTCGGCGCGCAGGAAATCATCGTCCAGGAAGCATCGGTTAAACTCTTGGAAAAAGAACTGGCTGACCAGCAACACCGGCTGGATGCGGGAACCGTCCCAAAATTCAACGTTCTGCAAGCCGAAGTGGCCGCCGCCAATGAACGGCCCGCATTGATTCAAGCGCGGAACAACTTTCGCATTGCTAAAAACAACCTCGCCAACTTGCTCGGTTATAATCTCCCGAAAGATATCTGGGAGGACATCCCGTTCAACCTGACCGATGGATTTAGCACCAATAGTGATCACATGAATCTGCCAGATGCGATCCAACAAGCTCTGAGCCGCCGCACGGAACTTGTAGCCGCTCGCGAAGGTATTGAACTCCAAAAACTGAACGTGGTGAATGCCCGCTCAGGCTATCAACCCACCATCCAGCTCTTTGCCGGTTATGACTGGTATAACGCCAAGTTCACTCCGCCAGTTGATCTTGGCCACGATATCAATGGCTGGAACGCCGGAGCCCAGTTGAGCTGGAACATTTTCGATGGTGCCCTCACTTACGGCAAGGTCAAGCAGGCCAAGGCCCAACAGGCCAAATCAATCACCCAGTTGGCCGACCAATCGCGTCAAATCGAACTGGATGTCCGCACCACTTATTCCGATTTGATCCAGGCTCGTGAAACGCTTGATTCCCAGGAAAAAGTGCAAGAAGAAGCGGAAGAAGCCCTGCGTGAAGCCAATGCCCGTTCCTCTGCCGGTACTGGCACTCAATTGGATGTGCTGAATGCCGAAACCGCGCTTACGCAGCCGCGCACCACTCAGATCCAAGCCGAGCATGATTATTCTACCGCCCTTGCCAAATTTAACCGGGCTGTCGGTGCTGATCTGCCAGCGACAAAATGATTTGCTGAGTCCATCGACCTATTTGGTGAGATGGATCAGTTTGGCGGAGCCGGGCGAGCAACAAAAATTGTTGAATTCGCCGCTCATTTGCCTGTTGCAGTAAGCTCCGGTTTCAGGGAATTTGTCGCCCGTGAAAATCATCCGCGCTCTGCTTTCTGTATCCGATAAAACCGGACTTCTACCCTTTGCCCAAACCTTGGCCGCAGCGGGCGTTGAATTGATTTCCACCGGCGGCACTGCCAAGGCCTTGCGTGACGCAGGATTGGCCGTCAAGGACATCAGCGAGCACACTGGTTTTCCGGAAATGCTCGATGGTCGAGTGAAGACTCTGCATCCAAAGGTCCACGGCGGCCTGCTCTATATCCGTGGAAATGCCACCCACGAAGCCGCCGCCAAACAACACGACATTACACCCATCGATCTAGTGGTGGTGAATCTCTATCCTTTTGAAGTTACGGTGGCCAAGCCCAACGTCAGCCTGCACGATGCCATTGAAAACATCGACATCGGCGGCCCCTCAATGCTCCGTAGTGCCGCTAAAAATCACGATAGTGTCACAGTGATCGTGGATCCGGCAGATTACGCTGAAGTAGCCCGCCAAATCACCGCCAATGGTAACACGACTCTCGAATTGCGCCGTCAACTGGCCGCCAAGGTCTACGCCCGGACAGCAGCTTACGACGCAGCCATCGCCGCCCACCTGCAGAAAGAATTCTCTCCGGAAAAAAACACATTGCCCCAAGCTCTGACCATTTCCGCACCGCTGGTCCAGCCTTTGCGCTATGGTGAAAATCCACACCAAACAGCGGCTCTATATGGTAAATTCCAGGATTTTTTCAAACAGCTTCATGGCAAGGAGCTTTCCTACAACAACATCCTCGATCTTACAGCCGCGACCGCATTGATCACGGAATTTCGCGATGAAGTGCCAACTCTGGCGATTCTCAAGCACACCAATCCCTGCGGTGTTGGTCAAGGCAGCAACCTGCGCGAGGCTTGGGACAAGGCTTTCGCCACCGACAAACAGGCGCCATTTGGGGGTATTATCGCCGTCAACCAACCGTTGGATGGCGATGTCGCGGCGGCTATCGCCGAGATTTTCAGCGAAGTCATCGTTGCGCCAGCATTCTCCGACGATGCACTGGCGATCTTGCAAAAGAAAAAAAATCTGCGCCTGCTGCAAATCGTCAAGAGCCCGTTGCTGGCTCAACCGTGGGACATTCGTAGCGTGGGAGCGGATTCATTCTTGTTACAGCAGCGGGACTTGAAGGCAACCAGCTTGTCCGACCTTAAGATCGTTACCAAACGCCAGCCTACAGCCTCAGAATTGAAGGCCATGCTCTTCGGTTGGCGCGTGGTTAAACACCTGAAATCAAACGCCATTCTCTATTGCGGTGAGGGCCGCACATTGGGCACCGGCGCGGGTCAGATGAGCCGCGTGGATTCTAGCCGTATCGCTGTCTGGAAGGCCGGCGAAGCCAGGCTCTCGCTGCAAGGAAGTGTAGTTTGTAGTGACGCTTTTTTCCCGTTCCCCGATGGACTGATTGCGGCAGCGGAAGCAGGTGCCACGGCGGCCATTCAACCTGGAGGATCGGTGAAAGATGCTGAAGTCATCGCTGCCGCCGATGAACGCGGCATGGCCATGGCATTCACCGGAGCGCGCCATTTCCGGCACTAACCCTTGAGGATGAGCCACCAGAGCAACAGAATCTGGCTGGCAGTGACAGCGGCCAGC
>Ga0206948_1105_pt1 | contig 22024 bp, 21 predicted proteins | sample Alteio_BWOrgHeat_FD_153236 | JGI IMG/M metagenome (GOLD analysis project Ga0206948, IMG submission 153236) | Enriched cells from forest soil in Barre Woods Harvard Forest LTER site, Petersham, Massachusetts, United States -... | ecosystem: Environmental > Terrestrial > Soil > Temperate forest > O... | reverse complement strand
GATCGCCCACCTGGATGACCGCGCCGACGGGCAGGACGGCGGGTTGATCGGCTCCGGGCACGGCGAGGACGCGGTAAAGGCTCACATACGTATTGCGCAAACTTTTTAAACGCGCTTTTTCATTGAGCCACAGCCATCGATAAAACAGCACGACGATGCCAATGCCCACCACGCCGCCGCCGATGGCTCCGGCCACGCGCAGGGCCAGGCTGTGACTTTTGGGAACGATCACAAATCCCGCCGCCGCGCAGTAGACGATCAACATGACCGCGAGCAACTCGATGAACGTGTAGCCTGAACGCCGGGCGGATGGCGGTTTGAGGTTCATGAGGTGTTGACGGAGCGTACGCATTCCCAGAAAAAATCAAAGCCCGATCCAAAGCCTTGACAACGGCAAAAAGGTGTTATACGGTGATTATAGTGGCTGCCGGCACTGGCCGGCGGTGGGTTCTTTGACATTTTGGGTTGGTGCAGGTGCGGATCGAATAGCCCGCCGCTGTGGCGGCGCGTCTATGACCGCCGTCCACCGTTTTGGCTCAATCGGGGTGGTCCGTGGTTACCGGAATGCCGAGTACGGAAGTGTTCGGAAGCTTGCGGAAGTGTTCGGAAGCATTTCATTTTTTCCGGCTCCGGCTTCCGGCTCCTGAATTCTGGATTCTAGCTTCTAAATTCTAGCTCCTGCCCCGATAACGGCTAATTACACTCTATAACGGCTAATTACGCCTAATTACACCCTTTTGATTTCTGGAATGGGTGTAATTCGTCCCGCCGCCTTCCGATCCACGATCCAGAAGCTAAATCCTAACTCCTAGCTCCTAGTTCCTAGCTCCTAACTTCTGGCCACCACTCAGTTCGCCGGCAGCGCGTGTCCCGGAACACTGCACGTCGGTTTCTCGCTGAGCGCGCCGATGGTGTACGTGCCGCCTTGGGGACAGGTGGGGAAGGCGTTGTTGTAGAGGTAGGGTTTCAGGTCGTCTTCGGTGGGGACGTCGGTGGCGGTTTTGTTCTTCTCGAGCGCCCATTGATTCTTGGCGGCGTCGATCTGGCGGAGGTTGTTGATGCAGGCGTTTTCCTGGGAGGCGCTGCGGGCTTTCACGAAGTTGGGCACGGCGATGGCGGCGAGGACGCTGGGCGCGATGATGGCGGGCAGCAGGACAAGGGCGGCACCGCTCTGGCTGCTGTTGCCGGTGGTGAGCCAGCCTTGCGGGGTGTTCTGCGTGACGGAGTAGGAGAACTGGTCGCGATCCGAATGGAAGAGCGATTGCATCCACTGGGCCTGGGCGGCGGAGGCATCATGCGCGGAGCTGGCCATGGACTGCTTTTGGATCTGGACGATGACGCGGCCGAAGCTGGGGCTCATGTAAAAGAACTGGTTGCCCTGGGTGGGGATGTTCTGCGAGAGGCGCGCGAAATCGGGCGTGCTCTTGAGGCCGGGTTTGACGCCGGATTTCACGGCGAGGACGTCCTGCACCATGCTGTCCGAGGTGGAGATGAACAGGTAACCGCCGCTGCTGGCGGCGGTGGGGCGCAGGTCCACGGGCAACGGCAGGGGGATGGGCATGGTGCGCATGCGGAGGCCATTGGTCTCGACGCTGATGCATTCGGCGTTGGTCTTGAGCTGGTCGGCGATGGCGTTGAAGATGGTGTCGTCTTTGACGCGCACGACGAGCATGAGGCCGGGCGCGGGCACCTGGATGGCACCGGTGGGCAGGGGAATGGGCACCATGTTGGATTCATCGAGCGTGAGGATGAGCCCGAATTCGCCATTGAGCGAATTGAGGAAGGCGTCCCAGTTCATCTTGGTGGACTTCTCGAATTCAGCGGGGAGTTGATTGAGAGTTTCATCCGCCTTGGGCACGCCGGATTTGGCGACTTCAGCTTTGACGACGGACCAGACGAAGGGCAGGTCGGCATCGCCAAAGGTGGCGAGGGCGGTGTTGGCGGGCAGGAGATCGAGGCCGGAGAGCGGATGGTTCTCGGCGCCGTAGAGTTTCCAGAGGAAGCCCTGGCCCTGACCGGGATAGTGGTGTAGGAGAAATTTGGTGCGATGCAGGCCGGGCGCGATCTCAATGGAGCTAAGGCCGAAACCGCTCACCTCCTGGATGCCGCTATCCACGACGAGATGGGAGATGATATCGAAGGTGTGATTCACGTCCTCGAGGTCGTTGGTGGCGAGGCCTGGCATGGAGGTGAACTGCTGGTGGAGTTGATCGACCTTGGCGGAGAGGCGGGTGAGCCATTGGGCGGTGCCGAGGTAGAGGTAGCAATCGCCGCCGGGATCGAGCTGGCTGGTGACCTCGGCGAAACTGGTCTTGGTGATATTGGTGGTGGCCACGGCGGCAGGCTGCGCGGTGGCGGAGGTGAGCGTGGCGGTGAGAGTGCACGCGATCAGCGCGAGGCGGAATAGAAAGTTCATTTTCATCTAAGTGCGAGTGTGATTGTTTTTCCCGACGGACATTTCCATCAATGCCCGGTGCTGCGTGAGACGGACAACAGCCAATCAGTTTTTGGGGAAAGGTAAAGTGAAAAGCGGACGGCGCGGTGACGGCAGAAAAATTACGTCGCTGGAATCTTGCCGCGTGGGGTTGCTTGTGGCTTAATGCGCGCCGCACCTGAGAGTTGATGATGAGCCGGATGAATTGGGGACTCGTGGAACTCGTCCCTCCGAGGGTGTGAAGAGCGAAACGATTTTTAATAATTAAAGATGTCGAAGAAAAAGAAAGAGTCAGGCCAGCCGGAGTTGCCCATCGAGGGTTCGGCCCCCGTGCCGCCGGCGGAAGCGAAGAAGAAGTCAGCCGAAAAAGCAGCCGATAAAACGGAAGCGAAACCTGCGGCGGCGGACGGCAAGGATGCGAAGGATGAAAAGGGCGCGGATCATGTGATCGCGGAGGTGGTGGAGGTGGTGCACAAGCCGTTTGACCCGAAAAAGCTGGAGGTGGGCCTGCACACCCGCGTGGACCGGGGCTTTTTGGATTACGCGAGCTACGTGATCCGGGATCGTGCGATCCCGAACCTGGCGGATGGTTTGAAGCCGGTGCAACGGCGGATTTTGTGGGCGCTGCATGAAAAGGACGACGGACGCTTCATCAAAGTGGCGAACGTGGTGGGTCACACCATGCAATATCATCCGCACGGCGATGCCTCGATCGGCGACGCGCTGGTGGTATTGGCGAACAAGCGCTATCTCATCGAGGGGCAGGGGAACTACGGTAATATTTTCACGGGCGATCCGGCGGCGGCTTCACGTTATATCGAGTGCCGTTTGACGGAGCTGGCGCGGACGGAAGTTTTCAACGATGCGATCACGGAGTTCATTCCCAGTTACGACGGACGTAACAAGGAACCGGTGACGCTGCCGTGCAAACTGCCGCTGACCTTGATGCTGGGCACGGAAGGTATCGCCGTTGGTTTGAGCGCGCGTTTGCTGCCGCATAATTTTCCAGAGCTGTTGGAGGCGCAGATCGCGATCCTGAAGAAACAACCGTTCAAATGTTTGCCGGACTTTTTCACCGGCGGCTTGATGGACGCGCGGGATTACCAGGACGGCAAGGGGTCGGTGAAGGTGCGCGCGAAACTCAAAGCAAAGGACGAATCCACGGTGCTCATCAAGGAGATCCCGCCGACGACCACGACGGAATCGCTGATCGCCTCGATTGAGGACGCAGCGCAAAAGGGCAAGCTGAAGGTGAAGGCGATCAACGATTTCACGGCGGAGAACGTGGAGATCGAGATCAAGTGTCCGACGGGGGTGGACGCGGAGAAATTGATCGATGCGCTGTATGCGTTCACGGATTGCGAAGTATCCATCGCGAGCCGGATCATCGTGATCAAGGACAACCGGCCGGTGGAATTGACGGTGAGCGAAGTGTTGCGCGAGAACACGGACGCGCTGGTGGCGATCCTGAAGCGCGAACTGGAATTGCGCGAGAAACAGTTGCTGGATGAACTTCACTACCGGACGCTGGAGCGGATCTTCATCGAGGAACGCATCTACAAGAAGATCGAGCAGTGCAAGACGAACGAGGCGGTGACGGCGGCGGTGTACGACGGGTTCAAGCCGTTCAAGAAGGAGCTGGTGCGCGAGATCGTGGATGCGGACGTAGAGCGGCTGTTGCAGGTGCGCATCCGCCGGATCTCGCTCTTCGACATCAACAAGCATCGCGAAGAGATGGAGAAGACGAAGGCGGAACTGGAGGAGACGCGCAAGAATTTGAAGGGCCTGATCAAATATGTGATCGGGCACCTGGAAGCATTGCTGGAAAAATACGGCCCGCTCTATCCGCGCCTGACCACGAAGTCCGCGCGCCATGAGGAAGTGGACGTGAAAGCGGTGGCCTTCAAGGCGTTCAAAGTGGCTTACGACCGCGAGAGCGGTTATGTGGGTTACAAAGTGAGCGGCGAGGAATTCCGGATGGAGTGCACGAAGTTCGACAAAGTGCTGCTGGTCTTCAAGGACGGCACTTACAAGGTGAGCGAGCTGCCGGAGAAATTGTTCGTGGGGCAGGAGTTGTTCTACTGCGGTCTGCCGGAACGCGAACGGGTGTTCACCTGCGTTTACACCGATCGGGACGCGAGCTACCTGAAACGGTTCACGTTCGGGGGCTCGATCTTGAACAAGGTGTATACGTGCATCCCGGACAAGTCGCGCATCCTGTTTTTCGGACCCGACACGCCGAAAATCCTGTACGTGCGCTATAAACCAGCGGCCCACCAGAAGATCTCCCAGCAAACCTGCGAACCGGAGCTGGTGGAGGTGAAATCGCCCAAAACGCGCGGGCGGCAGATTTCCATCAAGGATATCTCATCCGTGACGACCGATCCCACCCGCGGGTGGGATGAAAAAGCCCCCACGACGAAGATTGTGTTCGCCTAGCGGCCACCGCGGTGGTTCAGCGGTGGTTTTAACCATTGAAATTGAAAGATTTAGCTAAAGTCCGGACATTTTTGGCCGATTAACAAGAATTCGGCGGCAAAAGTGTGGGGATGTGTTACTTTAAAGAAGTATAATTCAATGATTTCCGCTGCAAATGCAATTGACAAACTTGCGGTTGGGCGGTTATATTCGAAGAGTTAAAAAACTAGCAAAAACGCCCTTATGAAAATTTATAAATCCCTTCTGGCGGCTTTGGTTTGTGGTGCTGTGGCCTCGGCCATGGTGGCTTCAGCGCAGGATTCCCATCAAGGTTTTGTGACCGTGGTACGCATTGAAGGCGTCGCGACTTACGCGCTCGGCCCGAACGAACCCGAACATCCGCTGGTGGCTGGCAAGTATCTCTCCCCTGGCTCGATCATTTTCACGAAAGACAACAGCGTCGTTGACGTGGTTTTGGGCAAAGCGGTTGCCTTTCCGCAAGCCAAGTGGGCTCCGGACCGCATCACCCCTGCCGCTGACGCTCCGGTTCGTGGCTATGTGAGCTATACTCCCCAAGCTGACCAAAACGTCATCCGCCTCACGCCTGATACGACTTTGGCCATCGACAAGCTGACGGTGCAAGACACCGGTGCTGATACGGTGAGCGATACCGAACTTGATCTGAAGAAGGGCAAAATCTTCGCCAGCGTCAAGAAATTATCCGGCGCTTCCCAGTACATCATCAAGCTGCCTACCGGCATCGCTGGTGTGCGTGGTACGATGTTCACCCTCGGTGCGGATGGAAGCTGCTCCTGCTTTGAAAGCTCCGGCGGCGGCGTGGTTTTGGCCTTGTCCCCGACCGGCGGCAGCACCCAGACGTTCGTGATTCCGGCTGGCTCGTTCTTCAATCCGGGCGGCAACACCGGTCCGGCTCCGTTGCCGGCAGCACTCCTGCATGAACTTGGCGGTATCTTCAAGGATATCCGCACGGTTTATCTGGCGATCGTGGCTTTTGAATATGATTGCACGCTGACCCACATCTCCGCGACCAGCGGTAACTTCGGTGGCGGTCATCAACAGCCGGAACGGTAATCCATTTACGTTTCAGTTCGCTTTATAAACCAGCGCAGCCTTGAGTTGCGCTGGTTTTTTGTTTAATTCAACAGAGTGCATTTGATGCGACTCAAACCCGTGCCGGTGATCCTGGCATTGTTGGTCCTTGCACTGGCCTGCGGCCTGCGTCTTTGGAACCCCGATTTTCCCGAACGACTGGAACGGATGACGTATGATTTCCGGGTAAGGGAAGCCCAGAAGATATCTTTGCCCGCCGCCACTAATCTGGCCTTCGTGGCGATGGATGACGCCAGCATCAAGGCAATCCGGCACGGCTTGTTGGGCCGTCCCTATGGTCTGTATTGGCCCCGGCAAGTCTATGGCCGGGTAGTGGAAGAGCTTTCCGCCGAGGGGGCCAAAACGGTCGCTTTCGACGTGTTGTTCGGTGAATTGCGTCCGGATCATGCCGCGGTCCAGATGGCCGACGGTACTTTGATCGAATCCGATGATTTCTTTGCGTTGCAGATGCACCGGGCCAGCAATGTCGTTTCCGCCTTTACGGCCGAGGTGACGCCTCCGGACCTGTTCACGACTAATTCACTTACATTGGGGGACATCTCCACGGACAAAGATGCGGACGGAGTGCTCCGACGCATCAAGAGTTTCAACCTGAACTGGCATGCCGCCTTCCGCTCGGCGGCCAAGCAAATGGATGCCGACCTCGCCCATGCCCGCATCGAGCCGGACAAGATCATCGTGCCGCTGCCGGAGGGCAAGGATTTCACCGTGGCACTGGACAAGAATGGAAATTTCGACCTGACCGATTTTGTGGGCGATACCATCCCGCCGGGTTTTCAACGCTACAACAAACCTTTTGAGCGCGTCTGGGATCTCGGCATTGTCATGGCGGCGCAGCAGTTGAAACTGGATTTGAGCCAGGCGCAGGTGGATCTATCGCATGGGAAAATCATCCTGTCCGGGGCGAACGGCGTGATCCGCACCATACCGGTGGATGCGCAGGGCTTTTTTTACATCAACTGGCAGTTGACGGCTACGAACGCCACGGTCACACAGGCGAGCATCGGGGACGTATTGAAGGAGGACAAGTTGCGCCTGTCGGGCGAGACAAATGGTTTGAAAGATGATTTTCGCGGCAAGCTGGTGGTCATCGGTTCCTCGGCCCAGGGCAACGACCTGAGTGATCGCGGCGCCACGCCGCTGGAAAATGCCTCGCTGCTCGTGAGCAAACATTGGAACGTGGCAAACTCGATCATCATGGATCGGTTCATCCATCGCACCACGCTGCCGATGGATGTGGCCATCATTTTATTTTTGGGTTTGGTCACGGCGATCGTTACCTGGGCCTTCCGGGCCGTGGCGGCCAGCGTCATTGTGGGTTTGTTGATGGCCGGTTACTTTGGCGTGTCGGTTTATTTCTTCACCCATTTTCGCTGGTGGCTGCCGGTCGTCTATCCCATGTCCGGGGCGATGCTGGCGATGCACATGGTGTTGCTCGTGCATCTGGTGGTGTTTGAGGAACAGTCGAAGCGCCGGGTGAAATCAGTGTTTTCCAAGATGATCTCCCCGCAGATCATGAATGAGCTGCTGGCGGCGGATAAATTGTCGATGGTCGGCGGCCATCGTGAGATCACCGTTTTCTTTGCGGATGTACGGGGCTTTACAGCGTTGACCGACCAGACGCAACAAACCGTGGCGGATTTTGTCCGCAAGCATGAGCTGGATTCAACCGCTGCCGAAAAGTTTTTCGAGGAGTCAGCGCGGGATACGCTGGACACAGTCAACCTCTACCTGACCACCGTGGCCGAGGTGGTAAAAAAACATGGCGGCACGCTGGATAAATATATCGGCGATTGCGTGATGGCCTTTTGGAACGCTCCAGTCGCCAATCCGAAACACGCCGTAGCGGCGGTACAGGCCGCGATCGATGCCCAACGCGCCATCCACGAGCTGAACGTGAAACGGCAGGAAGAAAATCCTGCGCGCGAATACGACAACAAATCCCGCGTTGCCGCCGGCATTCCGCCGCGCCCGTTGCACAGCGCCCTGCAACTCGGCACCGGCATCAACACCGGGTTTGTCACCTTCGGCCTGATGGGTTCGGCGGAACATGGTTTTAATTACACGGTCTTCGGACGCGAGGTGAACCTGGCCAGCCGTTTGGAAGGCGTATCCGGCAGCGGCCGCATCATCATCAGCGATCTGACCTATTATCAATTGCTGCGGCAATCGCCGGAAATGGCCTCCATCTGTGCTGAACTATTCCCGGAAAAAGTGAAAGGTTTCCGCGATGCCGTGCGCATCTATGAAGTCCCCTGGCAGCAAAAAACCGTGGAATAACTTTGCGTTTTGAGCGTTTCGTTTTAGTTTTTCGGCAGGCCAATCGTAATCATGATGAGAACCGCAATTTATCCCGGCAGTTTCGACCCGCTCACCAACGGCCACCTGGACGTGGTGCAACGCGCGGCCAAACTGTTTGACCATGTCATCATCGCCGTGGCCAAGAACGAGGGCAAGCATCCGCTTTTCACGCTGGATGAACGCGTGGCGCTTGCGAAACAATGCCTCAAATCCCTGCCCAACGTGAAGGTGGATTCCTTTGACGGGCTATTGGTGGATTATGTGGTATCCAAAAAAGCGCGCGCCATCGTGCGCGGACTGCGGGCCATCTCGGACTTTGAATTTGAATTCCAGCTCGCGTTGATGAACCGCAAGCTGAATGAAAACGTCGAGACCATCTTCATGATGCCCAAGGATACTTACACCTTCCTGAGTTCACGCATCGTCAAGGAGATCGCGCGGTTGGGCGGCGATGTGACGCCTTTTGTGCCCGGGCCGGTGAAGCTGGCGTTGAAAAAGAAATTGAAGCTGGCGTTGAAGTGACGGCCCGACGGGCATAAATCGCATGATTTCAGGCATAACCAGAAATGGTGATTGCTTGCACCCGCCCGTTTTTCAGATAATTTTCGGCAACCAAATCCCTTTTTATTCCGGTTCGCGATGAGCAAAAACATTGAAAAGTCCTTTACCCTGGCCCAGGAACGTTACGCAAAACTGGGTGTGAATGTCGAACGCGCCCTCAAGGCGCTCGCCCAAATCCCCATCTCGCTGCACTGCTGGCAGGGCGACGACGTGGGTGGGTTTGAAAATTTCGGCGGCACGCTTGGCGGTGGCCTTGTCGCCACCGGTAATCATCCTGGTAAAGCCCGCACACCCGATGAATTGCGCGCCGATCTGGAGAAGGCCTACTCGCTCATCCCGGGCAAGCATCGCCTGAACCTTCACGCTTTCTACGGTGAGTTCGGCGGCAAAAAAGTGGACCGCGATGGGATCGCGCCCGAGCATTTCAAGAACTGGATCTCCTGGGCGAAGAAAAATGGCCTCGGTCTTGATTTTAATCCCACCTGCTTTTCGCATCCCAAATCTGCGGATGGCTTCACGCTCTCGCACGCAAATAAAGGCGTGCGCCAATTTTGGATCGAGCATTGCCGGCGCAGCCGGGAGATCGGCGCGGCCATGGGCAAGGCGCTGGGCAAGACCTGCGTGACGAATGTGTGGATTCCCGATGGCATGAAGGACACACCTGCGGACCGGCAGGGACCGCGCGCGCGGTTGGCGGAATCGCTGGACGCTGTGTTCAAGAAATCGATTTCACCGAAACTGAACCTGGACGCGGTTGAGCCGAAACTGTTCGGCATCGGCAGCGAAAGTTTCGTGGTCGGATCGCATGAATTTTATCTCGGTTACGCCGTGAGCCGCAAAAAGCTGCTTTGCCTGGACGCGGGCCATTATCATCCCACCGAAGGCATCGCTGACAAAATCTCCAGCGTGATGCAATACCTGCCGGAGATCTTGCTGCATGTCAGCCGCGGTGTGCGCTGGGATAGTGATCACGTGGTGATCCTAAACGACGACCTTTTGGCCATCGCCCGCGAGATCGTGGCCAACGGCTACTCGCATCGCGTGCATATCGGGCTGGATTATTTTGACGCGAGCATCAACCGCGTGGCCGCGTGGACCATCGGTACACGCAATATGATCCGCGCGCTGCTTATCGCGCTGCTGGAACCGCCCGCCATCAAGTCAGCGGAAGCGGCGGGAGATTTGACCTCGCGCCTGGCCTTGCAGGAAGAAGCGAAGGCACTGCCGTTCAACGCGGTGTGGGATTATTATTGCGAGAGCAAAGGTGTGCCCGCGGGCGATCAATGGCTGGCGGAAGTGAAGTCGTATGAGAAGGAAGTTTTGAGCAAACGCGGATAGCAGTTGTAAGGCGCGGATAAATGTCTCCGTGACCATTGGTGGTTTGGAATTCAAACAAAAGATCAGCATGAAACATTATCGCAATCCGTATGTGTTCGCTTTCCTCATGGTCGCTTCCCTGTTTTTCATCTGGGGATTTTGCCATGCAATGTTGGACGTGCTGAACAAGCATTTCCAAAATCTGCTTCATGTCAGCCGGACACAATCGGGCCTCATTCAGACGGCCTTTTTCCTCGCCTATTTGATCGTGGCTTTTCCCGCTGCCAAGGTGATCCGCAAAGTGGGTTATCAGCGGGGTATTTTGATGGGCCTGGTAATTCTGGCCATTGGCGCGTTTCTGTTCATCCCGGCCGGTCTTGTGTTCCAAACCTTCGGCGCATTTCTGCTGGCACTTTTCGTTCTGGCCTCGGGGCTGGCATGCATTGAAACCGCTGCCAATCCTTACATCACCGTGCTGGGTCCGAAGGACGGGGCGGCTGGTCGGTTGTCCATGGCCCAAGCTTTCAACTCCTGCGCTTATATCTTTGCGCCACTCATTGGCGGATTTTTGCTATTTGGCAAAAAATTGGACCCGGATCATCCGGATTTTCATCCGCTGGTCATGCCGTATGTGGTCCTGGGCTGCGTAGTCGTGTTGATTTTTACCGCGTTCTCGTTTGTCAAATTGCCGGTCATTGAAGACGGCGGCAAAGCCGGAGACGCTGACGATGCAACCATCATCAAGGCGCCGTTATCCCGCTTGCCGCATTTCAAGTGGGGCGTCTTCACCCAGTTTCTCTACATCATTTCGCAGATCGGCATCAATGCGTTCGCCGTGAACTACATCGTGGACAACGCCGTGGTCAAAGATGCGGCGGGAACTGAAGCGACCGCTCCGCTTTTTTCCTGGTATGGCAACCTGATGCATGCAGGCACTCCTGATGCCACGGCTGCGTATGTCATTTCCTTCGCCATGCTGCTTTATGCCGTTGGCCGTTTCAGCGCCGCGCCGCTGACCCGCTTCATCCAGCCGCACCGCCTGTTGGCGCTTTACGGAGTGGCCAACATCCTCGTCATTTTGGTGGCCATCGCCGATATCAAGATGATCTCGTGGATGATCCTGCCGTTGAGCTGGCTGTTCATGTCCCTCATGTTCCCGTTCATCTTTGCGATGAGCCTCCGTAACCTCGGATCACAGACCAAGATCGCGGCCTCATTTCACGTGATGGCCGTGGGCGCCGCCGGTTCCATTTCAGCGGTGGCGATGGGCTGGCTTTGGGATCATTTCCATAGCGTGGGCATTTCCTTCATTCTGCCGTTGATCGGATTCGTCGCGACGGCGCTTTATGGTCTGACCTATCCGGCTTTGTTGAAGAAATCTGAGAAGGCCCGCTGACAGATAGCCGGGGAATGAAGCGGCATGAAAGAGGCGTTTTGAACGAGCGGTCTTAAAATCATGCTTCCGAAATTCCATACAACAGGTCAGCCGCGGGGCGATTTTTATGTGCTGACTTATGTTGATGGTTTCCATGCCCCGACAAACAAGCGGTCGCGAGAGAAAGCCGCTCTCGTGATCAACTATTCGCCATCAACCCTCTTCACCCGGTATAGTTTTAATATTATTTCTGCCAATGGACGGATGCTGGCATATACGCGAGGTCCGGAAGCTTGTGACACGGTCGAGATGGCTTTGTTGACTGCTTGGTGCCGGTACGGAATCCAACCGTTTCAGTGGAAGTTGTTTCCAAAAAAGGAAATAACGGTTGATCATTTTGCCAACAAGGCGCGGCATTCGCGTCAATATCATCAGGCGCGTAAAGGGCTTTGTTTTTTGTTGAGTAAATTTCGGCTGGGTGCGTGGCTGAAAACTCCCCAAGCCGCCAAGCGGTTTAAGTTTAAATACCCAACGCCACCACAATTTCAAATCATCGGAAGTTCATCAGTGCCGGATCCATACAAATCCAACGATGAGAATTTGGAAATATTGGAATCAGCTTGTGAATATTTGAAACAGCAAAAGGCAAATTGAATCCTGTATCTAGGTTAGCGTCGATTGGCGGTTAAAAATTAACCCACACAAAATAATGCAGCCCAATCCTTTACTTGGTGTCGTGTTTCACTGGCTGGGTGGCCTGGCCTCCGGCAGCTTTTATGTGCCGTACAAAGGCGTAAAAAAATGGTCGTGGGAAACCTACTGGCTGGTCGGCGGCATATTCAGTTGGTTGATCTGTCCGTGGCTTTTTGCGTACTTCATGACGCATGACTTGTTCGGCGTGCTGAGGCAGCAAACATCCGGCACGCTCTGGTGGACGTATTTCTTTGGTGTGCTTTGGGGCTTGGGTGGATTGACGTACGGATTGACCATGCGTTATCTGGGATTGTCGCTCGGCACGGGCGTGGCGTTGGGCTATTGCGCCGCATTTGGGACGCTGGTGCCACCTGTGATCAAGGCGGTATTACCGGACTTTTTCGTTTTCAAAAGCAGTCCCAGCATTGTGGAGATCGCAAAATCCAACGCCGGGCAGGTGACCCTGGCAGGCGTGGGCATATGCCTCGTGGGCATTGCGATCGCAGCGCTGGCGGGTTTCACCAAGGAATCCCAGATGCCGGAAGAACAGAAGAAGAAATCGATCAAGGAATTCAGTTTCAAGAAGGGCATCCTCGTGGCGACCTTTTGCGGGATCATGAGCGCCTGCTTTGCGTTCGCCTTGCAGGCGGGCAAAAGTATCAACGACGCATCACTGGCGGCCCACACAGACAAGATCTGGACGGGTCTGCCGGCGCTGCCCATATTGTTGCTGGGCGGTTTCACCACTAATTTCATCTGGTGTGTGTTGCTGAATTTCCGGAACGGAACCGGCTACCAATATCTCGCCTCATACGTTCGACCGGAACATGCGCACCATGGCGGCAGTGGCGGCGGTGAACATGGGCCGTCTGATTCCACGGCCAATGCGCCGGTCACGGACTTGAAGATTCCAGTGATGAACAATTACCTGTTCTCCGCGTTGGCGGGCACGTGCTGGTACTTCCAGTTTTTCTTTTACACGATGGGCGCTTCCCAGATGGGCAAGTATGATTTCGCCTCCTGGACGCTGCACATGGCGAGCATCATCATCTTCGCCACCATCTGGGGCTGGATTTTCCATGAATGGAAAGGCTCCAGCAACAAGGCGCATCTGCTGATCGGCGGGGGCGTGGCCACGTTGATCCTCTCAACCGCAGTGATCGGTGTGGGTGCGGCCATGAATGGTGGCAAGTCGTTCCATGACGTTATCAAAATCATCCTTGGCCAGTCCTGAGATGATACGTCATGCGTTCAAGATGCAGTTGAAGCCCGGCACGGTGGCGGAGTATAAGAAACGTCATGACGAGATCTGGCCGGAGTTGGCGGCAGAATTGAAAGCCGCTGGAGTTTCTGATTATTCCATTTTCCTGGACGAGGAAACGCTCACATTGTTTGCCGTGCAAAAACTGGGCGAGGGGAATACTGCCGCGTCCTTGCCGAATTCACCGGTCGTACGTAAATGGTGGAAATCCATGGCCCCGCTGATGGAGACGCATCCGGATCATTCGCCGATGGCTGCACCGTTGCGCGAGGTGTTCCATTTGGATTGAAGATTCAATTTTGGCTGCTCTTCGCTGTTTGCCGGGATCGTTCCGCTAACAACATACCTTCTTCAACCGTTGGCCGTCTTTTTTGATTAACGGCTCGGTTTCCATCCGCGCTAAAGTCTGCGTGAGCATCTTTTCCGCTCCAGTCTCCAATTTTCTCAGACGGTAATGCGTCCACCGGCCATCGCGTCGCGCGTCCACCAAACCCGCCTTGCGCAGATAGGCCAGATGGCGGGAAATTTTTGGCTGATTCGTCTGCAACACGTCCTGCAGATGGCACACGCAGATCTCGCCGCCTTTTATCAAGTTGAGCAGGCGCAGGCGGGTAGCATCTGCCAGTGCCGCATGGAATAAAACCAGGTCACGCATCCTCAATATATACGCCTTGACATATATATTTACAAGCCGCATGTTACATACGCATTAGCGTATGCGTTCCAGCCTGAAACCATTATTCGCCGAGTTCATCGGCACTTTTTCCCTCGTGTTCGCGGGCGCGGGAGCCATCGTTATCAACGATACCACCGGCGGTGCTGTTACTCATGTGGGCATCGCCCTCACATTCGGTCTCGTGGTCATGGCCATGATCTATGCCGTGGGCGATGTTTCCGGCGCTCACTTCAATCCCGCCGTGACGAGTGCCTTTTGGTTTTCTGGGCGGTTTTCCGGCGGTTTGGTGATCCCTTATGTTGCCAGCCAATGCCTGGGTGCTCTCGCGGCCAGTGGCACCTTGCGCTTGCTTTTTCCTGCTCATGCGATGCTCGGGGCGACGTTGCCGGCGGGAACGGACAGTCAGTCCTTCATTTTAGAACTCATCCTCACTTTCCTGCTGATGTTTACCATCTTGAACGTCTCGACCGGCGCGAAAGAAAAAGGCGTCACCGCCGGTATCGCCATCGGCGCGGTCATCGCTTTGGAAGCTCTGTTTGCCGGTCCTATTTGCGGTGCTTCCATGAATCCCGCCCGCTCGCTTGCCCCAGCGTTGGTATCCGGCCATTGGGAGCACCTTTGGCTTTATCTCGCCGCCCCAGTGATTGGCGCTTGGCTCGCCGTCTTTGCCTGTCGCGGTTGTCAGGATGCAGCTTGCTGTCCTTTACCATCAACCTCCCAACCAAGGTGACCTCATGCAATTATCTGAATTTAAACGAACGCTGGCGGAAAACCCTCATCGCACCATCCGATTCATCCTGCCCACCGGCAGCAAAGTGCCGCCTCACGCCCACGTGACTGAGGTGGCTCGTATCGACAAACACTTCATCGACTGTGGTGGGACGCAACGCACGGAAACAGTTTGCCGCCTGCAAACATGGTTTCAGGATGACACCGACCACCGGCTCACGGCTGCCAAATTGCTGGCCATCCTTGAGCAATCCATGTCCTTCCTCAAAACGGATGATTTGCCAGTGGATGTGGAATATGAAGCGCCATTTATCTCGCAGTTTCCCATTGAGAAAGTGGAAGCCGATGGTGAGGCGTTGATCGTCAGCCTGGGAATCAAGCATACAGCGTGTCTGGCCGAAGATAAATGTTTGCCGCACAATCTGAACAAACCCTCAATCCTTAAACCTCTGCCAAGTTTCAAACCAGGCAAATGCTGCTGACTGTGATTTTATGCCAACACCGAAACCGACCGTTTTAATTCTTTGCACCGGCAATTCCTGTCGCAGCCATCTGGCGGAAGGTTTTTTGCGCGCCACCGCTGGCTCCATCCTGAACGTGCAAAGCGCTGGCTCCAAACCCGCTGGCTATGTGCATCCGCTCGCCATCCAGGTCATGCGCGAGGCTGGCATCGATATTTCACAGCACCGCTCGAAGCATCTGAACGAATTCCTGAACCAACCGATTGAGACGGTGATCACCGTTTGTGGGAATGCGGATCAGGCTTGCCCCATCTTTCCCGGTCAGGTGAATCGCCATCATTGGGGCTTCTATGATCCCGCCAAGGCTGAGGGCAGTGAAACAGAGATATTAAATGTTTTCCGTCAGGTCCGGGATGAAATCCAACGCGTCTTCACCGCCTATGCGGCAGGTCGGCGGGATGCGGTGAAATAAACTCGATTGACCGCTCAACCCTCTGGCGTCAACCGGTCAGATTTGAAAATCCACCGCCGTGCTCTTGTCCAGCTTGCTCAGCACACGCATGTCCAGGCCATCGTAGATGACGAGTGAATTCGGTTGCACACTGTCCATGATGAACACGTTGCCGCCGATGGTGCTGCCCGCGCCGATGATGGTTTCGCCGCCGAGGATGGTCGCACCGGGATAGATGGTCACGCGATCCTCGATGGTGGGATGCCGCTTGATGCCGCGCAATTGCTGGCCACCCGCCGTGGACTTCGCGCCGAGCGTCACGCCATGATACATCTTCACGTGATTGCCGATGATAGCGGTCTCGCCGACGACGCAACCGGTGCCGTGATCGATAAAAAAGTGTGTGCCGATCCTGGCGCCGGGATGGAGGTCAATGCCGGTACGTGAATGCGCCCACTCGGTCATGATACGCGGAATGAGGGGTACACCTTTCTCAAACAATTCATGCGCCAACCGCTGCACGGCGATGGCTTCGACAAAGGGATAGGATACTAAAATCTCTTCCTTGCTGGCGGCAGCGGGATCGCCTTTGAAAGCGGCTTCGATGTCCGTCTGTAAAATTTCGCGGACCTTTGGCAGACTGGCCAGAAATTCGATGGTCAGCTTGTGCGCTTCCTGCGGAATGTTGCTTTTGGCAAGGCCGTTCGGCGGATTATATTCCAAACTTTTACGAATTTCGTCTTCGAGTTTGCCCAGCACGGAATCCAGCAGGGCGGTGGTCTCGACCTTGATCTCGGAGGAATGGATGAGTTGTTCGTCGAAAAATCCGGGGAATAACAGCCGGATCAAGTCACATGTGATCGAGGTAACTCCCCGTTTGGAGGGAAGATTTTTGCCGTCCAGATGGTTGATGCCGCCCATTTGCGCATAAGACGCGATGAGCTGGTTTGTCAATTGCGTGACCGTTTCCACAGTGGAGGGATTATCGTGCAGGGAAGCTTTCAAAGCAAGTGAAGCCAACAACCCGCAGGATTCGCTGTCATCGATGGGTAAAACACACTGGCATTTTGACCGAAGAGGGTTTAATGATACTTCCTTATGAAGAAAGCACTGCTCGTTTTGCTCGCGGCGGCCTGCGCCCTCTCGGTTCAGGCCAAGATCATCACCAAGTCGGTGGAATACAAACAGGGCGACACCACGCTGGAAGGTTATCTGGCGTACGACGACGCAGTCTCCGGCACCCGTCCCGGCGTGTTGATCGTGCATCAATGGCTCGGTTTGACGGATTACGAGAAGCATCGCGCCGAGATGCTGGCGCAGCTTGGGTATGTGGCTTTTTGTGCGGACATCTACGGCAAGGGCAATCGCCCCAAGGGCGTGGAAGAAGCCGGTCCGCTCGCCACCAAATACAAATCGGATCGCACCCTGTTGCGCGCCCGCGTGAACGCCGGTCTTGAAGCTTTGAAACAGAATGAACTCGTGGATGCCAAACGCATCGCGGCCATCGGCTACTGCTTCGGCGGCACCACCGTCCTGGAACTTGCCCGTAGCGGCGCGGATATCGCCGGCGTGGTGAGCTTTCACGGCGGACTGGATTCGCCCACGCCAGCGGACGGCAAGAATATCAAATGCAAAGTGCTCTGCTGCCATGGCGCGGATGATCCGTTTGAATCAGCCGATGACCTGACGGCTTTTGAAAAGGAGATGCGCGATGCCAAAGTGGATTGGCGCCTGATCATGTACGGCGGTGCGGTCCACTCATTCACCCAGCCAAATCCCGGCTTTGTGAACCCGGGCGCTCAATACAATGAACGCGCCGACAAACGTTCCTGGAACGACCTGAAGTCTTTCTTCGCCGAAATATTTTAAGTTACACGATGCGTGGTGACGAAATTTTCCACGCATCACGCATCACATTTCCCCACCATCATCATGCGCATCACTGGCGGCGAGGCCGCGCGGCGGATTTTAAAAGTTCCCAAAGGACTGGACGTGCGACCGACGCCGGACCTGGTGAAACAGGCGGTGTTCAACTCGCTCGGTGCGCGCGTGGAAGGCGCGCGCGTGCTGGAGCTGTTCGCCGGCTCGGGCGCGTTGAGCCTGGAATGCCTGAGCCGTGGCGCGGCGTCGGTGATGTGCGTGGAGAAATCGCACCGGCACGCGGAGTTCATCCGCAGCAACGCTGCCGCAGCCGGGTACGGCGATATTTTGGAAACGCGTACGCAGGATGTCTTTCCCGTGATGCATCAACTGGCCGATAACGGCCGCCAGTTCGACCTCATCCTGGCCGATCCGCCGTACGGCGAAAAAAATGTGAACCGCCGTTCCACGTCGTTCGCCCAGCAATTGCTGGATGACAAGCATCTGCCCAAGCTGCTGGCTGCGGGCGGACGATTTGTCCTTGGTCACACCAAGCGCGATACGTTGGAACTGATGCCGCCGTGGGTGGAAGCCAAGATGCTCAAACACGGCGACACCGTGATGCGCTTTTTAGAGATTGCGCAGTAAGAATCAATAAACCCCAGCACCGTTTATTCCACCGCCCGGCGGATGGTTTCCAAAAATTTCTCCATGCCCTGATCGAACGCCGCGGAGATGGGCAGCACCGGCACCTTCTTGATCTTGGTCTTGAACTGTTTCAGGTTTTTTTCCGCGATGGCTTCGTCGATCTTGTTGGCCACGACGAGGCGCGGTTTTTCCACCAGTTCAGGATCGTACAGTTCGAGTTCCTTGAGCAGTTGCTTGTAATCGTCCCACGGATGGCGTCCGTCGGTGCCGGCCATGTCGAGCAGCAGCACGAGGATTTTGCAGCGCTGGATGTGGCGCAGAAATTCGTGGCCGAGCCCCACGTTATTGTGCGCACCTTCGATCAGGCCGGGCACGTCGCACACAGTCAGGCGTTTCCAGTCGGGGTATTCCACGATGCCGATCTGCGGATGCAGCGTGGTGAAAGGGTAGGGCGCGATCTTCGGGCGCGCCTTGGAGATCGCGGCCAACAGCGTGGATTTGCCGGCATTCGGATAACCCACCAGGCCCACCTCGGCCATGATGCGAAGCTCCAAAAGATATTCGCCTTCCGTGCCGGGTTCGCCGGGTTGCGCGAAACGTGGAGTCTGATGCCGGGCCGTGGCGAAATTCCGGTTGCCCAATCCGCCGCGACCGCCTTTGCACAAAACAAATTGCTGGCCGTGCGTCGTCAGGTCGGCGACGAGTTCGCCTTTTTCCGCGTCGTGATCCGCCGATTCGCTGCCTTCGGTTTCCTGGCTCAAATCGATTTCCATGCCCATCACGCCACCGGCGCGGCGGAGCAGGGGGCGCTTGCCCGTGCCCGTAGCAAACAGCGGCTTGGGCGGTTCTTCGGCTGCTTCGCCCTCGTCCTCGTCATCTTCATCATCCATCCGCTTCTTGATCGGCGGAGTCGTATCAGAAAGCCGCCAGACCAGCGTGCCGCAGGGAACCTTGATGATGAGGTCCTTCCCCGCGTGACCATCCATGCCCTTGCCCATGCCGGCTTCGCCGCCGGGCGCGATCAGGCGCGGCACATAATACTGCTGGATGAGATTGTTCAGGTCGTGATCGGCCTGCAAAATGACGCTGCCGCCGCGCCCGCCATTGCCGCCGCTGGGACCACCCTTGGTGATGTATGCCTCGCGATGGAACGCCACGCAACCGCGCCCGCCATGACCGGCTTGGGCATAAATCTTGATTTCGTCGATAAACATGAAATTACTATCGGATATGAAAGCATATTCCGGGCGGGAACTCCATTTATACTTTGCAACGGTTTGGGGAATGCCTTGATTTGAGTTTGTGGGCGGCATTAGACTGGCCGCGGTTTAATCAGATCGATGTCACCTTCTGCCCAGATACCCGCGCGCAATGACTTCATTGACTATCTGAAAGGTGTCCTGATTTTTCTCGTCGTTTGCGGTCACACGATCGAATATCCCGCGCCTCCGGGCGATACGGCTTTTTATGAAGATCCGCTATTCAAGGCGATCTATATTTTTCACATGCCGCTTTTTATGGCGGTGAGCGGCTTTGTCTCATTCTATGGGATTTATTCCAGCGATTTCCTTTTCTGCGTCCAGAAAAGAATCCGCCAGCTCGTCGTGCCCGCCATCTGCTGGCCGTTATTAAATCTGCTTTGCGCTCTGTTGGTGTTTGCCCTTTTGCAGCAAAGCTTGGCAGGTGGGTTTCATGCCTTTAAACATTGGATCCCCTCCTTCCGCCCTGGCCTGTGGTTTTTGTGGGCCGTCTTTGGATCCATGGCGACGGTCGCCGCCCTCCGGAAATTCAAACTGGACCGGCTGGAATTTTTTGCCATAACGACGGTGGCATTTCTATTTTTGCCGGACGGCGGGGACATCTATCTTTTCAAATTTACCTTTCCCTTCTTCTGCCTCGGTTATGCGCTCGCAAAAAAGGATCAGATCCACCTTCCCTCAAAAATCCATCCGTTGCTGGCCACTACCATCTTCGCCCTCAGCATTCTCTGTTATGTGCTCTGGACCCGTGACACGTATGTCTATGTCACGCGGATGCATCCAGCAGTGAACAATCTCTACAACATCGCCCTGCGTTGGTTCGCCGGGGCGGTGGTTTCGGCGGCATTTATTTTATTGATGCGCGCGGTTTATCGGTTCTCCAGTTCAACGATCTTGATCAATTGGGGCCGGCGCTCCCTGGATATCTATGTCATTCACAGTTGGTTTTTCTTCGGTCTGAACTTCCTGGATCGTCCGGCCCTGCACGCCTGGTGGTTTAGTTTCCTGGCGGCTCCATTCTTTGCGGGATTGATATGCTTTGTCGCGTATGAATGTGGCCAGGGCCTCAGCCATATTCCCATCACTCGAACCCTGTTATTAGGTCAAAGCCGAAAAAGTTGAGCCTGCTGGTTGCCAATCCCCCGGCGCTGTCGGAGATTGAAGCATGAGTGAACAGTCAAAAGCCGAAGACAGATATCTAAAGATCGCCGGCTCCGGCCAGATCGTGAAGATCAAAAATTTTAGCGCGATCACCCAATTGTATGACGTCGAAGCGGCGGATGGAAAGATGTCCACGGTCCAGAGCAACCGCGTGTCGCAGCACGTTTCGCCGGCGGAAGTAGAGGAGTTTCGGCGGTCGCGGGGCGGACAGTCACATTGAGCGTTCCGATTTGCCCGCCTTGCCGTCCGGTCTATTCGTGTTATCCTCCCCAGCCAAATTGACCGCTCACGAAACATTTTCCGCCTTGCTCCGCGCGCCCGCCCCTGTGCTGGCGCTTGCCCCCATGCAGGATGTGACCACGCTCGAATTCATGCGCGTAGTCTCGCGCTACGGCGGTCCGGATGTCTACTGGACGGAATATTTCCGCGTCCACGCCGTTTCCACTTTGGAAAAATGGATTCTCGATTCCATCGATAACAATCCCACGGGCCGCCCCGTCATCGCCCAAATGATCGGGAACGATATCCCGTCCCTCGTGCGCACGGCCAAGGAATTGCAGCATCATCCCGTGGCCGCCATCGATCTGAACCTCGGCTGCCCCGCACCCATCGTGTATCGCAAATGCGCCGGTGGCGGCCTGTTGCGTGAACCCCAGCGCATTGATGCCATCATCGGGGCGTTGCGCGATGCCGTGACGATTCCGTTCACGGTCAAGACCCGCATCGGTTTCCATTCCCCCGCCGAATTCGACACCTTGCTGCCCATCTTTGCCAAACACGCCATCGACCTGCTCACCGTTCACGCCCGGACAGTCGTTCAGATGTATCGGCCCGGAGTGCGGTACGATTTGATTGCCCATGCCGCGCGCGAACTGCGTTGCCCCGTCTTCGCGAATGGAAATGTTTATAGCGCAACCCAGGCGCAGCGGTTATTGGCCGAAACCGGCGTGCGCGGCTTGATGATCGGGCGCGGTGCCATCCGCAGCCCCTGGCTGTTCGATCAAATCCGCGCGCAACTCCGCGGTGAAATCGTGAAGCTCGCCACCGGTCGCCAGATGCTTTCGTATATCCACGAGCTTTGGGATAACGAGATCACTCCCGGTGTGAAGGAAACTTCGCAGGTACAGCGCATGAAAAAATTCATGAACTACATCGGCGAAGGCGCGAATGAAAAATTCCTGCACGATATCCGCCGCGTGGAAACCACCGCCGATTTTTGGCGCGTTTGCGAAGAATCCTTCGCCCACGACCAGCCCATGACCTTGGAGCCCGAATCACGGGTGTGAAA
>Ga0206948_1103_pt1 | contig 22471 bp, 22 predicted proteins | sample Alteio_BWOrgHeat_FD_153236 | JGI IMG/M metagenome (GOLD analysis project Ga0206948, IMG submission 153236) | Enriched cells from forest soil in Barre Woods Harvard Forest LTER site, Petersham, Massachusetts, United States -... | ecosystem: Environmental > Terrestrial > Soil > Temperate forest > O... | reverse complement strand
GGAGTTTGAAGACTTCCTGGAGTTTGTTCAGAACGAGCGCAAGCGCATGGCGATAGATATTATCGGCATGACAGACACCGGCTCTTTTTCCGAGTTGTATAATTTTTTCAAGGAAATTAACACCGCAATGAAGAAGCTTGATGATTGCCTGCAACAGAGCATCAGCGGCGCGGCAACAGCTGAAGATCAACAACGCATGGTTGCAGCCGGGCAGGATTTTGCCAATACGACAAAAAAATATACCGACAGATTATTGCCTCAGTTTACCACAACGGGAGAGCATATTCGCACCATGATGGATGCCAACCAGGGATTGACCAGCATTTATGGTGCTGCGAGTGATGCCTGCACCCGTGCGTCCGCAGCGAGCGCACGCGGACCAGCCCATAAAGAAGCCCGCCTTAAGCGCACCACCGTGCTGGAGCGTCAGGCGGGCGACACATCAAGTGCTCAGGCGGATCTGGCACGACAGACCACCATGTTAAAAACATTTGAAGACAGCAATCGCCAGAATGTTGATCAGTTAAAAAAGTTTGCCGCTGATGCTGCGGCTAACGTGGAGGCTGGTATTAATGCGGCTTTGAAGGCTTTTAACGACGCAGCTGCGGCGGCGCAAAAGCCCGAGGAACCGGCAGCACAGGCACCCGTGCCTTTTGTTCTCCCTAAGGAAGTGCATGACGCCATCGCCTCTTTGAAACGCGCCACCGCCCAAAAGAAGAAAGCCCAAAGCAGCCATCCGGCAGGTCTGCAGGCATAAAAAGGAATATATTTTATGACGATACAGATTGATTTTGATCAAAATACCTTCGCCTGTATTATCTTTGGCGACAAGACCATTGAGGAAAAGACAGCTGCTTCCGCCTCAGCATTGACCTTTAATGACGGACAGCTGCAGGAGAACAGGAAGCATTTATATGAGCTTGGGCTCTTCCTGGATTATCTTAAATCAGAGCGTTTGCGTATGGCGCAGGATTTAATCGAGTTAGCGGATCCTGATGCTCCTTTAGAAATAAAGAAATGGTTCAATGAAGTTAATACTGTTGTCACGGAGTATCAGGATTGCCTTCGAAAAACAGCGAACGGTACGGCGCAGGATGCTGACCGGAAGAACCTGATCAAAGCTTCTCGGGACTTTGTCAGACTGTCGGAAAAATTCAGCAGTGATGTGCTGCCGCGCCTTACGGAAGAAGAGGATCATATTGACTCGCTGTCTCAGGCTAACCGAGGCCTGGCGGGCATTTACGGTGTCGTACATGAAGCTTTATCCCGCGCGGTTGCAGAAAGTTCGGCCAGCGAACCACATAAAGATGTTTGCAAAGCGCATATTTCCGCTTTGGGCGTTAATATGATTGACGTGCAACTGGTTCAGGAAACCCTGAAAAAGGAAGCTGCCAACCTGAGGACGATGGAAGACAATAACCGCCAGCAGACAGCCGGGGCCCGCAAACTTACCGGCGATATCACAGCCAATGTGTCATCCGCCCTCGGGGCGGTTTTGATAGCTGCCGAGGATTTCAACAATGCCGGTGCTGCGGCGCCAGCATTGCAGGAGCAGGGCACTGTTGTACTGCCTACGGAAGTGCATGATGCCATTACTGCTGTAAAAAACGCCAGGAAAAGAACTCAGGGCCGTCCTGCCGCAGGGCCGCAGGCATAAGACGAAAGGACAAATTCTATGACTGCAGGAACAAAAACATTTGATATAAGCAACAACACTTTCGCCGCGATCATTTTTGGCCGGGAGTTCACCAATTACAATCAAAAGGCAATAGCTGTCGCCGATGAACTTACTTTCCAGCCTTCCCGGTCAAATGGAGAGAATATGGAGCGCCAGCAAGAGTTTGAAGCCTTCACTAAATATCTCAGGTCGGAATATGAGCGCCTGGGCGAGGACTTAAAAGATTTGACGAATATGGACATGTCCCTTGCAATGGACGTCAACCATAACATGCAGGGTATTTACGAGATCCTGAACGACGCCTGCACGGCTGCGTCAGCGGCAAACAGGCAGGAGTACGACAGGCTGGCTGTGAGCCAGAATGGGGAGAGTGCATTACAGCAATGTGTGCGCGAAAATAAAAAGAAAGCCATCGGAGAACATATCAGTGCGATTAGCAGCTGCGCGATTGATGTGATGACAGACTATGCCAATGTGATAAAGCAATCTGTAGGCATATCGGCGGATATGTCAGCCCAGTCTTCAATGGATAGGGCTGACGCCCGGTCAGCAGCAAAGGCAAAAGCATCAACGCCTGGTACGTCGGGACCGGTGCTGCCACAGGAAGTGCTTAACGCCATCAGCGCCGTAAAGCGCAGGGCCCGGCCGGCGGCTGCGCCCGGGGCTTAACAGGAAGGGATGAATTTAATGACGGCAGGGACAATAAAACCTGACACAAGCGGCAACCTTCTCGCCAGGATCATTTTTTGTCCAGACTTCGCGACGCGTGAAGAAAAGGTGGCAACGACTTTCAAGGCGCTCATCTTTCACAGCAACCGCGAATTAAGTCAAAAGCAGCAGAACGACTTGAAGCTTTTCAACGAATATCTCCAATTCGAACGCCTGCGCATTGAGCGGGATTTAAAAGGGCTGGCTGATTCTGACGTGACCATCACAACTGATGTCACGACGGTCATGGTCGGTGGCACAAAAGTCCAGTTCAGCCGGGATGGGAATGTCACCGTTTATACCGACGGCGGTATCGAGACAAGAGGGGCGGACCCCACTGTGCCGGAAGGAGAAAGAAAGAATCTCCGCATGGGCGCTGATTTCAGGACGGCCGCGCAATATGGCTCGGAAGTCAAAAAATCGTTAAACGGCAGCATCATCGTCGCAACGGACGGCGCCATTGCGGTCAAGAAGCCCGTTGTCACGATTGAGGGCCTTATAGAAGACAACCGGGCCTTAACGGAAGCTTATGGGGTTCTGACTGAGGCCGGCCGCCGCGCCTATGAGCACCATATGGAAGTCCGCGGGAAGAGCATATGGAAGAAAGGGGCGCTTGACGCCTACACCCGTGCAATCAGTGAAGGCATATTGGACACGGTGCGGGACTATCAGTTTCTCGTCGCGCAGACCCGCATACTGGCACAAAAATCTGAAGAAACTTCTGCGCAGGCAGGCAATACAACACCAGCAGCTTCGGGGCAGACACCTGTGCTGTCACGCGAAGTACTTGATGCCATCAGCGCCGTGAAGCGCAAAACCCGCCCCGCGGCGGGTTTAAGCCAATAAGGAGGGATGAATTTTATGCCAGCTCAAAAACCGATTCAAGAAAACAGGTTCCACAAGACCCTTTTTGATCAGGGGATGACGTCCCAGGAAAAGACGGCGGTTATTTCCTCCGAGCTCGTCTTTACCGGAGCTTCCGCTGCAGATGAGGTGCTGGAGGAGTTTAAGGCTTTCAATGATTTCTTTAAACTCAAATACAACCGTGTGGAGCAGGAATTAAAAGCCATTGATATCTCATCGCCCGATTTCTCCGCCGCACACCGTGCTGAGGCTAAAACATTTTCTGAAGCACTTGATCATCTTAAAAAACCTGAGGATCAAAAAGTCCTGGCTGCTTTTATACAGAACTTTATAGATATACAAAAAAGATCTGGCAAGAGGGAGTTGGCCGCTATGGATGAAGCGGCAGATCGTATCGATGCGGCGGGAATAAAGATTGACGCGCTAAAAGATTCCAACGAGAAATTACGAGAAGTTTTTGAAATAATGAATGAAGCCTGCTGCAATGCAGCCCGTGACAATGCAGAAATCCGCAGAAAGTTCAAAGCGCCCTGGCATAAAAAGGCCATTGATAAATATACCGATGTACTGGACAGCCACATAAGAGATATGCGGACGGGCTGCGATTTGACCTTACAAAATATACGCCTGGCGCAGATGCCTATGCGACAGCAACAGGCGGTGGCCGAAAACCGCGACTATCTGAATCAGATGCAGCAGAATCGTGATTTCCTGATTGGAAATATGACCGCTACTATGGATAGCCTCACAAATAATTTTAATCAGAACGCACATTCTCCTCAGGACAATGTCGCTGCCCCAGAACCAGCGCCTTTGGTGTTGTCTGATGAAGTGCGTAATGCCATTGGCTCCGTAAAGAGAAAACCCCGCCCGGCCGCAGCGCCAGGGGCATAAGAGGAAGGATACATTTTATGACAGGCGAACGTATCGAAGACAACAGGTTCTACAAGATCATCTTTGATGATGCGCACTCTGAAGCTAAATTTGCTTTGGTCGCAGAGGCGCTTATGCCCGATCCTGCAAGGCCGAAAGAAGAAAACCTTGGACGTCTTGAGGAGTTTGAACGCTTCAGGGAGTACGTCGACGCCGAGTGGAAGCGTACGTGCGAGGTGTTAAAGTCCGACCCAACAACCCTTAATCAGGACGCAGTAATACAGAATCAGATTGCAGTATACCGGCTTGATACAATTAAAGATATTTTCAATGCTAAACAGTCAGCGGATCAGACCACAGCCGCTTTGCAAGGCAACGCGCCTGCAACACCTGAAGACTCGCAGAAGTTGCCGGATGAAGTACGCAATGCCATCAGTTCCTTAAAGAGAAAAGCGCGTCCAGCCTCAAGTGCCGCGCCGTAACACGGGACAATAAACATGTTTGGAAGAACAAATACACCAGCCGCCGCCAGAAAAGAGCCAACACCCTTTGAGATCGGGCTGAACGGAACGGCAGATGAACTCCGTCACGCGAACGAAAAGGCGGGCAACCGTAAAGATCAGAAGGGCGCGCACATCGGCGACTGGGACCAGCGGGATTTACAGAGAGGCGCTATTCTGGCTTTCCAGGAAGGACGTCCCGAGAATCTTCAGACCATTCTCGCAAACCCTTCAGAGTTCGATGTAAAGTCCAGCCAGTGCACAGAGAAAATGAATTGCGAAAAAATACTTTTAGATCTGATAAAAGGCAGTGACAATGCGACTTTCATTATAATGCTCGCTCTGGCAAAAGTTCCCACCGGACAGGAAAAACAAGATTACCTTAACCGCCACCTGTATTACTCTGTCTGCGATGAGTATAAAGGTCGAGGGGAGGACCTTGTCGCTGCCTATTTAAAGGCAGGCGCAGATGCGAATGCCGAACTTGGCTATAACAAGGCTAAGGGAGCAACATTGGCCCGGGCCGTTGATAATAATTGGCCTCAGCCTGTTATCGAGTTGCTTTGCAAGCATGGTGCGAATTTTGATGACTCCCTTCAACTTATGGAAGCCAATAGCTGGCATCCTGACGCCATAAAAAACCTGAACGATGTCCGGCAGAAGGTAACCGCTGCTTTCAATGCAGCGGCGAGCGCCGCTCCGCCGCCGGTTCCAGAGCCTGCGTCTGTGCCTCCGGTGCTCTCCGATGAAGTGCTTAGTGCCATCAGTGCCGTGAAGAGAAAGCCCGCCCGGCCACAATAAATCATATTTCATAAATATACTATTGACATATACTTGATACAAATGTATATATTTACATAGCAATGTTTCAACGATTCGCAATATAAAAACACGGGTACGGAGCAGTTCCATGTCTAAAAAAGACAAAATGAATGAAGAACTGATTAAGAACAACAGGTTTGCCAAGATCATTTTTGACAAAAGTCTGTCGAATGAAGAGAAGCTGCATGCCGTTAAAAAGGCAGTCAGCGCAGAGCCAATGCCTGAAAAAGGCGGCGTGGCGCAGCAAGCAAAAGACTTTTTAAGCACCATGATCCACGCAGACACCAGGATCAAAAGGGAACGGAAGGTTGCGGAAGAAAATGCAAAAGCCCTGCGCGAGTTTAGCGCCTTTAAAGATTATCTTCTGAACGAACGCAAGCGCATGGCTGATGATATCATTGATATGACTGATAAAAATAACGCTTCAAGCCTGAATGAGCCGTTCAACGAGGCCAGTGCGGATGAGCCGGAACCGCCGCAGTCCGCGCCGGCACCACAGCCTTTCGAAATGTCTGATGAACTGCGTCAGGCTATGTCCATTATCAGGAAGGCTGCTGCAGGAAGCCATCCGGCCCAAACCCACCCGTCCGCGACGCTTCCAGGTGCCTCGCATTGACGGGATTATAAAGAAGCGCCGCCTATTAGTGCGCTCGGCAGGGGGTAAGTTCAGGAATTAATCCTTCGAACTTACCCCCTGATTTTTTTGTTGGATTTAACAGAATAATATTAACGACCTCTGGTTATGCCTATTGACAAATCTACCGAAAACCCTATATTTTCAGCCATTCCCGGGAATGTGGGCTGGAACACTCGTGAGAGATGTCTTGTCCCCGTCAGGCCGATGAACGGCCTGAACTACCAGGACAATTAAAAGTGTAAGGAAATACAATGGCTAAAAGACCACAAGCTAAACACAAAATTGACCGCCGCATTGGCGCCAACCTCTGGGGCCGCGCAAAGTCGCCCTTCAACAAACGCGAATATGGTCCCGGCCAGCACGGCCAGAACCGCAAGAAGCCGACCGACTACGGCACGCAGCTCATGGCGAAGCAAAAGCTGCGCGGCTACTACGCCAACATCGGCGAACGCCGTTTCTACCGCTACTACGAAGAAGCCATCCGCCGCCGCGGTGACTCAGGCCACAACCTGATCGACCTGCTGGAGCGTCGTCTGGATGCCGTCATCTACCGCCTGAAATTTGTCCCGACCATTTTCGCTGCACGCCAGTTCGTCAGCCATGGCCACGTTAAAGTGAACGGCAAGCGCGTTACCATTTCTTCCTTCTCCGTGAAGGACGGCGACACCGTCGAAGTTCTCGAAAGATCACGCCAGCTGGCGCTCTACATTCAAGGCACCACAGATGCTACACGCGAAGTTCCGGGTTACCTGGAAGTCGACCACAAGGCAGGCACCGGCAAGCTCATTCGCGCGCCGAAATTCGAAGAAGTTCCGTACCCTGTACAGATGGAACCGAACCTGATCATCGAGTTTTACTCGCGTTAATATCGAAATATATTACGTCAATTTGAGCGCAAGCTCAGTAAAGAAGCCGCCCCCGAAAGGGCGGCTTTTTTATTTGACTTAACTATCAGTTTCTATACGTTAAGCAAAATCACGAATCAAATTTAACGAAAAGGAAATGCAGTCATGCTATTTAAAAAACGCAAGGAAGCAAAAGAGCTGCGCGCCAAAGAAATCGAAGACGGCCGCCTCCAGGTAGTGCAGCAATTTGAAACTGCCATAAAAAAAGCGGACCAGATGAAAGATCCCGCGGCAAAAATCATCGCCCTGAGCAGGATCAGCGACGATATCATCGCCCAGGTCGAGCGCGAGAATAAAGAAATCGCCCAAAAAGCCAAAAGCTCGGAAAAGAAAATAAACTATGCCAGCGCGGCGCCTGCGCTTGGCGGTCTGGCGGCCATGTTCGTGATAGCCGGCCCCATAGGCTGGGCTTGCGGCGGCGCGGCCGTTGCCAGCATTTATGGCGGTGAATTCCTGGCGGGCAAACGCAAACAGGCCGTGCAAAAGAAGCTTGAAGAAGCGTCAGACGCCCACACAAAGAGCCTGTATTCCCTGGCTGCTCTTACTACGGAGATGGCGGAAGCCATAGTGGAAAAGAATGTCGAGGAAATTTCCAAGTCCCCGTTGTACAAGCGGGTTTTGGATCTGCCGGGCCTTGATGAAGCTTTTGCTGAAGCCGCGGCAAAACATATCGCCGCCGCCAAGGAAGCGGAGGCTGCCGCTGCGCCCAAGGAAACGCCGCCCGTCAAGGAAGAGCCCAAAGCAAATCCGCCAAAGAAACCCGCTGACTTTAGCCGTATCAGCAAGCTCGGCAAGCAGCTTTAACGCAATATAATATAAGGAGACAGAAAACATGCCATTCAAAAAACGTAAGGAAGCCAAGGAACAACGCGCCGTAGAAATCAAAGACGGGCGCGCCGATGTAGAAAAGAAATTTGACGCCGCCATTATGAAGGCGGCTGAAATGGTTGACCCGGCGGCGAAAGTCCTCGCGCTGAAAGGCATAGCGTCAGACATCTCCGTCCAGCTTAAAAACGAGAGCAACGCAATAACCAACAAGGCCAAGAGCCATGAAAACAAAACCGAACTGGCCGGCAGAAGCGTCGCCTATGCCGGTGCGGCGAGCGCGTTTATATTCGGAGGCCCTATCGGCTGGATTGGCGCTCCTATCATGGTTGCAGGCATACTAGGCAGCGGCATTATAGCCAGCAAGCGCAAGAACGCCGTCACAAAAAAGCTCCGTCAGGAACTGGGCGACCATTTAGGAAACCTGCAGAGCCAGTCCCTGCTTATATCCGAGATGATAAACATCGCGGTGGAGAACAACGTGGAACCCATTTCCAAATCCCCGTTATACAGCAAGGTCATGGCGCTGCCGGGCATCGCGGATGTTTTTGCCGAAGCAGCGGCAAAACACATTGCAGCGGTAAAGGCGGCTGAGGCCGCAGCCAAAATCGAAGCGAAAGCTGAAGAAAAAACCGAAGCGGCCCCTCCCGCTGCGGAAGAGCCAAAAGCCCCGCCTGCAAAGAAGAAACCCGCAAACTTTGACCGGATTACCAAGGTAGGCAAGCAGTTTTAATATCAGAGGGGGAAGAGACATGCCGTTTAAAAAACGCAAGGAAGCAAAACAGGCCCGCATAGATGAAATCAGGGAAAGCCGCGCCACGGTAGAAAAGAATTTTGGCACGGCCATTGAGGCGACAGGCCAGATGACGGACCCGGCGGAAAAAATCCTTGAACTGCGGAAGGTTGAACTGCAGATAGCAAGCCAGATCGGTAACGAGTACAGGGCGATTTATAAATCTGCCAGCGGCCAGGAAAAGAAAACGCTCCTGGCGAGCTTCGGCTCCGTCGCGGCAGGCACCACAGCGATTGCTTTGTTCGCCGGTCCTGCGGCTATCGTCGCCCTCCCTGTCGCCTACGCAGGGGTTTTGGGCAGCATCATTGTCTCCAACAAGCGCGGGAACAGCGCCCGGAAGAAATCTATAGAAGCCGCACAGGCTCACATTGACAATCTGGACGGCCTGACAGACCTCATTTCTACAATGACGGATGTTGTGGTCGAAAACCATGTGAAAGACATTTCCAAATCCCCGCTGTACGGGAAAGTGAGGGACTTGCCCGGCCTGCCGGAAAGGTTTGCGGACGCGGCGGCGAAACACTTTGCTGTCGATGAACAACCCGCTCCCGTTGAAGCCGCGCCTGTCGTCAAGCAGGCGCCCAAAACACCCGCCAAAAAGAAGCCGCCAGCGGACTTTGGCCGTATCACTAAAGTCGGCAAATAAGTTTAAACCAAAATTGGAGTCACATAGATGCTATTTAAAAAACGCAAAGAAGCCAAAGAAAAAACTGTCCGGGAACTCAACGACAGGCATCTTGGGCTGGAAAAAAGATTTAGCGACCGCCTTGAAAAGGCAGGTCAGATAGCAGATCCGGCGGAAAAACTCGTCGAGCTTAAGAGGATAAGCGCCAATATATCGGACCAGGTCGAAAATGAAAACAAAGCGGCATCCAGGCAAACTGATAAAAAGGCAAACACGGTATTGCTGGCAGGCTTGGCAACTGCAGTGATAGCAAGCACGTTTGTGGCTTCCATACCTGTACTGGGAGCCGTATTGGCCATACCAGTCTTTATTGCAGGGTTCGCAACAAGCGGAACCATGGCCATCATGCTCAAAAGCTTCCTCACAAAGAAGCAGAAAGCCGCCTCAGTCAGTCATTTCAGGCGTCTGGAAGATATCAGGGCTTGTGCTTCAAAAATGACAGATGAAGTAATAACCAATAATGTAAAGGCCATTTCCCAATCCCCGCTATACGGGCAGGTGCTGGCATTCCCGGACATAGCGGATCAATTCAGGACCGCCGCAACGGCAGAATATACCGCTGCTGACAAGCATCCTGTAATGGCTGCGCCCAAAGAACCATCTGCCCTTAAACCAAGATAGGTTCTGGCGTATTACCGGGAGAGACCTGCAAGGTTTAATTTACTCTAAATAGAAGGAACATGGAAATATGCCATTCAAAAAACGTAAAGAAGCCAAGGAAAAAACCGTTCAGGAATTCAACGACAGGCACCTTGAGCTGGAAAAGAAGTTCGCCGACATGCTGGAAAAAGCGGGCACGATAACCGATCCGGCGGAAAAAGTCCTTGTGATAAGGAAGGTGGAGAAGGCTATCTCCGCACAGATCACGGCTGAAAATAACGTGATAGATCACAAGGCCGCCAACACCGACGACAAAATATTTTTTACTGGCACGGGAACTTCACTCGCGGCCGGCGCGGCAGTAGCTGTATTTGGTGGCCCGATTGGCTGGGTCCTTGCTCTTCCTGTATGGGTAGGCGGAAGCCTTGCTGGCGCCGCTGTCGCCTCCAAGCGTGCAAAAGCCACGGAGAAGAAACTTAAAGAAGCCTCGGGCAGCCATTTGGAGCGCCTGCAGGAACTGGACAAGCGCGCTTACGCAATGGCGGACGCAGTGGTCGAGAAAAATGTGGAAACGATTTCGCAGTCGCCGTTGTACGGCAAGGTCCTGGCGCTGCCGGGCATTTCGCAGAAATTTTCGGATGCGGCGGCAAAGCATATTTCCACCGTTAAAGAAGCCGCTCCCGAGGCTGCTCCGCCCGTCAAGAAGGCTCCGCAAAAGCGTCCTCCCAAGAAGCCACCGTCTGATTTCGGGCGCATTACCAAGGTTGGCGAGTAACGGTCATGGCTTTTAAAAAACGCAAGGAAGCAAAAGAACTCCGCGCCCGAGAACTGAGCGACAGCCGTGTTCAGACGGAAAAAAAGTTTGATGCCTCTATACAAGAGGCGGCGGAGATAACTGATCCGGCCAAGAAAATCCTTGCGCTTCGGGAAATCAGCGAAGGGATATCCGCCCAAATCCAGAGCGAAAAAAGCGCGATAACTAAGAAGGCGCAGAACACGCAAGTGAATACAGAGCTGACAGGCATGGGATCCAGTTTGGCAGTTGGCGCGGGTGTCATTGTGGGCGTGGGGTTATTAGCGCCCCCTCTGGCTATTGTGGGCATTCCTGTCATGATGGCCGGAGTGATTACTGGCAAAATTGTGTCCTTTAAACGCGCCGATGCTGCCGAGAAGAAGCTTTTGGAAGTCTCCGGCAACCATATTAAAAACATGGAAGGCCAGATAGACCTCGTTTCCGCTATGTCAGATGTTGTGATTGACAGTAACGTGAAAGAACTTTCCAAATCTCCTCTCTTTGATAAAGTTTTGGCATTGCCCGGTATTTCGGACAGATTTGCCGTGGCTGCCGCAAAGGAATTTGCCCAGGTTGATACAGCGCCTGCCGCTATCGTCAACAAGCCTGAACCCCGGCGGAAGCCAAGAGAGAAACAGGACTTCAGCAAGATAGCAACCGCCATCAAGCCCTAAAGCTGCCCTTTATTTCCCCAGCTGCGCTTCCCGGTCAGGCAGGAGATAATGCCGTGCATCGTGCGCACGTCCTGCTGCGTCGGTGCGGCGCGGAAGTAGAAGTTGCGGATGTTGCGCAGCAGCGTGGGCTTCTGGTCAGGGCTGCGAAAGAAATTGTTTTTAACCAATTCATCCTCGATATGTGCGAGCAGCATCTCGATTTCTCCTTTGGTGGCGGGAGAGGTGTCGCCCATCTCGGTCACGATTTCTTCGGGGCGGAACGGGTTATCAGCTGTCAGCCATGAAAAGCATACCAGCAGCACCGCCTGCGCAAGGTTGAGCGAGGAGAAGCCGGGATTGAGCGGGATATTCAGGATGGCATTGGCCAGCGCCACATCGTCATTTTCCAGCCCGGAGCGTTCGGGGCCGAACAGGATGCCGCATTTCTGCGTTGACCCTGCATTGCGGTGGCGGATTTCCTTGGCGGCGCTGTCGGTCGAGTAAATCTCCTTGACCATGCCGCGCTCGCGGGCCGTGGTGGCCAGCACGAATTCGAGATCGGCTACGGCGTCCTTGGTTGATGTGTACACTTTTGCATTCTCGAGCACGACAGTCGCGCCGGCAGATGAGGCGGTTGCGCTCGGGTTAGGCCAGCCGTCACGCGGGTTGACGATGCGCAGTTCCGTCACCGCGCAGTTCAGCATTGCCCGCGCGCACATGCCGATATTCTCCCCCAACTGCGGCCCGACAAGAATAATCACCGGGGCGAGGGGGATCGGTTTTGATGATTTAACGGTGGTATCAGTACCGGCCATGAAAAATCGCTTACCCGTGCGCTGCCTGCGCCGGAGCGGCGCTATTCAGCACCGTGGTGAGACGCTTGCGCAGGCGTTCAACCTTGAGCAGCGCAGCCACTTCGCCGAGCGGCGGGGTTTTTTCCTCGCCTGTCATCGATAAGCGCATAGTCATGAAGGCGGCGCGGTCCTTGAGGCCGAGGTCGGCGGCGATTTTCTTGAGGATGGCTTCGACTTCGGTCGATTGCGCGTCAGATTTGTAAGCCTCAAGGAAGCGCGTAAGGATTTCATTCTGCTTCGCGACATCCGGGCATTCCTTCGTCAGGCGCTCGCGGGTCGGGGCGACATAGCCGAAATCGTAGTAGGGATTGCAGCCGAACAGGATTTCGCCAAAACGTCCGCAGCGCTGTGCAACGACGGAAAGAACGTCGTTTGCGTAAGCGGGATCGGCCTTCATCGCCTGCTTTAATTTCACGAGGTCTTCTGGCGCAGTCTCTTTCGAGGGCATATCCTGATGCAGCGTACTCGATGCGCCAAGGTTATTGTCGATCAGATAATCCAGGTATTTTTCAAATCCAGCCTTCAGTTGGTCTTTCGTCAGCGCGGACATGTATTTGCCGTTGATAAACAGCAGCAGGTCCATATCCACGACGGGGCCGGTGCTGGGCAGGGCGGTGAAGGTGAGCTTTTCGGCGAATTCCGACAGCGGATAAATGTCCTTGTTTTCGGGGTGCGCCCACATGATGCGGTAGAGGAAGTTGCAGAAGGCTTCCGGCAGAATACCCTGTCTGCGGAACCAGGTGAGCGCCGTGTCGCCACTGCGCTTGGAAAGCTTGCGCTTCTGCTTGTCGCGCAGCAGGACGGTGTGCAGGAACTTCGGCATTTGGTAGCCGAGATAGCGGTAGACCAAAACATGCAGGGGCGCCGACGAAATCCATTCCTCGCCGCGCACGACAATGGTGATGCGCATAAAGTGGTCATCGACGACGGAAGCGAGGTGATAAGTCGGAATGCCGTCGGATTTCAGCAACACGCTGTCATTAACCACGCTGGTTTCAAATGTGATGTTACCGCGCACTTCGTCGTGGAAAGTGATGGACTCATCCTTCGGCACTTTCAGGCGGATGACGTTTTTTTCGCCGGCGGCGACACGCTTGGCGACTTCCGCCTTGTCGAGATCGCGGCAGTGGCCGTCGTAACCGGGAGACTGGCCCTGCGCGGTTTGTGTTTTGCGCACGAGGTTCAGGCGCTCTTCGGTGCAGAAGCAGTGATAGGCGTGGCCGTCGTTTACGAGCTTCTCGGAAGCCAACTTGTAAAGCGGCAGGCGCTTGGTTTGCAGGTACGGGCCGTAGTCGCCGCCGAAGTTCATGCCTTCGTCGGGCGTGGTGCCAAGCCATTTGAGCCCTTCGATGATTGCGTCGACAGCGCCGTCTATTGTGCGCGCGACGTCAGTGTCTTCGACGCGGAGGATATAGATGCCGTGGCTCTTGATGGCGATGGCGCGGTGCAGGACAGATTGCATGGCGGTGCCAATGTGCGGCATGCCGGTGGGCGAAGGCGCGATACGCGTCACTTCGGCCCCGGCGGGCAGGTTACGCGCGGGGAAAATCGCTTCAAAGTCCTCAAGTGTTTTGCAATCCGCGAAGCTGCCAGCTTTAGTCATATCATTTTCCTTAAAAACAGTTAAAGTTAAGTCTTTTAAAATATCATAAGCAGTTAGAAAACCAAAGGACAGTTTATTACCTTAAATCACTATTGCATAATTAATGATTTTATATAACATCTGCCTTCTTACAAGAGGAGAAAAACCAGTGAGCCGGACTTATATCAAACTGAATATTCAGGAAACCTATAACACCCAGACACCCGGGGGTATTTATCTTGATTCCATTGGCGGCGTTAAAGAATATAGTAAAGATAGAACAACCTTGTTGTTGAACGGAAATAGCCATTGCTGGGCTATTATCAACAAGCCTTTGGCGGAAGTTGAGCAGCTACTCGTTGACGCAAACATTAAAAGGCCAAGAGAACTGAATTGGAGAGAGTTTAGTGGCAAGCCTCAAGAGCCCCCCAAAGAACCCAAAAAGGGTCTGGCAAAGCGCTTTCATCTTAAGCGGTAGTTCAGGGTATCACCATTCAAACGCGTCCGCAGCCCACCAAAGAGCAATGTCGCCGGACTGCATATTTTTCCTGATCAGTTCACGGGCTTCATGCATGTGCGCAGGGTTGCCGCTATAGAATTCCGCCCACCAGATCGGTTTGTTGTGGGATAACTTCCTGAACATATCGGCAACGACCGGAAATGCTTCGGGGGACAGGCTGCCATCCAGGCATACGGCATCATATCCCTTGGCATGCCCGAGCCAGTATATCATGGCGTCCATTGCCCTGAAATCTATCGGAACACCATCGTATTTTTTAACAAAATAAGGTCTCTCCGCATTCAGTGCGGCATATCCGCCGCCCACTTTAACTTCCGGGCGCACAGCTTTTATGGCGTCATAAACTTTATTATAAAACCTTGTGTAGCCTTCATAGTCCCATCTGTTCGCGGGAGGCATGAGCCAATAGCCTTTTAATTCGTTCCATACCTGCACGCGCGTGATCTGCGGCCAGCGGACGACGGCTTCGGCGCAGCGGTGCGCATACTGGTCTTCCATGCTGTCCATGACCCGCTCTTCCATGTTCCACGGCTTGCCCGAGGCCCGGTACATTGCGGGCGCTGTGGCGCAGGTCAGGACAACTTCCTGCCCGTCAGCTATTGCCTGCTTTACGCGTTTGTCGATCTTGTCCCCATTGTCCGACTCTTTTCCCGCCTCAGAAAAAGGCCAGAATGATCCCCAGCCGTAAATGGGGATGTTGGCGATGCTGCTGCCTTCGGTATGTGAAATGAAAATGTTATCCTGCGTATAGCTGAAGCCCATCAGGCCTTTGGTATCGTCGGCAATGGCGCCGGCGGAAGACGTTAGAAAGGCAACAAGCGCAGCGAATAAAATGGATTTGTTCATTTTTAGTTGCTTGGCAAAAAGATGTAACTTTGGACAGCCATGCCAAAAAACGACTGCTTGAAGGTGACGTGCATGCGGACTTTATTATTAATAGATGCAAACTCGTCGTAGGTTATATAAAGGTTTTCGTAGTTGCCTTCATATATATCAGGGGTCGCTATATAATAGCGATTGAGATATTTTGCTGTGCCTGACACACGATAGCCTTTTGTTCCGGAAATATCTTTTTCAACAGTTGTATAGAACTGGCTTGTCACGGCAGGCGCCAATACGTATTCAAGCAGAAAATAAGCCGGGAAGCTGACAAGCACCAGGTAAATCAGGAAACCAGAAATCGATATTAATGTAAGAAATTTATTTTCAAATATCTTCAGTTGACCATTGAAATATTTGTCCAGATATTTGCGCATTGTCCAGTAAGCCGGCCCAAAAAGAGGAGATATTAAAATAAAAATTACATACCAAATGGGCGAAGGCACGAAATTAGCTTGTTGAATGGATCCCTGCCGGATCATTATTACAAAAATATAAAGAATAGCAGTCAGTTTAAACGCCCAACGATGTTGCGTCTCATATTTTGATTCAATTGACTCTGACGCCACAATGATCTCCCTCTGTTAACTATCCTGTCACAATATCCGTAAATTTATTCGTAATCGGATAACGCCTGTCGCGGCCGAAAGCCTTGCGGCTGATTTTGACGCCGGGGCAGGCCTGGCGGCGTTTGTATTCGGCGCGGTCGAGCATCTTCCAGACGCGGTTGACGGTGGCAGGGTCATGGCCGCGCGCGGTGATCTGGTCGAGGTTCATTTCGTCTTCAACGATGCAGGTGAGAATATCGTCCAGCACCTTGTAGGGCGGCAGGCTGTCTTCGTCCTTCTGGTTAGGGCGCAGTTCCGCCGTGGGCGGTTTGGTGATGATGCGCTCGGGGATAACGCGCCCGGCGGGGCCTTTAAGATTTCCGGCGGCAAAGCCGCGTGCGTTTTGCGGGTGGGACTGATTGCGCCATTTGCACAGCTCGAACACGGTCATCTTGTAGACGTCTTTGAGCGCGTTATAACCGCCGCACATGTCGCCATACAGCGTCGCATAGCCGACTGACATTTCGGATTTGTTTCCGGTGGAGAGCACCATATAGCCTGTCGCGTTCGACATCGTCATCATGAATACGCCGCGCGAACGCGCCTGGATATTTTCCGCAGTAAGGCCTTTAGAGTTTTCGTTGGAGGCTTGTTTGATCATGACATCGAAAGCCTCCATAGCCGGCTTGATCGAAACGGAGCCATGCTTGATACCGAGAAGTTGACTGCACTCTGCGGCATCATCAACGCTTTCCTGCGAGGTATAGGGCGAGGGCAACATAAAGCAGCGCACACGGTCGGCGCCCAGCGCATCCACGGCTATTGCGGCGGAAAGCGCACTGTCGATCCCGCCTGACATGGCGAGCAGGATGCCGGGAAAGCCGTTTTTGTTAACGTAGTCGCGCAGGCCCAGTACCAGCGTCTGGTAAATGGATTCAGAGCCGGTGTAGGGCGCATGGGTAGTTTCACAGGATTTGCAGGTCCATGTAGCCTGATCCCATATCGTCGTCGAGGTGTATTCCTCATGGCTAGGCAGTTGCGTCAGCAGCTTGCCTTTATTATCGAGCACGAAGGAGGCACCGTCAAACACCAGTTCATCCTGCCCGCCGATCTGGTTAATGTAAACGAGAGGCAGGCCGCTTTCTTTGACGCGCTCCTGCGCGATATGCTGGCGGATATGGGTTTTGTCGACTTCATAGGGGCTGCCGTTCGGCACGATCAGGATTTGCGCGCCGTTTTTTTTCAGGTGCGCGGTGACATCGGGATACCACATGTCCTCGCAGGTCATGATGCCGAGGCTGGCACCCTTGAAATCAACGGGCAGGGGCAGGTCACCCGGCGTGAAGACACGCCCTTCATCAAAGACGCCGTAGTTCGGCAAATGATGCTTGAAACGTTTTGCAACAATTTTACCATCATGCAGCAGCATAGCAGCGCTATAAACCTTACCCTCGTGACGCCACGGTGCACTGATCAGCAGCCCCGCGCCGCCGCCATCAATCTCCTTGGCAAGCTGCTCTACATCCTTCATGACGCGGTCGATGAAGGATGGCTTGAGTATCAGGTCATCCGTCGGATAACCGACCACAACCATTTCCGTGAACGCAATCAGGTCCGCCTGTTTCTTATGTTTGGCGTAAACGTCTTTAATCTTTTTAATATTACCGGGAATATCGCCGACAGTTGGGTTGAGCTGGGCGAGGGTGATGGTGAAGTGCTCCATGCGGATCAGCCCTCCGTCTGGTAATGGTCGCGCAGCTCATCCGCGATAAGTGATGCCAGTTCCAGCCCCTGCGAGGCGTTCAGGCGCGGGTCGCAGTGGGTTTGGTAGCGTTGGGAGAGTTTCTCTTCGGTGACTTTGAATTTGCCGCCCGTGCATTCCGTCACATCGCGCCCGGCCAGTTCCAGCTGGACGCCGCCGGGAATTGTGCCCTCGGCGTGATGGATGGCGAAGAATTTTTTGACTTCGCTCAGGATATGGCCGAATTCGCGCGTTTTGTAGCCGGTGGAGGAAGTCGTGGTGTTGCCGTGCATGGGGTCGCAGGCCCAGGTCACGATCCGGCCTTCCGCCTTAACGGCGCGGATCAGGCCGGGCAGGACGTCGGAAACTTTCTGGTGCCCCATGCGGCTGATCAGCGTGATGCGCCCGGCTTCGTTGGCTGGATTGAGGATAGCGAGCAGTGCCGACAGTTCTTCAGGCGCCAGCGTCGGCCCGCATTTGATGCCGATGGGGTTCTGGATGCCGCGCAGGAATTCCACATGGGCGCTGTCAATCTGCCGCGTGCGGTCGCCGACCCAGAGGAAGTGGGCGGAAGCGTCATACCAGCCGCCCGTGATTTTATCAACGCGTGTCAACGCCTGTTCATAGGGCAGCAGCAGCGCTTCATGCGCAGTGAAGAAAGCCGTGCCTGTCTCCCGCGCAAAGCCGCGCAGAAGGTTCAGCGTTGTGGAACATTGCTTATAGGCCTGCAGCATCCGCTGCGGCTCAGGGCGGCGGGTTTCGGGTGCGAATTCCATGCCGTTGATGATATCGCCCTTGTAACTCGGCAGGGTGACGCCGTTGCGGGTCTCGTTGCTGTCGCTGCGCGGCTTGGCGAATTGCCCGGCGATGCGGCCAACCTTGATGACAGGTATGCGCGACGTGGCCGTCATCACCTGCGCCATCTGCCGGATGACATCGAAGATGCTGCGCACATTTTGCGGATGAAATTCGGCGAAGCTCTCGGCGCAGTCGCCTGCTTGCAGCAGGAAAGCATCTCCGACGGCAGCGGCGGCAAGGGATTTTTTCAGGCGGCGCGCTTCTTCAGCGGCGACCAGCGATGTGCTGTCTTTCAGTTTGCCGGTGACGTCAGCCAGCGCATCGAGGTCCGCATAATAGGGCTGTTGCAGGGCTTCTTTACCCTGCCAGCTTTCCGGCGACCAGTTGGCGGCGTGGTTATCTTTGATTGCTTTTAGCATAAGCAAAGAATAGCAGAGCCTAGTAGCCTCTTTCAAGCTCCTGTTTGAGGCTGTTTTCGATGGTCTTGAGCTTGCCCGGGTGGAGGATTTTGAGGCCGAAGTTGTCGCGGACGTAGAAAACATCCACGGCGCGGCTGCCGAAAGTGGTGACTTTGGCGGCCGAAATCTGCAAGCCCTGCCGGGTGAGCGCCGAGGTGATGGCGTAAAGGAACCCCGGCCTGTCGCCGCCGTTCACCTCGATCACGGTGTTGCTGACGCTGGCATCGTTGTCGATGATGACGCGCGGCAGGTTTTTGAACAGGGCGGTCTTTTTAGGCGCCGTTTTCTGCCGCTCGCGGATTTCGGTGTTCAGGTCAAGTTTGCCGTCCAGCGCGGCCTTGATGGTCTTGTTGAGGAAGGCGTTGTTGTCGTAAACGTGGCCTTTCAGGTTCTGGATCTGGAACACGTCCTGCACCATGCCGTTGCTGAGCGTGAAGATGCGCGCGGCGACGATCGAAGCGCCGCTGGCCGCCATCGCGCCCGAGAGTATGGCGAAAAGGCCCTGCCTGTCCGCCGTGGTGACGGTGACTTCGGTATGGTCCTGCTTGGGGTGCGGGGTGATCTTGATGAGGGTCTTGCCCTTTTCGTAGTTATCGTTTTTCGGCAGGAGGTGCGTCAGCGGAGCCTTCACATCTGACATCGCTTCGACCGACTTGTGATAAAGGTCAGACAGCAGCCCGGATTTCCAGTTATTCCAGCGCTCCGGCCCGACGGCCATGATATCCGCCGTGGTCAGGATGGTGAGCAGCTTGAGGCGCTCGGGTGACTGCACGACGGCGATGAAATCTTCTATCGTTTTCTCGTCGTTCAGGTCGCGCTTGAAGGCGGTCATCGTCATGGTGAGGTGTTCGTGCACGAGCCATGATACGGTTTCCGTTTCTTCCGGCGAAAGGCCGAGCAGGGGGCAGATTTCTTTTGCCACCTTTGCGCCGGCTACCGAATGTCTGGCGTGACCTTCCGGCCCCGGTTTTTTATCAGGCGCCGGCGCGCTGGCGCTTTTGGCGATGTCATGCAGGAATATCGCCGCATAAAGCGCGCGGCGCGACTTTATCTTGGGGAACAGGTCAGTGGCAAGCCGCGCGACCGTCGCCAGTTCGCCGTTTTCAATCCTGTGCATCATGCCGATGGCGTGGATCAGGTGCTCGTCCGCCGTGAAAGAGTGGTACATGTCGTATTGCATATGCGCGACGATGTTTTTGAACTCGGGGATCAGCGCGCCCAGCACATCGGCCTCGTTCATGCGGCGCAGCGTTTGTTCCGCCCTTATGGGGTCGAGCAATATCTCGAGGAACATCGGATAGGTTTCTTTGCGGTGGTGTTTGAACGTCTCCAGTCCGTTGCGGATATGGCGCAGGGCGTCCGGGTGGATATCGATACCGGAAGTCTGGCTGACGCGGAAAATGCGGATGATTTCCACCGGGCTCTTTTTGAAGACATTGGCGCTCCCGACAGTCAGGCGGTTGCCCTTCACGGGGAAGCCTTCCACCACGTCTTCCAGTACCAGCTTCTGCGCTTTCAGGGATTGAGACTCGATCTTGGCGCAGAGGATGCGTGTCAGATGGCCGACTTCGCGGGCGAGCAGGAAGTAATCCTTCATGAACTTCTCGGCGCGGACGTTCGGTTCGGCCTCCTTATAGCCCATCAGCGCGGCAACCAAAGGCTGGCTGTCGAAGGAGAGGCGGTCGTTGCCGCGCCCGGCGAGCAGGTGCATATGGCAGCGGACCGTCCAGAAGAAGTGCTGGGCTTTTTTAAGCGTCGCGGCTTCGGCTGTGCTGAGGATGTCTTTTTTGACCATGTCTTCGGGCTTGCGGACACCGTAGAGGAAGTTGGCGATCCAGAGCAGGGTGTGGATATCCCTTAAGGCCCCTTTGCCTTCCTTGATGTTCGGCTCCAGCTGGTAGCGGCTGTCGCCCATCTTGCGGTGGCGCACGTCGCGTTCTTCGAGCTTGGTGGTAACGAAATAGGCGGGCGGGGTTTTCTTGATGTGTTTCTGGAAGGCCTTCTCGAGCTTCAGATAAGTCGCCTTCGGCCCCCAGACGAGGCGCTTTTCGAGCAGGCTGGTCAGGAACGACATATCTTCATCCATCGCCGTTTCGCAATCCTTCAGGCTGCGGGCGGAGGCGCTGATTTTGAGGCCCGCGCTCCAGAAATGGCTGTTGAGTTGCTCTATAAGCTTCTTGGTTTGCCGGTTGAAGGGCTGGTCCTGCACAAAAACGATGTCGATATCGGAAGTGGGCGCCAGTTCCTTCCGGCCATAACCGCCAAGCGCGACGATGACGGGAGTGGAAGATTTGGTTATCCCTTTAAAGCAAAAATTCGCAAGGCTCTGGATGGTTTTGTCTATTAAATCAGAATACTTATGCTGAAATTCAAATCCCGCATTGTAGATATCTTTGGACTCAAGGAAGGTTTCCCTTAATACATTAAGCTTCCCCTGAAACAAATCGGCTATAGCTTTTATTTCTAAGGGAAAGTTCTTGGCGCGGGCTGCTGTCTTTGTCATGAGTAATAATCTTTCCTTACAAGTACAATTAAGATGCACAAAGTTTTAAAAACTGCTACTAATGATCCTACAACAAAAAGAGCTAAAAAAGAACATCTGTTCACGGAAAAGGGGACCGCGCGCGTGTATGTATTTTACGATACGGAGACGACTGGGATCGACAAAGACTTCACCCAGATCTTGCAGATCGGACTACTCTTCACCGACGATGACCTCAATATCCTCTCAACCAAAAAGATAGACTGCCGAAATTCCTCCTGGGCGCTGCCTGCGCCGAGCGCACTGCTGACCACGGGCTTTACGCCGGACGACCTGAAGTCCAGCAAGAACTCGAACTATGAAATGATGCACGAGGTCAACGACTGGCTCCGTAAGCAGCACTGGCCGATCACCTTCCTTGGCTATAACAGCATCGAATACGATGAACCAATCCTCGCGCAGAACTTTTACCAGAACCTGCTCGACCCCGGCCTGACGACCAGCGGAAACGAAAAGAACAGCCAGACCAATGGCCGCGCCGATGTGATGGACATGGTGGAAGTGGCAGCCCTCTATATGCCGGGCGCGCTGAAGCTGGATACCCTGAACTTCTACGGCTCGCCAAGCATGACCTTAAAGAACGTCGCGCACCAGAACGGCGTGGAGCTCTCCAACGAGGATGCGCACGACGCCCTGAACGACATCAAGGCGACCGTCGGTGTCGCCAAGGTCATCAAGAAAGCGGCGCCGCAGATATGGGACCAGATAATGTCCTTATCCACGGTCGAGGGCGTCAACAAGTTCCTCGGCAGCCATGAGATATTCACCTGCGCCAGATTCGTGCACGGCAAGCCGGAAAAAATCAGCGTCATGACCTCGCTCGCCGAGCGGGAGGGCAGCACGACGCAGGCGCTCTTTGACCTCAGGATCGACCCTACGCCATACCTGACGATGAGCGCCGAGCAACTGAAAGACGTGTTCCTATCCAAGGGTGCGGAAAAACCCTTTGTGCTGGTCCGCAAGGAAGACCAGCCTGTGCTGATGCCGATGGAGCTGTCAGACGCCGTGCTGACCCAGGAGGATAACGTCAAGGTTTTCAAGTCCCGCGCCACAGCCATAAAAGCGGACAAAGCTTTCCTCGACAACGTCGCCAAGGCGGCCCAGCTGGCCAGGCAGCAGCAACAGGCGGCAGCGCCCGCAACACCGATGATGCCGGAACTGATGATGAACAAGAAAATCCCAGCACCTGTGCGGAAGAAGCTTGACCTGTGGG
>Ga0206948_1101_pt1 | contig 22608 bp, 23 predicted proteins | sample Alteio_BWOrgHeat_FD_153236 | JGI IMG/M metagenome (GOLD analysis project Ga0206948, IMG submission 153236) | Enriched cells from forest soil in Barre Woods Harvard Forest LTER site, Petersham, Massachusetts, United States -... | ecosystem: Environmental > Terrestrial > Soil > Temperate forest > O... | reverse complement strand
TGTGCGGATAGGCCTGATGGCCGACATCCCAGATCAGCCTGTCTTCCGGCGTATTGAAAACATAGTGGATAGCCGTCGTCAGCTCAACCACGCCCAGCCCCGCGCCGAGGTGCCCGCCGGTTACAGACACGGCATCGATCATTTCAGAGCGCAGTTCAACGGCTAAAGCCGGAAGATCCTTCCGGTCGAAGTTTCTGAGGTCAGCCGGGTTTTTAACCCTGTCAAGCAGCGGCGTTTTAGACACATTCATTTACCGCAGCAGCGCGGTTCCTTAATTCTTTATTCTTTTTATAAACGGCGCTTCAGCACGTAGTAAGCCAGGTCCTTCAGCAAATCAACGCGCCCCTCATCGAAGACGCGGAGGTGCGAGACGGATTGTTCGACCAACATCTCCGCGCGCGTGCGGGCCTGTTCACGGCCCATGGCGGTGACGAAGGTCGCTTTTTTGCCGTCCTGATTGGCAGGCTTGCCCATGGTTTTCACGTTACCTTCAGCATCCAGCAGATCGTCCGTTACCTGGAAGGCGAGGCCGAGGTCATGCGCGTAATTGCGCAGCGCCTGACGGTGGGCCGGGTTGGCCTTGCCGAGAATGGCGCCCGCTTCGCAGCAGAATACAATCAGCTTGCCGGTCTTGAGGCGCTGCAGGCGGCTAATCGTGCCGACATCGAATTCCTGTTTTTCGCCGATCATGTCGAGCATCTGCCCGCCGACCATGCCGTGCGGACCTGCCGCGCTCGCGAGGTTGGAGACGAGCTCGATGCGCACGCGCGGGTCTTCATGCGTTTCCACATCGGCCAGAACATCAAAGGCCAGCGCCTGCAGGCCGTCGCCGGCGAGAATGGCGGTCGCTTCATCATAAGCCTTGTGCAACGCGGGCTTGCCGCGGCGGGTGTCGGAATTATCCATCGCGGGCAAGTCGTCGTGTATCAGAGAATAGCTGTGGATGAATTCCACCGCCGCCGCCACGCGCCGCGCACGGCCCGCATCGACGCCAAAAACCCGCGCGCCTTCCATCACCATGAAGGGGCGCAGACGCTTGCCGCCGTTCAGCACGGCGTAGCGCATGCCATCAAACAGCGGCGCCTCGGCCAGCTCTGTGCCGGGCAGCAGGTTCGCAATGGTCCGGTTGACATTTTCACGGCAGGCTTCCATGGCCTGTTGCAGCTTGGGTGACGCCTCGCGTGGGGATGGAGCCATGTGAATTACTCTCGTGTTAAAGGTCTAGCTGTTGTTCCTTGCCCGTTCTTTATAACCTAAGTTACCGAAAAAAGTCACCTTTTTCAGCATTTAAAGTGATATGAAAAAATATTGACGTAAATAATTTAATAACATAAAGTACCAAGATTCACCTTTAACGATTCTCAGGAGTTCATAATGCCCGGAACCAGGAAAAAGTTGCAAACACTTCTGGATGCCGTGCAACAGAACGATGCGGCGCAGGTAACAATGATTGCGGCCAAACTCAAACTGGGCGAGGAAGACAAATACTATGACACCTGTGCTGCTGCTGTCCGGCAAGGGGCGGGCGAGGCGCTGGATGCGCTTCTGAAAGCAGCCGGGGGGTTCAACTTCACGGGCCGGAGTCTCAAGGAATGGAATGAGCGCCGCTATGATGAACAGGATGCAAGAAACAGAAAGCTGGCGCTTCAGCTCGTTGAGGAAGCCTGCGCGCTGCCGGACCCTAAAGCCGTCTTGTCTGTTTTATACAAGAACAGGAAAAACGTTTTATATAAGGACAGGAAGGACAGATACCACGGAGAGACCTGTTACCTGTTCCCCGCAGACATACTGAAACAGGGGACGCGCAAAGAGGCACTGGATGTTTTTCTGCAGGAAAACACAAGTGAAAGCTTCAGCGAATGCATGACGCGAACAGGGCTTACCGCAGCGGGAACAGATAAACTTGAACATATCCTGTCTTTCGCTTCAGGCAGGGACTCCTCCACAATTAACAAGGCTCTCGTCACAGTTGCCGCTGACGGCGACACAGACAAGGCGGCACTGCTGCTGAAGCACGGTGCCGACCCGAATGCCGATGACACGGCGTCCCTGCTTACCGCCGCCAAAGCCGACCGCCATGAGATGGTCGATCTGCTTCTGCCCCATATTTCCTTCGATTCCAGGGGCGTCAAAGGCGATAAAATCGTCACACAACTTAAATACAACGGTGCCGACCCGGCGATTGTAGAATCCATCGAAAAAGCCACGCAAAAACTTATCCTCAAGACTCTGCCCCTGATTCAGCAGGACGAACGTTTCCGCCGCCTCAATGATACTACGCTGGAGGAAGTGCAGGCGCTGTCAGACGGCCTGACGCTGAGCATGCTGTTCAATTTCAGCACGCGCCAGCAGATCCTCGTCACGCACGGTGCGAACAACAGCCTTTCTCCCCCTACCGCCGTGAGTTTTGACAATATCCCCAAAGACGTTATCGACGATAGGCGCAAAAAATTTGATGCCCTCGCAAACACGGCGGCATCGACGCCCTCAACGACTGCGGCGGACACCAGAAGACGCAAACTGCTGCAGAACGCTATAAAGTAGGAAAACCCATGCGCGCAAAAAAGAAGAAGTGGCAGGAACTGCGGGAAGCCGCGCAGGAGAATGACGCGGCAAAAGCGATCGCGGCGGCGGCCAGCCTTAAGCTTGGCCGGAAAGACAAATATTACGAATCCTGCGTCACGGCCATCCGGTACGGGGCGGGCGATGCCTTGGCGATGCTCCTGAAAGCGGGCGAGGGCTTCAACTTCAGCAGCAAGAAACATATGCTCGGCTATATGTGGATTGACCGTAACTACGATAAGGAAAACGAAAAGAACAGAAAACTGGCGCTCCAGCTTGTTGAAGAAGCCTATGCTTCGCAAAAACCAGAGGCCGTATTGCCGGTTTTATACAAGGCAAATAGCGTCAATAATATTCTGACGCTCGGCGACTTCCTGAACAAAGATTCTCCCAAAGCGCTTCTCGGGACATGTCTTGAAAACAAAAGCGCTTTAACCTTCCGTCAATGCGTCGAGAAGACCGGATTGTTATCAACAGACAAGCTCGAATTTATCCTGACCTTCGCCGCTGACTGTGAAAACTCTTACGGAACGCTTGTCCTGAGCCTTAACAAAACCGTCGTGGGCGGCGACCTTGACAAGACCGCCTTACTGCTGGAGCACAAGGCCGACGCGAACTTTGAGGGTGCGCATGTACTCTGGCTGGCGGCGTTGAACCGGAACCAGCCCATGGTTGACCTGCTTCTTCCCTCTGTTTCCCTCGAAACCCACGGCGCAAAAATCATCACGCGCCTGCGAAACCTTAAAGATGCCGATGCGGCCATCATCCAGTCCATCGAAACGACTATGAAGAACACGGTGCAGAAACCCGCCGCCGTAGAGGCGGAGAACGATGGCCGTTTTCAACGCCTGTCTGACAGTGTGCTGGCGGAAGAACAAGAATTGCCGGGCGGGGAGAGGCTGACCACCCTGTTTAACTTCAGCACACGCCAGCAGATCGTGAAGTGGGGTGACGGCCCTCCCGCTGTCGTCAGCTTCGACGACCTCGGTGATAACATCATTAAATCCATGCGCGAAGAATTTGACGCGCTTGCGGAACCGGCACCATTGCGCGCACCTTCAACGCCCGCTGAAGATGCCGCCAGGCTCAAGCGGCTGCGGAACGTAATATAATTATTTACAGGGATCAGGATTCCGAGAGCTTGAAACTCTCGGTCGTGGCCTTGCCATCGGCGGAAAGGGTGATCTTCTCGATCTTGGTTTGCGCTTCCTTGAGCTTGCCTTCGCACAATTTCTTGAGCGTCATGCCGCGCTCATAGGAGTCGATGGAGGATTTGAGGTCGGCGCCGCCGGATTCGAGCTGGCGGACGATCTTCTCCAGTTCGCCCAAGGCTTCTTCGAAACTCATATTCTCGACAGCGGCCACTTTTGTCATGCTTTTACCCCTTAAGCAGTTTTCGCTGTTTTAGCGGGTGCACTGACCAGGCCAAGGTTCTGCTCCAGCGCGCCGCACATCATCTGCCCGAGCGTAATGTGCATCTCCTGGATGCGCGCCGTGGTCGTTGAGGGGACGTTGAGCAGGATATCGCATAGGCCCGCCATATCGCCGCCGGTCTTGCCGGAGAAGCCAACCGTGACGATCCCCATCCGGCGCGCCTCTACGAGCGCATTGATGACGTTCTTGCTGTTGCCGGAGGTGCTGATGGCGATCACGACATCGCCTTTTTTGCCCAGCGCCGCGACCTGCCGCGAGAAAAGCTGCTCGAAGCCAAAGTCGTTGCCGATCGCCGTCAACGCCGAAGTGTCCGTCGTCAGGGCGACCGCCGCGATGGGCGCGCGGTTGGTGATGTAGCGCACAGTCAGCTCCGTCGCCAGGTGCTGCGCATCCGACGCGCTGCCGCCGTTGCCGAAAAACATGATCTTGCCGCCGGCCTTGATGCTGGCCGTGGCCGCCATCACGAGTTCCTCGAACGGCTCGACGAGCGTCTGGCGCGTGGCCTTGGCGACGGTTTCGTGCTCGTCAAATTCGGCCTGCCAGAAGGCGGGGTAGGTGAATGTCATGGCTACTTCTCCTCGTTGTATTTCATTTGGTCGCGCGTCAGGGCAAAGCCGATGATGACCTTATACTTGTCGGCATCCGCCCGGGTCTTCAGCGGTATCTTGATAACATGCTCTTCGCTGCTGCTGCCAGCCCCCGTGTCATCGAAAGAAATTTTGGTCGTAAAGGCCTGCCTTTGCAGGATTTGTTCGTCAGGCGAGAGGATGCCGATGAAATACGGAAATTCTTTTTCCTTCAGGGTCCCGCCCGCTTTGCCCTTCTGCGCGATAAACGGCAGGGTCAGGGAGACTTCGAGGTCGTTTTTATCCTTGTCCTTGAAGGTGCAATCGCCGCTGAAGCCCTTCATCGTGGCGGTGGCGAGGACGTCCTTGGTGGAACCCGGCGCGAGATAGGTCATGGTGTCGGTTTTGCCGATAAAGCCGGTTTTGGGGCAGATCGGGTCAGGGTCCGCCTTGGCGGCGCAGCCCGAGAGCAGGATAAGTGCCAGAAATGCCGCTGCAAGTGATGAAAAACGCATGTTGAGCCCTCAATTATTATAGCCCAAGGATACCCCGCATAAGGCCTCGACTCAAGACGCCTTAAGCATATATATTTCCCCCATGACAAAACCCGCCCTGAAAATCATCCTGGCCCAGCCACGCGGCTTCTGCGCCGGCGTGGACCGCGCCATCGAGATCGTCGAACGAGCGCTTGTGAAGTTCGGCGCGCCGGTCTATGTGCGGCATGAGATCGTGCATAACAAGTATGTGCTTGAGGACCTGAGAAAAAAGGGCGCTATTTTTGTCAAGGAACTGAACGAAGTGCCGGAAAATATGCCCGTTATTTTCTCCGCCCATGGCGTGCCCAAAAAAGTGCCGCAGGAGGCGGAGCGACGCAACATGATTTATATCGACGCGACCTGCCCGCTGGTCAGCAAGGTGCACCATGAGGCGGAAGCGCACCACCGCCACGGAAAAAAGATCATCCTGATCGGCCACGCCGGGCACCCGGAAGTGATCGGCACCATGGGGCAGCTGCCGGAAGGCGCGGTCGTACTGGTAGAAACACTGGCCGATGTAGCGGCGCTGACTATAAGCGAGCCGGAAAATCTTGCCTATATCACGCAGACGACGCTCTCCGTCGATGACACAAAAAATATCGTGGCCGCGCTGCAGGCGCGCTTCCCGCAGATTGCCGCGCCGAAGAAAGAAGACATCTGCTACGCCACCACCAACCGCCAGGCGGCGGTGCAGGAGATCGCACCGCGCGTCGAGGCCATGATCGTGATCGGCTCGCGCAATTCCTCCAATTCGAACCGTCTGGTTGAAGTTGCCAAGACACATGGCTGCCACGATGCTATTCTCGTCGACAGCGCACGGGATATAGACTGGGAAAAATTCAAAAACATCAAGGCGCTTGGCCTGACGGCGGGCGCCTCCGCGCCGGAGATTTTGGTACAAGAAGTGATCGACGCGGCGAAACAAATTTTTGACGTCGAGATTGAAACTGTCACGCTCGCCAACGAGAATGTGACGTTCAAAATCCCGCGCGTGCTGGCAAGCTGATGGCGGTTTTCACACCCATATCCGAAGAACAGCTGACACAGCACCTGGCGCAGTTCAGCCTCGGCAAGCTTATCTCCTTCGTTGGCATTGCGGAAGGTGTCGAAAACACTAACTATAAATTAATGACGGAGAAGGGCCCTTTTATCCTGACGCTGTTCGAGCGGCGCACGCGGTCTGAAGATCTGCCGTTTTTCATCGCCTTTATGAAGCACCTGCATGGTCTCGGCATACCCTGTCCCGACGTTATCGCGGCGACAGACGGACGGGAGGTTGTGTCCCTTAATGGCAAGCCCGCCATTATCACAAGCTTTCTCGAGGGCGCATGGCCAAAGCATGTTGAAAGCTTTCACTCAGCCGCTGTGGGCGCACTGCTCGGGCGTATGCATATGGCCGCTGGCTCTTTCAAAATAAAGCGCGAAAACGCGATGTTCCTGCCGGCGTGGAAAGTGCTGATCAACGCCTGCGCCGGCAAGACCGACCTGCTGCCGTTTTTGCAGGAAGAGCTGGCTTATCTTGAAAAGAACTGGCCGGCGCAGCTCCCCTCCGGCGCGGTGCACGCCGATCTCTTTCCCGACAACGTTTTCTTTACGGGGAAAAACCTGACGGGCGTCATCGACTTTTATTTTGCCTGCGCGGACACCTTTGTTTATGACCTGATGCTGACGCTGAATGCCTGGTGTTTCGAGCCCTCCGGCCTTAACAAGGAAAAAGCCGCGCTGCTGCTGGAAGCTTACCAGAAGGAACGCCCGCTGACGGAAGCGGAAAAAAAATCGCTGCAGTTTTTCGGGCGTGCCGCCGCGATACGCATTATCGCCACGCGGCTCTATGACCTGCTGCATCCCGCCGCAGGCGCGAAGGTCACGCCGAAAGACCCGCTCGAATACGCGCGCATCCTTAAATTTTACCAGACTGAGAGCCTGCCGTTATGAAGCATATTGATATGTTCACAGACGGTGCGTGCAGCGGCAACCCCGGACCCGGCGGCTGGGGTGTGTTGATGCGCTACGGGCGGCATGAGAAAGAACTGAAGGGCGGCACTCCCGCCACCACTAACAACCGCATGGAATTACAGGCTGTGATCGAGGGCCTCTCCGCGTTGAAAGACAAATGCCATGTCACCATCCACACCGACAGCAAATATGTGATGGACGGCGTGACGAAGTATCTTGTGGGCTGGAAGGCCAAAGGCTGGAAAACCGCCGACCGCAAGGAAGTCAAAAATATCGACCTGTGGCAAACTCTCGACACACTTCTGCCGCGCCACCAGACCGACTGGATCTGGATCAAGGGCCACAACGGCCATGTTGATAACGAGCGGGCTGATGCACTGGCGCGGGCGGGGATACCCGGAGCCAATTAAAAATTACCTGTTATAAACCGGCGGCGCATCATCACCAGTAAAGCCGCTGCCTGATGACCAGCGGTTGAGCATGTCGGAGAATTCGCTGTCGGCGGGCACCAGCGGCTGGGTGGATTCAGGAACAAAAACCGGGGTGTTGAAGTTGATCACTTCCTCCATGTAGTTGTGCCAGAGCTGCGCGGGATATTTGCCGCCCGTGACATGGCTCATCGATGTCCCGTCATCGTTGCCCATCCAGACACCTGTCACCAGCCTGTCGCTGTAACCGATGAACCACGCATCGCGGTAGTTCTGCGTCGTGCCGGTTTTTCCGGCAGTGCGGCCGTGGGAGAGGCGCGCGGCCTCACCCGTGCCGCCGGGCATCACGACTTCTGACAGCATGCCGTCAAGGTTCGCGATATCATGGCTGGCAAAAATCTGCAGCGGCAGCGGCGGCTCGTGCTGGTAGAGCAGGTGGCCTTCGCCGTCCTTGATCGACAGCACCGCGTAGGGCCAGACGGCCGTGCCGCCATTGGCGATGATGGCATAGGCATTCGTCAGCTCCAGCAAATTAACTTCATCTGCGCCGAGGCCAGCCGATAACTCCGGTTTAGGAACATGCGTAAAGCCCATGCGCACGGCAACCTCGACAAATTTTTCCACGCCGACCAGCTTGAGCAGGCGGATTGTCGCCGTATTCATGGAATGCTTCAATGCCTCGGTCAGCGTCACGGTGCCATAGTACTCGTTACCGTAGTTCTCGGGGCGGTATTTGCCCTCGGTGATAGGCGCATCTTCAATTTTTGTATCGGGCGCAAGCCCCGCTTCCAGCGCCGCTAGATAAACGAAGGGCTTGAACGACGAGCCGGGCTGGCGCAGCGCCTGGGTTGCGCGGTTAAACTGACTGTCGCCGTAGTCCACACCGCCGATCATCGCCAGCACTGCGCCGTCGGGCGCTTCCGTCAATAATGCCGCCTGCGTAACATTATCCTTCGGCGGAATCTTTTTAAATAGCGCCCGTTGTTTTGACTCGGCCATTAATTGTAATTTCGGGTCGAGTGTGGTCTTGACGGTGATGTCGCTGCTGGTGGAAGAGATAAAACCATCCACCTGGCCGATCACCCAGTCGGCGAAGTAGCGGTTAAGGTCACCTGACATAGGCTTCAAGCCCGGCGGTCTGGCGCTCTTGATGACCCAGGCGGCCCGTTTGGCATCTATATAACCCGCTTCTTCCATGGTCTTTATTACGACCTTGGCGCGCGCCATGGCGAGGTCGGGGTTATTGGACGGCGAAAAATGCGAGGGCGCTTTCAGCAACCCTGCCAGCACCGCGCTTTCGTAGAGGTTCAGCTTTGACGCCGGTTTATTGAAGTAAGTCTTGGCCGCCGCATCTACCCCATAAGCGCCGTCGCCGAAATAAACGCGGTTGAGGTAAGCAAGCAGGATCTCGTCTTTGGTGTACTTATGCTCTATGCGCAGCGCCATCAGCGCTTCCTGCACCTTGCGGCGCAGCGTTTTGTCGGGCGTCAGGAAAAGGTTTTTGGCCAGCTGCTGGGTGATGGTCGAACCGCCCTGCACCCAGCGACGCTCGCGCAGGTTGGTCCACATCGCCCGCGTGAGGCCGATGGGATCAATGCCGAAATGGCTGTAGAAACGCCGGTCCTCGACCGCCATGACGGCATATTTCAATGACGCCGGCACATCCTTCATCGTCACGACATCGCCCTGCAGGCCGCCGTAACGCGCGATCAGCGTGCCGTCATCGGCCAGCACGACGATGCTGGGGCGCGTGTCGAGCGGCTTGACCTTGTCCATATCCGGCAGGTCGTACAGGAAATAAACCGCACCAGCGCAGAAAACGGAGAAACACAGCAGGATAAACATCCCGAGGGTGCGGAACTTTTTTCTCCTGCCCGTTCCCGGAAATTTTTTGCCCGGAAATTTTCTGTCAGATTGCTTTTTCCGGGACACTTAAAACTGCTCCGCTGGTAAGGGCCGCGGCTTCGCGGATTTTAGTGTTTGACCGGTTTTAATGTTTAGCTGGCGGCTTCGCGCCAGCGGCTGGCGCGGCCTCTGATCCATGATTTTCAACATGGTAATCCAGGCCGCCCGCGCCTGCGCCGTCATGGGGGAAACAGGCCCACATGGCGTCGGTATCTTTGGAGGCCTGGACGCAGGATTGTCTCTTTTGCATTTCGGCGATATGTTCGCCGATTTTTTTAAGCAGTTTCTGTTTGTGCTCGTTGAAATGCGCGGCCCGTTCGGCCTTGTGATCGACTTGCGTTTTTTCAGGTGCCGGTGAAGCGGCGGGAGCTGTTTCGGCAAAAGCAGGCGCGGCCAGCAGAACAGAAATGAGGGCGGCTACAGCCATAAGGGCGCCTTTGCCCATGAGGTCTTTTTTGTTCATGTCTTAACTCCTGGGGAAATGTGGTTAGTAAGTGCGCAATAGATACCTGCCCGCATTATATGTATTTAACGCGCCTTTGGAAACCAAATATTGGAAGGCCGTTACGCCGCCCTTTCCAGGGCCACTGCCGTCGCTTCGCCGCCGCCGATGCAGAGGGAAGCCACACCCTTCTTCAGGCCGCGTTTTTCCAGCGCCGCGAGCAGCGTCACGATGATGCGCGCACCGGAGGCACCGATCGGATGGCCAAGCGCACAGGCACCGCCGTTCACGTTGACTTTCTCATGCGCGAGGTTGAGTTCGCGCATCGCGGCCAGCGTTACCACGGCAAAGGCTTCGTTGATCTCGAACAGGTCGACATCCTTCGCTGTCCAGCCCGCCTTCTCCAGCACCTTGCGCGTCGCGCCGATGGGAGCGATGGTGAATTCAGCCGGTTTCTGTGCGTGGGTGGCATGCGCCTTGATCTCGGCGATGATTTTCAGGCCGCGCTTTTTCGCCTCGGACTTGCGCATCAGCACCAGCGCCGCCGCGCCATCGGAGATGGAACTGGAAGTCGCTGCCGTTACCGTGCCGTCAGGCGTGAAGGCGGGCTTGAGCTGCGGAATTTTTTCCGGTTTGCCGCGCTTGGGGCTTTCATCTTCGCTGATGACGGTATCGCCTGTTTTGGCTTTGATCGTGAGAGGAACAATCTCGGCTTTGAAATCGCCGTCTTTAGTCGCGCGTTGCGCGCGGGTCAGGGAGGCAAGGGCGAATTTGTCCTGCTCGTCGCGGGTGATCTGCAGTTTGTGGGCTGTGTCATCGGCGAATACGCCCATCGCCTGGCCCTTGTCGTAGGCGTCTTCGAGGCCGTCGAGGAACATGTGGTCGTAAATCTTGCCGTGGCCGATGCGGTAGCCGCCGCGCGCTTTGTCGAGCAGGTAGGGGGCATTGCTCATGCTCTCCATGCCGCCCGCGATGATGATGCTCGAGGTGCCCGCCAGCAGGCTGTCGTGCGCCAGCATAACGGCGCGCATGCCCGAGCCGCAGACCTTGTTAACTGTTGTTGCGGTGGTCGAATCCGGCAAGCCCGCCTTCAGCGCCGCCTGACGCGCCGGGGCCTGGCCCAAACCTGCGGGCAGAACGCAGCCCATGATAACGTCTTCGATATCGGCGGCCTGCAGCCCTGAGCGTTTGAGAGATTCTGCAATAGCGGTTTTGCCAAGGTCGGTGGCGGTAAACCCGGCCAGCTCTCCCTGAAAGGAACCCATGGGTGTACGGGCCATACCGACGATAACGACTGGATCATTATTTTGCATAGAATCACCTCAATTGTTGCGTTGCAATAGATTCTAAACCCCGACTAGGGAGAATGCCAATAGAAAAGAGGAATTTACTTTTTCATATTTATTAAGCTGCGGTGATGAAATCTGGAAGAAGTCTAATCTTTCAAAACAACACATGGCGTGCTAATCACAATGAGTACATAAGATGTAAACGATAATGAGGGTATCATGCGCCATGCGCACCGTTTTTTACTGGTTATGACTCTTTTGGCAACCGCCGTCAGCGGCTGCGGGCCTATCGACAGGCAGGCCAGCTACCCGACCGACCGACCCAAGGGGTCGGATCAGCCGACCTATAGCGACCAGAAGCCCGCAACGATCTGGGGTCCGGACAGCAGCCTGAGCAGCAAGCTGTTTGGCGGCGACCAGGACAAAAGCTCCGGTGGCAGCGGTATCGGCGTCAACAGCTTCCTGTGGCGGGCGGCGCTCGACACGATCTCCTTTATGCCCGTCGCCTCGGCCGACCCTTTCGGCGGCGTGGTCCTGACGGACTGGTATGAAAACCCGGAAACGCCGGGCGAGCGCTTTAAACTCAACGTCTATATCCTCGACAAGCAGCTGCGCGCCGATGGCGTGCGCGTTTCCGTTTTCAAGCAGAAAATGGATAAAGACACTAGACAATGGCGCGATGACAAAGTGCCGGACAACATGGCGGTCACCATTGAGAACACCATCCTGACCCATGCGCGCGAACTCCGCGTGGCGCAGCTTGGCGCCTCGCACAAGTAAAAGGGGCACCTATGCAGGACCGTTATAACGTCAAGGAATGCGAAGCCCGCTGGCAAAAAATCTGGGAAGACCGCAAGAGCTTCATTGTTACTGAGGACGCAAATAAAAAGAAATTCTATGCGCTGGCGATGTTCCCGTATCCCTCGGGCAAGCTCCACGTCGGCCATATGCGTAACTACACCATGGCTGATATCGTCGCCCGCTACAAACGCGCGCAGGGCTATAATGTCCTGAACCCGATGGGCTGGGATGCCTTTGGCCTGCCCGCCGAAAATGCGGCGATCGAGAACAAAACCCACCCCGCCAAGTGGACCGCCTCCAATATCGTGGCCATGAAGAAAGACCTGAAACTGATGGGCCTTGCCATCGACTGGTCGCGCGAGATCACCACCTGCGTGCCGGAATATTATAAGCACGAGCAGAAATTCTTTCTCGACTTCCTCAAGGCGGGCCTGGCTTATCAAAAAGAGAGCATGGTCAACTGGGACCCGGTCGATAACTGCGTGCTGGCCAACGAACAGGTCGTGGACGGCAAGGGCTGGAGAAGCGGCGCGCCGGTCGAGCGCAAGAAACTGACGCAGTGGTTCCTCAAGATCACCGCTTTCGCCGATGACCTGCTCGACGGCCTGAAGCAACTCGAAGGCGGCTGGCCGGACAAGGTCCGCCTGATGCAGGAGAACTGGATCGGCAAATCGCAGGGGTTGAAGTTCTTTTTTGACTTTGTTGACCACAAAAGCCGCACGCTTGAAGTTTTCACCACCCGTCCCGACACGTTGTTCGGCGCCTCGTTTGTCGCCATTTCACCGGATCACCCGCTGGTGGTGGAGCTTGTGGCAAATGACCCGGGCTTGGCCGACTATATCGCCGAATGCCACCGCAGCGGCACGAGCGAGGCCACGCTTGAAGCCGCCGAAAAGACCGGCTTCGATACCGGCCTTGAAGTTCACCACCCCTTTATCAAGAACAAGAAACTGCGCGTCTTTATCGCCAACTTCGTTCTCATGGAATACGGCACCGGCGCGATCTTCGGCTGCCCGGCGCATGACCAGCGCGACCTTGATTTTGCGCGCAAATACATGCTCGACGTTCTGCCTGTCGTCCTGCCGGCGGACGCTGACCCGAAAACTTTCATGGTTGAAGATGTGGCTTACGACGGCCCGGGCAATATCTATCACTCCGACTTCCTTAATGGCATGACGATCTCCGCCGCCAAGGCCGAGGTCATCAAACGCTTCGAAAAAGCGGGCAAGGGCGAAGGCACCACGCTTTACCGCCTGCGCGACTGGGGCGTCAGCCGCCAGCGGTACTGGGGCTGCCCGATACCCGTTATCCACTGCCCGAAATGCCAATGCGTTGTGCCCGTGCCGGAAACGGATTTACCGATAACGCTGCCGGAGGATGTCGACTTCACCAAACCCGGCAACCCCATCGCCAACCACGCCACCTGGAAAAAAACCACCTGCCCGACCTGCGGCGCACCGGCGGAGCGCGAGACGGATACCTTCGACACCTTCTTCGAAAGCTCGTGGTACCAGTTCCGCTACACCGACCCGAAAAACGCCGCGCGCGGCTTTGATAAAGACAAAGTCAATTACTGGGCGCCGGTTGACCAGTATATCGGTGGCATCGAGCATGCTGTCATGCACCTGCTCTATGCGCGCTTCTTCACCCGCGCGCTTAAAAAATGCGGCTACCTGGCTTTTGACGAGCCCTTCAAGGCACTGTTCACGCAGGGCATGGTGGTGCATGAAACGTATAAAGACGACCACGGCAAATGGCTTTTCCCCGAAGAGGTGGAGCGCGGGCATAATGGCGGCTACCTCAAGAAAGCCGACGGCACGCCCGTAACGCTTGGCCGGATCGAGAAAATGTCCAAATCCAAGAAGAACGTCATCGGCCTCGAAGAGGTGGCGGAGAACTACGGCATGGACGCCTCGCGCCTACTCGTCCTCTCCGACAGCCCGCCCGATCGCGATGTAGAGTGGACGGAAGGCGGCATTGAGGGCGCGTGGAAATATATCAACCGCCTGTGGCGTCTGGTGGCGCAGGAAAAATTCGATGGCAAGGGCGGAGATGTTGACGCCATCCGCCGCAAAATCCATGCCTCTATCCACGAAGTGACGCAGGACTTCGACAAGTTCCACTTTAACAAGGCCATCGCCCGCGTCCGCGAACTCTCGAACGCGCTGGAAGATTTTAAAGGCGACGGGGCCGTCCTGCGCGAAGGCGTTGAGGCCCTCATTAAACTGATGGCGCCCGTCATGCCGCATATTTCCGAAGAACTGTGGCAACTGCTTGGGCACAAGACCATGATCGTTGATACGCCCTGGCCGGTGGCCGATGCCAGCCTGCTGGCGAACGCCACCGTCACCATGGCGATACAGGTCAACGGCAAGCTGCGCGCCACCATCACCCTGCCGAAGGATATGGACCAGAAGCTGGCGGAAAAAGCCGCGCTTGGCGAACCCGCCGTGCAAAAAGCCATGGAAGGAAAAGCGCCGCGCAAGGTGATCGTTGTGCCAAACAGGATCATCAATGTTGTTGTTTAAAAACGTCTGCTACGGCCTGTGCCTGACGCTGGCCGTGAGCCTGCTTTTTTTTCTCTCCGGCTGCGGCTTCGAGCCGATGTACGGCACAAGCAGCAGCGCGGCACAAGCGGTGGACGTGGCGCTGCCTAACATCGATATCGCCAATATCCCTGATCGCGACGGGCAATACCTCCGGAACAAGCTGATGGACAGGCTCTATACCGGCGGCCGCCCGGACGCCGCACCCTATACGCTGACGTTCTCAAAACTGAACAAAAGCATCGTCGACCTCGGCATCCAGAAGGACGCTACCGCCACGCGGGCGCAGATCCAGATCACGACCCACATGGAGCTGGTTGATAAAAGCACGGGCAAGCCGGTGCTGCAGCGCGACCTGAAGACCGTCGGAGCCTATAACCTGCTCGATGACCAGCTGGCGACAATAGTATCGCAGCAGAACATCACCGAAAGCATCCTGCAGGAGATGCGCGATGACGCGGTTATGCAGCTCAGCCTTTATTTCCGCAAACGCGCCTCTGGCGCCGCTACTATTAATTCCGCTGTAGCACAATGAAACTACAGACAAAGAACATCGAGGGTTTTATAAAGAAGCCGGAGGCGAAGGCCCTGGCCATTCTGGTCTACGGACCGGATGAGGGCCTGATCCGCGAACGTCTTGATATCCTGACCCGGAACGTGGTTGCGGATATCCATGACCCTTTTAATGTTGCCGAGTTTTCGGCCGATGCACTCAAAGAAAATCCGGCGCGGCTGATGGACGAGGCGCAATCCATCTCCATGCTCGGCGGCCGCCGTGTGATACGCGTGCGCGATGCTTCGGACGATATTGAAAAGAACATCAAGGACGTCCTCGCGGCGCTCCGCCCCGGCGACAACCTTGTTTTGCTGGAAGCGGGTGAGCTGGGCGCACGCTCAAAACTGCGCGAGCTATTCGAAAAGGCGGAGAACGCCGCCGCCGTTCCCTGTTATGTCGATGACGAGAGCAAGATCAGCACCGTCATTGGCGATTCCCTGCGCGCTGCCGGATACAGGTTTTCATCCGAAGCCATTGTCTATATGGCCGCCAACGTCACGGGTGATAGGGCGGTGGCGCGCTCCGAAGTGGAGAAACTTATCACCTATATGGGGTCGGAGAAAAAAAATATCACCCTTGATGACGTGATCGCCTGCGTCGGCAATAGCGCTGACCTGTCGCTGGACGACCTCGCCAAATTTGTCGCCTCCGGCCAGTTCGCCGAGGCGGACAGGATACTTGATTACGTTTTGTCCGAAGGGTTGCCCGCAATTACCGTTCTGCGCAACCTGCAGAATCATTTCCTGCGTCTCCACATCACCAAGGCGCGGATACAGAAGGGCGAAGACACGGATGGCGCGATGAAAAAACTCAGGCCCGAAGTTTTCTGGAAGGTTAAGGACGCCTTCAAAACCCAGCTCAATGGCTGGAGCATGGGCCAGATGGAACAGGCGCTCGCCCTTCTCACCAGCGTCGAGGCAAAATGCAAGCAAACTGCCAACGACCCGCACACACTATGCAGCCGGGCTGTTCTCTCCTTATCGCAGATGGGGGCGAAGGCGACGGGAGCAAGGAGACGTGCGTAGCAAAATTCTTTTTGCTTTGACAATTTTTTTACTGTTTTCTGGCACCGCGTATAGTACCTGCATGTGCACGCGCAACGGGACACACAGCCTGTGCAGCCGCAGCGCGGCATCCTCCTACGATAAAGAAAGTGACGGGTGGTACTATGGCGAGAAACTTCAGAGTATTGACCCTGAGAGTTTTCACCTCCTGTTCGCCCCGGGAAGCGATAACCCTTGTTTTGCCGACTATGCGGCTGATAAGCGGCATGTATACATGGGAGCAAGCATATTTCCCGCTGCCGACCCCGCCACGTTTAAAGTCCTCGGCGGCAGATACTCACGGGACGCTGCGCGCGTATATTACTATGATAAGGTCCTGGGCGGAGCCGATGCCAAGACATTCACAGAAATATCCCGCGGCATTTTTAAAGATTCTAAGCATGTTTATGCAGACGGTGCTCCTGTAGAAAACACCGATCCGGCAACCTTTTCGTTTCTTGGGGATACCGGCGGCCTGGCTCATGACGCTACGCATGTTTTTTATGACATGTCCGTAATTCCAGGCATCAATCCCAAGGATGTAAAATATTTAGGAAGAGGTTACTGGGGTAACAACAGGACAATTTTTTTCGAAAAAAATTCTCTCGCGCCGGCTGACCCGGCAACATTCAAGGTTGCTGGCGAGGATGAGATCGCCTTCTCTGCTGAAGATAAAGACCATTATTTTCTTGATAATATTGTCTCAGACAAATCGAGCTGCAGAAAAGTGGGCAGGGCGGCGGTAGCCTGCAAAAATTATATATTGGCTTCTCTGCACAAATACTCGTCTAAAATAGATCCAGCCTCACTCCACTATCTTGGCACCGCCCATCTTTGCCGGGATATAGAAGGCACCATGATTTACGAAGATAAGCACGGCATATACGAATTTTTTGACGGCGGGCCGATCATGAAATTTATAAACTTCCCGCCGGGCAAACAATCTATAGCACTTGATAAAACCCTGGAGAGACGTCTTTGTAGTCACCCTGCAACGCAATCTCTGGAGTGGGATAATCCATAGGCCTATACTGTCCAACCTTCCCGCCACCGACGTATAGCTTATTTTTTAGAATTTTCTTACCGGCAAATGGCATTTATTGGGAAATTTCACAAATATAACCCGAAGCTATCTGGCTTTCTTTTGAAAAGATTCCATTTTTTCTTTTTAGTAGTAACAATATATTAACATAATATCTATATATTCCATATATACAACAAAATAACTTAGTCGGGAATATACATGGATAACCGAGAGGATTTAAACGAAGGCTCTATATCTGACGCTGTCGAACAAACTACTGATAAGGACAGTTTTAAAGAACGGCTCCTGTTCTATATGCGCAAAAGGCATTTGAACCCTACGAGCCTTTCAAGAAAAGCCATGCTGAACATGACGGCGGTTCGGGATATTCTGGCGCATGAGAAAACACCTAACCCCAGGATCGATACATTTATCAAGCTATGTCATGCTTTAGGTATCAGCCCGCACCACCTCTCGCCGGACTTCGAGAAGTTTTATTCCTCTCCGCTGCTGGAGTTGCTGAACGAGATGGATGACCTGAATGAACAGGATCGTCAGGCTGCAGAAGAAAACCGGCAGGGAGCTAAGGAATAGTGCCGGAATGGGCGGCGGGTTCAGCGACCGGTTACTCTCTTTAGTAAATTTCTTTTCTTCGGTTTTGGCGCGTCAGAAGAAGAGGCATAGGGCCGGGTATAGCGGATCACGATCACATTATTGGCGTACTGGGCCAGCATGCCCAGATCAACCTGCACATCATCGCCCTTGCAAGCCTCATGCAGTTTTTTGTATCCGGACATTTTTTTAACTTCGTTCCCATTCAGCACGGGAAGAATAAAAGAGACGCTTGGGTCTTGCGGGAAAAGCCTGTTTACTCTTCCGGCTTCGATTTCTTTCTTAATCCGGGCCTCAAGGTTATCGGCCAAATCACATAGAGCTTTATCAGTCGCCTGAAAGGCAGCGGCTGTTTCACGCGCCGCTTTTTCTCCCTCAACGTCTGTGAAAGTCTCTCTTAATGTTTTTTCAGTTTTGGACATGATATTTCTCAGCTTAAAACTTTTTTACCGGCAAACTGGTCAGCCGCTCGATCAGGTCATCGAGCTGTTCGAGGGATTTGTACTCGATACGCAGCGTGCCTTCCGCGCCGACACCGTCGATCATCACTTTGAGGCCCAGCATCGAGGTCATTTTTTCTTCCAGCGCCATGACATCGACATCGCGGGGGACGTAACTTTTTGAAACGGGCTTGGTGACCGTTTTGGCTTTGCCGGTCGCGGCGTCTTTCACCAGCTTTTCCGTTTGGCGCACGCTCAAACCGCGCTTCACGATCACGTCGGCGAGTTTGTCGGCGTTGTCGCAGCCGACCAGCGCGCGGGCGTGACCTGCGCTCAAACTGCCTTCCTGCATATATTTTTTCACACGGGTGGGGAGCTTCAGCAAACGCAGCGTGTTGGTCACGTGGCTGCGGCTTTTGCCGAGGCGGTGGGCGAGCACATCCTGCGTGTGGCGAAATTCGTCCATCAGGCGCTGGTAGCCTTCGGCCTCTTCAAGCGCGCTTAAGTCTTCGCGCTGTAGGTTCTCGATCAGGGCGATCTCGAGCGCTTCGTTGTCGCTTAAATCCTGGATGATCACCGGCACATCATGCACGCGCGCTTTTTGCGCGGCGCGCCAGCGGCGTTCACCAGCGATGATTTCATACATGCCAGCTTGCCCGTTTAGGGGACGCACGAAAATAGGCTGCAGCACGCCATGTACGGCAATTGATTCCGCAAGGTTGTTCAGCGCGTCATCATCGAAATGGCGGCGCGGCTGGAACTTGCCGGGCTTCAAGCGGTCAACAGGCAGCTTGCGCGGCGCACCGGCGGCGGCTGATTTATATTCCACGGCGGCGACCATTTCGTCGGCGCGTTTGATTTTCGGCTCAGCGACGGATTCTTCTCTCTGGGTGGGAACTTCTTTCCGCTGGAAGGAGGCTTCTTCCTTGCGGGCGTCCTGGAAGAGAGCGTCGAGGCCGCGACCCAGGCCGCGCTTTTTTACATCTGCTGTCATTAGGTGTCTTCCTCCGGATTTTTTAAGAGCCGTATTGTTTGTTGAGCGCCTTATCGCGCTTCAGGATTTCTTTGGCCAGCTGGATATAGGCCTGCGATCCGTTGCAGTTCATGTCGTAAACAATCGCGGGCAGGCCGAAGGAGGGCGCTTCCGAAATGCGCACGTTGCGCGGGATCACGGTGTCGTAAACTTTGTCGCCGAAGTGTTCGCGCACGTTGTCGGAGACCTGGTTGGAGAGGTTGTTGCGTTTGTCGAACATTGTCAGCACGACGCCCATCAGTTCGAGCTTTTCATTGAAACTGGCCTTCACCCGGCCAATGGTGCTGACGAGGTGGCTCAGGCCTTCCAGTGCAAAAAACTCGCACTGCAATGGCACCAGAACGCCGTCAGATGCGACTAAAGCATTTAAAGTCAATAGGTTAAGAGAAGGCGGACAGTCGAACAATACGTAGTCATAATTACCAGTGTTGTTCCGCAGCGCCTCTTTCAGACGGTATTCGCGCTGTTTTACATCGATCAACTCGATTTCCGCGCCTGACAGGTGTATCGAGGCCGGAACAACGTAAAGGTTCGGTACACGGGAAGGTGAGGCGGCCTGATCTATTGTGCACTCATCAAAAAGCACTTCGTAAGTACCGTGCGTGCGGTTGGCGCGGTCAATACCAAGGCCGGTAGAAGCGTTACCCTGAGGGTCTAAATCAACGACCAGAACTTTCTTTCCGACTGCAGCAAGCGCTGTGGCGAGGTTGATGGTGGTAGTGGTCTTGCCAACGCCGCCTTTTTGGTTGGAAACGCTGATATAGCGCGTCTGGAACGTTCCGGAACTCACGGGAACGAGGGATTGGTTTTCTTTTTCGGCGGGCATATTCATGATAGTTATAATTAGACCGAAGACTTATTAATAATCAAGCACTATCTTTCTTGTTTCACGTGAAACAGATTTTACTGTTTACCAGTTAAGTTACTGATTTTTAATATTTTTCCTGTGTTATCGGTGACGCTTTGGTGAATTTCAACCGTAAAATTCCAGCGTTTCTTGGCCTTATCAAGTTCCTCGTCGGTTTTTTCGCCCTTCATAAAAAGACAGCAAAAGCTGTGATCAGGCGTAGAAAGTTTATCAGCCATGACTAATAGGTCTTTTAGGGGAGCCAAGGCGCGCGCGGTGATTAAATCAAGGCCTGCGATAACTGTATCTTCCACCCTGTCATCATGAACGGTTACTTTTGCGCCTGTTTCACGTGAAACTTCGCGCAGGAATGTGGCCTTGCGTACATCGGATTCGATAAGATGCACCTCGGCAATACCCATCATCGCAAGTATCAGGCCGGGAAATCCGGCGCCGGAGCCTAAATCGGCAAGCTTTATTTGCGGGTCAGGGATATATTTTATCAGCTGCGCGGAATCCAGAAAATGCCGCTCGGCCAAGTCTTCAAGCGTCGTATCACTCACCAAATTAACCGTCTTTTGCCACTTCAACAGCAGCTCGCTATAGCGATTAAACTTCTCGCGTGTTTCACGTGAAACATCAAAGCCATACTTGGCGAAAGGGTAATTAATGAAATCAGGCAACTTGTTTCTCTACTTTTGGTTTGCGTTTCACATGGCGCAGCAGTGCCACCAGCGCCGCCGGCGTAACACCCGGAATGCGCGCCGCCGCGCCCAGCGTTTCAGGTCTGAATTTCGAGAGTTTCACGCACATCTCATTTGAAAGGCTGCCCACCGTTTTGTAGTCCAAATCATGCGGCAGCGACAATGCTTCATCGCGCCGGAAGGCTTTTATATCGGCCTCCTGACGCTGGATATAGCCGGCGTAGCGGGCGTCAATTTCTACTTGTTCGGCTATATCGGGCCGTATTGCATCCAGTTCGGGCCAGATTTTCTTCAGCACGGAGAAGTCAATCTCCGGATATCGCATCAGGTCGTGCGCGGTGCGGCGAACACCGTCCTGATTGATTTTGTAGCCCATGCGCTCCAGATCGATCGGCAGGGCGCTTAAGGCCTGCATTGTTTCACGTGCAACACTTAAAAGCCCATGCTTGGCCTCAAAAGACCTAGCCCGTTCAGAGTCAACACACCCTATGGAAATTCCTGCGGGCGTAAGACGCTGGTCTGCATTGTCAGAACGCAACAGCAGGCGATATTCCGCCCGCGACGTAAACATGCGGTAAGGCTCAGATACACCCTGCGTCACCAAATCATCCACCATCACACCGATATAACCGTCCGCGCGATCCAGAACAAAAGTCTGCTCATTACCGCCGGCCCGCAACGCCGCATTAATCCCCGCCACAAGCCCCTGCGCCGCCGCCTCTTCATAACCCGTCGTGCCGTTGATTTGCCCCGCAAGAAACAGCCCCGTCACCGCCTTAGTCTCCAGTGTGTGTTTCAGCGAGCGCGGATCAATATAGTCATACTCAATCGCATACCCGGCCTGCAGGATTTTCGCGTCCTCCAGCCCCGGTATCGTTTTAATCAGCGCCGCCTGCACGTCTTCCGGCAGCGAAGTGGAAATGCCGTTGGGATAAACCGTGTGATCATCCAGCCCTTCCGGCTCAAGAAAAATCTGGTGCCTTTCCTTGTCGGCAAAGCGCACCACTTTATCTTCGACCGACGGACAGTAACGCGGGCCCGTGGATTTGATCTGCCCCGAATACATCGCCGACTGATGCAGGTTATCGCGGATAACCTGATGCGTCTTTTCGTTGGTGTAAGTAATGTGGCAACTAATCTGCGGCACCAGCACTTCCTTCGTCATAAATGAAAAAGGCACCGGCGGCGTATCGCCCGGCTGCTCTTCCAGCACCGACCAATTAATCGTGCGTCCGTCAAGCCGCGCGGGCGTACCTGTTTTCAGCCGCCCCATTGGCAGGTTCAATTTTTCAAGGCTGAGCGCAAGGCCAATGGAAGGTTTCTCCCCAACCCGCCCGGCAGATTCCTGAACCATGCCACGGTGAATAATACCGCGCAGAAAAGTCCCTGTTGTCACGATCAGCGCCCCGCAGGAATATTCCTGTCCCGTCGCCGTAACCACGCCCGAAATGCGTCCAGAAGCATCGCGCAGAATTTCTTCCACCCCATCACCCACCACCCGCAGGTTGGGATAATCCAGCAGCATCTTCTGCATGTTCTGGCGGTAAAGCTTGCGATCCGCCTGCGCGCGCGGCCCGCGCACCGCCGGACCCTTGCTCGCGTTCAGCATACGGAACTGGATGCCGGAAACGTCAGTCACGCGCCCCATGACGCCGTCCAGCGCGTCAATCTCGCGCACCAGGTGCCCCTTGCCGAGCCCGCCAATCGCCGGGTTGCACGACATGACGCCGACTGATTCGACTTTGTGGGTCAAAAGCAGCGTTTTGGCGCCCATACGCGCGGCCGCAGCCGCCGCTTCGCAGCCCGCATGACCCCCGCCTACAACGATTACGTCAAGTTTATTCATATTTTTCAGTATTTTATACTAGTTTATTAAAGTTTCTC
>Ga0206948_1100_pt1 | contig 22836 bp, 15 predicted proteins | sample Alteio_BWOrgHeat_FD_153236 | JGI IMG/M metagenome (GOLD analysis project Ga0206948, IMG submission 153236) | Enriched cells from forest soil in Barre Woods Harvard Forest LTER site, Petersham, Massachusetts, United States -... | ecosystem: Environmental > Terrestrial > Soil > Temperate forest > O... | reverse complement strand
ACGTAACCGTCACAAAGGTCAATACGGATGCGTCACAAATCCTGTATTCAACCAACCTGAAAACTCAGGGTCTGGTCCTTCCTTCAGGAATCGCAGTCGACCTTCGAGGCGATGCCTTCATTACTGGAAACGTCCACCCGGATTGGTACAACTTCCCGGATACGTTCTCGCAGAATCCGTTGAACGCGGCGAACCCCAATGTTCCAAACGATCAGCCAGTCGGCGTCATCCAAACGACGTTGGATGCGCTCGTAGGGACCAACTTGCAGCCGAACCAGGGTGGAACAGGCGATATGGCGACGGTTAAGGGATTCTTAAACATCCTTGACCCGGCAGCCGATCAGCTAACTTACGGAACCTATCTCGGCGGTCGACTTGACGACCGATGCTTTGGACCATATGTCGATAGCTTCGGCGACGTCTGGGTGTTTGGCTGGGTTACTACCTATCGTCAATACACTCTGTTTGACAACTCCGGCAACCCTCATACGTTTACCGATGGAACCACTCAAGATGGCGGTTGGCTTCCTCCAGCGATGATTTCAACGCTGGCGTTCAAAGCTACACCGGATGCTAATGGTTACACTGTGGACGGCTCAGTTGCCTACGGCAATCTGTCGGTATCTGTTGCGGCGGGATATGTGCCGTGGTCGTTCACACCGAGTACAACTAATGGTGGTCAGCCAATTCCAACTATCCCTGTCACGTACAAGATGGATGGATGGCTCGACAAGCTTCGAGTCGGATTAGCATCGGTTAGCAGCGTCGTACTGGCGCCGTCGACGATTCCGGGAGGACTCGGCGCATCGACAACCGGTACGGTGACCCTTAGCCAGCCCGCTCCAAACGGCGGCGCAGACGTCGTGCTCACGTTGTTAAACAACACGACATCGGCAACCTTCTCCACCTCGTCGCAGAGCTCTCGGTTGGTGATCACGATCCCAGCAGGCGCACTTACTGGAACGTTCACGGTGTTCTCGAACCCGGTAACTAGCAACACTCCGGTGCAAGTTGAAGCCTTCTACCAAGGAAGCTTCCAAATTGGGCTGTTCACGGTAACACCGTGGTTGCAGCAATTGAGCTTGACCCCGACCAGTGTCGTTGGCGGTAACTCGGTAACCGGCCGTATCACGATCGCAGCACTTCCACCAGTTGGAAGCGGTGGCGTGAACGTGACGGTATTGACGGATACGCCATCGTTGGTCTCATTCCCGAATGGCGCCACGGTTAATGTTCCTGAAGGACAAACATCAACGACGTTTACGATCAATACAAACGGTGTCGGTGTTGTAACCTTCCCACAAATCACGGCCTCCTTGCTTGGAGTTGGTGTCACACAGACACTCACGTTAACCCTGGCGAGTTTGTCGAAGATTACGTTCAATCCAGCTTCGGTGAGTGGCGGAACTCCGTCCATGGCGACGCTGACATTGGATGGCCAGGCAACAGGACCGTTCATTGTCAACTTGACATCGAGCGACCCAGCGTTTACGTTCTCAGATCCAAAGACATTTGCGCCGATCACGAGCCTCACGTTTAACCAAGGTGATACAGCTCAACAGTTCATCGTGAACACGCCGTATGAGATCGCAAGTTCGCAAACGGTAGTCACAGCAGAGAGGCCGGCGCAGGGCAACTATCCTGATCAGTCGATCAGCGGTACGTTGTTCGTAACGGCGCAAAACTTGACGACCTTCACAATCGCTCCGACCGAAGATCCAGGCGGTGGCACCTCCGTCGGAACGGTCATCATCAACGCAGCCGCTCCAAACGGCGGTGTAGTGGTGAATCTGTCGAGTAGCGATACCACGGTAGCAACTGTTCCAACAACAGTGACGATCCCGGCTGGCGCGACAAGTGCGACGTTCAATATCAGCACGAGCGTTCTCGGTTCGACCCAGACGGCCGTGATCACAGCTCAGCGCGGTGGAGTATCCCTCAATCAGACGTTGACTGTTGACGGAGTTTCCTTCGGATTTACTCTAACGCCGAACTCGGTTGTCGGTGGCCCGACGGGAATCGTAACCGGTACTATCACGTTGACGTCTGCAGCGCCTGCGGCTGGTTTGACCTTCACCATCACAAGTGGAGATACGAACTTCGCATACTTCGGCGCAGCGCCTGGTCCTGGTAACGGAACCTGCACAGTTGCCGGTGGCGGAACGACTGGAACATTCTCGATCTTCACTGCGGTTGAGCCAAATGCAACCGAAGAGATCACGATTACCGCAAATGTGGTCGGCGGGTCTTCGGCGCAGGCACAAACTCAGAACCTTGAAGTTCGAGTGGTTGGCGTAACAACGCTTACCTTCAAGCCAAGCTCCTTCCGAGGTCGCGGCGGTATAACTACCTGCACGATCACCTTGGATGCACCTGCTCCCGCAGGCGGTTCGCTTGTGACCCTCAGCGACACGATTCCGTTGCTGAACTTGAGACTAGGCGGATACTTGATTCCTGCAGGACAGACGAAGGCGAGCTTCGCTGTCAATGGAATCGCCGTATCTCGCAACTTGTCGACCTTAGTAACTGCAACTCCGCCTAACGGTGGAGGGACTGCTTCGGCTCTGGTTATCGTTACTCGGTAGCTACTTCGACGGAAAGCCTCCGACCCAAGTGGGTCGGAGGCTTTTTTTGTTTGGTTAGCACTAGTAACAGTGTTTGAACCGCTTCAGGTTACGAACGCGTCGTCAGGGTATGAAAAGGGCTGTTGCCATTGTCATTGCGGTGATGCTATCGGGCGCAATGGTAGTGCTAGCCTTGCCTCCTTCAGGAATTTGGCCCCTAGCGTGGTTCGCATTAACTCCCATATTTATCGCAACGAGAGGGACTCGATTCGTAATAGGATTTGTCGCCGCCGTAGCATCAGCGATGTTCGCTGCGTTCGTGTCGACCAACGGCTATCTTTACCGAACGGGAACCTCGGGTGGCGAACCAACTTGGACGTATGTTGGTTTCGCACTCTTTGGCATGATTTTCGGGATTGTTGCCGCTGTTGCCTCCGAAGTCAAGCAGCCGGACTTCAGGTTGTTTGCCGGTATTGGAGCCGTAGCGGTCCTTTTAGAGTGGGCATCGCTTCAGCTGGTGCCCGCTCTACTAGAGCTTTCACAAGCCTCAGTCTTTCCCTTGCTTCTTCTTGCGAGCGTGACCGGAATTTGGGGGTTGGGATTCTTACTTTGGCTTTACAACTTCGCATTGGCTGAAATGTGTGCTCGTAAGTCAAAGTGGGCGCTTGGCCTACTTGCTTTTCCTGTTTTTTTGGCAACCGGAAGTAGTGCGTCCCCGCTTTTCAAAAATGGATCCGTAGTTGAAAAAGTGGGGCTGATCCAATCGGAAGCATATGAGGTGTCGACCTTTAGGAAGCTCAGTCAAGAAGCCGCGAGTCAAGGAGCTAACCTTGTCGTGTGGCCAGAATTTTCAGGCCTTTTGTTTGTCAGGAATGGAAACACGGTTCGCCTCAGGTCGCTTGCCAAAGAGGTCAAAATGCCTGCGTTTGTTACGAGCTTCCAAGACGGTAATAAGCCGCTCCCCCATAACACCGCCGTACTATTTTCAGAACGCGGCGAATCATCCGCCTACTATAAGCGAAAACTGTTTGGCGCGGAATCAAATATGCACATGCCGGGCGCAAAAGCAGTTGCCGTGCCGTGGCTGAATGGAAAACTGGGATTGAACATATGCTTTGATTCTTGCTACCCCGCAGTCATCCGTGATACCGCATTACTCGGGGCCGACATTATTGCATTGCCAACAATAGATCCGAGTTCACCATATAGTTTCTTCGCCGCTAATCACGCCGCGTTCACTCCTATTCGAGCAGCCGAGAATGGCGTTTCTATGATTCGGTGCGATGGGGCCGCGTATTCTGTAATCGTTGACCCATATGGAAGAGTAGTCGCTCACATTCCTGAAGGTAAAGACCGGTTTACCGTGGCAGAGGTACCACAGACTGGTCATTGGACCTTCTACCGCTGGGCAGGAGACTGGTTCCTTTACCTATGTGGTGGAATTCTCGTGTGGACGCTAGCGACAAGTCGACGACCGGCAAGCTTAACTAAAGAATCTGCTTCGACACAACCCGACCTTCCTTCGTGAGTTCATAAACCAAGGGAACCGCGGTGCCAAGATTTAATTCAAGCACTTCTTCTTTGGTGAGGCTGTCAAGCTGCATCACGATCGACCTGTTGGAATTGCCGTGCGCGACCACAAGGACGTTTTTCCCTTGTTGGATGTCGCCCAAAATGCAGCGTTGGAAAAAGGGAAGTGTTCGCGCTGCCGTCATTTCTAGAGACTCACCGTTGGGGGGCGGTACGTCGTAACTGCGCCTCCAGATATGAACCTGCTCTTTGCCGAATTTCTCAGCAGTTTGAGCTTTGTTCAGACCCTGTAAGTCGCCGTAGTGCCGTTCATTAAGCGCTTCGTCTTTGATTGTGGGAAGGTCTAGCCCCAGGGTGTCCATCATGATCTGAAGCGTTACCTGTGCCCTCGTAAGAGTGCTCGTATAGGCGACGTCCAAATTTGTTGCCGATAATTTGCGACCAGCCATTCGAGCTTCATCGCGGCCCAATTGTGTGAGAGGTACGTCAACCCACCCTGTAAATCGGTCCTCAAGGTTCCACAGAGACTGTCCATGACGGACGAGAACAAGCTTTGGCATCGGAAACGGAGTTTACCGGGCCTGATCAAATCGCAACATCTGACCTGACGGCACATCCACGAGTTGACCGCTTTGAAGGGCACTACGGCCGCCGAGCACAACATGCTCCACCCAGCCAGTAAGGATTTCGCCTTCGTACGGGCTCCAGCCGCATTTACTTTGGACCATCGACCGCTCAAATACTTGTGATCGATTTGGATCGACAAGTGTAATGTCTGCGTCGAATCCCACTTCCAACTTGCCTTTGCCTCGAATCCCGTATAGCTCAGCTGGTTTCTCGCATGCCATCTCGACGATCTTTGACGCCGTCAGCTTGCCATGGGCGACAAATGTGAAAAGAACTGAAAGCATTGTTTGAACGCCAGGCATCCCGCTGGGACTCTTTGGGTAGGGTTGGGCTTTTTCTTCTAACGTGTGCGGTGCATGATCGCTGCCAAAGACATCGAACACACCGGTATCGAGCGCCATCCATAGTGCTTCGCGGTGCTCGGCGGATCGAATCGGTGGATTCATTTGTACGAGCGTACCGAGCCGGTCATAACAGTCTGGGGCGGAGAAGTACAGATGCTGCGGAGTGACTTCAGCCGTAGTACAAAGCCCAAACTGTTTGGCCTCGGCTATGAGTGGTGGCTCGTCTGCCGTCGAAACATGCAGGATATGGACGGGCTTCTTAGTCTCCTTCGAAATCCGTAAAATCCGTTGGGTGGCAATTTTTGCGCTTTCGGCATCTCTCAAGAACGGGTGCTCTCGCGGGTGTGGGTGTGCGCTCAGAAGCGATTTCCGTCCGCGATTGCGGGCTTCGTCTTCGGCATGAATCGGGCATCGCTTCGTGACTGACCTCAGCACTCTTTCCAACTCATCGTCCTCACCGACCAGCAACGGGCCGGTTGAGCTCCCCATAAAGATTTTGATTCCCGGAGTGCCTGGCATTTTCTCTAGAAACGCGAGGTCGTCGACGTTTTCTGTGGTTGCTCCGACAAAGAATCCGTAATTGCACCACGCTCGCCCACGTGAACGGATCAGTTTGTCTGTTAGTGCCGATGCCGTTGTCGTGGTTGGATTTGTATTTGGCATTTCAAGAATGCCCGTCACTCCACCAAACAATGCCGCTCGAGTCCCCGACTCTAAATCTTCTTTGTGCTCCAGGCCAGGCTCCCGGAAGTGAACCTGTGTGTCGATTAGCCCTGGAATGACTAATAGGTGGTTTGCGTCAATCGTGGTTTCCGCATTGCGGTCCTCAAGACTTCCGATGGCAACTATTTTGCCATCCTTTATTCCGACATCGCCTAGCTCAGCGAATGCCGAAGTTACAAGAGTTCCGTTGCGAATCAAAAGATCGAACTGCACTGAATCCATTTTGCCAGAACTAAGGCTCGGAATCGGGTTGAATCAAGAGCAATGAAGATTGCAACATTCAACGCTGCGTCTGTTCGTGCTCGACTTCCAGTCCTGGTGGAATGGTTGGCAACCGAAGAACCTGACATTTTGGCGATTCAGGAAACGAAAGTCGAAGACGACAAGTTTCCGCGTGAGGAAATCGAAGAACTTGGATACCACATTGCGATCCACGGTCAGAAGTCTTGGAATGGGGTGGCGATCCTTAGCCGATCTCCCATCAATTCGATCCGTACCGGATTCAATGATGAACTGTTTACGAATGACTGCCGAATCATCGCCTGTGAGATTGATGGTGTGTCGATTATCAACACATACGTTCCGAATGGAAACACTGTTGGAAGCGACAAATTCATTTATAAGCTTGGCTGGCTTGAACGGTTTCGGACTTATCTGGATCAGAATTTCCGACCGTCTGAGCCGCTGATCTGGCTTGGCGATATCAATATTGCGCGTCAACCTGAAGATGTCTATGATTCCAAGAAAATGCTCGGTGGAGTGGGCCACCATCCTGACGAGTTTGTCCGCCTCGACAAAATTGTTGAGTTCGGACTCACCGATCTCTTTCGCAAGTTCGAAACTGGTCCTGGTCACTATTCCTACTGGGATTTCGTTCTTCCGCGAAGCGTTGAGCGAAATCTCGGCTGGAGAATCGATCATATCTATGCAACCGAGCCGCTGGCGATCCTATGCGAGAGATGTGTCATCGATAAGGGGCCCCGAACCTGGCCGAGGCCATCGGATCACACGTTTGTCATTGCCGAATTCGATGTTTAAGTTTCATTTTAGGACCTGAATCTGTTGTGGGCAGTCTCGTTGCGTTCTAATGTGATTCGTTGTTGTATCCTATGTTTGTGCCTTCTACGTTCGGAAAGCCTTTGCGCCTTTTGGTCCATGTATCGGGATTCTGCCTTCTAGCTGCAGGCGTTTGGAGTATTCCGGGTAAGGCGGTAAAGCCTGCGCCCGCGAAAAAGATTGAATACAACCGAGACATACGCCAAATCATTACGAAGTGCTTTACTTGCCATGGCCACGACAGCAAAGCCCTTATGGCTGGTCTGCGGTTAGACCAACGGGATACCGCGACCGAGAAACTGCCTTCTGGCGAGTTCGCCATTGTGCCTGGTCATCCAGAAAAAAGTGAACTTGTCGCTCGCATTTACGCGAAAGACGGTATGCAGATGCCGCCGAAGTCGAGCAACAAATTCCTGAACGACGAGGAAAGGGTTCTGCTCAAGCAATGGATTTTAGAAGGCGCCGAATACAAACAGCATTGGGCTTGGGTGGCGCCAGTTCGGCCGTCCGTGCCCAAAGTAAAACAGGCGGCCTGGCCCAAAAACCCAATCGATAACTTCATCCTGGCGAAGATGGCCGAAAAGGGCCTCAAACCCTCACCGCAAGCCGATAAGCGAACTCTCATCAGACGGGCAACCCTCGATTTGTTGGGCATCCCTCCCACTCCTGCGGATGTAAACGCATTCCTGGCAGATAAATCACCAAGAGCGTACGAAAAGGTTGTAGACAGACTCCTTGCCTCGCCGCGTTATGGCGAGAGAATGGCAATGGACTGGATGGACTACGCCAGATACGCCGATAGCAACGGCTATCAAGCCGACTACGAGCGGTTCCAGTGGCGATGGCGCGATTGGATTATCGACGCTTACAACAAGAATATGCCGTATGACCAGTTCACGGTCGAACAGCTTGCTGGAGATTTGCTGCCAAACCCAACTCTCGACCAAAAGATCGCGACGGGATTCAACCGCAACCACCGAATCAACACCGAGGGCGGGGTCATCGTCGAAGAGTGGCGCGTCGAAACCGTCATCGATCGCGTCGAGACTACTGCGGCAACATGGTTAGGTCTTACCGCCGGCTGCGCGCGGTGTCACGACCACAAGTACGATCCGATCAGCCAGAAGGACTTCTACAGCCTAAACGCATTCTTCAACAACATCGCCGAGACGGGCTCAGGCGTCGAACGACCGGTAAACCACCCGCCCTACATCAAAGCCCCATATCCAGAACAGGAGAAGCAACTCAAGGAACTCTCGTCCAAGTTGAGTCTGCTGACTTTCGAAACAAAAAGGAAGGTCGAGGCCAACATGCCGGCGTCCATGAATTGGACTCCGACTGCGAAGCCGGTCGATCCAAGTTTGGCTGAAGGTCAGACGGCGCGATTCACGCTTACAGATTCTCCAACCGTTCAACCGACTTTCGCTCCGACACCCAAGGTTGTAGGAAAGGTCAGCTTTGGGCTTGGCCGTTCGACAGGGTCAGTCACCGTAAATGACAAAGGATATGTGGACGGTGGCCAAGCAGGCGATTGGGACGGCAACACTCCTTTCTCATATGGTTATTGGATCAATCCCGCGAGTGGCGACGGTTCGACGCTGTCCAAGATGGATACAGCCAAAGGGTACCGAGGCTGGGATATGTTCTTGCAAGGCGGACGCCCTGCACCTCACTTTGTTAATAACTATCCGAATGACGCCTTAAAAGTCGTTTCAAAGACGATGATTCCGATCGGCAAGTGGAGCCACGTCGTGGTGACGTATGACGGTTCTCATAAGCCCGATGGGGTCAAGATTTACATCAACGGAAAGTTGACTGGCCAGGATATCGAAACGAACACGCTCAAAAGCACGATTCACACCGATGTCAGCATGAAGATCGGTCGTCGTACTGGCGACACCGGTGTTCCCGAGCAAGTAGACGACCTGGTGCTGTACAACCGCGTCCTGACTCAAGCAGAGGCGGCTGAGTTGGCCGACGTTCATCCAGCAACACCATTTGCGCGTGTCGCTCCCGAAAACCGGACTAAGGAGCAGAAGCTAGCCTTAGCCGAGTTCTATGCCGAAGCCAACGACTCCGAATACGTGAAGCTAGAGAAACTAGCCAAGGAAACTCAAGAGGCAAAAGACAAACTCGATAGCCAGATTACGACGGTAATGATCATGAAAGATCTGCCTAAACCGCGTGACTGTTATATCTTAATTCGCGGTGCTTACGATAAGCACGGCGCGAAGGTGACAGCCGCCGTACCGGCATTCCTTCCTCCGATTCCAAAGGGGTATCCCAACAATCGCCTGGGCCTTGCCAAATGGATCGTTAGCCCAACGAATCCGCTTACATCGCGAGTTGCCGTAAACCGACTATGGGAGCGCTTCTTTGGCGTCGGCATTGTTCCGACGAGCGAAGATTTTGGCACGAGAGCCGAGTTTCCATCTCATCCCGAGCTGCTAGACTGGCTGGCAACGGAGTTCATCCGGCTTAAGTGGGATCAAAAAGCACTAATAAAGGAACTTGTCACAAGCGCGACCTATTGCCAATCGTCAGACGAGAACCCTGAGATCACTCGGATCGATCCGACAAATCGTTATCTTGCCCACGGTCCGAGATTCCGCCTTCCTGCCGAAGTAATCCGAGATCAGGCATTGGCAGTTTCTGGATTGCTGGTGGAGAAAGTCGGTGGGCCGTCGGTTCGCCCATACCAGCCTGATGGCGTTTGGGACGAGCTAAATGTATACGGCAATCTGCGGAACTATAAGCACGACACCGATTCAGGACTTCATCGCCGCAGCCTTTATACGATTTGGAAGCGCACGGCGGCTCCGCCGGAAATGACGCTGTTTGACATGTCGACACGCGAAACGTGCCGTGTACGTCGAGCACGAACGAATACACCGCTGCAGGCACTCGTGCTGTTGAACGACGTTACCTATCTAGAATCGGCTCGAGTTTTGGCTAATCGGATGATAAGGGAAGGCGGCGTCAGCCCAAAGAGCAGAATCGACTTCGCTTATGAGTCGGTGCTTTCTCGTCCGGCATCGGCACAGGAAGCCAGAATTCTGGAATCCAGCCTCCAGCGGCGCTTGGCTCACTTTAGGCAAAACCCGAGTGCCGCCAAAAAACTCATCTCAGACGGCGATGCGAAGAACGCACCTGGCGTAAATCCATCTGAGCTTGCCGCGTATACCGTGCTTGCCAGCACCATTCTTAATCTGGACGAAACCCTCTCGAAGGAATAGAAATGGACCCCCTGCTTCAACTTCAAGATTCGATTAACAGGCGCACCTTCCTTAAAGGCGGCGCCGGCCTGGGTCTGACCGCGCTTTTCACTCTGATGGGAGGCGAGGCGTTCGGTCTCGACGGCTTTGGCGCCCAGCGGAAGCGAATCGGCGGTATGAACGATTTGCCGCACTTTACGCCCAAAGCCAAGCGCGTTATCTATCTTTTTCAGTCAGGCGCTCCATCGCAAATGGACCTGTTCGACCCGAAGCCCGGGCTCGAGAAATTCCGAGGCGAAAACCTACCCGATTCGATTCGCAATGGACAGCGTTTAACGGGTATGACCTCGGGCCAAAAGACGTTTCCGGTCGCCCCTACGATCTTCAAGTTCCAGCCTCACGGTCAAAGCGGAACTGAGATCACCGAGTTGATGCCGCATATTGCGGGTGTAATCGATGAACTTTGTTTCATTCGATCGATGAACACCGAGGCGATCAATCACGATCCTGCTGTAACGTTCTTCCAGACCGGTTCTCAACTTGCAGGACGCCCCAGCATCGGCTCATGGATGTCTTATGGGCTAGGGACTGAGAATAAGGATCTGCCCGCGTTTGTCGTGATGACATCGGTCGGAACGGGACGTAAGGATGACCAACCACTTTATGACCGCCTTTGGGGATCTGGATTCCTTCCCACCCAGCATCAGGGCGTGAAGTTCCGGAATGCAGGTGATCCTGTGCTGTATCTCTCCGATCCCGAGGGTATGGATCGCGCGACTCGGCGTGAGATGCTCGACGACTTATCGGGTCTCAACAAGATCAAGTTGATGACGGCAAAGGATCCGGAGATCGCAACTAGAATTTCCCAGTATGAGTTGGCTTTCCGAATGCAAGCTTCCGTTCCCGAACTCACAGATATTTCCAAGGAGCCGTCGAGCGTTAAAGAGATGTATGGCCCGAAGGTCAATGTGCCCGGCAGCTTCGCCTACAACTGTTTATTGGCTCGTCGGCTTTCCGAGCGGGGGGTTCGGTTTGTTCAGCTTTTCCATATGGGTTGGGATCACCATGACGGCCTCCCGAGAGCCATCCGTGGGCAATGCGAAGATACGGATCAGCCTTCCGCGGCATTGATCAAGGATCTCAAGCAGCGAGGCCTCCTCGACGAAACCCTCGTCGTCTGGGGAGGTGAATTTGGACGCACTGTCTACTCGCAGGGCGAACTGAGCATGCAGAGCTACGGGCGTGACCATCACCCTCGCTGTTTCACCATTTGGATGGCAGGCGCCGGTGTCAAAAAGGGAATGACCTACGGTAAGACCGACGATTACAGCTACAACATTATCGAGAATCCAGTGAGCGTGCATGACCTTCACGCTACGATCCTCCATATCCTGGGCATCGACCATAAACGCCTAACTTTCCGCTACCAAGGGCGCGACTTCCGACTAACCGACGTCTTTGGTGATCTAGTGGAAGCCGTTATGGCCTAACTTGCTGTGACTGGTGGTTTGCGGTTGATAGTTCGTGAAAACGGGCGAACTGGGCACAACTTAAGAATGACCCTTGGTGGCTTCTAACGCTCAGGCCCAAAAACGCTGAGCCCGTTTGTTGTATGCTAAAAGGGTGGAATTGAGCCTGCGGCGAGGTAGCCGCTTTGGAAAATCGATTCGTGTTTTGACTCAGGTGTCAGGGTTCTGCGTACTAACTGGCGCAGTCTGGAGCATTCCGACAAAACACACCAAACCGGCGCCGGTCAAGAAGATCGAATACAACCGGGACATCCGGCAGGTGATCGGTAAGTGCTTCACCTGTCACGGCCATGACAGCAAGGCGGTTGCCGCCGATTTGCGTCTTGATCAGTTTGACAGCGCTACCAAGAAACTTCCGTCCGGCGAATATGCAGTCGTACCGTTCCACCCCGAAAAGAGTGAATTGATCGAGCGGATTAACGCCAAGGGCGCGTTGCAAATGCCACCCCCATCGAGCAACAAGACGCTCGACACCGAAGAGAAACTGCTTCTCAAACAATGGATCGCCGAAGGAGCCGAATACAAAAAGCATTGGGCGTTTGTGGCGCCGGTTCGACCGCCGCTGCCGGCCGTCAAGCTGAAGTCTTGGCCGAGAAACCCGATCGACTCGTTCATCTTGTCAAAGCTCGAGCAGGAAGGACTGAAGCCATCTCCTGAGGCCGATAAACGAACCTTGATACGTCGTGCTTCGCTCGATCTGATTGGTGAGGCGCCGAGCATTAAAGATGTGAATGCATTCCTTGCGGACAAGTCGCCAAATGCATACGAAAAGGTCGTCGATCGACTCCTCGCGTCGCCCAAGTATGGGGAGCGCATGGCGATCGACTGGCTTGATAACGCGCGTTATGCGGACAGCAATGGATTCCAATCCGACTACGAACGATTTCAGTATCGCTGGCGCGACTGGGTTATCGATGCATATAACAAGAACCTTCCCTTCGACCAATTCACTGTCGATCAGATTGCCGGCGATCTCTTACCGAATGCGACAGTTGAGCAAAAGACAGCCACAGGTTTCAACCGCAACAATCGCGTAAACACGGAAGGGGGAATCATATCTGAAGAGTGGCGAGTCGAGATGGTTATCGACCGCGTGGAGACGACAGCCGAGACCTGGCTTGGGCTTACCGCTGGGTGCGCTAGATGCCACGACCACAAATACGACCCCATCAGCCAAAAAGAGTTTTACGCCCTGAATTCATATTTCAGCAATATCCCCGAGGAAGGTACGGGCGTCGATGCGGCAGTCAATCAAGTACCTTTCATCAAAGCTCCCTATCCCGAGCAGCAGAAGCAGATGGCCCAACTCGTGGCTAAGCTGACTAGCTATCAGACTCAGGAAAGAACGTGCATGGTTGCCGACAAGAAATCCGCGGAGAACCTAACGCCGGAACCTACGCCGGCTGATCCTGCATTGTCCGTTGGCCAGCTTGCGCGATATACGTTTAACGACACGGCACTAGGTCAAGTTGCGAATGTGCCCGCTCCCAAAATGATGGGCAAGCCGAAGTTTGATATGGGCCGTTCGACTGGATCGGTCGTGACCGGTGGCCCGAACTATCTCGATTGCGGTCAAGTCGGCGACTTCGACGGCACAAAGGGCTTTTCGTATGGTTGCTGGATCAACCCGACTAACGGCGCCGGTTCGCCTGTTGCAAAAATGGACACGTCCAACAACTACAGAGGATGGGACATGTACATGCAAGGTGGGCGCGTTGCATCCCACTTTATCAACAAATGGCCAGAGAACTCTTTGAAGGTCGTTACGAAGATGTCGATCCCGAATGGACAATGGACGCACGTTCTTGTAACCAACGACGGGTCTCGCAAGCCGGGTGGCGTGCATATCTACATCAACGGAAAGAATGCCGATCTCGATGTTGAAACAAATGCCCTCAAAGACACGATGCATACCGACGTGCCACTGACTGTCGGAAGGCGAACGGGCAGTGAGGAATTCAACGGCCAGGTCGACGACTTAGTGCTTTACAATCGGGCGATCTCGGCCGATGAAGCTGCCAAGCTTGCGGCAGTAAATCCGGCCACTCCTTATCTCAGAGTACCGGTTGAGAAGCGAACGAGCGACCAAAAGAAGGCGATCGCCGCGATGTGGGCATATGAGCACGATCCCGAATATCGAAAAGTCGAGGATGCTCGAAGGGAAGCTAAGGCAGAAAAAGACAAGCTCGATTCGATGATTCCGACCGTCAGCGTAATGCAGGAGATGGCGAAGCCTCGCGACTGTTACGTCTTGATCCGTGGACAGTACGACAAGCATGGCCCCAAGGTGACGGCAGGCGTACCTTCATTCCTGCCGCCGATGCCGAAGGGTGCGCCGAACAATCGCCTCGGATTGGCAAAGTGGATTGTCGATCCATCTAATCCTCTTACCGCACGTGTCGCCGTCAATCGATTCTGGGAGCGATTCTTTGGAATCGGAATCGTCGCGACCAGCGAGGATTTCGGCACGAGAGCCGAGTATCCGAGCAATCCGGAACTGCTTGATTGGCTTGCCACCGAATTCGTTCGAACGAAGTGGAACATGAAGGCTATGGTCAAGGAGATGTTGACGAGCGCTACTTACAGGCAATCATCGGTAGTGACCTCCGAATTGATGAAACGCGATCCTGTGAATCGCTTACTTGCGCGCGGACCTAGATTTAGACTTCCCGCCGAAGTTATTCGAGACCAGGCTCTTGAGGTTTCTGGATTGCTCGTGGAGAAGATAGGTGGACGCTCCGTGCGACCATACCAACCAACCGGCATTTGGGACGAGACTGCTGCCTTCGGAAATTTGGTCAATTACCAGCACGACAAAGGTGAAGGGCTCTATCGCAAGAGCCTGTATACGATTTGGAAGCGGACGGCGTCTCCACCCGAAATGACGCTGTTCGACGTTCCATCGCGTGAGACATGCCGAATATCGCGGGCAAGGACGAATACCCCGCTGCAAGCGTTAATCTTGCTCAACGACGTGACCTTCGTCGAAGCAGCCAGGGTCTTTGCCGCTCGCATGATGAAGGAAGGTGGGGGCACGGCTGGCCAACGAATCGATTTCGCCTTCCGAACCCTTTTATCCCGCGACCCAACCAAACAAGAGCGGCTGATTCTGGAGGACGGTATCGGTCGAAGCATCTTGCACTATAAGGCGCATCACAAGGCGGCTGAGCAGCTATTGGCTCAGGGCGACTCGAAGAACGATGCGAAGCTCGACCCCGTCGAATTGGCTGCCTATACGATAACGGCAAGCGCACTGCTCAATCTCGACGAAACGCTCACTAAGGAATAAGCCATGGAATTCGTAGATCCCGTACTTCAGCTTCAAGATACGATCAACCGGCGCACGTTCCTCAAGCGCGGTACGGGTCTTGGCCTAGCCGCACTATTCACGATGATCGGCACCGATGCTTTTGCCGGCGCCGATCTTGGCGGCAAATACAAGCGCGTCGGTGGGTTGCCTGAGCTTCCACATTTCACACCGAAGGCGAAGCGGGTCATCTATCTCCACCAGTCCGGCGCGCCGTCGCAGATGGATCTGTTCGATCCCAAGCCTGAGTTAGAGAAGTTCCGAGGTCAGGAACTGCCGGATTCGATCCGAAATGGACAACGCTTGACAGGCATGACTTCTGGGCAGAAGAACTTTCCGGTAGCGCCAACGATATTCAAATTCGCGCCTCACGGCGAAAGCGGGCTGGTTGTAAGCGAAATCCTGCCACACCTTGCGAGCATTATCGACGAGATCTGCTTCATCAAGTCGATGAATACGGAGGCGATCAACCACGATCCGGCGATTACTTTCCTGCAGACCGGTTCGCAGCTTGCGGGTCGCCCGAGCATGGGCGCCTGGATGTCGTATGGCCTGGGTTCCCAGAACCGCGATCTACCTGCCTTCGTTGTTTTGACGTCGATAGGCCACGGGAATACTAACGATCAACCGCTGTATGACCGGCTTTGGGGCTCAGGATTCCTACCCACGGAGCATCAAGGCGTCAAATTCCGCAACACGGGCGACCCTGTTCTTTATATTTCCGACCCGGACGGCATAGACCGGGCAACTCGCCGCGACATGCTGACGGAGATTGCAAACCTCAATAAGATTCGTTTGGTGAGCGCGAAGGATCCTGAGATCAATACTCGGATCTCGCAGTACGAATTGGCCTTCCGAATGCAGGCTTCGGTTCCGGAACTCACCGATATTTCGAAGGAGCCCTCGAGCGTTCTTGAGATGTACGGTCCGTATGTGAAAACACCGGGCACCTACGCATACAACTGCCTACTGGCCAGAAGGCTGTCCGAGCGCGGAGTTCGGTTCGTCCAACTGTATCACCGAGGATGGGATCAGCACGGCGATCTTCCGAACCAGATCAGGAAGCAATGCGATGACACGGACCAGCCATCTGCGGCGCTAGTTAAAGACCTTAAACAACGCGGTCTGCTAGATGAGACCCTCGTCGTTTGGGGCGGAGAATTTGGACGAACCGTTTATTCGCAAGGAAACTTGTCGATGAAGGACTACGGGCGTGACCATCACCCTCGCTGCTTCACAATCTGGATGGCCGGCGCGGGCATCAAAAAGGGAACGACGTACGGCAAGACCGACGATTACAGCTACAACATCGTCGAGAACCCGGTCGGAGTCCACGACCTCCACGCCACGATCCTCCATCTTCTAGGAATCGATCACACTCGCCTAACCTTCCGGTACCAAGGCCGTGACTTCCGACTAACCGACGTGTCTGGTGAGTTGGTCCACGCAGTAATGGCGTAGTTCCCCCTTGCCCCTCGGCGATATTATAAAAGCTTTCTTGAATTAGCCAAGGCGAATTGCCGGTCTCAATTCTTTCAGTCCTTCTCCCCGCACAAATGGCCATGGACATACACTGTAGCTATGGTCGGATTGGCGCCGCGGGCATATAAGATCGAGGAGTACACCAAGACGGTGTGTCCTCACTGTTTTGCCGACCGGCAGCGTCGGTCCGATGAGCCCGACACGTTTCTCGACGGCATGTTGGTTTCGCACGATGGAAGCATTTGGATGCGGCGATTTTGTCCAGTCCATGGTGAGACGGAAAGTCTTTATGAAGAAGACGCAGAGGTTTGGGCAGCGCGGGATGGGTGGGGAACTCCGACTCTGCAAGTTACTCCTGATCGAGCCGACAATTTTCGGGGCTTCCCCGATGGCTATCGTGATGGTTTGCCGGCGTCGCACGGTCAGCACACCTGCATCCTGCTGCTTAACGTAACTGAGCACTGCAACTACAGTTGCCCGACCTGCTATGCCAGTGCGATGGATCCCGGCACGCCGACCGAATCGCCGAATCTCCCAACCCTCTCGCAAGTCCTCCACACTGCGGACATGATGCTCAATCGGGAGCATGGGAAGTTGAGTGTCGTGATGGTATCAGGTGGGGAGCCGACGGTTCGGAAGGATATAGAGGAACTGCTCGAACGCTTGTTGGAGCGGAACGTAACCCGCGTGATGCTCAATACAAATGGTCGTCGGATTGCTCGCGACGATCGGTTTCTTAGGTTCCTTCAGAAACACCGTAACCGAATCGAGGTCTACCTCCAGTTCGATGGATTTCGGCAAAACACCCATCTTAAGCTGAGAGGGGAAGATGTCGGCGAAGAAAAGCAGCTTGCCCTGTGCCGGCTAAACCAGGCTGGCGTATTCACCACGCTTGTTGCAACGGTTGCGAAGGGAGTCAACGACGATGAGGTCGGCGACATCCTTAAACTCGGGTTAGACACTCCCCGATGCGCTGGTCTTGCCATTCAACCGATGTTCGGCTCGGGGCGAACACCGATCTACGATCCGCTCGACCGGGCGACTCCAACAGGAGTGCTTGGACGGCTCTTTAGTCAAACCAACGGACTCGTTGACTGGACAGACTTTATCCCACTGCCGTGTTCGCATCGTGATTGCTGCGATATTTCCTATTTGATTCAAACCAAGCAGGGCTGGAAGTCGATAACAAATCTTATCGGCAGAGACGAATTGAAGAATTGGATCCACCTCGTTTCCAACACGATCTCCTTCGACAACGCCTCTGAAATCGTCAAGGAGTTAGTGAAGAACGGCGTGCTTCAGCGCGTGTTCTCTGAGCAGCAAAAGGTGAGTGCAGTACAGTTGGCGATCGATGTTCTGAAAATGTGCGACTGTGTGCCTGGGCTTTCGGAACTGATTCAGCGTCCATCCGAAAGTCTAGAAAAAATGGCAGAGAAGACTTTCCGCGTCTCAGTGAAAATGTTTATGGACGCACATACCTTCCACGATGGGCGGATTCGTCAGTGTTGCGTTCACGTGGGAACGTTCGAAGATGATCCTCGTCGGCACAGCTTTTGTTGGCGATGGCTTTTCGCCGACGCTACCGACTTTCCAAGTGGTCGAACTTCGACGTTAAGGGTGCTTAACGAATGATTCTTGGAGAGGTGTTCACCGGCCTCGGGTACTTGGTTGGCGCGGTTGTCTTATGGTGGGCGGCGTCTCAACGAAAGCTAGCGACGGCAGGGATTGGCTGGGTGGCTTTCTCGGGTTTTGCTGCCGGCATCATCGGTGCAAAGCTGACCCAGTTGATTGCCGAAGGTTGGCCGTTTCATATACCGGTCGAAGTTGCGTTTGACCCGCGCAATGGCGGGCGAGCTTTATTGGGCGGACTGTTTTTTGGTTGGATAGGTGTCGAGGTATCTAAACGGCGACTGGGGATTCGACGTTCAACCGGTGACCTGTTTGCCTTGGCGTTGCCGGCCGGTGAGGCAGTCGGACGAATCGGCTGTTACTTCAATGGATGTTGCTACGGTGAGAAGTGCGATTTGCCATGGGCGGTCTTTCAGCACGGCGCTTGGCGACACCCTACGCAGCTTTATTCGTCAATCACGGCTGCCGCCCTGCTGTGTGGTCTGCTTTGGGCACGAAATAGAGTGACGAGGGAAGGAGATTTGTTCTTGCTTTACCTCTTCGGGTTTGGATTGACCCGGTTTTTGCTCGAATTCGTCCGTTGGCGCGAATCGGTAATATTCGGCCTTTCACCAATGCAGTGGTTTTGCCTAGATTTGGTGGTTGGCTCGGCAGTTGTGTTTGTCATCAAGTCCCGACGAACTTCCCAAGCTCAGGGGGTGGGTTAAATGTATTGCGCGAACTGCGGACAGGAGCTATCGGACGAGGATATGACCTGCTCTAACTGCGGCGCTGCCCCCTTAAGAGAGAGATTTGTGGACTATCCCCGCCCGTCGACTATTCGTCGAAAAATGAAACCGGAGACGGTTCGTACACTCTCAGTGGCATTAATGACTATTTTCGGTTTCCCAACGTGTCTCGGTGGGGGATGCCTACTTATCGTTGCCAGCGGCGGAGGCGACACTCACCTGGAATTAAGCATCGGAATGTTCCTGTTGGTGATATTTGCCGGTCTCGTTTATTTCGTTTGGTCTACCAATAAACGTCGGAGGAAGTTGCCACCATGATCTGCGGTCAATGTGGAAAAAAATGATTGGCGGGAGAGAAATTCTGTTGGAATTGCGGGTCGGATGTGCGGCCGCCAGCCACCGGCGCACAGATTCTTAAGCCAAAGCCGGGTGGCATTTTGTTGATAGCTACCTTTTTCGCAATGCTCGGCTTACCTTTCACCTGCTTGGGCGGCATCGGGGCTTTTCTGTTTGCATCCGGATTGGACAGATCGAAAGGTGGATTCGATATGATGGCTTTTTGGTACGGGTTTGGCTGGTTGACAGCGTTCGGCACACTCGTCTACTTTGTGATGTGGGCCAACCGCAAGAAATGAGGTGACCTTTGGATTGCACACATTGCGGCAAACCGTTGAACGACAGCGAAGCATACTGCCCGAATTGCGGCGCCACCATCGTCAGGACCAGCAGCTGGCTAGGGGTGGGCTTAGGTCTATTTGGTCTAGCCATCTTTGGAGGCTTGCTCTACGTGCTGCGTCAGGCCTTTATAAAGCGATGACATGCAAAAATTGTGGGAAGGAATTTTTCGAAAAGAACGGCTATTGCTCAGCCTGCGGTGAGCGATTGGATACTTCAACTAGCAAGAAGCCAAGCAACTTCGAGGATCAAGGAAATACATCTGCCTGCCTTTCTGTGGCTTTGTTTGTCGTGGTGGGAATTCCTGTGTTCGCGTTCGGCGCGTGTTTACTGACATCGGGCATCAACAATTCACCCCACGAGATTGGCCCGTTTCATTCCCCGGAATTATTATCCTTTGGCGCGATCGCATTGATCTTCGTCGCGGCATTGGTGTGGGCGCTAATTTGGGGACGACGTAAGCCTCCCGGCGATTAGCGTCTGGCATACGGCACACCGTGCCTAGGATTAAGGAAGGGTACGTCTTCGGCGGATTTCGACGCTATGATTGATCGGGTGTCCATTGCGAGTCAAATGTTTTTGCACGAACAGTGGGAGGGAACTGGCGGACGTCGAGGGAGACTTGTGTATTTCGTTTGGTCGACACATCGAAAAGGGGAGGAGCCTAGTCATTGATCTGTCCGATCTGCGGAGCGACCTGTTTGGAGAAAGAAAACTTCTGCTGGAAATGTGGCGCGGACTTGGTTACTCCACAGTTTCGAGACATACAGAAGGTTCGAGCGAGACCCGATATCGTCGTGGTTAGTGCCAGGATCCTGTCGTATGTAGCAATTCCATGGTCGTTTTTCACAGGAATTTCGATGATTCTGTTTGCCCCAAGCGGAGCGCCAAACGGCGCCAGATTTGACTTAGGAGCATTTTTTGGAGGTCTCGCTTGGCTTACTCTCTTTAGCTTCTTGTGCTATTTCGTTTGGTGGGTGCACAAAAGGAAATGAGTCGGCACGCCTTTTGTGTGGCCTGCGGCAAGGACCTGCTGGAAAACGAATCGGTCTGCCCGAATTGCGGTCAGGTGATTGCGGCGCCTCCGGCGGGCAGTTCTACCAAATCGAGATCTGAATTTTGGACCTGCCTCGTTATCTTTCTGTTTTTCGTTGTAGGAATTCCATCGTGCCTATTTGGTGGATGCGTCCTTCTTGTCGCAGGGGACGGGGCGGGCTATTACACGGTTGCGCGGGGTGATGTGTTGAAAGCCGTTTTTGCCATTGTCATTTTTTTGGGGCTGCTGGTGGCAGTGATTCGAAACTGGAAGCGCGGTCGCCACGAGTAATTTTTGCAGGCGGGGATACAACTCGCCTCCCCGTTTCGTCACCCCTCCCCTGAATTCCTGGGCTATCATTTACCGGGAAAATAGGAAAACATGCACTGTTCGGAATGTGGTCGGCTTCTGAAATCAGGCGAGTTGTTTTGCCTGAATTGCGGCCAGCCGACGCAGTACTCGATGCCGGGTAAGAGGGAAAGGCCAAGCGATGTTGTCGGATGCCTTGTCATCGGGATGTTTTTCTTTTTCGGAATACCTGCCTTGCTGTTCGGCTCATATCTGATGGCTGTCGGGACGGGATATATTTCTCCTGCAAAACGAGGCGCTTGGAATGGTCTTGCTCCGATTCTAATTTCGCTGGTACCGCTCGGAGTATTTGTAGCGCTCACCTTCCTGGTAGTGAAAGTTGGCATCGCGCGTAAGAGGGGAGAATGACCGAAGGTACCCATCCTGCCAAAACACGTGGGGAAGTCTTTGAAGGTATCGCGTTTCAATTTTGTAAAGTAGCAACCGTTTCGTTGCTCGCAGGCCGGTTTGTTCTGCCCGTCGCTTCCGGGCTTTGCGCCGCCTTTTACGTCATGGCGTTCGTGAAGGGAAAGAAGGACACGCGTTGTGTCCTCAAGTATCCGCTTCTCATTGCGGCGTTTTGGGGAGTGATATCAGTTGGTTCGCTATGGTTGATTCTTCAGAAGCGAGTGCTTTGGTGAGGTCACCATTCGATTACTTCTTCTATAGCGTTTTGCGGTGCTACAAGGCCCTCTTGGATCGCCTGCCATACCTTCCACGAGGCACATGGTGTAAGAGATGCGATGAACGCGCACATTGCCCAGGTGCCGATCAATTGCCAAAAGGGAGATGAGAATACAAAAAAGGCTGTGATTGCAATGACTACCTTTATGAGCGGTTTCACGTCTCGTGCGAAGTGGATTGGCCTTGGGTGGCTTTGGCCCCACGAAGGGTATTCAAGCGCTTTGACTGAGTCGTGGCGCAGTCGCAATTCGGATGCTAAATTCGCCAAATCTGTCGTGTTACCTGAAACCTTTATCTGTTCTTTGCCAGCTCCGATTGCGAAATAGTTTCTGCGACCCAGACCGCCATACGCGCCGAATGAGTCGACATTTTCGTAAGGGATTATCAAAGACGCCCTTCCTCGCCAATCGATAACTTCCAGATAGGATCCTCGGAGCCGGATTCCCTCGTTTCGCCAAGCTAAAATGGCGCCAATTCCTGGCGTCGCGATCGCTGCGAATGCATAAACCAAGTCCAAAAGCGGAATATAGCCGGTGCGTGAGATCAACGCAACCGGTATGACCAGCAGCATAACTAGCCAAAGGGGAAATAGCAGCAGCCGCTCGATATGTGCCTTGTCGCGGAAGTGGTACATGCGATCCACGGTTTTTTCATTATGGGAGACGGGAGATAGGAGATAGAGTTCTTACGTCGAGCCGGGGTTTGGTGTGGATGGACCTTCAGAATTGCGATGCCTCCACTGCTCCGTGCCGTGGAGGCTAATCATTGAGTGCTCGTGCGAGTCCTTCGGAATCCTTCCAAGTATGTGCTGAAAAGCCTCCACGGCACAGAGCAGTGGAGGCATCACCGTTTGGTTTGTTTCTTAGGAGACAGGGATAGCCTTCATCATCCGCCAACCGCCCACCAACCACTGCGCGCCCTCACCCCCTGCCCCCTCTGCCATTACGAACCAAATGGGAGAGGGGGTGGTAAACTGCTCGTTTGTTCGTGAGCCCCGCTGATGCGGCTCGCAATGCTTTCGAATCACCATCCCACTTCACCCCAAGAGGAACTTCAGCGTGGCCAAACAAGCCGAAAAAAAGAACATAGAATCGTCTGCCGAGCTTGAGCAGTACTACCGCGACATGCTATTCATTCGGCACTTTGAAGAGAAGTGCAACGTGGCCTACCGGCAAGGAAAGGCGGGCGGATACATGCATGTCTATATCGGTATGGAGGCCCTTGCCGTTGGATGGATGCAAAGCATAAGAAAGGGTCACGACTACGTGATCACTGCCTACCGAGATCACGCACATGCGCTACTCTTGGGAACAGATCCAGTTGCAGTCATGGCAGAGATCATGGGTCGTAAGGCAGGTA